>ERZ773359.67-NODE-67-length-119409-cov-11.712318_pt1 | contig 119409 bp, 110 predicted proteins | sample MGYA00374955_ERZ773359 | MGnify/ENA primary metagenome ERZ773359 (study PRJEB29098, sample SAMN04486028) | biogas fermenter metagenome | study: EMG produced TPA metagenomics assembly of the Biogas fermentation microbial communities from Germany - Plant 4 DNA1... | reverse complement strand
CCGAACACGGTGTACTCCACGTCGCCGTGGACCTTCCAACCGTTGTCGTCCTCGCTGCCGTCCGTCAGGTCGAACTTGTAGTTACCGCTGATGGTGGCGATCAGGTCCTCCAGAGGCTCTCCAACGAGCTTCGCATAGACCTCGTCGTAGTCCAGGACATCCGGGTAATCCATCCAGAGGCCATTGCCAAGCGTGAGGCTAAGCGGGAAGCCTACCGGGATCGAGACCTCAGCTTCGACTTCAGCAGCTGCCGAAGCGGCGTACTCAGCGACGATGGAATCGTCTTTGTCAGCATAGAACACATCGAATACGGGATCCACTGCCGTGTAACTGGCCCATGCCTTCACGGGGCCGACGATGATATCGCTCACTTTCACCATGTAGGCATACGCAGCCGATCCACCGTCGAAGTCAAAGCCTCCGTCCTTGTCCCAGCTGCCTGCAGCAGCCACGACGAGGTTCGCGCCGAGGCCGGGAATGACGCCAGACACGTCAAGGCCGAGGGTGAGGTGGTCGGGATCGTCCTCTACTTCCGCTTCGCCATCGCCCAACACGGCACGCTGGCTGCCGTTGGTGTAGGCACCGACCAGTCCGATGGTGAAGTCTATCGGTAGCTGATAGGTAGCTCTGCCAACAAACGCGTTGCCCAGCTCCACCTTTGCCGAATCGGTCCCTTCCTCGTTCTCCTCAGTCTCCGGGTCATCGGGGATAACGACTTCCACTACATCGGTTCCGAGGTCAGCTGCATAGATGTTGAACTCCGCGCCGAGGATAGGGCCAGCGGCGTTGATAACGGCCTCGCCGTCAAGCACCGCGACGATGCCCATAGGATCGCCGAGGGGCTCGAAATGATACGGGTTGTCATCGTCGTTGTTGCTTACCCAGAAGCTCCAGGGCTGGCTGTTGAATGCGGCGTACCAGTTGCCCACCGAGATGCTGGGCGGGGTGATGAAGCCCTCGATGGTGAGGGGCAGGAACGCGACGATGTTCTCGCCCTCGTGGAACCCGAGGTTCAGATTGAGGTAGGACTCACCTGCCGCGTCAGCAAATGTCCACTCCTCAGTGTCAGTGAACGTGTGGGTGTACTTCGCGTTCAGCTCGCCGCTGAAGATCAGCTGCGCAGCCGATGCAGGAATCGCCATGGCTGCGATCACGAGCACTGCCAATGCGATAATGAGGTTCTTCTTCAATTAAAGATCCCCCTTACGGTTATTGGTGTAGTTGCACGCTCACCGTTGTGCCCGTCCGCGGGGGATCCGCTTGAGTTTCCAAGTTTCCTCATGCGTTTCCGCGAACCGATGGCACCTGGCTTCTGCGTGCTGCGGCCGTTCCGCAGGTATCTGCGATCCCGCCGCTATGGACTCGATCCTGCTAGCTAACCGGGGGTGCACCTCCTTTCCCGCTTTCAGGACCGAAACCTAGAATCTCATGAAAATCTCGGCTCAAGTGGTCACAAGCCATATCGGCTGCTTTATTCTACACCGGTTGTACAATTCCTTCAAGCAGCGTATCGAATTGTCGAGATTTTATGTCCTGATGGGGACTATTTTGCGTCCATCCAACTCGGTCCCCACGAAACGTCCACCTTTAGGGGCACCAACAGCTGCATGGCGCCTGACATGCACTCCCTCACCAGCTCCGCAAGGCTCTCCGCCTCGTCGGCCGGGGTTTCCAGCACGAGCTCATCATGAACCTGCAAGAGCAGCCTGCCGGCCAGGCCGCTTGTGCTCAACCGCGAGTGGACGTCGATCATGGCCTTTTTCATGATGTCTGCGGCTGTGCCCTGTATCGGGGTGTTCATAGCCGCCCGCTCTGCAAACTTACGCACCTGGAAGGAAGGGCTCGTCAGCTCGGGCAGGTTGCGGCGGCGATTCATGAGAGTGGTGACGTAGCCGTCGGCCTTGGCCTGTGCGACGATGGAGTCCATGTAGTTCTTCACACCCTTGTACCGCTGGAAGTATTTCGCTATGAACTCCTTTGCTTCCTGCGGGCTCACACCTATGTTCCTCGAGAGGCCGAAGTCGCTTATTCCATACACTATGCCGAAGTTCACCGCTTTCGCGCTGGCCCGCATCTCTGGGGTCACCTCTTCGAAAGGCACCCCGAAAACCTCGGAGGCTGTGCGGCGGTGAATGTCCTCGTCGGCCCTGAATGATTCTATGAGCACCTGGTCACCTGAGATGTGCGCCAGCACCCTCAGCTCGATCTGGGAATAGTCTGCGCTCACGATCACCCAGCCTGGCCCTCCGGCCACGAATACCCGCCTTATCTTGCGGCCCTCGTCGGTGCGCACCGGTATGTTCTGAAGATTCGGGTCTGCGCTGGAGAGACGCCCGGTCACCGCGACCGTCTGGTTGAAACTGGTGTGGATCCGGCCTGTCTGAGGGTTCACCAGCTGCGGCAGGGCGTCTACATAGGTAGACTTCAGTTTCGCAACGGCCCTGTACTGCAGGATCTTATCCACCACCGGATGCAGCGGGGCGAGGGCCTCCAGCACTTCCGCGTCGGTGGAGTAGCCTGTCTTGGTCTTCTTCAGCGGGGGAAGCTTCAGCTTCTCGAAGAGCACCACGCTCAGCTGCCTCGTGGAGTTGAGGTTGAACTCTTCACCCGCAGCCTCGTACACCTCTCGAGCCAGTGTGTCAAGGGCTGCGCCCATCTCCACCGAGAGCTCGTTGAGCCTGCCGGTGTCCACTGCCACGCCTGTGATCTCCATGTCGGCGAGGACCCCAGCCAGGGGAAGCTCCACTTCACGGTACAGCTTCTCCATCCCAAAGGTTCGCAGGACGCCCATCACAGAGGCCTCCAGCTGCGGCATGAGCCCCAGGCTGCCGGCAGCGGTTTCAGGGGTGTCAAGGCTTCCTTCTCCCAGCCCTATGCCGAGCCACCGCTCCACCACGTCGCCGAACTCAGCGTTGCGGGCGGTGACATCGGCAAGATAGCCTCCGATCATGGAATCGAACTCCACGCCCTTAAGGTCAATGCCCAGCTCCCTCAGGGCGATGATCTGCCGCTTGGAGTCGTGACAGAGCTTTCCTATGGACTCGTCCGACATCACAGACCCCAGCGCCGCCTGCACCGGCCCGGCGCCCGTCTGGCGCACCGGGACGCAGGCCCTGAGGTCGCCAGCGCAGAACACCAGCTCTTTCACCTCGCACCCGGGGGTGACCCTGCCTGATGTGGTGACGTGAAAGGCGAACCTGCCTGCCTCGGCCAGCTTCCGGGCAAGGTCCAGGAGCTGGTCTGCGGTGGTGATAACCGTGACCGGACCGGCGGGCGCTGCCGGCATGCCCGCCTCCACCCGCTCCACCTGGCCCGCAGCTTCGGTCTCCAGGCTATCGAAAAGGCCCGCCTGCAAGTCAGACGGCTGCTTGCGCAGCCTGAGCCTGGTGATGAGGGACCTGAAGCCCTGCCTCTCGAGGAAAGCGCGGAGCTGGGAATCGTCGCGGCGCAGGGCGCAGCAGGCATCGAGGTCGAAGTCGATTGGGGCGTTGGTGTCGATGGTGGCAAGCTCCTTGCTCTCCCGGGCGGCGTCGGCGTGCTCCAGGAGGGCATTGCGCACGCGCTCCTGCTTGATGCTGTGGGCGGCAGCGATGATGCTCTCCACCGGCCCGAACTCGAGGATCAGCTTGGTGGCCGTTTTCTCGCCGATGCCCGGAACGCCCGGGATGTTGTCGGAGGCGTCGCCCATGAGGCCCTTCAGGTCGGGGATGAGCTCGGGGCCGAAGCCGTACTTGGCGATCACCTGCTCGCGCCCGAACTCGTCGAACTCGGAGATGCCCTTCTTGGTGAGCAGCACTTTGACGCTGTCGGACACAAGCTGCAGCGCGTCCCTGTCGCCCGTGACTATGAGTGCCTCGAAGCCCGCTTTTTCGGCTTGGCTGGCGACGGAGCCGATGATGTCATCGGCCTCCCAGCCGGGTAGCTCCAGCACTTCGAGGCCAAAGGCCGCCGCGGCCTCGCGCACGACGGGCATCTGGACGCGCAGGGCGTCGTCCATGGGCCTGCGGGTGGCTTTGTACTCCTCGTACTGCTGGTGCCTGAAGGTGGGCTCGGGCGCATCGAAGGCGCACACCACGGCGTCGGGCTTCTCTTGTTCGAGGAGCTTGACCAGCATGTTGCAGAAGCCCAGCACCGCGTTGGTGGGCGTGCCATCGGGGCGCGTGAGTGTGACTGGAAGGGCATGGTAAGCCCTGTGAGCCAGTGAGTGGCCATCTATGATAAGGATCTTCTTCCTGCTCTCTTCCGGCAAAGCGCTCGTCTCCTCTCCCATGTATCGCGTTATTCTTCCACACATATGCACGGCATACCTCCATGCCCTCGGTTCCTATGAATTGCTTGGAGGGAACCGGAAGACGTATGGAGAACCGCACCATACAGCCAGGTATACCGCTATGGAGGTATGAAGCAGATGTCTCGACGTTTGAATATCGCGTTCCCTTCCAGGGCCATCGTGGTGGCTGTCGCCACGGCGCTGGTCCTGGCACTGATAACGGCCTTGAGCCCCGCGGCGGCGGCGCAGGCGGGGGCGGCAACGGCCACGACAACCGCTGGGGCAGCCGGCACAGCCGCGCAGCTGAAGGACGTCCCCGGCCACTGGGCCGAGGAAGCCATCACCACCCTGCTCAGGATGGGCGTGGTGCAGGGCTATCCCGACGGCGCCTTCAAGCCAGAGAACCCCATCACCCGGGCGGAGTTCTCCAAGATGGTGGCCCTGGCCTTCGGGTATCCCCCGTCCGCCAGCTCTGACTTCCCTGACGTCGCCGGCACCTGGGCCGAACCTTACGTGGCCGGCCTCAGCAGGTCACAGATACTCACGGGATACCCCGACGGCTCCTTCAAGCCGTCAAAGGGCGTGACCAGGGCAGAAGCCGCCGCGATCCTGGCCAGAGTTGCTGGGCTCACCGTGATCAAGCCCGACATGGCATCGGGTTGGACGCCCAGCTACCGCGACGTGGACGAGAGCCACTGGGCGTACGTGCCAGTAGAGATAGCGCGCCGCCTCGACGTGGCGCCGCTTCACTTCGGCCTGATGTTCGAGCCGGACCGCGCTGCCACCAGGGCTGAAACCGCCTACATGGTGCGCACCATGGCCGAGGCCCAGTTCGCGCGGGGCCAAGTCACCTCGGTGAATAAGGGCGACGCCACGGTAACCATCAAGAACGTAGCCGGAAACACGCAGGTGCTGCAGCTGTCGCCTGACGCCGTGGTGTTCCGCAACGGCGCTGGCGCTGACGTGGAGTCGCTCAGAACCAACGACCAGGTTTACGCGGTGGGCGACCCATGGGGACAGTCGCGCTTCGTGCTGGCTGAAGGCGCCATCACCAAGGAGGACATCACCAAGAAGATCAGCGCTCTGACGGACGGCATCGTCACCCCCGAGCAGGTGGACGCGCTGAGCCGCGGCAAGTGGGATGAGGCGCGGGCCGGCATGAGCCCCGCCCTGGCCGACAGGCTCGTCGAGATGGGCCTGACCGACGAGGAGGCCGAGGCGCTGCTTGCTCAGGATTGGGAGAGGCTACCCGCCCTCGGTCAGACCCGCCTTGCCGAAGCCCTCGCAGCTGAGCTGGGCGTCGCCCCTGAGCTGGTAGAAGCCCTCATGGCCAGGGACTGGGCGGCTGCCCGGAACCTGGCGGAGCTGGAGGCGGCTGAGATGCTGCTCTCTTACTTCCTGCAGATGCGATGACCACAGCCACGTCAGGACGCGGCCGCTCGGGAACTTAGCCCGGGCAGCCGCGTCTCCACTATTGCAAGGGGGTGCACCGACATGCATGTGTTGAAGATAGCTGTCATCATCGCCATCGTGGCTTTCGTGGGGCTAGCCCCGGTGCCCGCGGGTGCGGCGGGCACGGCGCCGAACCCCGCCGGCGGCGTGGAGGTCACCATATACAACGACGACCTCGCCCTGGTGAAGGAACGCCGACAGCTGGAGATCCCGAAGGGCATCTCGACGCTGCTCTTTAGGGACATCTCGGCGCGCATCAACCCCGCCACGGTAAGCTTCCGGTCCCTCACTGCCCCAGGGTCGGTGCGGGTGCTGGAGCAGAACTTCGAGTTCGATCTCGTTGAAGACGCCAAGCTTCTCCAGAAGTTCATCGGCCAGCGTATCACCGTGCGCACGAGGAGCGGAGAGGTATTCACCGGATACCTGCTCTCGGGCGCGCGGAACGGAGTTCCTGGCAACATCGTGATGTCGTCTGAACCAGACGGCGCCGGTTCAGTCGTCACCGTCCACCTAGGGGACATCCAGTCGGTGGAGTATCCCAGTCTCCCGGAAGGATTGATAACCACGCCCACGCTGGCGTGGATCGTGAACAACGCTTCCAGCGCCACGGCCCATGAAACCATGATAACCTACCTCACAGGCGGGCTTTCGTGGTCGGCCGACTACGTGGCGGTGGTGGGGCCCAACGACGACGTGATGGACATCACCGGTTGGATCACCCTGACCAACCAGTCGGGCACCGCATACAGGGACGCCAAGGTGAAGCTGGTGGCCGGCGACGTGAACCGCGTGTACGGGCCGGAGCCTTACCCGGTGAGGGCGGCGGCAGCGAAGGTCATGTACGACATGGCCCTGGCTGAAGTGGCGGAGCGCGAGTTCGCCGACTACCACCTCTATGAGCTGCCGCTCGCGACCACGCTCAAGGACAACCAGGTCAAGCAGGTGGAGTTCATGTCCGCCACGGACGTCAAGGTGAAGAAGCTCCTGATCTATGACGGCGCGCAGATGGGCACCAAGGTTGCCTCGATGTTGGAGTTCTGGAACAAGGAAGAGGATGGCCTCGGGCTGCCCCTGCCGAAGGGCATCATAAGGGTGAGCAAAGCTGACGCCGACGGGTCTCTGGAGTTCGCCGGGGAGGACCGGATCGACCACACTCCAGTTGACGAGAAGGTCCGGATAACTTTGGGCTACGCCTTCGACGTGGTGGGCGAGCGCAAGCTCACCAACACCAAGCGCATCTCAGACCGGGTTTCCGAGGAGACCTGGGAAATCGAGGTCAGGAACCGCAAGAACGTGCCCGTCGAGGTGCTGGTGATAGAGCACATGTACGGCGGCACCAGCTGGGAGCTGGTGAGGGCGTCGACCAGGAACTACAACAAGCTCGACGCCAACACCCTGGAGTTCCCGGTTGAGGTGAAAGCGGGCTCCACCGCAACCATCAGCTACACGGTGAGATATTCAAGATAGGGCCTGCGTGGGCAGGTTTTGGGCAGAGGAAGGCGTCGCTTCGGCGACGTCTTCCTCTTACTATTTCCGTTGCAATCGTGGCAGTCGCCATACCTACCGAATGTTCTCTACGGTGTGTTATGATAACACCGATAGAAGCAAATCTGTCTTTCTGGATAGACTGGACAGACTTGTTAGCGATGCACATAAGCCTTTGCAGTCAGGAGGAGCGCGAATGATACCGGAATGCGATTCAGTTTTCAGCGAGAAGATGGACCTCACTCCTGAAGCTCTCACCATCCTCGAAAGCCGCTATCTTCTTCGCGACAAAGCCGGGAACATCGTGGAGACTCCTGAGCAGATGTGCCTTCGTCTCGCCAAGGAGGCTGCCAGAGGCGGCGGAGGCGATGAAGAGTCCATAAAGGTCAGGACTAGGCGATTCTACTGGCTCCTCGTCAAGATGCTGTTCTCCCCCAACTCTCCAACTTGGATGAACGCGGGAACCGAGAACCCACAGAACGCTGCCTGCTTCGTGCTGCCGGTCGAGGACTCGCTGCCCAGGATATTCGACGCCGTGAAAGGCGCTGCACTCATACATCAGTCAGGTGGGGGCACGGGCTTCGATTTCTCCAGCCTGCGTCCTCAGGGCGACGTGGTCAGGTCCACGGGAGGCGTTGCGTCGGGTCCCGTGTCATTCATGACGGTTTTCAACGCCGCGACGGAGACAATCAAGCAGGGCGGCAAGAGGCGAGGCGCCAACATCGGCATCCTCCGTGTGGACCATCCCGATATCGAATCCTTCATCACCTGCAAAGTGGACAACGCCGCGCTCTCGAACTTCAACATCTCCGTCGGCATCACCGACGCGTTCATGCAGGCGGTGGCCGACGACACCGAATACGAGCTTATCAACCCCAGGACCAAACAGCCGGCTGGCACTCGGCGCGCCAGGGACGTTTTCGAGCTCATAGTGCAGCACGCGTGGAAGAACGGCGAGCCCGGCGTGGTGTTCCTGGACAGGCTGGAGGAGAGCAACCCCACGCCTGCGCTGGGCAGGATCACCGCGACAAACCCATGCGGGGAGCAGCCGCTGCTGCCATACGAGGCGTGCAACCTGGGCAGCGTGAACCTGCAGCGCATGTACAGGGAGAGGCCGTACACCACTGACGAGCTCAAGACGGTTCTGAGCATCGCTGGCGGAGGCCACTGGAGCGGGCGGAACCTAGCCGGGGTGTGCCTGGATCACGTGCCGGAGATCGCCCACATCGACTGGGAACTGCTGGCCGTGGTGACGAGGCACGCCGTCGACTTCCTCGATTCTATCATCGATGTGAGCGAGTATCCGCTGCCTGAGATAAACGACATGGTCAGGCGCACGCGCAAGGTGGGCCTGGGCTTCATGGGCCTCGCGGACCTCTTCATCAAGCTCCGGGTGAACTACGCCTCTGAGAAGGCGGAGCTCCTGGCTGAGCTGCTTTCCAGGTACATAACGCATCAGGCGCGGCTGGCCTCGCAGGAGCTGGCCGAGGAGCGCGGGCCGTTCCCCGCCTACGCCGACAGCGTGTTTGCGGCGGCAGGCGGCCCTCCTGTGAGGAACGCCACGGTGACCACAGTGGCGCCCACCGGCACCATCAGCATGGTGGCCAATGCGTCGTCAGGGTGCGAGCCCCTGTTCGGTGTCGCCTTCACCAAGCGAAACGTTCTGGGCAACAAATCGCTGACCCAGGTGAACTCCCTCTTCCTTGAGGACGCGCAGAAGCGCGGCCTCTACTCGGAAGAGCTCATGGACAGGATCGCCGATAACGGCGGGTCGCTCAGAGGCATCCCCGAGATCCCTGAAGACATGGCCGAGCTCTACCGCACGGCACTGGAGATACCCTGGGAGTGGCACGTTCGTATACAGGCAGCAGTTCAGCGCGGTATAGACAACGCCGTTTCCAAGACCATCAACCTCCCGAACGACGCGACGCCGGATGCCGTCAAGGGAGCCTTCACCCTGGCCCATAGGCTCGGGTGCAAGGGCCTCACCGTGTATCGCTCCGGTAGCCGCGAGACGGAGGTCATCTCGGTGAAGGCCAAGTCGGCCCAGGGTGCAGCCGGCGAACCGTGCACGGTTGCGGCAGCGGCTGGCGCAGCCGCGGCGGCCGGGACTGGGGAGGCGGCAACGGTCGTTGACGCGCCGACGCCTAGGGGAAAGAAACCGTACACGGTGGATCCAACGCTCTGGGGCAAGCTGCGGCCCATCGACCGGCCCGAGACGCTCAGCGGGATCACCAAGCGCATCGCGACGCCTTCAGGCACGCTGTGGGCTACGCTGAACATGTACGAGAACCGTCCGTTCGAGATGTTCTGCCAGATAGGACGGGCGGGAACCGACATATACGCATTCACCGAGAGCATCGCCAGGCTCATCTCCCTGGCGCTCAGAGCTGGAATCGACCCTTCGGAGGTGGTGCGGCAGCTCAGGGGCATCGGGGGCTCAGGGCAGATCGGCTTCGGTCCCAACAGAGTGCTGTCGGTGCCGGACGCCATCGGGCGAATGCTGGAGCAGGTGCTCGCCGCGAGGTACGCAGGATCCGAGTGGTACGTGCCCTCCGACGATGGCGGCGCGGCCTCCGGAGACCCCGGCATGGAAGGTCAGGGCTCGATGGACATGGGCCTCTCCGGCGGCTGGAATGGCGGTAACGGGAACCCTAACGGAGCAAACGCACTGAGCGGCCTCGAACTTGAGGAGCACGTGCAGCCATCGCTTCTTGGCGATGGCTTCGAGGGCCCAAACAGCGCAGACGGCACGGGCGGAGCGAATGCCGCGAACGGGGTGAACGGAGCGAACGGGTTTGAGGCGGCGTCCCACAACAGCCACGGGAAGCCCGTCACCCGGCACGACCTGTGCCCCAGCTGCGGAAACTACTCGCTCACGTATGCGTCAGGCTGCAGCGAGTGCCGTCTTTGCGGCTACAGCGCCTGCTGATATACGCGTCTGATACTCAGTTCTGATACGTACCTCGGAAAGTGCCTTCGGCAATGGGGTACTGCTGGCACAATGCGTCTTGACCCGCTCCCGCATAGGCTGTAGCAGACCTAACACGGGAGTGATGACACATGTCGATGGTCCACGACGATCTGCATGCCTCGCAGTTCCCCGCGTGCCCCGGAGGCACTATCTACATCATAAGGGCGGGCGACACCCTTTTCGCCATAGCCGCCCGCTTCGGCACGACTGTCAACGCGATAATCGCCGCCAACCCCGGCATCAACCCGAATAACCTCATGATCGGGCAGGCGATATGCATACCTGTGCCGGGCCCGGTGCCTTGCCCTGGTTTCTTCTACACGATTCAGCCAGGCGACACGTACTACCTCATCGCCCTGAGGTACGGCACCACGGTGAACGCACTGATCGCAGCGAACCCCGGCGTGGACCCGAACCGTCTGCAGGTCGGGCAGAGGATCTGCGTGCCTGTGGCCCAGCCTCCAACCGTGACCCCGAGGGAGTGCACGGTGACGCTCTCACCGTCAGGATCGGTGGTAGCCCCGCAGGCCGGAGGCTCGCTGTGGCTACGCGTCGACCAGTTCGGTTCCGCTCAGCTACTGGTGGCAGCGGCCAACCTGCCGGAGCCTGCGATAGGCCAGGAGTCCTACAGGGCCGTGGTGAGCTGGCCCGGCGGAAACGTGAACATACCTCTGGTGCCTGCGACCGCGCTGCGCGGAGTGTGGATCGGGAATGTGGCTCTCACGCTGCCCGAAGCCGCCTTCACGCAGGGCACCATCGCCGTTTACCCAGGGCCGGTGCTGTCGGCATTCATCGGGAACTGCCGCTGATCGCCTTCAGGAAGCCGCAGGTGCGTGCGCGCAAGTCAGGAAAACCTGGGCACGAACCGGGCACTGCGAAGGAACACAGCGCAATGCAGGATGCAGAGGGCCGGCCCCGCAGCGGGGCCGGCTCTCTGCGCGGTTCCGTACGACCCATGGGTAGGTCGGTTTATTGGCAGAACGACCCAGGGGCGGGTCGATGTCGTCGCAAACCGACCCACCCCACGGGTCATGCCCCCAGCGGGCGCACCGTGAGCCTTCTCTCCGAGAACGTTGCAACGTCCTCGTAGCCAGCCCGTCTCGCCCAGGACACCGCCTGATCCAGGCCGAGCCCGCATTCCTCTGGCTCGTGGGCGTCAGACGCCGTGGTGATCCGCACCCCCGCCGCGTGCGCCATGCGCAGCAGCTCAAGCCCGGGGTAAATCTCGCCCACGGGCCGGCGCAGCCCTGCCGACGACACTTCGAGGCAGGTCCCGGTCTCGCGGGCTGCCTCCACCAGCTGCCTGCCGCCTTCGTACAGCGCCTCGCGGCACTCGTCTCCAGATAGGAAACCATATATCTTCACCAGGTCGGGATGGCCGATGATACTGAAAACACCGCTCGCTGCGGCCTCAGCCGCCAGGCGAAAGTAGTCGCGGCACGCTTGCGCCCTGTCGCGTCCCTCCCACGTATCTGGCCCCAGATCGATGCCCCAGTCTCCGATCCAGTGAACCGAGCCGATGACCAGATCCAGGTCCAGTGCGGCCAGCGCGGCAGCCAGCTCCTCCAGTGACTCGGGCACGTAGTCCACCTCGAGGCCGAGCCTGACCTTGATGGGGACACCCCTGTCCTCAAGCTCACGCGAAAGCGACCTGACCATGCCCATGTAGTCGTCGAGCCGGAAGCCGTGGCCGTGCCGGGCCACGTAGTCAGGCCGCTGCAGAAACGGTGCGAGCTCAACGAAGTTGTACGCGTGCTCGGTGAGGGCGATCTCGCCCACACCGGCGGAGAGGGCGCGGCCGATGAACCGCATGGCGTTGCCAGGGGCTATGCCGGCCCTCTCAAGGTGAACGTGGTAATCTACAATCATGCTACGTCATCATGCTCCAAACGACTCGTGCTCCGTTCTGGCGATTATCTCGTCCTGCAGCGCGCGGCTGAGGTCGCAGAAGTAGTCGGAATACCCAGCCACGCGCACGATGAGGTCGCGGTGGGAGTCGGGATCCCGCTGCGCCTTACGCAGGGTTTCCGCCCTCACCACGTTGAACTGCACGTGGTGGCCGCCAAGGCGGAAGTAGGTGCGCACCAGGTGTGCCAGGTTGTCGATGCCTTCCTCACCTTCAAGCAGCTTCGGCGTGAACTTCAGGTTCAGCAGGGTGCCGCCGGTGGCGGCGTGGTCCATCTTCGCCGCCGACTGCAACACGGCAGTGGGCCCGCGCCTGTCGCGGCCCTGCACCGGCGAGATGCCCTCGCTCAGCGGGGTGCCGGCACGGCGCCCGTCGGCGGATGCGGCGCACACCGAGCCGAAGTACACGTGGCACGTGGTGGGCAGCATGTCGATGTGGTACTCGCCGCCGCGCACGTTGGGGCGTCCGTCGACGCAATCGAAAAACTCGTTGAACACCTGCTTCATGATGCTGTCGGCGCTGTCGTCGTCGTTTCCGTACTTCGGCGACTCCTCCCACAGCACGTGCCTGAGCTCCTCGTGGCCCTCGAAGTCGCGCCCGAGCGCCTCCACCAACTGGCCGAGGCTGACCCTCTTCTCATCGAATACGTTGTGCTTGATGGCCGCCAGCGAGTCGGTGATGGTTCCGATGCCCACGCCCTGGATGTACGAGGTGTTGTACCTGGCGCCGCCGGCGTTGTAGTCGCGTCCCTTCTCGATGCAGTCGTCGATCAAGAGCGACAGGAACGGGGCGGGCATGTAACGAGCGTAGAGGCTCTCGATGACGGCGTTGCCGCGCATCTTGATGTCAACGAAGTGCCTGAGCTGGGCGCGGAACGCGTCCATCACCTGGTCGAAGCTGGTGAACTCGCTCGCGTCGCCTGTGGGAAGGCCGATGCGCTTGCCGGTGCGCATGTCGACGCCGTCGTTCAGGGCAAGCTCCAGCAGCTTCGGCAGGTTGAGGTAGCCGGTGAGGATGTAGGCCTCCTTGCCGAAGGCGCCAGTCTCGACGCAGCCGCTGGTGCCACCTTGCCTTGCGTCCTCCAGCGACTTGCCGGCCCTAAGCATCTCCTGCACCACCATGTCGGCGTTGAAGATCGACGGCTGGCCCCAGCCCTTGCGCACGATCCTCAGCGCCCGCTTGAGGAACCTGTCGGGGTTCTTCGCGGACAGCTGTATGTTGGAACTGGGCTGAACCAGGCGCATCTCGTCGATGACGTCGAGCATCAGGTAGCTGAAGTCGTTGACGCCGTCCTGCCCCTCAGGGGTGAGGCCTCCGCAGTTGATGTTGGCGAAGTCGGTGTAGGTGCCGCTCTCCGCCGCCGTCACGCCCACTTTGGGCGGAGCCGGCTGGTTGTTGAACTTCACCCAGAAGCATTGCAGCAGCTCCCTGGCCTGCTCCTCCGTGAGGTCGCCCGACTCCAGGTCGGCCTTGTAGAAGGGGTACATGTGCTGGTCGAGCCTGCCCGGGTTGAAGCTGTCCCAGCCGTTCAGCTCGATGATGACCCCCAGGTGGCAGAACCAGTACGCCTGCAGCGCCTCCCACAGGTTGCGCGGCGGGTTCTCAGGCACGTGCGAGCACACCTCTGCGATGCGCACCAGCTCCTTGCGGCGCTGGGGGTCACGCTCGCTCGCGGCCTTGAGGTACGCGAGCTCGGCGTGGCGCCGCGCGTACGCGCAGATGGCCTCGGCGCATATGTCCATGGCCCTGAGCTGCTCCGATCTTGCCTGCGCCTCGGGATCGTTGATGAAGTCCAGCTTCTCCAGGGCCTCCGCTATGCGCCGCCTCAATCCCTTCATGCCCAGGGCGTAGATCTTACCATCGGCGACGGTGTGGCCGGGCGCCCGCTGCTCCATGAACTCGGTGAATATTCCAGCATCGTAGGCATCTTTCCACTCGGGCGTCATCTCCTGGAATATCAGGTCACGCATGCTGCGGCCGCTCCAGAACGGGATGATGACGTTCTTGTATTCCTCCATGACCTCAGGGGAGACGCTGTAGCTCGTCTTCTCCCTGCTGTTGAGGATCTGGAGGTCCTCCAGCGAATGACAGGTGAGCTCCGGGTAGGTGGGCGTGGCCGCAGGCTCGGGGCCCCTCTCCCCCACTATCAGCTCGTCATCGCCGATGTAGATGGCCTTGTTGCGCATGAGATAAGCTAAGGCTTTCGCCCTGCGCAACACGGGCGAAGCGGTGGCATCAGTGGAATAGAACTGCGTGAGCAGCCTCGCGCGCTCCACCGATATGCTGGGCCTGGCAGAGACGCTTCTCTGCCTCAGCCTCGCCACTCTGTCCGTCATGTCGGTTTACCCCCCTATCCTGGTTTGAAATCCCTCGCGAACGAACACTCGCGCAAGCCTTTCCATAAGCTCCTGGCTGGGCGCGCGCAGGAGCCTCATCTCGTAACCGCGCCCCAGCCGCTCGTATTTCTGCTCGCCAAGGACATGGTAAGGCAGAAGGTGCACCCTGAGGGGACGTTTGCCTTCAAGCTCCGCCAACACCCTGGCTATAGCCTCCATGTCATCCTCGGTATCGTTGAACGAAGGTATCACCGGCACGCGGGCGGCGACGTTGGCGCTGGCGCTCGCAAGCTTGCTGAGGTTCGCCAGCACGATACGGCTGGAGACCCCCACATGCTCGCAGTGGGCAGCGTCATCCACGGACTTGATGTCGTAGAGCCACAGGTCCACCCACGGGATCATCGCCTGCACCACCTCCGGCGGCGCGATGCCGGACGTGTCGACGCAGGTGTGCAGGTCGACTCGCTTGCACTCCTTGAGCAGGGCCAGCAGGAAGTCAGGCTGCGCCAGGGGCTCGCCGCCGCTGAAGGTCACCCCGCCCCCCGACTGGTCGTAAAACGGGCGGTCGCGCTCAAGCTCGTCCATGACATCGGCCACGCTCATCCAGCGCCCCACCAGCGTCACCGCCTGCCGCGGACACACCTCCACGCACGTGCCACACGCGTCGCACATGTCGAACTGTATCACCGGCCGGGCCTGGGTGCCGCCGCCCTGGCCATCCGCGTCGCCCGCATCCTGTGCGGGCCCGATCACCATGCTTACGGCCTTCCGCGGGCATACAGCCACGCACGCTCCGCATGCTACGCACCGCTGGGGCCAGTGCATGAGCTCCACGTCGGACCGCTGGCTTTCAGGGTTATGGCACCACGCGCACCGGGCGGGGCACCCTTTCAAGAACACTGCTGTGCGTATCCCGGGGCCGTCGTGCACCGAATAGCGGCGGATGTCGAAAACGATACCTTGAACAGTTGACGTCAAACTTCACCCCTGCTTCCAGCGTGGTTTCGAGCGCCTGACCCTCCCCAGTGATTGCTTGATTCTTTCTCCTTCGACGATATCCTTCAAGCCCCAGGCCTGCGGAATCGGCATTCCAGCGGTTACATATGCTCTTGAGGACGGCACTTGCCTTGCCACAAACGATGGAATCCATGGTACAATTGGGAGGATGAGCGAAATGTCTGACTTCCTCACGAAGATAAAGAAAACTCTCGGCACAGGCGTCGACGTCATCGGCTCCAAGTCGCGGGAGCTGTGGGACGCCGCGCTCATACGTGCAAGAATCGCGGAGCTGCGCTCGCGCCGCCGGGCCTACGTCGAGCAGCTCGGCAACCTCCTGTACTCTATGCTTGAAGACGGCAACCTCGACCTTGAGGCTCTGCGCGCCAAGGCGGCTGACATCTCCGGGGTGGACCAGGAGATCCGCCGGGCCGAAGAGGATCTCAGACACGTCCGCGAGCACGCAGGAGCGCCCCATTCCAGCCGGCGCCACGAACAGGAGGACGAGCCGCCCGAGCAGACTGAGCATGCGGAGCGCCCCTCAGCCGAGCCCGAAGTCGAAACCCAGCTCGAGCCCGGCCTCGATCCCGAAGCCAGCACCGGGCGGCGATGTCAGTGCGGCGCCGAAGTGCTTCCTGACGCACGGTACTGCGTCCAGTGCGGCAGGCCGATCCCTCCAGACCATATCGACCAGGCTAGGTAACCTACGGAGCCGACGCGCCCGCAGCGTGCGTCCGCCGCATGCGTCAGCGGCGGCTCTCTAGAAACGGGTGTGAACGATAGATGCGCAGAACCAAGGTAGTCTGCACCATCGGTCCGGCCAGCGACGACATGGACGTGTTGCGCCGGATGGTGGCGGCAGGCCTCAACGTCGCGAGGCTCAACTTCTCCCACGGCTCCCATGCGGAGCACAATGAACGCATCGCACGCATAAGGCGAGTTGCCGACGAGTCGGGGCTCCACATCCCCATCATGCTCGACACCAAAGGTCCCGAGCTCCGGATCGGAAGGTTCGCCTCCGGCTCCGTCCGTCTGGAGCAGGGCCAGCGTTTCGTCCTCACAACCAGGCCGGTGGCGGGATCCGCCAGCGAGGTGCATGTGAACAGCCCCGGCTTTCCAGGGTTCGTGCATCCAGGTAGCCGTCTTCAGCTTGATGATGGCCGAATAGAGCTGACCGTGGTGGCAGTGAGCGGGCCAGATGTCGAGTGCACCGTGGTGGTAGGCGGGATACTGGGCGACCGCAAGCGCATAGCCATCCCTGGAGGCAAGCTCGCCCTGCCCACCCTGTCAGACGAGGACAAGAAGGACCTGCTGTTCGGCATCGAGCAGGGGGTCGACATGGTGGCGGCCTCCTTCATACGCAGCGCCGCCGACATGCACGCCATCAAGTCTTTCCTGGAGGACAACGGGGCCAGCATCCCCGTGATCGCGAAGATCGAGAGCAGAGAGGGCATCGAGAACCTCGACTCCATACTCCGCCTCGCAGACGGGATCATGGTCGCCAGGGGCGATCTCGGGGTGGAGATGCCGGCAGAGGACGTCCCCATCATTCAGAAGCAGATAATACACAAGTGCCTCCGCGCTGGCAAGCCGGTGATCACCGCAACCCAGATGCTCGACTCGATGATGCGCTCGCCCCATCCCACCAGAGCCGAGGTGAGCGACGTGGCCAACGCCGTGTTCGACGGCACCGACGCGGTGATGCTCAGCGGCGAAACCGCCAGCGGCTTGTATCCTGTGGAGAGCGTGGCCACCATGGCCAGGGTGGCGCTGCGAGCGGAGATGGCCCAGCAGTACGAGCCCCCCGCTTCACTGAAGGCCGCCAGTGGAGGCGAGCCGGTGACCGACGCCATTGGACATGCCACCGTGCAGATCGCCGCTCAGCTCAAGGCCTCCGCCATCATCACCGTGACCAAGTCGGGGCGCACCGCCCGGATGATCGCCCGGCACCGGCCTCGCACCCGCATAATAGCCGTTGCCAGCGACGTGTCGACGGCCAGAGCCCTCAATCTGGTGTGGGGCGTGACGCCTGTGGTGGGCGAGAACATCGAGAACGCCGAGGAAGTCACGGGCGTCGCGGTGGCCGTGGCCCAGCGGGCCGGGCTCATCGGCCCCAACGACACAGTGGTCATCACCGCCGGAGTGCCGGTGGGGGTGGTGGGGTCCACGAACCTCATCAAGGTCCACGACCTGAAGTCGCATTCCCTCGGCGAGCAGCGCTGACCGGCCGGCCTGTCGTCAGTCACACCTGTCCCGCGATTCGCTTGCCCGTGGGCGTGGCCGCAAGGCCCCCCACTGCGGTCTCCTTGAGCGACGCCGGCAGCTCGCGCCCGACGGCGCCCATGGCATCCACCACTTCATCCGGCGGAACCACGCTTCTCACCCCTGCCAGCGCCATCGTCGCGGCGGCCAGCGCCACGCCAGCGGAGGTGGCGTTCCGTTTGATGCATGGCACCTCCACGAGGCCCGCCACAGGGTCGCACACGAGGCCCATCAGGCCCTTCAGACTCAGCGCCACCGCCTGGACACACTGCTGTGGAGTGCCGCCGCCGAGCTGGACTGCGGCTGCAGCCGCCATCGCGGCAGCCGACCCACACTCAGCCTGGCATCCACCTGCGGCTCCCGACACCGTCGCCCTGCGGGCGATCACCGAGCCTGCGGCCCCCGCGGTGAACAGCGCGTCTATGAGCGACTCGTCGGTGGCCCCCACGCGCTCGCCCACTGAAAGCAGCACCCCTGGCAGGATCCCGCATGAGCCGCCTGTGGGCGCAGCCACGATCCTCCCCATGCTGGCGTTAACCTCGCTGACGGCCAGCGCGTATGAGATGGCCGTGGTGAGCGGCTCGCCGCCCACAAGGCGGGCCGACGCGTTCGCCGCCAAACCCTTCGCCACGAGCTTAGCATCGCCGCCGGTGAGCCCGCTGCGGGACTTCACTCCCTGAAGGCCCCGGGCCACAGCCTCGCGCATCACCCGCAGCCTCTCGCCCATCTTGCCTCTGAGGGCCTCGGCAGGCTCTCCTGCCTCCTGACACTCCCACTCCAACGCGAGCGCGCCGATGGTCACCCCGCGCGCTGACGCCAGTTCAGCTAGTTCCTGAAGACTGATGCTCCGCATCCCCGGCCACCTCCTACGACACCGCCAGAGGCGGAAGGCTCATCACGGTGGACACGCCGTTCACCTGAGCGACGAGAGCCGTCGCCTCCGACGACACCGGCTGGTCCAGCTCGATGATGGCCAGCGCCGTGCCGTGCTTCGCCTCCCGCGACACGTTCATCGTCGCGATATTCACGTGCTCCCCGGCAAGGATGGATGTGATGTTGGCGATGACGCCGGGCTGATCCTTGTAGGACACCACGAGGGCGTGGTTTTCGCCTTTGAACTGCACGTCGAACTTGCCTATCCGGGTGATGACGATGTTGCCTCCCCCTATGGACGAGCCGGTTATGTCGAGGCGGCGACCATCCGCGCCGGTAAGCTCCATCCGCACGGTGTTCGGGTGAACGTCGCCTAGGTCTGCGCTTTCGATGCTCGCGTCGAGGCCCAGTTCCTTGGCCCACCTCATGGAGTCGGGAATCCGCTCGTCGTCAGGTGCCATGCCCAGAAGGCCCGCCACCAGCGCGATGTCGGTGCCGTGGCCGCGGTACGTCTGCGCGAACGACCCGTGCAGGAGGATCCTGGCCGCCACCGGCTGGCCGCCCAGGATGGAGCGGGCCGCCAGTCCCAGCAGCACCGCGCCGGCCGTGTGCGATGACGACGGGCCGACCATGACAGGCCCAATAATCTGAAAAACGCTGTTCATGAGCCCTCTCCCCTTTGCGGCGTGCCCTTCATGCGCTAAGTATAGCGTACCGGGGCGGCCTTCGCACTTTCGGCGAGGCCCCCTTCAGCCTCCGCCCCCTCGCTTGCCTTAACAAGGCGCAACTGCCACCTGTTACATCCCGCGCACGACGCCCTGAATGCTAGAATATAGGTGAGCCTCCTACCGGCTCGTATTGCCAACCACCGAGCAGAATGGAAGTGCAGACTGAACCATGAGGAAAGCTTGTGGGGTTCCCGCTTTGGCCCTGGTTGTGATCTTGCTCGCTGGCGTACCCTCGCCGGCGGCCGCAGCGGCCAAACCTGAGGCTGTGATGGAAACCCGTTTGAACGCAGACGTCAGCGGCGACGGCGCTGCCGACATCGTCGAGCTCGTGGCTGAGCCCATAGAGGCAGGCTCCGAGTTCGCCAGCTCACGGAAGGTGAGGTTCATCGACGGAGCCACCGGCAGGGTGAGCGAGCTCGACCTGGGTGAAGAGGGCGCGGGCTACTCAGGCCGCCTCTGGACCGCCCATCTCGATACCAACTCCATACCTGAGCTTCTGGTATCAGTGGAGACAGGCAGCTCAGGCGGTGAGATCGCGGCGTTCGTGATCACGGCGGCCGGAAGCGGCGGCCTCCGACATGTGCCCGCCGTCAGCAGGCTGGACTCCAGCCCATACGTGACGTGGCAGGCCAAAGACCACCACCAGGTGGAGTACAGGCACGACTTCGGCTCTGGCGTGCTGGGCCTCGGCGACACTGAGGCGCTGGCCGGCGCCTACTCCTCCAGCGGCGAGCTGGTGACGGACTACCGGGTATACGTCGACCGGATAAGCTCCATTGAAACCCCGGTGCCTGCGGGCGGAGGCAAGGGCGATATCATCACCTACCGCCAGGCCTGGGCCGGCTACCACGCCAACACGATAGGCATCGTACGGACCACGTGGAGGTGGAACGGACTTCAGCTGGTGCCGGTGAACGTTGAAGTGCTACCGGCCTTCTCGCCAGCGGATTACGGGGAGTACCTGAAGTCTCTGCCGCGGCAACGGCCTGCCCAGGCAGTGGAGTCAGCCGTCAACGACTACATGGTCAGGTTCAAACTTCAGCCCATGGCGGTGCGCCAGGAAGCTTTCAGAGAGTTCCGCGAGTTCCACCTGGCCCTGGCTGACTACCTGATGATGAACGACATGGTCCCGCAGGGCAAGGAGCTTGCGCGCGCAGGCTACGTGCAGGTGGACAGCGGTGAAGGCATGATGAACACGGTGCCTGACCCAGAGTTCTACCGAACCGCCTTCACAGGGTTGCTTGGTCCGGAATACACCGAGTTCTTGGAGCTTGATGCCATAGAACACACCCGCCCGTACGCCATGGACGCGGCGATGGTGATCCCCTTGAGCGAGGTGGGCGCCAGAGTCGCCGCATGGGAGCACTACGCGCGGTCGTACCCTGACTCGCGCCTTGCAGACGAAGCCAGGCTGCACTACACCTGGCTGCTCTCTGCGTTTCTGCTGGGCACCAACAACACTCCACATGCCCGCTATGAGACAGGCATGATGAAGCCGGAGGTATTAAGGGTGCTCGAGGAGCACGTGCGGGTCTACCCGGGCACGGCGAGCGCCAAGGCAGTGGAGCAAGCGCTCAGGATATATCAGCAGAATGAGAAAGTCACGGATGCCGTCCGCAGCCGCGTGATGAAGCTGGTGGACGAGGCGGTTCGGGCCTCGTTCGGCAGGTGAAGGCCGGCCGGCGACGGTGCACTCATCAACCAGCGGCATCGATCCATCCGCCGACATCTGAGACACATCTGAGACATATGAAATGGGCGCTGACGGACATTTCCGTCAGCGCCTCTCGCGTTCAAGTCTTGGTGCCGGAGGAGGGAGTCGAACCCTCACGGTCTCGCGACCGGATGATTTTGAGTCACCTGCGTCTGCCATTCCGCCACTCCGGCGCGAGCCTATTCTAACACGCCTTGGGCTGCAGCGCAACTCAGTCCGGCACTGCAGGTCTAGTTCATGAGCTGCTTACCCAGGAATGCGGCGGCGGTCTCCACCAGCTTTATCTCGGTGTTCCCCATCTGCCTCGGCTCCTTGCTCATCAGCACCACCAGGCCAGACCGCTTCTCGCCGGCGCGTATCGGGGCCACCACCTGGGCGGCAAACTGCAGGCCCTCCACAACCGGCTTATCGTTGGGGGTGGACGTCACGAAGGTGGACGTCAGGTCCAGCATCTCCTTGGCGTCCTCGGAGATCCTCTTCTCCAGCAATGACTTCTTGGGCGCGCCGCTCACCGCCACCACTTCGGTGTCGTCGACGATCAGGGCGATGCACCCGGTGGCGTCGAACAGAGAATCGGCGTACTCCTGAGCAAACAGGCTCAAATCGGTCATGGGAGAGTACTTCTTGAGGATCACCTCGCCGTCACGGTCGGTGAATATCTCAAGAGGGTCTCCCTCCCTGATCCGGAGAGTCCTTCGAATCTCTTTCGGTATGACGACTCTTCCAAGATCATCAATGCGTCTCACAATGCCCGTTGCTTTCACTTCTTGCCCTCCTGTTTCGTTGGCACCGTCGTCAAATGTATTCTGCCTACGCTGCCATATCCATATACTAACCGAAGTTGCTAGGGTGTCGACAGTATGTTTGCTAGATCATAATACTCCGCCGTGTACGGGCGCTTCATGGCGAGGGCCTCCTTGAAAGGTATCACCTTGATCTCGCTACCCCATATCCCCAGCGCTACGTTGCGCTCGCCCGAGAGCAGCACATCGACGGCCCTTGCGCCAAACATGGTGGCCAGCACCCTGTCGCGAACCGACGGGGTTCCCCCTCGCTGGATGTGTCCAAGCACTATGATCCTGGTCTCGAACCCGGTGATCTCGGCGATCTGCGCGCCCAGGCGGTAGCCGCATCCCCCTGGGAGCCCGTCCTTCGAACCAAAGGTGCGCAGGTCAGCGCCTTCCGCCACCACCACTATGCTGTGGCTCTTGCCTCTCCGGGCGCCTTCCATTATTCGGCTGCACACTTCCCTGATGTCGTAATCCACTTCAGGTATGATTATGCTCTCGGCGCCGCCGGCCAGTCCAGCGTACAGAGCTATGTGGCCTGCGTGTCGCCCCATCACCTCGACCACGTATGTACGCTCGTGGGATGTGGCGGTGTCCCTGATCTTGTCGATCGCGTCTATCACCGTGTTGCATGCAGTGTCGAATCCGATGGCGTACTCTGTGGAGCCGATGTCGTTGTCGATGGTGGCAGGCATGCCTACCACCGGCATGCCCATGTCCCCAAGCAGGCTGAGCCCTGCGTAGGTGCCGTCTCCGCCGATCCCTATCAGGGCGTCGATCTCGTAGGTTCTCAGCTGCAGCAGGGCCTTCTCCCGGCCCTCCTCGGTGCGGAACTCCTCCGAGCGAGCAGATTTCAGAATCGTGCCACCACGCTGGAGGATGTCCCCGACGGTCCGCGAGCGCATCTCCATGAAATCGCCGCTGATGAGGCCCTGGAATCCGCGGCGAACGCCGACAACCTCCAGTCCGTGATATAGCGCCTTCCTGAGCACCGCCCTGATGGCCGCGTTCATGCCAGGCGCGTCGCCTCCGCTCGTAAGTACCGCAATCCGTCTCAACCCAGTTTCCTCCTATCGAACCGGTGCATACAGTTATAACGTACTATCAACCGGCGTAGGCGTCAAGGATTTCCCTAGCTTCGTCAGCTTCAGCCTCCGCAACCAGCACTTCCACCTCAGCGGAGTCCCCCATGTGTGGAACCCCCACCGGCCTCAGCACCACAGGGATCCCCTCGCCCTTCAGGATGTTCCCAATGAGCTCCGCCTCTGCGCGATTCGGCGCCACGTGCACAACCCTCAGCATCATGCGAAACCTCCGTTACTTGTCTGGAAGCGTCCAAACCGAGTCGGCCAACACCTTAGCTTCGTCCTCTTTGATGCTTAGCTTGCCCCTTACCGCCACTTTCGCGTCCTCAACCATGTACCTGCCGAACTGCTCGAAGGCCTGCGGGAACACGACTATCTCCGTCTGTCCTGACAAGTCTTCCAGCTGTACGAAGGCCATGGGCCTGCCAGTCCTGGCAGAGATCTGCTTCCTGGATGTCACCACGCCGGCCACGGTCACCACTTCGCCGTCCCTGTGTTGCGCAAGGTCCCTGATCTGAACGGTGGCCACCCGTCGAAGCACCTGAGCAAGGTTGGCCAGCGGATGGCCGGAGAGGTAAACACCGAGCAGCTCTTTCTCCATCTGCAGCACATGGTCCTCTCGGAACTCGGGCACGTCAGGCAAGCTGGTGACGGTTCCGCCGAACTCCGAAGGCGAGGAGAACAGGTCGAAGAACGAAGCCTGCCCCGACTGGGCCGTGCGCTGCCGCGCGGCGCTGGCCTCGCACACCTGATCCATGATCGCCATGAGCTGCCGCCGGTTCCCGAAGGCGCTGAAGGCCCCCACCTGGATGAGGCACTCGACGGCCTTGCGGTTCACCGCGTTCATGTCCACCCTGTAGCAGAAGTCGTCGAACGACACGAAGGGACCGCCCTTCTCGCGCTCGGCGATTATCGCGTCCACGGCGCCCACACCGACGTTCTTCACGCCCAGCAGACCGAAGCGTATTGCGTTGCCCACCACCGTGAACCCTTTCTGGCTCTGGTTGATGTCAGGCGGCAGCACCTTTACGCCGTTTGCCCTACACACGTCTATGTACATCCCGACCCTGTCGGACGACCCCATCCACGACGTCAGTGTGGCGGCCATGAACTCAGGGAAGAAGTGCCGCCTCAGGTATGCCGTTCTGTATGAGATCAGGCCGTAGGCGGCGCTGTGCGACTTGTTGAACCCGTAACCGGCGAACCTCTCTATCAGGGCGAACACCTCTTGCGCGACGCGCGGATCCACGCCGCGCGCCCGCGCGCCGGCCATGAACCTGTCCTCCAGGCCCTTGATGACCTCCGGCTTCTTCTTGCCCATGGCCCGCCTGAGCATGTCGGCCTCGCCCAGGCTGAACCCTGCCAGCTCGCTGGCTACCTGCATCACCTGTTCCTGATAGAGCATCACCCCGTAGGTGGGGCTCAGGATCTTCTCCAGCGCAGGATGAAGGTAGTGCACGGACTCCCTGTTGTTCTTGCCCTTCACGAAATCGCCTGTCATTATCATCGGGCCGGGACGCCCCAGGGCCACGATGGCTATGATGTCCTCGAACTTGGTGGGCTTCACCTCGCGCAGCATGTTCTGGAAGAGGCTGCTCTCCAGCTGGAACACGCCTTCCGACTCGCCGCGGCACAGCATCGCGTATACCTCGGGATCGTCCAGAGGTATCTGGTCCATGTCAAGCTTGATGCCTCGGGTCTTCTCTATCATCTCCACGCAGTGCCCTATCACTGTGAGGGTCCTGAGCCCCAGAAAGTCCATCTTCAGGATCCCCAGTCGCTCCAGGTCATCCATGGCGTACTGGGTAGTCACCACGCCGTCGCTGGACTTGTACAGCGGCACGTAGCTCGTGATGGTGTCCGCCGAGATTACCACGCCCGCGGCGTGCACCGAAGGGTGCCTTGGCATCCCCTCGATCGCCCTGGCCAGGTTGTAAACCTCCCTCACCTGCGCATCGGCGGCAACCTGCGACGACAGCTCTGGCGACATCTCCAGGGCCCTTTCCAGGGTCATGTTGAGCTCGTTAGGCACCAGCTTTGCGACGCGGTCCACCTGGGCGTAGGGCATCTTGAGGACCCTGCCCACGTCCCTGATGGCCGCGCGGGCGCCCAGGGTGCCGAAGGTGATGATCTGCGCCACGCGGTCGGCCCCGTACTTCGAGGTAACGTGGTCGATGACCTCGCCCCTGCGCTCGTAGCAGAAGTCGATGTCGATGTCGGGCATGGTCACCCGCTCGGGATTGAGGAACCGCTCGAACAGCAGGCCGTACTTGAGCGGATCGATGTCAGTGATCCCTAGGCAGTACGACACCAGGCTACCTGGCGCTGATCCCCGTCCCGGGCCCACATGGATTCCGCGCCTCTTTGCGAAACTTACGAAATCCCAGACTATGAGGAAATATCCTGCATATCCCATGCGGGCAATGACGTCCAGCTCGTATTCGAGCCTCCGCTTGACCTCCTCGGCCAGCTCCGGATGGGCATCCATCTGCGGGTAACGGCGCGCCGCGCCCTCCCAGCAGAGCCTGGCCAGGTAGGACTCGCACGTCTCCCCAGGGGGAGGATCGTAATCCGGAACGTGCTTCTGGTCGAAGTCAAGCTTCACGTCGCACATCTCGGCGATCCTTACCGTGTTGGCGCAAGCCTCCGGGATCTCGCTGAAGGCAGAGTACATCTCCTCCGCCGACTTGAGGTAGAACTGGTCGGTGGGGAAACGCATCCTCCCCGGGTCGTCCATGCTGCACCCAGTCTGTATGCAGAGCAGCACATCGTGCGCCCGGGCATCCTCGCGCCTCAGGTAATGAACGTCGTTGGTGGCCACCAGCGGCACGCCGACGCTGCGAGCGAGATCCACCAGGAGCCGGTTCACCTCGTCCTGCACCCTCATGCCGTTGGACTGAACTTCAAGGTAGAACCGGTCGCGGCCGAAGATGTCGCGATATGTTCCGGCGGCCTCTCGGGCCCTTGCCACAGCCCTCTCCCGATCGGCCGCGCTCACCCCAAGGCACCTGGGCACCTCGCCCGAAAGGCAAGCAGACAGCGCTATGAGCCCCTCCGAGTGCTGGGCCAGGAACTCCTTGTCCACCCTGGGCTTGTAGTAGAAGCCCCTGGTGTACCCGGCGCTGGAGATCTTCATCAGGTTCTCGTAGCCTGTCTGGTCAGCCGCCAGGAGCACAAGGTGGTACGGGTCGTCGTCCAGCTTTCCCTCGCGCTGGTCCATGCTGCGCTGCGCCACGTAGATCTCGCAGCCGATTATGGGCTTCAGGCCCTCGCAAGCCAGGCTCCGGTAGAACTCCACGGCACCAAACAGGCAACCGTGGTCGGTGATGGCGCAGCTCGTCATCGCTAACTCCTTGAGGCGGGAAGGCAACAACTCAGTTCTGCACGCCCCGTCCACCTACAGGAGGGAGTACTGCGTATGCAGATGCAGATGAACGAACTCCCTCACCAGATCACCTCCCAAACGCGTACGCCGCAACCCGTCATCAAGACTCTTCCTCGCGGCGCTTCGAAGGAGAATCCAGTTCGGTCGACCACCATCCCGGCAGCTCCAGCTCGGGATCGGGCAACCCTTCCTCTTCCCACTCGATTTCCTGGAGGATAGCGTCCATGATGTCCCTGTCACTGTAATCCGAGGGTATCCTGCGGGGTCCGCTCATCGTGAACACCTCCAAGATCGTATGGTCGCACCCCTGAAGAAGCCAAGTCAGGAGGCTGTCACACCTCGTCAGTAAACTGCCCTGATTCCATTATCGTTACACCGTCCACCACTACGGTGGGAGCCAGCACTATGCCATCGAGATGGCTGGGAACGCACACCACTCCGCCCATGTGGCTGTTGTCGCCCAACGCTATATGGATCGTGCCCATCACCTTCTCGTCCTCGAGGACGCTTCCGGTGAGCACGGCCTTGTCGTTGGTGCCTATGCCCAGCTCGGCTACGTTGCGAGCCGGCTTGCCCAGCGGGTCAATGACGGAGCGCAGCGCCTCTGCGGCGTCGCCACCTTCGATCTCCACGGCGTAACCGTCCTTCACCCGGATGGTTATCTTGCTGCCAACGTACTTGGGCCCAACCATCGATCCATCGCAGACGAACACGCCGTTTGCGGTGCCCTCCAGCGGAGCTATGTAGGCCTCTCCCGCCGGCAGGTTGCCGAAGTCGCCGTGGTTGTGCAGTATGCCGGTGTCGGCTCCAGCTTCTCGCCCCTGGAGATTGAGGGTTATGTCGGTGCCCTCGGCGTTGGTAATGCGGACCGTGCTTGCCCTAGTGAGGATGTCAGCATACTTCTGAGACCGCGCGGCTATCCTCGCGTAGTCCGCCGCGAGGCAGCGGGCCATGCACTCTTCGGTGATGCCCGGCAGCGTGGCGCAGCGAACGCCCTGCCTGCAGGCTTCCTCCCGGGCCACTGTGTGGCTCAACGACTTGCTGGTCGGAGCCATCAGTATGTCGACGTGTTTCATGATCTCCGCTATGGCCTTTGGCGGCTCCTCGCCGTTGCGCGTTCTCGGCAGCATCTCCACTATCATGCTTTCCAGCCCCAGGCTGCGCCCGGCGTCGAAAAGCGCCTCTCCAACGGCGCGAGTTCCCTCGTCCACTATGACCAGGAGCGACTCCCCTGGCTTCGCCCCCATGCAGTCTCGCACGGCGATGAGAGCGGCTTCCTGCAGGCTCGACATTGGCACATCCCCCAATCCAGCTGATGCCCGCGATTGTCTACAATTTAATACTACCACATAAGAGGCAAGCGAGAATTCACAAGCCAACGGTGGCAGACCATGCTCTCAGGTAGTATAATCAGGAGGGTTCCGAAGTTCCATGCGACGAAGGGGGGAACACTGGTGGACGGTGACCCAGGCAGTAGGCGCGTTGCGCCACTAGCCGCGAACCGCATAACAACTCACTATGGGGCCAGATCCGCCAGTGGACCCGGCGGGATCTGATGCCCCTGATTGGGGGTGTCGTCAATTGAACGTCAAATTCACAGCCCTAGTAGATAGGATCCGTACCCTCATCCTATCCAAGTCCGATCAAGAACTCATCGACGTCATCGATGGACTCCATCCTGCAGACGTCGTTGACGTACTCGAATCCCTCACCGACTCCGAGATCGAGGCCCTCTTCAGCGTGATACCGGATGACACAGCCGCCGCTATTCTGGGCGAGCTGGATCTCGATGATCAGGCCGATATCGTAGAAGCTCTGGGAGTCCGGCGGTCGTCCCAGATCCTCAAGGAGATGGACTCCGACGACGCCGCCGACCTCATCGGCGAGCTACCCAAAGAGGACCGCGACGAGCTCCTCAATGCCATGAACTCCGAAGGCGAAGACGTCAGGGAGCTCCTCCAGTACGAGGAAGACTCCTCCGGCGGCATCATGACCACGGAGTTCGTGTCCATCAAGTCAGACTGGACCGTGGGGCAGACCCTCGCCCACCTTCGGCACGTCGCGCCTGAGGCGGAGACCGTGTACTATCTTTACGTGGTCGACGCCGACGACCGCCTGGTGGGCGTGGTGAGCTTGAGAGAGCTCGTCGTCGCGGACCTTCACGCCGGGATAGAGCAGATCATGAACCGGAACGTACGTTCCGTGCACGTCGACGCCGACCAGGAAGAGGTCGTTCAGGTCTTCAAGAAGTATCGATACCTCGCCCTGCCCGTTGTGGACGATGACGGGGTACTCACCGGCTTGATCACCGCCGACGACATTCTGGACGTGGCGGAAGAAGAGGCCACAGAGGACATACAGAAGCTGGCAGGTATTGTGCCCGTAGACAAGCCTTATTTCTCCACGCGCCTAAGCGAGCTGTTCAAGAGCCGTATAGTCTGGCTGATGGTGATGTTTCTTGCACAGTCCGTCACCGGTGCCATCCTGGAGAGGTTCAGCGAGACGATGAGGAGCGTTATCGAGTTGACCTTCTTCATCCCCCTGCTGATAGACTCCGGTGGCAACGCCGGTTCCCAGGCTGCCACCACGGTCATCCGAGGGCTCGCCGTGCGCGACATACGCCTGAAGGACCTGAGCAAGGTTCTCTGGCGCGAGCTGGCATTGGGCCTGGCTCTGGGAGGCGCCATGGCAGGCGTTGCGTTCATCAGGGCGACCTTTGTGGGCGGGGGGTTCGCGATTCCCATCATCGTGAGCATCTCGGTGCTGGTGATCATCATCATGGCCACCGCAGTGGGGGCGCTACTGCCCGTCTGTGCCACAGTGCTGAAGATGGACCCGGCTACGATGTCGGCGCCGCTGATTACGACCATCATGGATGCACTGGGCCTGACTATGTACTTCTTCATCGCCAGGGCAGTGCTGCAGGTCTAGGCAAGTTCGGGGCCGGTGCCGCGGCCATACCGCGGCACCGGCCGCCCATCGCCTTCGCCCGTCACAGCCCTCTGGCGCCGTTTAGTAGGCGCACGCCACTTCCTCGCTACGGAGGCTCTCCTGCCCTGATGCATCCCTCGCAACAACCACGAACCTCACCGTTGAGCCCTTCTGAGCCGCGGAAAGGCCCACCACAACCGAGGTCTCCGGCGCCTCCACGGTGTTGCACCGGCTTGACGAGTAGCGGTCGAACTCGGAGTAGCGCCAGTACACGCGATACGAAGCCACCCACTCCTCCCCCGGATCCCACGACACCGTGGCCTTGGTGCCCTCAATGGATACCGCGACGTTCTGGGGCGGCAATGGCATCGCCGCTATGTCCAGGTGCACCTCCAGAGAGCCGAAGGCTGGAGTCCACTCTACGGTGGTGAGTTTCCCGGGCCTTATGCCGAAGGACACGTACTCGCTCTCGTACAGCACTGTGCCGTCGGTGGCCGTCACAACGACCCTCATGTCGTATGACCGCGGCACGAGCCCGGTGTCGTCCACGGCCACGAAACCTGCCTCCACCGGCAGGTCCCTATACGACCTGTAAGGGGACGTGCTGCCGGCGTAGTACACCAGCACATCGACAAAGGCGGCGTCCTCCTCGCCCGGCACGCCCAGGATGCTGATCTCCAGCCTTAGGCTACCGTCGAGGGGCTTCAACGTGAGGGCTACGGGCGTTGAGGCGTCCCTCTTCACGTTGGCCTTGGCAGTGCCGGCATACACGGCATCGCCGGCAATGTCCAATGCCGTGGCCTCGATCTGCCAGGTTCCCACGGCCAGCCCGCTGAGGGTGGCGGTGGCGGACTTGCCCTCGATGGGCACCTCCTCCACCACAGAGTAACCGCCGTTGGTGAGCATCAGGAGAACTTTCTCGAGAGGCTCCGACGCAGACGGGACGGTGCGGATGCTCGCCGCCACCACCAGGGAGCCAACACCCTCGGCCGCGCCGCTTCCCGGTAGGCAACCTGCGACGACGCAGGCCGCGGCGGCTAGAAGCATAACCAGACCTATACGTCTCATGTCGCATCCTGCTCCTTCCGAATGTGATGCCGGTTCTGTCGCCCAATCACTTCCCGCCTGGCATGGCAATTCCTGTCTTAGGTTTCAATATCACCCTGGGTGATTCGGGGGGCTGGCACGGCAGGGACTCAAGGCTCGGCGGGCTAGGCCTCCTCGAACGGCCTGATCGCGATGGAGCTACTACTCTCTCCTGAGGCCGCCCGAACCGACGCTCGGGCTCTCCGACCTTCAACGGGAACGAAAAACGCCCTGCCGATATCGACAGGGCGCTAAGCTTCATTGGTAGCCCCGACGGAATTCGAATCCGTGTCTTCGCCTTGAGAGGGCGACGTCCTAGGCCACTAGACCACGGGGCCACGTATTGGCTGGGGAGGAAGGATTCGAACCCTCACAATCAGATCCAGAGTCTGACGTCCTACCGTTAGACGACTCCCCAGCGGGGTTCGCGAAGCCTATTATAGCAGAGGGCAGCCATGTTGTAAACACGTTTTCGCAGCCGATTTCGAAGATTCCGCGCTCAGGTTCAGGGGGCAGGCGCCACCTGTGGCTCTGCCCCCGTCGCGCCTCCCCGGCCCGGTCTCGGCATGAGGCAACTAGAATCGGGGCACGTGACCGTTGTGTATCTCCAGGCTCCAGTTAAGGCCGTAGTTGTTGTCCCAGTTGCCTGCCCGATCCTTGAAGCAGAAGTTGAGCCTGGAATCCTCGCTGGGGTCGAGTGGAACGACGGCCTTCCACACTCCGGGCTTGGCGCTCTCCATGGGAATGTCCCGCACATCGCGCCAGTCGCCGTGGCCAAACCCGGCGTGTAGGTACACCTGGTCCGCTCCGGAGCTGGCCAGTAGCCCGTTGTACTCCACCGTGACCTTCTCGCCGGCCGTGAGGGGCATCGGAGACACCGACACCCCGCCCACCAGCGAGGTTTGTTTCGCCGTGGCCCTGCTGCTCTTCTTCTTGGCCGTGCCGCCAGCCGGATCAGTGCCCAGCTTCGATGCTATTTCCATGTCATCCGATCTCTGTCGCCTTTGCCATAGCACCAGGCAAGCCCCCCTTTCAGCGATAGTGTAACGCCTGCGGCGAGGGCTTATTCTGCTACTGTGCAAGGCTCGCCGCCCGCCGGCGGATCTCGCGAGCCACCTTTTCCGCGTCGATGGTGACCAAACACCCGTCGTCCAGCAGGATTCGCCCGTCCACCAACACGGTGCTGACGTTGAGGCCGCACGCGGAGTAGACCAGGTGCGAGACCAGGCGCTCGGGCAAAGCCGGCTCCATGTTGGGCATGTCGAGGTCGAGAAGCACGATGTCGGCCTTTTTTCCAGGTTCAAGTGAACCTATGGCACTTTCCAGGCGCAGGCAGCGAGCGCTTCCCATTGTAGCCATCCTCAGACACTCACCGGCAGGCAGAGCCGTGGGGTCGCCGGCGTGTACTTTCTGGAGGAGGCCGGCAAAGCGCATCTCCTCGATCATGTCGAGGTTGTTGTTGCTGGCCGCGCCGTCGGTTCCTAGGCCCACCACCACGCCCCTGGACAGCATGGTGGGGACAGGCGCGACGCCTGAGGCAAGCTTCATGTTGGACCCTGGGTTGTGCGCCACGCGCACGTCGTGCTTGGCCATGATCTCTATGTCCTGCGCGTCCACCACGACACAGTGGGCGGCCAGCACCGGCAGCTCGAACACTCCGAGGGACTCGAAGTGCTGGATGGGGCTTTTCCCCCATTCGGCCTGCGCCTGTTGCACCTCGCGCACGGTCTCGCTGAGGTGGGTGTGCAGACAAAGCTCGGCGCGGCGGGCTTCCGCGATCACGTCTCCAATGAACTCAGGGGAACACGTGTAAGGTGCGTGCGGCGCAAGCATCGTGGTTATGCGGCCGCCTGCGGCGCCGTTCCACCGCCGGCAGAAGTCCAGAGCATCGGAGAGCTTCTGGGCGGCGTCGCCGAAAGACGTCATGCCCACCGACAGGCTCGCCCGGATGCCGGATGCGTCGACGGCCTCGGCGGCGGCGTCCATGAAGAAGTACATGTCGGCGAAGCACGTGGTGCCGGAGCGTATCATCTCGGCGCACGCAAGCAACGTGCCCCAGTAGACGTCCTCGGCGGTGAGCTTGGCCTCCGCAGGAAAGATCATGGTGGTGAGCCATTCCTGCAGCGCCAGGTCGTCGGCGTAGCCGCGCAGCAACGTCATGGCGGCGTGGGTGTGCGCGTTCACGAGGCCAGGGATTGCCACGCGGCCCTTTCCGTGGTAGACGGGCAGGCCGGCCAGGTCGGCTGGAAGCTCGCGCGCCGGGCCTACGTACGCTATCTCGCCGCCTTGCACCGCGATGGCCGCGTCAGGGCAGACAGACCCGCGGGCGTCCATGGTGATCGCGGTTACGTCGACGATCAGGAGGTCGCCGCCTGCAGTGGTGCCGCTTTCCTTCATCATCGTGCGCACTTCCCTACACGTCAACCCGGCCGAGCCACGGCATATCGGGGGCGTTATGTCCGCATGCGCAGTGGCGCTCGTCGGGCAGGGCGTCGATGGTAAGCATCATCAGCTCACGCAGGCGCTCGCCGTTGGCCTGCATTATCTCCACCACTTCACTGTGCCCCAGAGGCTCCCCTGTGATGCCTGCCGCCCAGTTGGTAACCATAGCAATGGACGCATAGCACATGCCGGCCTCCCTGGCCAGCACCACCTCGGGCACGCCGGTCATTCCGACGATGTCCCCGCCCAGCATCTGGAACATGCGGATCTCCGCCGGGGTCTCGAAACGGGGGCCGTCAGTGCAAACGTAGCAGCCGCCGTCAGAGGCGATGATTCCCATGCGCCTGGCGTTAGACACGAGGGCAGCGCGGATCTCGGGGCAGTACGGGTTGGTGTAGTCCACGTGAACCACGCCGCGGTCGCCCCCGTCGAAGAAAGTGCGAACCTCCGACTTGGCGAAGTCGATGAACTGGTCCATGAAGACGAAGCTTCCTGGCGGCATCGCGGTGTTCATGGAGCCAACCGCGCAGGTGGCCATGACGCGCTTCACGCCCATCATCTTGAGCGCAGCGATGTTCGCCCTGTGGTTGATCATGTGCGGCGGTACCGTGTGCCTATACCCGTGCCTCGCCATGAAGGCGATCTCCTTGTCGCCGCGCTTTCCCACCAGGGCGCTGGCAGTGCCGTAGGGCGTGTCCACAGTGACCTGCCGCACATCCGACAGCACGCCAGGGTCGTATACGCCGGTTCCTCCGATGATTGCCAGCTCCAAAGCTCTCAATTCCTCCCGTCCTCCGTGGTAACCGCGAGATCATTTCAGCATTGTTGCGAACAACCGCTCAATTCTGTCCATCCCATCCTCTATCCGATCGATCGAGGTGGCGTACGAAAGCCGGATGAAGCCATCACAGCCGAAGGCGGCGCCGGCCACCACAGCCACGTGGGCGTGCTCCAGGATGACGTCTGCCAGGTGGTATGAGCTCTCGATGAGCCGTCCCTCGAACTCGATGCCGACGTACCGCCCGACGTTGGGGAAGCAGTAGAAGGCGCCTGTTGGCTTCGGGCAGCTCACGTAGGGAATGCGGTTCAGCCTCTCCCACATGCGCTCCCCGCGCTCCCTGAAGGCGTCCACCATGGCCTGGACAGGCTCGTCTGGCCCGCGCAGCGCAGCCAGGGCGGCCCGCTGTGATACCGAGCACGGATTCGACGTGCTGTGGCTCTGGATGCGGTTCATGGCATCCACCAGTTCGGCGTTTCCGGCGGCCCAGCCGATGCGCCATCCGGTCATGGCGTAGGTCTTCGACACTCCGTTCACGATGAGGGTCCGCTCGCGCACCTCCCCGCCCAGAGCGGCGATGGAGACGTAGTCTTCACCGGTGTACAGCAGGCGGTCGTAGATCTCGTCGGAGATCACCACGAGGTCGTGCCGGACCACCACATCGGCTATGGCCTCAAGCTCCGCGCGGGTATAGGAGGCGCCAGTTGGGTTTGAGGGTGAGTTCAGGATGAGCACCCGGGTGTGCGGCGTGATCGCCGCCTCAAGCACCTCGGCGGTGAGCTTGAACCCTGTGGAGGACGTGTCGACGATCACCGGGGTGCCCCCTGCGATGCGAACCTGATCCGGGTAGCTCACCCAGTACGGCGCCGGCACGATCACCTCATCGCCTGGGTCCACCAGGGCCAGGAAAGCGTTGAACAGGCTGTGCTTGGCGCCGCACGACACGATGATGTTCGAGGGCTTGTAGGCCAGCCCGTGCCTGGCCAGGATGGAGTCAGCTATGGCCTGGCGCAGCTCAGCCGTGCCCGCGGTGGGGGTGTAGCGGGTGTGCCCAGAATCGATGCTTGCCTTGGCCTCCTCGCGTATGTGCTCGGGGGTGTCGAAGTCCGGCTCGCCGGCGCCGAAGGGTATCACGTCGATCCCCTGGGCCCTCATGGCCGCGGCCTTGGCTTCCACCGCAAAGGTTGGAGACTTGGTTATGCCTGTCGACATTCTTGACAAACGCATGTGTGTTTCCTCCTCATGCCTCAACCCGGCATACGCCGGCCAAAGCAGGCGTTTCGTATGCCGGATGCACCGCGGCGGCGGTATCGGAATCCCCTAGTATATCGAAGAAGTTGCCTGATATGACCACCTTTGCGGCCCCTACCAGCCTGCCCTCCTTGACCAGCAGGGCGTCTGAGGCTGCAAGCGAGAAGTTGCCGCTTACGGGGTCCTGGGTGTGCATGCCCAGCACGCCTGTGACCAGGAGCGCCTCGTCCGCCGAGCTGAGCATGGCACCGTACGCGAGGGGTTCACCCAGTCGCAGCCGGAAGCCTGCGTACCCCGGCGACAGGCCCGCGGCAGGAAGCGCCGTTGGCGCAAGGCCGCTCTTTCGGGCGTACTTCGTGTTCAGAAGGGGCGTGACCAGCCTCCCCCCGTCAACCAGCACCACCTTTGAGCCGGGGATCCCCTCGTCGGTACAGGGATATGACCCGGGCGCCATGGGTATGGTGGTGTCAAGCTCCAAGCTGAAGTCGTTCCTGAAGGCCGCATGTCCCGCGGCGAACTGGTCCAGCGAGAACCTGGATCTCTTCTCCACCACCATGTCGCCGCTGAGGTTGTGCACGAGGTAGTGCTGGACCAGCTGGTCCACAACGGCGGGCCAGAAGATGACCCTGACCCTTCCGCCGGCAAGCTCCACCCTGTTCCTGGAGGCGGCGAGCATCTCCCCGGTGGACGCGACCATCGGCTCCAGTCCCTTCCACGTCTCCAGGGCCCTTCCCAGCCTCCACATGGCGAAGGACTTGTTCAGCACCCAGCCGCAGCTCAGTGACGTATGGGCGTAGCTGACCCACAGGCCGGTCGACGTGGCGGTCACGGTGTTCCCGGCGGCACAGGCCACGGATGCGTCGACGTTATCGGCGCCTGCCTTCCTGGCGGTGGATGCGATGGCCGTCAGGGTGTCGAAGGCCAAACGCGGAGACTGTTGCACCACCTTGGCCACCCTCGGGTCGCTGAGCCCAACCGGCGCCGGCTCGGCCAGGGGCGCTATGTGGGCTGCGTCGTCGTCCCGGTAGGCCGCAGACCGCCACATGGACATCTTGGTCTTCAGCTGCTCAATGGTGCTGCCGCTCACCAGCCCTTTGCTGACGGTGCCGTCTTCCCATACTATGAAGACTGACCCGCTCACCTCCTGCACCTTCCGGGGCGGAGAGTACGCGCCGCCGAGCTCCCCGTCGTCCATGCCCATGCTGAGCCTCGCAGACGAGGTTACGGTGAGCCGCCAGCCGGCGGCAGTGGCCAACGCCTTGGCCAGGGCTTCAGCTGTGTCGTTGGCAGCGAACATGCTACACCCCTCCGATCCTTATGTCAGGTGCGGCGTCGATCACCAGGAACATGTTGGCGCCGCCGCTGGACGGCACCCCCTGCCCCTTCTTGCCGCAGGTGCCCTGGGCGTCGATGACCGGATCGCCTATGCCGGCCAGGATCGCGGCCAAGGCCGACAGCACCTTCCCGCTGAAGATCGCCGGCAGGCGCAGCCGGATGGCGGAGGTGGTCAGCTCGTATATGGCCGAGCAGTTGAATACGAAGTCGCCCTTTGCCGGGTTCACCTGCCCGCCCTTATAGCCGGAAAGGTACAGCACCACCTGGCCCTCTTGAAGGAGTCCCGCGCCCACCAGCGCGTCCCTGACGTGCTCCGGCGTAACATCCTCGAAGTCCCGGGGCATCGGTATGGGGTCGGCTACCGTGAGGCGTATGTTGCTCATGCGCGGCAACGGGACGTCCCTATAGCTTTCCGCCCGCCCTGCTCCGGTGGGCTCGACGCCGGCCTCAGCCGCGGAGAACGCGTCTGCCAAAGCGGAGGTGAGCACGCCGTCTCGCACGATGTGCACCGTGCCCCTGAGCACGCCGTTGCTGGACACCGGCTGGTAGGCGTAGTCGCCCTCCACGGGGCCGTCGACGATGCTGACGTTGGGCGGCGCCACCCTGGTCCCAGCCATGAACTTGCCGTCGCGCCAAAGGATGGAGGTGCGCATCCCGTCGCTTTCGGCGCTGTGACCGAAGGCCTCGTGGGCAAGGCCTTTGGCCAGTGCATAGTCGATGACCAGCCTGTAGGAACCTGCCTTTACCCCCCTGGCCTCAAGGAGCGCCAGGGCGGTGCGGGCCTGGGTTCTGCTGCGCTTCATGAACCTCTCCCAGCCCTCGGGTGTGGCGATGATGGAGGCGTCGCGCCCGCTGACGGCGGCGCCGACGCTGGCAGCTCGGCCAGACGAGGCGTCCCGCGCCGTGATGCTGCTGCGGCACACGGCCCTGGGCATGTTGAACATCACGTCCGTGCCATCGCTCCTGACAACCCTCCATTCCTCATGGACGATGCCGTAGGCGGTGTGGCACGCCAGCGCCGGGTCGATGGCGGCCGTTTCAGCGCTTGCCTTCGCCACTAGGCGCTGCTCCTCCTCGTGGGAGAAGTTTTCGATACCCATGGGCGCCTCGCAGTGGACGGACGTGATCAGTCGAGGCATGCGCTGGTGTCCATCGACCTTTCTGGCTCCATATCCCTGGCTCATAGACGCGAGCCTTGCGGCGTCCTCCACCAGGCGTTCCGCCGCCTCAGGCGTTATTCGATCGGTGCAGGCGTGGCCTGTGGCTCCATCCGGCGTGATCACCTGCACGCCCATGCCTGACCGTTCGTCACAGTGTGCGCTCTGAATCGCGCCGTTGGCCGCACTGACGGAGCGCTCGGCCCTGTGCTGTATGCGGAGGATGGCGTAAACGCCCAGATCGCGGCCGCGCTCCATGGCGCGATAGCATGCTTCAGTGTAGTCTGCGACACGACGTTTCACCTTCTCACCCCCTGCTCTTCTGTGCGGCTGCCGCGGCACCCGCAGGTTCCGCGGCTTTCGCGGCCTCAGCCGCCTCCATCGCCCGCTCCCAGCTGGCGTACAGCTCGGCTAACTCGGCTGATGCCCGCCGGCAATCGTTCACCACCTGGCGGGCGCGCTCACCGTCGGCGTAGAGGTCCTCACGCGCCAGCTCGTCGTGGAGGCGAGCGAGTTCTGCCTCGCGTTCCTCTATGAGGGATTCTAGCCTCTCCACCTCGGCCCTCTCTGGGCTCTTGGCTGCGCCGCGGCGCCGGCCGGGCTTTCTGGCGGCCTTTCCGGCGGCTGCGCCCTGCCCGGCTCCTGACCTTGCCACTGACCTGGATGACGGCTTGTTCTCGAGGGCGCCGGCCCTCCTGTCTGCGGCGGCTTGGGCCTCCGCGCGGGCCAGCGCCTGCTGCTCGGCGGATACAGTCTCCCTGTAATATGAGTAGTTGCCGTCGTACAGGCGCCACTTGCCATCCGAGATCTCCAGTACCCTCGTGGCGATCTGGTCGAGGAAGTACCGGTCGTGGCTTGCGCAGACCACGGTGCCGTCGAACTCCGAGATGGCCTCCTCCAGGGCGTGGCGCGACTCCATGTCCAGGTGGTTCGTGGGCTCGTCCAGCACCAGGAGGTTGCACCCATCCAGCACCAGCTTGGCCAGGGCCAGGCGGGTGCGCTCGCCGCCTGACAGCACTCTCACCTGCTTGAACACGTCGTCGCCGCGGAAGCCGTAGCGGGCGAGGTACGTTCGGGCCTCCCCCAGGGTCCAACTGTGGGCGCCGTGCCCGCCATGACTGCCCGGCCCGCCCTGCCCTCGGTGCCCTCGATGCCCGCGGTACACCTCATCGAGCACGGTGCCTTCTTCGTTGAAGCCCTGCACGTCCTGGCGAAGCACGCCGAGCCTGACGTTGTGGCCGAGGGCGACGGTGCCCTGGTCGGAGGCGAGGTCACCCGTGATGATCCTGAGGAAGGTGGTCTTCCCCGAGCCGTTGGGCCCGACCACGCCCAGGCGCTCGCCACGCTCCACCTGCAAGTCGACGGAGCTGAAGAGCGACTTGTCGCCGAAGCGCTTGGAGATCCCCTGGACCACCAAGGCTAGCTTGCCGGAGCGAGCGGTCGGCGTGAAGCTCATCTTCATCGCGGCGCCGCCGTGCTGGGTTGGGCGTTTAATGCGTTCGATGCGCGCCAGCATCTTCTCGCGGGAGGCAGCCTGGGTTGCGCGGTTTCCGGCCTTGTAGCGCCTGACGTAATCCTCGAGCTTGGCGATGAGCTCCTGCTGGCGACGGAATTCCTCGGCCTGGCGCTGGAGGGCCATCTCGCGCTGCGCCACAAAGCACGTGTAGTTGCCAGGATACGCGCGCATCTCGGCGCTGTCAAGGTGCCAGATGTGGTTCACGGTGGCATCGAGGAAGTACCTGTCGTGGGACACCACGATCACGGCACCCCGGTAGGAGCGCAGATAGTCCTCGAGCCACTCGATGGCGGCCACGTCAAGGTGGTTCGTGGGCTCGTCGAGGAGCAACACGTCGGGGTCGGAGGCCAGGAGGCGCGCCAGCGCAACCCTGACCTTCTGCCCGCCGCTCAGCTCATCGATGATGCGCTCCAGATCGGGCTCGCGGAAGCCAAGGCCGAACAGGGTGGTTCGAATGCGGACGTCCTGGTCGTAGCCGCCGGCGGTCTCGAACTCCTGCTGCAGGGCTGAGTATCGGCGCATGAGGCGGTCGAGGTCGGCACTGCCGGAGGGGCCGGAGGCGCCGGCAGCCATCTCGGCCTCCAGCCGGCGCATCTCTTGAGCTATCCTGGCGGCGCGGGCGAACGCCCCGGCCATCTCCTCGTAGAGCGTGTTGCCGGAGGTGTACTCGAACCCCTGGGCAAGGTATCCCAGGGTGGCGGACTGGCTCGCGGCGACGCCGACGGCAACGGCTCCAGCGACGGCCACGGTGCCGGCATCGCAGGGTTCCTCGCCGGCGATGATGCGCAGCAGGGTGCTTTTGCCGGAGCCGTTGCGCCCCACGAGGCCTACGCGCTGCCGCGGCTCTAGTGTGGCGCTGACATCGCGGAACACCAGCTCTGAGCCGAAGTATTTCGTAACCGACCTAAGCTCTATGAGGGGCAAGTGGGCTCCCCCTTCTTCTTGGTCTCCTTGGCCTTGGTTTCAGTGTGGTTCGCGAAGGCGGAGTGGTTATGTATCGACTCGAAGCTCTCGCACTCCACGCTGAACCAGCGCACCCGCGGCTCCGCCCTGAGAGCCAGCACCACGTCTCGAAGGATGTCCTCCACGAACTTGGGGTTCTCGTACGCCTTCTCGGTGACGTACTTCTCGTCTTCACGTTTGAGCAGCGGATATATCTCGCAGCTGCCAGTGGCCTCGAGCAGCTGGATTAGGTCTTCAATCCAAAGGAAGCCGGCGGAGCTGAAGCGGACGCGGGCACGAACCATAGTGCGCTGGTTGTGGGCGCCGTAGTCGCTGATCTCCTTGCTGCACGGGCAGCAGGAGGTTACGGGCACCTCCACCCCGAGGGTGAAGATGTGCTTGCCGCCGTCAAGCTCGCCGATGAACTCGCAGTTGTAATCCAGCACGCTGCGCTTGCGGCTGACGGGGGCCTGCTTGTTCACGAAGTACTTGAACCTGATGACTATCTGCGCGCGGGACGCCGCCAACGCGGCGCAGGTGTCCTTCAGCACCTCGGCGATGAGCGTGTTCGAGAGCGGCTCGCCGCTCCAGCCGTACAGCACCTCTATGAACCGGGACATGTGCGTGCCCTTGAACTGCATGGGGAGGTCCACCGATAGCGACACGTTCCCCAACACCGACTGGTATCCTCCGCCCTTCTGCGCGATCTTCAGAGGCAGGTGGACGTTCTTCACGCCCACGTGCTGGATGTCGATGCCGCGGCTGTCAGGGCGGCTCTGCACGTCTTGCATTGCTATCCCCCTTCGGCGCATTGGCCCATTCATTGAATGTTCTACGGGGCGCCGAAGTATCCCTGCACCCAGCGTCGGAAGGTGTTGGGAACAGGCGAGGTGTGGGCGAGGCGCTGGCGAGACGAGATCGAGGTTAGCGTCAAGAAGCGGCCCCGGCGACCCGCCGGCGTGTCGGTTTTCGGGTAAGCGTCGAGTCAACACGAGAGAGCCCCCCGCCAAGCAAAGGGGGGCTCTCTCGCGTTGGTTTGGCCCTCACCGGCCTAGAGGAACTGCACGCTGATTGTGGAAATCTCAGAAACAGGCACGAGCCTTGCAGGGCCAAGCGAAACAGGGGTGAGAACATGAGGGCCATGCTGCTGGGAGCGGGTGAGGGCACCCGCCTGAGGCCGATCACTGCCACGCGTCCCAAGCCTATGATACCCATAGCGAACCGTCCGATAATGGAGCACATCCTGCTGCTGCTCAAGGAGCACGGAATCACGGAGGTCTATTCCAACCTCTATTACCTTGCAGACCAGATCGAATCCTACTTCGGAGACGGGTCTGCCTGGGGCATGTCGGTGAAGTTCAAAGTCGAGGAGAAGCTTCCGGGCACCGCCGGCGGGCTGAAGAACGCGGAGGCATTTTTCCGCGACACCTTCCTCGTGATCTCCGGAGACCTCCTCACCGACTTCAACCTCACGGAAGCCATCGAGTTTCACAAGCGTCAGGGGTCCATGGCCACGCTTCTCCTCACGAAGGTGGAGAACCCTCTGGAATACGGCGTGGTCATCACGGACCAGGACGGACGGGTGCTCAGGTTCCTCGAGAAGCCAGGCTGGTCCGAGGCATTCTCCGACACGGTGAACTCGGGCATCTTCATCCTCGAGCCTGACGTGCTGGACTACATCCCCGACGGCGTGGAGTTCGACTTCTCGAAAGACCTCTTCCCCCTGCTTCTGAGGGATGGGAAGCCGCTGTTCGGCTTCGTGGCCAACGGCTACTGGTGCGACGTGGGCAACATCGACAGCTACATCAAGGCCCAGGTGGACGCGCTGTCAGGCAAGGTGAAGCTGAACGTGCCCGGAGAGCAGGTGATGCCCGGGGTGTGGGTGGGCCGGTCCGCCAAGATAAGCAGCAGGGCCGATCTGAAGGGTCCGATGGTTCTGGGCGAGAACTGCGAGATCGCGCCGGGCGCCAGGATACGAGAGTACAGCGTCATAGGCGACAACGTTATACTCGCCCCCAACTCTTTCGTGGTGCGCTCGACGGTGTTCAGCAACTCCTATATCGGCGAGGGCTCCGTGGTTTCAGGCAGCATCATCTGCAAGAACGTGGTGCTGAAGGAGAGCGTTCGCGTGGGCGAAGGCGCGGTGGTGAGCGACGACTCGATCCTGAACTCGTCGGTGGCGGTGAAGCCCGGCGTCAGGGTGTGGCCCGGCAAGAGCATCGACGAGGGAGTGGTGCTGTCGTCCAGCGTCGTGTGGGAGCAGCGCTTCCGTCGGGAGGTTTTCTCAGAGGGCACCATATCGGGCCTTGTCAATTTCGAGTTCACCCCCGAGTTCGCGGTGAGGCTGGGCAGCGCCATCGGCGCGACGATGAAGAAGGGCGCCAGCGTGGTGGTGAGCCGCGATCCAAGCTCCACGGCGCGCATGATGAAACGGGCGCTGGTGGCGGGGCTATCCAGCGCCGGCGTGCACGTGTGCGACCTGCAGGGCCAGCCCATGCCCATACTCTGGCACATGCTCAAGCGCGACAGCTACATCAGTGGCATCCATACGTCCATGTCGGAGTCCAGCACCGAGCGCATCGACATCCAGGTGTTGGATGGAAACGGCCTGCCGCTTTCCCGCGACGACGAGCGCAAGGTGGAAACGCTGCTGTCGCGTGAGGACCCCAGGAGGGCCAGCGCCAGCGAGGTCGGCGGCATCAGCTACTTCCCCAGGGCCGTGGATTACTACGTCGAAGACTGCATGGACCGGATCAACGTTGAGGCCGCCAAGTCCCACAGGGTCAAGGCCGTCGTAGACTGCGGCTACGGCTTCGTCGGAGGGGTGCTTCCGTCCATTCTGGTGAAGATGGGCGTGGAAGTCACCAGCCTCAACGCCATTGAGCAGCCTAGCAAGATGCCGAAGAACGATGCGGAGTTGGAGCGAGCCAAGGGCGAGCTGGGCTCCATCGTCAGAACGGTCGGCGCCGACCTGGGGATCCTCATCGAACCACAGGGCACCCATATGCACGTGGCGGACGAGACCGGCCGAGTGCTCTCCGACCTGGAGCTGGCGTACCTTTACGCGCTGCTCCTGGTGCGGGCGAAGGGCAGGGGTTCGCGAGGAGTCACTGTGCCCAGCTTCATGCCTAAGATGCTGATAGCCGCCCTCACGGCCAACGGCGCCACGGTGTACCGAAGCAAGGTGCAGGCCCGCTCCCTGGTGGACCTGGCCAGGACCAGCAAGTCGTTGGTGTGCTGCGACCTTCACGGCGGGTTCCTCTTCCCCGAACTCCACAACGGCCTTGATGCCATGTTCGGCGCGGCGAAGTTCACGGAGCTGGTGGCGGTGGAATCGGCTCCGCTGTCGCAGCTTGCTCAGCTGGTGCCCGAGCACAACCTCGTGGCCGACGTGATGCCGTGTCCATGGGAGATGAAGGCCCAGGTCATGCGGGAGCTCCTCGGGAAGCTGGACGACCCCGCGGTGGACACCTTCGACGGCTATCGGCGCAACATCGACGATAGTCACTGGTACATGGTGCTTCCCGACGCGGCGCGGCCGGTGTTCAGGCTCTACGCTGAGGGCGGCAGCAGGGCACAGGCAGAGGCCATGCTGGCGAGGGCCAGAGACGAGGTGGCGGAGGCCATCGAGGGTTAGGGGCGACGCCAGCATCTCTCCCCACCACCACCTCCCACCCGCCGGCGGACAGCCTGCAACGCAACAGGCGTCCCCCTCCTTCATACATATGAGTGAAGGAGGGGGAGCCATATGTCACATGTTCCGCGCCTTACAGGGCTCAGCCTGTGTTTCCTCGGCGGCGACCGCCGCGAGACAAAGGCCATCGAGGCGATGGTGGACCAAGGGGCCAGCGTAAGGTGCTTCGGAGTCCCTTCGGAGGGGCTCAAGTGCGAGGTCACGCTGGCAGGCTCGGCCGAGGAAGCGCTGCGCGGGGCGCACGGCCTGATCCTGCCGCTTTCGGGCACCGACGACCAAGGGAAGGTCAGGGTGTCCACGTGTCCGATACTCATCGATCACGACCTGCTGGCGACGATGGCCCGCGGGGGCGCGGTATTCTCCGGCCGGCTGAGCGATGGTGTAAGGCGGTCCTGCGATGCGCTGGGCTTGCGCGTCGTCAACACTGCCGACGACGACGAGCTGGCCATCCTCAACTCCATACCGTCAGCCGAGGGCGCCGTGCTCATGGCCATGCAGGCCACGCCCATCACCGTTCACCACAGCAACTGCCTTGTCACAGGCATGGGCAGGACCGGCATGACCCTGGTGCGCCTGCTCCTGGCCATGGGCGCCAGGGTGTGGGCCGTGGCGCGCAAGGGCCGCGACCGCGCCAGAGCCTTCGAGATGGGCGCCATCCCAGTGGACTACCCCGACCTGCCCGACTGCATCTCCCAGATGGACATGGTCTTCAACACCGTGCCGGAGCTGGTGATCACCCGCCCACTGATACTCGCGATGAAGCCTGCCGCCATCATCGTGGACCTGGCCAGTGCGCCAGGGGGCGTGGACTTCGCCGCCGCCGCCGAACGACGCATCTGGGCCCAGCTGGCCCCCGGCCTTCCCGGCAAAGTGGCTCCCGCCACCGCCGGCGCGGTACTGGCAAAGGTGTTGCCTGAGATCGTGGCGCGAGCCTTCGCCAAGGGGTGATATCGTGATTCCCGTTGTGGCTGTGGTAGGTGGCGGTTGGGCCGGCTGCGCCGCCGCGGCAGCGGTCCAGCAGGCGGGGGCCCAGGCGGTGCTCATCGAGCGCACCGACCTGCTGCTGGGAACGGGCCTGGCCGGTGGCATCATGTTCAACAATGGCCGCCTCACCGCCGCCCGGGAGCTGCAGCTCATGGGTGGAGGCGCCCTATTCGACGCCATCGACCGCGTGACGCTTCATCGACGCGTCGACTTTCCGGGCCATCGTCACGCCAGCCTCTACGACGTGGACCGCATCGAGCGCGCCGTCAGGTCCGCCCTGGAGTCAATGGGCGTCAGGGTGCTCACGCAGTCGCGGGCGGTGGACGTGGTGCGTAGCGGCACCCGCCTCGCGGGCGTGGTGCTGTCAGACGGCAGCAGCGTAGCTGCGGACGCCTTCGTAGACGCCACCGGCACGGCCGGGCCCCAGGCCAACTGCGGAAGGGTGAACGGCTGCTGCGTCATGTGCGTGCTGCGCTGCCCCACCTTCGGTCCGAGAGTGAGCATCTCTGCCAAGGCAGGCGTGGCGGAGATCACCGGACCGCTCTTTTCGGCGATGAGCGGGTCATGTAAGCTGATGAAGCGCTCCCTCGCCCCCTGGCTCGTGCGCCGCCTGGAGGAGCAGGCCGCCATGGTGATCCCGGTGCCCAGGTACATGGCGCGCGCCGACCGCGCGGCCCACAAGGCCTGCCAGCAGTACGCGCTGCCGGAGTTCTACGACAACATCGTGCTCCTCGACACCGGCCAGGCCAAGCTCATGGCCCCCTTCTTCCCCCTGAGCCGACTGCAGGCCATCGCCGGCTTCGAGAGCGCTGCTTTCGAGGATCCCAGGTCAGGCGGCATAGGCAACTCCATCAGGTATAACCTCATCACGCCGCACGACACCGCCCTCAAGGTGGACGGCGTCGACAACCTCTTCTGCGCCGGCGAGAAGGCAGGCCTCCTGGTGGGCCACACGGAGGCCATCTGCACTGGCACCCTGGCCGGCCACAACGCGGTGAGACACGCCCTGGGTCTGCCGCCCTTCAGACCCCCAGTCTCCACAGTGCTTGGGGATCTCCTCCATTACCTCGACGCGACCCTTCGGCCGCCCGTCGGCATGCCGCAGAAGACCACCTTCGCCGGCGGCCCCTACTTCAGCCGCATGTACGACACCGGCCTGTATACCACGGACGAGAAGCGCATCGCCGCCCGGGTACAACAGGCCGGTTGTGAACACGTATTCAGCAGGAGGCTGGCGTAGCTCGAAGCGGCCTCACCCCATCGCGCGGCAGCCACCTTACCACTTTCCGCTGGCGCCTCCGCCGCCCGAGCGGCCGCCGCCGAAGCCACCGAAGCCTCCGCCCCCGCCGCCACCGGACCATCCGCCTCTGCCCCTGCCTCCCACCCTGATGGTGGGGATGTGCGTCGGGACGTACGGCCCGCGGTAGCCTCCGCCTGACTTCGGTCCGGAACCGGGGCCGCGCGGCTTCTTCCTGGACGCGGCTATGATCACCACGGCAATTATCAGGAAGGCAATGAAGGCCGCAACCTCCGCCACGCGCTCCCTCCACTCCTCATCATCGCCGGGCCCCTGGCCTTCCCATCCCTCGAGACGGGACTGGACCATGCTGATGGCCGCGTCTATCGCGCCTGCCACGTCAGACGCCCTCATGGACGGCACTATGGCCTCGTCTATGACGCGGCCCAGGAAGGAATCGGGAAGGTCGCCCTCGAGGCCGTATCCGGTCTCGAACCGCACCTCGCGCTGCTCCTCGGCGAAGAGAAGGAGTAGCCCGTTGTCCTTGCCGGCCTCTCCGATGCCCCAGAGCTCAAACAGCTCCACCGCGAACTCCTCGATGGTCCAGCCCTCGATGGTGTCAACCGTCACCACGGCCATCTGGACGCCAGTTCGCTGCCACAGATCCACCAGCTTGTTCTCGATGCTTTGCGCGCTGGCGCCTGACAGCATCCCTGCAAGGTCGTTCATGAGCTTCGGAGGGGCAGGCCGTGCCGGAAGCTGCACCGTGGCCGCCAGCGCCTCGGAACCCGGAAGCCAGACCAAGGCCAAGGCCAGGGCTAGAGCTAATGCCACCACCAGCGCAACCGCAGTCAGCCCCGGCCGCGGAGCCCTCATCGTGATCAGCTTCATATCCAACGCCTACCTAGAACTGCACTCTGGGGGCCTCGAGGGCCGCCGGGGCAGCTTCGAACATCTGCTTGGGCTGCAGGCCTCTCATGCTCGCCACGATGGACGCAGGGAACATGCGGATCTTCACGTTGTACGCCTGGACAGCCTCATTGTACCGCCCGCGCGCCACAGCTATGCGGTTCTCGGTGCCGGAAAGCTCATACATGAGGTCGTTGAAGCTCTTGTCAGCCTTCAGCTGCGGGTAGTTCTCCACCACCACGAGGAGCCTGGAGAGGGCGCTCTCAAACTGGTTGACCGCTGCCTGGGTCTCCGCAGGGCCCTGCGCCCCTGCCAGACGAGCCCTGGCGTTGGCGATTGCCGTGAACACCTCTTCCTCGTGTGCAGCGTATCCCTTCACAGTCTCCACAAGATTGGGAACAAGGTCGTACCTGCGCTGCAGCTGGTTCTGGACCTCGGCCCAGTTCCTGTTGACGTTCTCCTCAGCCGCGATGAAGGAGTTGGACGTCCTGATGAACCAGCCTGCGCCCAGCACAATCAGCGCAAGTATCGCGATCAAGATCACCAAGCCAGTTCTCTTCATTGGAATGCCTCCCCTCGACACTGAGCTACTATGCTGTTGAAGATTAGCACTTTACAGCCGGAATGTCCACTGATTGCTAACTGGTTTCGCTGCTCCATATGGTGCCGCGCAGACTGAAGGGTCTTCCGTTGAGGCAACACGCGGTTCGTGGTTTTCGTTACGGTTAGCCGTCTAATCAGTGACGGATTCGCCATGAGGGTGCCGCCTTTTGTGACGAAATCGATATATTGCCTTTCCACTGGAGACTGGACCTCCCGCAGCTACATTTCCCAGTCAATGGCAGGCGCTCTAGCTGGGCTTCCAGACAGGCTTCCTGCCCCTCCCCTGACGACGTCGCCGCGCAGCGGCCTTCGGCGGGCCTTTATAACGACTATGCAACATTGTATACCGCTTAGCCCTTGAAATCGCTGCGGATGGCCCCCCTTTTAGTAACGGATCTTGATCAATGCTCGTTCCGACTGCGGAGCGAATACACGCGCAGCGCCACCAGGGTGGCGATGTAGGGCACCATCTGCGTCAGCTGCGCGGGGATGGCAGTGCCCTGCAGGCTCATGCCTATCCCGTCGAAAAGTCCGAACAGAAGCGACATGACAAGGATGCCCAGCGGGCGCCCGCGCGTGAGGATTATCACCGCCAGGGAGATCCATCCTCTGCCGTTGGACATGTTCTCCGCAAACAGCGTCACATAGCCCAGCGAAAGATACGCCCCTGCCAGGCCGCACAGCGCCCCCGATATCATGATCGACCAGGCCCTCACCGCCTGCGAGCTGACGCCGGCTGCGTCCAGCACCCGCGGGTCCTCGCCGGCGGCCCTGAGACGCAGCCCGAAGCGGGTGCGCCGGATGTGCCAGTCTGCCACCAGAGCAAGGGCCAGGGCCACATACACCACGAAGGGATGCCCGCCCAACACCGGCCCGAGCGGCAGGTTCCACCGCGGAATGGCCTGTATCTGGCCTGACATGAACGCGCCCCTGACGCCGAACATCTGTCTCAGGGCGTACGTAGTTCCGCCCAGAGCCAGCATGTTGATGGCGGTGCCGGTCACGAACTCGTCGGTGCGCAGCGCCACCGCGAACAGCGTGAACAGCGCCGCCGCGACGAGGCCCCCGCCTATCCCCGCGGCCAGACCCACGACCCACGACCGCGCCGCGTAGCTGCCGGCCACGGCGGTGAACGCGCCGATGAGCATCATGCCCTCCATGGCTATGTTGAAGACGTTGGCGAAATAGGTGTACGCTCCGCCGATGCCCGCAAGCAGCACCGGAGTCGCCGCAAGCAGACTCGACCGCACCAGCTCAAGCGCGAGGCTCATCCTGCCCACCTCCTGTCGGGGCGGCATGGTCCGCCTCTGCCCGCTGAGCTAACTGAGCGGCCTGCGCCGCGCGGGCGTCCCCCAACGCGATGGCGCGCCGCGCCCGGATGCGGGCCGCAAGGCCCGCCAGGAACAGCCGGGTGCTCTCACGGCTGGCCACCACCGCAAGCACCACGATGGCCTGCAACACCAGGGCGAACTCGCTGGGCACTGCCGTCTCAAGCTCCATGCCCATGGCGCCTGTCTGCAACACCGCGAAGAAGAGCGCGTAAAGTCCCGTGGCCGTGATGGAGTTGCCTGCCACGATGGCGATCATCACCCCGTCCCACGCGTAGTTGGCGCCGATACCCTTGACGAACCTGTGCTGCATGCCGCCGATCACCATCAGCCCCCCTGCCAGGCCCGCCAAGGCGCCGCTGAGCAGCATGGCAAGGACGAAGTTCCGCGGCACGGCACACCCTCCAGCAGCGGCGAAGCTGGGGTTCTGCCCCATGACCCTGCACTCGTAGCCGAACTTCGAGCGGTTCCAGACCAGCCACGTCACAGCGAACGAGCAGGCTGCCACCGCCACGGAACCGCTGAGCCCGTTGTACATCCCCAGCCACGCCTGGGGGTTCGTCATCCTTGTCATGGGCGAGTAGGCCCGGGGATCCAGCATGGGGCCGGATATGAGCCACTGCGTGAAGTAATCGGCTACGAAGTTCAGCATCAGCGTGGTGATGAACTCGTTCATCCTCCACTTCAGCTTCATCAGCGCCGCCAGCAGCGACCAGCCCGCTCCCGCCACGATGCTGGCCAGGATCACAAGGGGCAGCGTGAGCCATTTCGGCAGGCCCACCGCGATGCCAAAGGCGGCAGCCGCCATGGCTCCCATCAGGAACTGCCCCACCTGCCCCAGGTTGATGCAGTTCGAGCCGAACCCAACCGCCGCGGAGGTGCCGGTGAGCACCAACGTCGATGCCTTGTTCAACGTTGAAAAGAGAGCGAACTGCGAGAACAGCGAGTATGAGAACAGCGCGGAGTAGCTCTGGGCTGCAGGGTAGCCCTGGAGCCAGAGGATCATCAGACCCGCCAGGAGCGACACCACAACTCCCACGGCTGCCGCCACTGCCTGTTGTCGCCTCATTCCGAGCCCACCTCCGTGCGTGGCTCAGCCCCGGCCTCGGGTTCGGGTTCCGATCCCGGCCCCGGGCCAGGCTCAGGGCTGAGCTCCAGCCCGAGCATGGCGCGGCCAACGGCCTCGCGATCCGCCGTCTCGCCGTCCAGAAGCGCGGCTACCCTGCCCTCGTACATCACCAAGATCCTGTCACACAGCGCCAGCAGCTCGTCCAGGTCGGCGGAGACCAGCAGGCACCCCGCCCCGCCGCTGCGCTTGTTCAGGATCTGCCTGTGTATGAACTCGATGGAGCCCACATCCAGACCACGGGTGGGATTGTCAAGGAGCACGAACCCGGTATCATGAGAGAACTCCCTGCCCACGATGACCTTCTGCTGGTTCCCACCTGAAAGCTGCGCCAGCGCCGCATCTGGGCCGGGCGCCACCACAGAGTACCTGCGCATCAGGTCCACGCAGAAACCCCTGCATGCCCTGGGATCCAGCAGCGCCCTCCAACGCGCCGAAAGGCTCGGCCTGAGTCGGTGGTGGGCCATTATGGCGTTGTCGGTGATGCTCATGGTCTGGGCGCTCCCGGTGTGCTTGCGGTCCTGCGGCACGCTGCACATGAGCCTGCGGCGCTCCATGACCGACGCGCCGGTGACGTCGCGGCCGTCCATGCGGATGCTGCCGGCGTCGGGCTTCAGCGCGCCGGTGATGCACTGCACCAGCTCGAACTGGCCGTTGCCCTCAACCCCGGCCACCCCCAGGATCTCTCCCCTCGACACATCGAAGCTGACATCCGAGAGCGCAGGTTTGACGGCCCCCGGCCGGGTGAAGGAAAGCCCACGCACCTCCAGAGCCGGCCGGGCAGCATGGGGCCGCTCATCTCCCCGTGCCGCCGGCGAACCTGCGTCGCGCGGCTTCATCCCAACATCAACAGTGCCGCCCCTGCCGCTGGGTTCACTACGCTGCCTGCCGACGGCGAACACCACGTCACGCCCGACCATGGCGCGGGCCAGGTCGGTGCGGCTGAGCCCCTCATTGGCCGCAGTCATCACCCGCTTGCCCTTGCGCATAACGGTGATCTCATCCGAGATATCAAGCACCTCCTGGAGCTTGTGGCTGATGAAGATGATGGTGCCGCCCGCTTGGTTCAGTTGCCGTAGCCTAGCGAAGAGCTCCGAGGTCTCCTGCGGGGTGAGCACTGCGGTGGGCTCGTCCATAATGAGCACGCTGGCGTCGCGGTACAGAAGCTTCAGGATCTCCACCTTCTGCTGCGCGCTGACTGACAGGTCTCCCACCACGGCATCGGGATCAAGGTTGAGGCCCCATCTCGTCACCAGCTCCTCCACGCGCGCCCGTGCCTCCGCCTGCTTCAGGGTGCCCAGCGGCGCCGCAGGCTCGGAGCCCACCACCACGTTCTCCCACACCGTGTAGGAGCGAATCAGCATCAGCTCCTGGTGGACCATGCCGATACCCTCCCGCACCGCCTGCCTGGGGCTTGCGAACCTGACTTGCCTGCCGTCGAGGAAGATCCTCCCGGCGCTGGCGGGCGTGATGCCGTAGAGCACCTTCATCAGGGTGGACTTGCCCGCGCCGTTCTCGCCTATGATCGAGTGGATGGTTCCCCAGCGTATCATGATGTCCACGTTGTCAAGCGCCAGCACATCAGGGGGATACACCTTGACGATGCCGGACATCCGTATGCCCTGGATGCCGGGCGCCCCGTTCTCCGAATCCCTGCTCAAACTCGACGTCACTCCCTGTCTGAATCAAAACGGAGCGGGGCGAGCCCACGTGTTCGCCCCGCCCGTCTTCAGCCAAACTGGGCTTGGACTGCATCATCTAGACTGCATCTCCGGTTCTGCCTTGCCTGGTTCCCGGCCTGCAGCCTGGAACCAGGCCCTTACCAGGCCATTACAGGTACCGCTTCACCGTGATCTTGCCCTCAGCCAGTCCATCCTGGATTTCGATTAGCCTCTCCAGAGACCTGGCCGGAAGGATGTCCCGGGTGTACTCGTCGATGGCCAGGCCCATGCCGCCCTCGGCCACGCCGTACTCCAGCACCACGCCTGGCTCATACGTGTCGTCCGCGATGGTGCGATACACAGCGTAAATGGCGTCGCCCACGTTCTTGAGGCACGACGTCACCACGTGGCCGGGCTCGAGCATGTTCTGGTTCGAGTCGACGCCTATGGCGTACTTGCCCTCCTCACGAGCCGCCTCCAGCACGCCGGAGCCCGTGAGCGACGCTATCTGGAACACCACGTCAGCCCCCTGCGCGTACAGCTGCTTTGCGGCTTGCTTGCCGCGCACAGGGTCGTCCCACGTGCCCGCGAACACCGCTTTGACCTCGATCTCGGGATCCACGTGCTTCGCGCCCTGCTCGTATCCGTACAGGAACGCTCTGATAACAGGGTCGTCATCGCCGCCCACCGCTCCGATGATCTTATCGGGATTGACGCCCTTGAGGCTGGTATCGGTGGTCACCAGTGCGGCTGCCACCCCTGCCAGGAAGGCGCCCTCTTCCTCGATGAAGTCCACGCTCGTGATGGTGCGGCGGCTGTTCTCCACAACCGTGTCCACGTTGATCCAGTACTTGTTCGGGTACTGGTCAGCGTACTGCTGCAAGAGATCCTCGAACCCGTATGAGATCACGAACATGACGTCGGCGTTCCACTGGATCGCGGCCTGTAGAGCCTGGGCGTACCTGGCAGGGTCGAAACCGCATTCGATGGTGCGGGTCTGCACGCCGAACTCATCGCGGATCCGGTCAATCCCGGCCTGCCCCGAATCGTAGAACGACAGGTCCCCCAGGCCGCCATTGATGATGTACGCCACCCTCTGGGGCGACGCCGCGGACGCACCGATCGCAACGAACAAGAGCATCCCAACTGCAACGAAGGCTACGAATACTCGGCTCCTCACAACAACCCCTCCTCGTGTAGATCGCATATTCGACATCGGAGACAAACTTCCTGTCACGCTGGCACTCTGCTCCGCCTGGCCGCTCCACCTCGCCAGACCGCGCATGCCAGCATCCGCCCCCGTCAGCGCCTGCCCACCGGCTTCACTTTCCAGTAATGGAGCATCCGTCAAGCAGGATATGGGGAAGCCTGTACGCGCCCAGCACCCACAGCTCGTCCGAAAGCCCCACCACCTGCGTGAGAAGCTCGTAGATGTTGCCGGCTATCATCATCTCCTTCACCGGGTACGCCACGACGCCTCCCTCAACGTAATGGCCGCCCTTGACCACGCCGGAGAAGTCGCCGCTGGCAGGATCGACGCCGCCTGAAAACCTGTTGACGATCAGCCCGCGGTCGCACTGGGCGATGAGCTGCTCCAGGCTGTGCTTCCCTGGAGACAGCACCATGTTAGTGGTGGACACCCCCGGCAGGCCGGCATCATTCCCAGACGCCCTGCCGTTAGACTCCCTCCCGTCGCGCCGAGCCGTGTAGCAGTTGTAGAGGTAGTCCTGGAGCACCCCGCCGGTCACCAGCTCCAGCCGCCTTGCCGGCACACCCTCGCGGTCGAACGCCGTCGACCCCGACGCCTGCGGTATGCCCGGATCGTCCACGACGCTGACCATGGGCGACGCCACCTGCTTGCCAAGCATCCCCTTCCACTTGGACCGCCCGGTCTGCACGATCTCGGCGTTGCACGAGTAGGCTATGGGCTCCAGCACCAACTCCAGAGCGGCGTACGGCGTGAGCAGCACCTTGCCGCGGAAGCTCGGAGCGCTGCGGGCGTCCAGAGCAGCCACGACGCGCCGCGCCAGGTCCCGCCCGACTCCGAACGCATCCACCTGGCCCAACGCGCACGACTCCGCTACCCCCAGGTCAAACGACGACACCCTGTCGCCGTCCACTGCGAACGCTATGCCCTGCGTCGAGGCCACCGTCTTGTGCTGGCTCAGCCTCACCCCGTTGGAGTTGGCCACCGTCTTCTCGCTGACCTCCGCCCTGAACATGGCGGAATCCACCGTCACCCGGCCATCGTAGCCCAGCGCCCCCTCAAGGAACGCACCGGCCTGCTTCATCGCCCCGGCAAGGTCCATCCCGGCGATGCCCTCGTCGTACAGGCCTTCAACCGGCTCTACACCCGCCGCGCCCCTATCCGGCTGCGCCAGGCACCGCGCCGGGTCAGCCGGTGACGCCTCCGCGATGGCCATGGCGGCCGCCAGCGCGGAATCTATCGACTCGGCCGTCAACAGGTTCGTCGAAGCGAACCCCTGCTTGAACCCGTCGTCCGATGCCATCAGAACCCTCAACCCGATGCCGCTGTACCTGTCGCCCTTTGGAACGTGGATGTCGTTCTTCTCCACCATCACCTCCACGCTCCGCGACTCCAAGTAGAAAGCTTCTACCGCCGCCGCGCCGCGCGCCAGGCCACGCTCTATGGCCAGATCGCACCAGTCGAATCCGCGGGTAACGCTCATGCTCCTTCCTCCTCCGACCTCACTGTTCTCGCTCATCCTGGCGTCCTCCGATGGTCACGCGGCAGCGCAGGTAAGGCCCGCCGGCGTCCACCTTGGCCGGCTGCCACTTGCCGCAGTGTCCGGCGCCCATGTCCAGCTTAAAGCCGCTCGAGACCGCGTCAACGCTGCTCAGCACTTCGAACGCCTGACCCGATATGGTCACGCCCTTCACCGGCTCGCACAGACGCCCGTCTCTTATCCGCCAGGCCTGCCCCACGCTGAACATGAACTCAGCGTCGGAGTCGGCTTGGCCGCCCTGGCCGAGTCCAGAGAGGAAGAAACCGTCCTCAACCTCGGATATCATGGCTTTGAGGTCATCCTTTCCCGGGAGGATGAAGGTGTTGGTCATGCGGATCAGGGGCTCGTCCCGATACGTGAACGCCCTGGCGTTGCCCCTCGGCGCCGCGCCAAGCATGGCCGCGGACTCCCGGTTGTGCAAGTAGGCACGGAGCACGCCGTTCTCTATCAACACGGTGCGCTCGCCCTGCACGCCCTCGTCGTCCACCAGCACCATTCCAGCCGCGCCCGGCACGTTCCCGTCGTCCACCATCGTCACCAGCTCCGACGCCACGCGCTGACCGATTTTACCCTTGGCTATCGACCCTGCCAGCACGAAATCCGCCTCAACCGTGTGCCCGATGGCCTCATGCGATAGCACCCCCACCAGACCGGGATCCAGTATCACCGTGTACTGCCCGCCCGGCGCGTACCCGGCATCCAGCTTCTCGATGGCGCCCTGGGCCGCCCTGTCCACCATCTGGTCAAGGTCGCCCTTCTCCATCAGCGCCTGCCATGACCCGGTGACTCCCCACGCCTTGACATCCGTCTCCAGCTTGCCATCTCGCCCCGCCGTGGCGAACACGTGGATGCTCTGCTTGCTGTCGACGATGTGCGCCGCAGCGCCGTCGGTGTTCACGATGTACTTCTCGTCGTCGTAGTGGGTGTACCTCACCACGGAGCCCACGATCAGCTCTGACCGCGACCGCAGCCGCTCTTCCGCCTCCAGCACGCGGGCTATCTTCTCAGCGATGGAAGGCTCCGAACCCCGCTCATAGTAGACAAACTCGCCCTCGCCCATTCTGGCAGGGGCAAGCTTAGCGCGCTCCTTCTTTATCCTAGCCGCAGCAGCCGCACCATCGATGGCGTCCGCCAGCGCACTGCACAGCCCGCTCTCGGTCACATCGCTGGTGGACACGAACCCCCAGCAGCCGTCGATGAGGCATCTGACCGCGGCTCCCGCCAGAGTCCTCTGCTCGGCCTTGGCCAGGGTCCCGTTCCTCGCCTCGATGATGGTGGTCACCCTCTTGTGATACCTGATCTCAGCGTAGCCATCTACGCCACGCAGCACCGACTTGAAGACCTCTATCATCACATCACTCCCTCTGCGCTCATACAATCACTTACACTATACAAGCAACTGTTGCGATGTCCTGCCGCTCTCAGGTCTGAGTTTGCCGAAACTTGGAGACTGCCTCCGGCACACTGCCGCGAGCTGGGCATCTTTCCTGTAGATTCCTGTAGACTTGTTACCACCACCCGCAGACTACCGGCGATCTCCCCGGAAGCCGCGGTTCGCGCGATCAGACGTGAGCGTCAGAAAGCGGTCGCGGCGACCCACCGGCGGGTCGAAGCCCTGCGAAAGCGACCCACCCATGGGTCGGCCCCAGCAGCAGCGGCGGTGGGAGGCGGCTCTTTCGCGCCGGCTTGACGTTCACGATCAAACCTGCAAACTGCCAGCTCTTCATCTGCTGATAAGCAGCTGGCTGAACCTTTGCGCTCTCGAAGCCATCGCATCTTGACCCAACTGCCGCGGGCGGGATATAATTCCCTTACCGAACATATGTTCGGTAAGGCATGGTGGTCTCGGAGGTGAAGACGCCAATGCGGTACATAGCATATCTGAACCTACCCTACCTGCAATACTGCTCCAGCGTCAAGCCGGAGCAGCGCGGCCTGCCTTTGGCGGTGCTGGAGAACAACACCGTGGTCAGCATGTCGCCGGAGCTCGCGGCTCTGGGGGTGGCTCTCCGTGCCTCCCGCAGACAGGTGAAGCACGTCTGCCCCGAAGCCATGTTCGTGCAGCACGACAAGGACGCTTCCCTGCACCTGGCCAAAGGGGCATGGGACATATGCGCCGACTACACTCCCTTAGTGGAGCCCTCCGAGGTGAACTCCGCCTTCCTCGACATCACCGGATGCGGCGACGCCCGGTCCATAGTGGCGGAGCTATCCCGAAGGTGCGCCGAAACCCTGGGTTTTACGCCACACATCTGCGTCGCCCCCACCAAACTGGTGGCCAAAGCCGGCGTTCCGCCCATAAGCTCCGAGGAGCGCGCTGCCTGGATAAGCCCTGACGAAGTCCTCGACTTTCTGGCACCGCTTCCGGTCCAGGCCCTATGGCCGCTGAGCAAGGCAACGCTGGAACACCTCTGGCGCCTTGGCGTGAACTCCGTGGCCCAGCTCAGGGCGGTGCCAGTGGAGGAGCTCATCGACCAGCTGGGCGAGGAGGGCCTGCTTGCACATCGGCTGAGCCTTGGGATCGACCACTCTAGGGTGCAGGCGGCATACCCGGAGCCGTCCGTGAGCTGCTCGTTCCGTTTCGACCAGCCGCTGGATTCCTGGGACGACATGCTCAAATGCCTGAAAATATGCGCCGCCCAGATCAGTTCCGAGCTTGACCAGGCCCAGGCGTCGACTTCCTCCGTGGAGCTGACAGTGCAGTCCGCCGGCTACGCCGACCTGGTCAAACGCCGCGCGGCCCTGCGCTCGCCCGCCAGCTCGGCCCAGGCGCTGGAAAGCGCCTTAATCAGGGCGGCCCGAGCGGCAACCCGGGCCAGCGCAAACGCGCCGGTGATCTCGCTGCACGCGCGCGCGACGAACCTGTCTATGCCAGCCGGCCTGCAGCTACGCATGTTTTGCCCCGAACTTCAGGGGCTGGCCCCGTCCGACGATGCATGCCACGCCGACGAGCTGGCCAGGGCCATCGAAAGCATCCGCCAGCGTTTCGGCGCCAAGAGCGTGCTCACCGCCGACGCCATCGTCCGCACCAGGCGCGACAGGATGATCGCCGCGTCTCTGCTGTGAGCCGCCTAGCCGCCTGGCCACAAGCTCCTTAACCTGAAGAACCCGCAAGCGCAAGTCGGAGGTCGAAGGTACATCGTGAGCCGAAAGGTGGAACGTCCCATAAGGGTGGAAGAGTCCACACAGGGCCCGCAGGGCCATCCTGTCAGCTTCTACTGGTCGGGGCGCTGGAACCGCGTCGACGCCGTGATCGACTCCTGGCGCGAATGCGGCGAGTGGTGGGACGGCGCGGAGGAACACGATTACTTTCTCGTATCGTCCGGCTCCGGATGCTATGAGCTGAGCCGTACCTGCCATGGCCAGTGGGAGCTTTCAAGGATAATCGACTAGGAGCTAGGAGCCATCGCAATGAGTCCAATGAGCCTGCCCGACCTTTTCGGCGGCTTCGTGCACCTGCACGTTCATTCCCAGTATTCGTTCCTCGACGGCGCCAGTCGCTGTTCCGAGCTGGTAGCCAGGTGCGCCGAGCTGGGCATGGGCGCCATGGCCATAACGGACCACGACAACGTCAGCTGCGCCGTGGAGTTCGCGCGCGCCGCGGCCGAACACGGCATCAAGCCCATCCAAGGCGTGGAGCTCACCATGGAGGGCGGCGCGCATCTCACGCTCCTTGCGGAGAACCCTGAGGGCTACGCCAACATCTGCAACATCCTCACCGATGCGTACATGAACTCGTCTGACCGACGTCGCCCCGAAGCCCGTGTTCATACACTTGAGCGCCACAGCAAGGGCCTGATAGCCCTGTCAGGATGCCGCCGCGGCGCCATCCCCGCCGCCATCCTTGCCCGCCAGCACGACCGGGCCATGCAGGCAGCCGAGGCGCTGGTGAAGATCTTCGGGAAGCGCAACTTCTACATAGAGCTGCAGCACCCCATGACCCCGGGAGCCGCAGCTCTCAACTCCGCCTTGATTCACCTGGCCTCCAGCCTGGGAGTGGGGGTGGTGGCCACCAACAACGTACACTATACGCACAAGTCCGGATTCGAGCTGCACGACGTGCTCACATGCATCAGAACGCTGACGACCCTCGACGACATCCATCCCGAACGGCACATAAACGCGGAGAACTATCTGAAATCCGCAGCCCAGATGCGGGAGCTTTTCGCGCTCGTTCCCGAGGCCGTCGTCAACACCCTGGCCATCGCCGAACGGTGCAGCCCAGGCCTGAACCTCGGCCGCAAGCTGTTCCCCAAGTACGAGCCGCCCGCAGGCGAATCCCCCGCATCGCTCTTGCGCCGCCTGACCATGCAGGGCGCCGAGGCCAGGTACGGGCGAATCACCCAGGCCGTGCGCGACAGGCTCGAGCACGAGCTCAACGTCATCATCACTCTGGGCTTTGAAGGCTACTTCCTTGCAGTTCATGACATAGCGGCATGGGCCCGCGGGCGCGGGATACGATGCGCCGGACGGGGCTCCGCAGCCGACTCGGCGGTGGTGTACTGCCTGGGCCTCACCAACGTTGACCCGATCGCCCGTGGACTGCTGTTCGAGCGATTTCTGAGCCTGGAGAGGGCTCAGAGGCCCGACATCGACATCGACTTCCAGTCCGACCGCCGCGACGAAGTGGCCGATTACGTTTACGAGCGCTACGGCCAGGGCCATGTGGCGTCCGTATGCACCTTCAACACCTTCCTCGCCCGGTCGGCTGTGCGTGACGTGGGAAAGGCCCTGGGCATCCCCGAGCCCGAGATCGACAGGCTCGCCAAGCGTCTGCCGCACATCCCCGCCGACGGCGTGCGCGCCGCCTTCTCGCGCTATCCGGAGCTCAGGGATTCAGGCATACAGCCCCATCGTTTCGAACTTCTGCTCGACCTGGTGCACCAGATGGCCGGGCTGCCACGGCACATCGGCACGCACCTGGGAGGCCTCGTGATATCCGGCGAGCCCCTCACGTGCGTCACCCCGCTTCAGATGTCCGCCAAGGGCGTGCCCATCACGCAGTTCGACAAGGACTCCATCGAGGAGCTGGGCCTCATCAAGCTCGACCTGCTGTCGTTGCGCACCCTCTGCGCCGTGGAACGCGCCCAGGAGCTCATAAAGGCCCCGGAGTTCAGCTACGACCGCATCCCCCACGACGACGCCGCCACCTATTCCATGCTGCAGTCCGGCGAGACCATAGGCGTCTTCCAGCTGGAAAGCCCCGCCCAGCGGGCCCTGCAGCCGCGGCTCAAGGCGGATTCCTTCGAGGACATCGTGGCCAGCGTGGCGCTGATAAGGCCGGGCCCCATCAAAGGCAACATGGTGGAGCCCTTCGTGGCCAGGCGTCGCGGCAAGGAGGAGGTCAGCTACGTCGACCCGCGCCTCGAGCCCATCCTCAAGAAGACCTACGGCGTCGTGTTATACCAGGAGCAGGTGATCCAGATAGCCACCGCTATCGCTGGATTCAGCCCTGGAGAATCCGACAGGCTCCGCAAGGTGATGACCCACTGCCGCTCAATGGTGGAAATGGAGGCCATAGGCCGCGACTTCGTGGCCAAGGCCATGGCAAACGGCACCGACAAGGAGACAGCCGAAACCATATTCTCCTACATCGTGGGCTACGCGGGCTACGGGTTCTGCGAGGCCCACGCGGCCGCCTTCGCCGACACGGCATACCGCACCGCCTACCTGTGCAGGCATTTCCCGGCGGAGTTCTTCGCGGCCCTCTTAAGCGCCCAGCCCATGGGCTTCTACCCGCCGCGCACCCTGATCGTGGAGGCGCGCCGACGCGGGGTAAGAGTGCTGCCGCTTGACGTCAACGCCAGCAAGCACAGGTATACGGTGGAGAACGGGGCCATAAGGGTTGGACTAATGCAGGTGAAAGGGATATCCGCCTCCGACATACAGAGCATAGAGGACGCCCAGGCCAGCGGCCCATTCACCTCAGCCGCCGACTTCGCCGCCCGCACCGATGTGCCCGTGGACGTCTTCGAGAACCTGGCGCTGGCAGGGGCCTTCGATTCCATCGAGCCCAACCGACGAGCCGTGGTGTGGGCTGTAAGGCGCCTTGCCAGCTCCTCCGCCGCAGCCAGGAAGCTCAGCTCAGAGGCGGAGGCCGCAGGGCAGATGCGCCTTTCCGGCCTTGAAGACGGTGCCTCCCTCAAGGCCCACGTCGCGGAGGCCTCCAGGAGCATCCGAGACTTCACCCCCATCCAGAGTTTCGCCGCCGAGACGGAGATCCTGGGATTCTGCGTGCATAAGCACGCCATGGAGTTCTACCGCTCCTCCCTGGCCAGATGGGGGGCGCTCACGGCATCGGAGATCGCCCAGGCCAAGCCGGGGCAACTGGTGAGGGCGGCCGGCCTCGTCGTGCGCCCGCACCGGCCGCCCACCAAGAGCGGCCGCACCGTGGTCTTCCTGTCGCTGGAAGACGAGACCGGCCTCACAGACGTGACGGTGTTCGAAAGCGAGTACCAAAAATACGGCGCCGCCATATTCGGCAGCGCGGCCTTGCTGGTGGAGGGCACGGTATGCGACAGGGGCGGAGCGGTGTCAATCACGGCAAAGAGGATCCGCCCTTTTCGGGGTCGACGAGGGCACGCGTCTCCTCGCCAACCATCGGCCAGTACCGACCGAGAAGCATGTCGGTGAGGTCTGCGTGGAACCGCTCAAGCTCCGGCGCGGGCACCAACACCCGGATGGTCGCAGTCTCCAAGTAATCGACGCCCAGAACAGAGTATCCCCTGGAGGCCAGGTAGCTCTGGACCTTGCCCACCGCCGGGTAGTCCACGACGAAGCTGACCTCGTGCGCAGGCACCACCCGGGCGATTCCGGCTGCATGTAGCGCCTCCCTGGCGGCGGCGCCATATGCCCTCACCAGCCCGCCGGCGCCCAGAAGCGTTCCGCCGAAATACCTGGTCACCACCACGGCGCAGTGCTTTATGCCCTCCTTCAAGATCACCTCAAGCACCGGCCGGCCGGCGGTGCCCGAAGGCTCGCCGTCGTCGCTGGAGCGGACGATCTCATCGTTGTCTCCCACCGTGAAGGCGTACACGTTGTGCGTGGCGTCCCAGAACTCCCGTCTGATCTCATCGACGAACTGCTGGGCCTCGGCCTCATCCTTCACTGGGCTCGCGGTGGCTATGAATCGGCTGCGCTTCACCACCGTTTCCGTTCTGGCTCTCTGCCGGATGACCAGGTAATCCCGCGCCACTTGCACCATCCTCTCGAAACTAAAGGGGAATGCCTTTCGTAAATAGAAGTGGTAAAATCAATGGGCCGCAATCGCTGCGCCCCTACGAACATGAGGAGGCGAGTTAAGCTCGTGCCCACAAAGAGGTTGTATCACTCTGACCCTCTCCTGATGGAGTTCACCTGCGAAGTGCTGCAGTGCCAGCCTGCGACCGGCAATTCCTCGCCAACGCCGCTCTACGAGGTCATCACCGACGTCACCGCTTTCTACCCCAACTCCGGCGGACAGCCGGCCGACAGGGGCACCCTTGATGGCGCCGACGTCGTTGACGTCATCGAGCGCGGCGACACCATCGTTCACATAACCCCCGCCGAGGTTCCGCTCGGCCCCACCGTCGGCAGGATCGACATCGAGCGCCGTTTCGACCACATGCAGCAGCATTCCGGCCAGCACATACTGTCGAGCGCCTTCGAAACCCTATTTGGCCTGGAGACTGTAGGCTTCCACTTGGGCGAGGAGTACGTCACCATCGACCTGAACTCACCCGAGGTCAGCCCAGACCAGCTCGCAGCCGCCGAGCGCCTGGCGTGCGAGGTGGTCTTCCAGAACAGGCCGGTGGAGGCGAAGTTCTGGGACCCGCAGTCCATCGACTGGTCCCGGCTCCGCAAGCCCACCAGCAGGACTGAGAACATCCGCCTGGTGGAGATCGCCGACTTCGATCTAAGCCCGTGCGGAGGCACCCACGTGAGGGCCACGGGCGAGGTGGGGCTCATAAAGATCACCCGCACCGAGAAGGTGCGCAACGTCACCAGGGTGGAGTTCGTGTGCGGCAGGCGCGCCCTGTCAGACTATAGGCTCAAGAACTCCGCCGCGTTGTGCGCGGCGGCCGCGCTCTCAGTGGGCGTGAGCGAGCTCCCCGACGCCGTCCAGAGGCTCCTGGCGCAGGTCCGCGAGGTGCGCCGCGCCCACGAGCACGCCCGCGCCGAGCTGGACCAGTACCGGGCCGAAAGGATGTACAACGAGGCCCGGGCGATGGGCGAGTCAGGGATCAGGCTGGTCACCCAGGTGTCAGACTCCGCCACCATGGACCAGCTGAAATCGCTGGCGCAGAGAGTATGCCAGATGCCTTCAGCCGTGGCGCTCATGGCCTCCACGGCCACAGGCAACCCTCAGCTGGTGTTCGCGCGGTCCCAGGACGTGGACCTCGACGTCGCCAGGCTACTTAGGGACGTGCTTCCCGAGCTCGAGGGAAAGGGCGGTGGCACCCCGTTCCTCGCCCAGGGAGGCGGAAAGCGCCTTGACCGGCTGGGGCACGTCATGAATCTGGCTTCGGAGCTTGCAGCCGGCCTGGCGCGCCGGCCGGAGTCGGAGTGATCAAGGCCAGGGGCCTTGCTTGCAGCGAGCGGCTCACATTCGCACAACCACCAGGCTACCGGACTCGTATCGCTTGAGGCCGCGTCGGAACGCCCAGCCTGCGGCGGCGATGCTTGCCGCCGCGAAGCTCAGTATCGCCGCCAGCACAAAGGGGTCGAACGCGCTGACCAGTCTCACCGGCAAGTATACCATGAACCCCGCCGGGAGCAGCGTGTACAGGAGCACCCTCACCGCACCCTTGAACACCGGTTCCGGATACGTGCTGAAGGTGATAAGAGCGTTGCCCACCTGGTCGCTGATGGTCTGGGCGTGCCCGACGAAGAACGCCAGCGTGCCTGCGATCACGTTGAAGCTGGTGAAGATCGCAGCGCCCGCCAGCGCGGTGATGCACAGCACCGGCAGCGACGACAGGCGCTCACGTCCCAGAAGAGCCATGGCAACGATCCCGAAGGCTACATCCCCCAGGCCGGAGATGTCGCTCCTGCTCACCAACACATGCAAGAGCGGGTCTCTGGGCAGAAGCAGGTAGTAGTCCAGCTGTCCCTCTGCGATGATCCGCGGCAGGCCTTGCGAGTTCCCGAACACGGCGACGCTGATGCCGAACGACGTGGCCAGCGTGGCATGCATCGCGATGACGTGCTGGAACGTCCAGCCCCCGATGCTCGACACCCTTCTGAACACTATCCACCAGAAGAACAGAAGGAACATGTCGTTCAGCAGCATGAAGACCACCTGGCTCACGAAGCCCGCCTTATACTCCATCGCCGCTGCCAGGTTGAACTTGAAGTGCTCCCACACGAACCGGACCTGCGACGTTACAGCCCCCGTCCTACCCGCCGTTGACATTCAGCCGTCTCACCCCCAGCGAGTAGAGCCCCACTGCGAGGGCCCCCAGCACCGCAATCCACCCAAGCTGCGCCGCGATGGTATTGCCCCACGCGGCGGCGTCGAAACGCACCAGCATTCTCGCGGGGACGTACAGCACGTAGTTGAAGGGGCTTGCCCGTGCCGCCCGCGCCAGCGCCTCAGGGTACAGCTCCACCGGCGCGAAGAGGCCACCCAACACGAAAAGGAGCTTGCCGTATATCCAGAAGAACGGCACCGTGTCCTCCACCCAAAAGGCCAGGAGGCTTATGCAGGCCACGATGAGGAAGTTGAGGATCAGCGCCAGCGTCACACTCACGGCAAGCGCCCCAAGCTGCACCGCGGTGACCTGAATGGGCCCCACGGCCAAGAGGGCGATGGCGATGCCCACCGCGATGTGCACCAGCATCCTTACGGCGGTCTCTCCCCAGTAGCAGGCGAATTTGAACCCGAGGTAGTGGTACGGCCGGCCGAGGGAGTAGGCGATGGCCCCTGTCTTCACCTCGTCGCTTATGTCATCCTGAATCCTGGCCCTTCCCAGCATTATAGCCTCGCTGGCAGTGAGGTACCACACCATCTCCCTGTAGCCGAAACCCTCCACCACCAGCCCTGACGGACCGCCGAGCACCCTCCATAGCTGCACGAAGACGAAGAGTATCAGGGTGTAGAACGTCGTCCCCAGGAGGAGGTCGCCCATGTAGGCCGTCTTCGCCAGGAAGTTGATACGGCCGATGTGGATGTACTTGCTGGCGCCCATCGGCGTCACCTCCCGCTGGCGTAGATCTCAGCGATGATCTGCTCGGTGGAAGGATCTGCGATGGTGATGTCCTCAATCGTGCCCAGCTGCATCAGGTGTGCCAGCACGTCGTCCATGGACGTCGTCGCGGTGTTCACCAGGAGCTTCAGGTTGCCGCGCTTCCGCTTGAGCACCTCCACGCCGGGGATATTCAGGATTCCCTCCACCGGCGAATCCAGCCTCACCCGCACCGTCTTTGACTTCATGAAGTCGCGCCTCAGGGCCGCAACCGTCGTGTCCAGCACCAGATGCCCGTGATTGATCACCATCACCCGACGGCAGACTTGCTCGATATCGCCGACGTCGTGGGAGGTGAGAAGCACCGTGACGCCCTCCTCCCTGTTCATCTCCAGGACCAGGTCTCTGATGGCCCTCTTGGCCATCACGTCAAGGCCCACGGTGGGCTCGTCCAGGAACAGCACCCTCGGCGCGTGAAGCAGGGATGCGGCGATCTCGCATCTCATCCTCTGACCCAGCGACAGCTTGCGCACTGGCGTGTCCATGAACGCCCGCAGCTCGAACCTGTCGGCAAGCGTCGTCAGCCGGGGCTTCCACTGCGAGACGGGCAGCTCGTACACGTGCGCCAGAAGCTCGAAGGTGTCGCGAGGAGGAAGGTGGTACCACAGTTGCGACCTCTGGCCGAACACGCATCCTATGCTGCGCGAGAGCCTCTGCCGCTGCTTCCACGGGGTCATCCCGGTTACCGTCGCCTCTCCGGAAGTGGGGTACAGTATCCCGGTGAGCATCTTGATGGTGGTGGACTTGCCTGCCCCGTTCGGGCCGATGAAGGCCACCGTCTCCCCTTCCTCCACACTGAACGTTACCCCGTCAACGGCGCGCACGTCCACATGCTCAGTACGAACGATGGCCCTGAGGCTCCCGGCCAGGCCCGGCCGTTTGTGTGCCACTTTGAACACCTTCACGAGGTCGCGCACTTTGATGGCTGTCACATCGTCCACGCCCCTTGGGACAATACTACGTTAAGACTCTCTAGGAGGTGCGATGAATGGCCAGACCCAGGAAACAGCCAGGTGAGAAGCTCACCCCGACTGCTTCAGCCACGTCCTCCACGTTGAAGTGCAACAACTGTGGAATGATGTTCCCGGCCCCTGACGCCTCGGCAGGCGACATGTGCTGCTCCACCTGTCCCAGCTGCGGGCAGTCGAACTGCGTGGACACCACGGACCTGGTGAACAGCTCCAACGAGGACTACTGAGGCCCCCGCAGTGGCGGCGGTGAGCGCATCACGTGAGCCCTACAACATAGCGCATGAGCCGGCCGCAGACCAGCGCCGGCTCTCTCAAGCTGATGACGGAGCAGCTCAGGGCCGCGAAAGGCGCTCGATAGCGCGCCCTGAAGCTATAGGGTCCCTCCGGAGACGAAGATCGTTTCGGCCTTCCACCCTGTAACGTTCGTGAGCAGCGGGACTCCCATGGGCCGGTACTCCAGCACCAGGGGGTTGTTGATGTTGTTCCAGACGGTGAACTGCCCACCGCCGCACACGAAGGCAGGCAGGTACATCCTGTTGCCGTTGATCTCCACAGGGTAGAGTATCTCCTCTTCCACCTTAAGGTCGCCTGCGAACAGGCCTGACAGGTTCCACCCTCCTGTGCGGAAGTTGTATGCCACCTTGCCTGTGCGCAGTTCCCTGATGACCTCCCGTGACACCCACGGGGCCGTCCAGTCCGTCTCGTCGGGATCGCCGAGGCCAAACACCGGGCCGAAGGTCCGGCTCTTTTCGAGCCCGGTCAGGAGCCTCACCGTGGAGGCAGGGAGCGACCCGTCTGTGCGCGGCCGCACCCACGAGATCCTGACCGTTCGCGGGTAATCGGCGCTGAGCACCGTCACCCTCCATTCCAGTTCAGTGACGGTCCTGGCCACGATCCTCTTGAAGACCACGTGCATGCCGGCGCTTATCGCCGGCTCGGCCCTGAGGATCTCGTATTCAGCCTGGGCTGCAGCGTTGAACGATGGTCCGGTGCCCGCCGCCACGGCGATGAGCAGGATCGCCAACAAAGACATAACCCTTATTGCCTGAGCAAGAGTAGCTCGCTTCAACTGGAACGTCACCTCTCGTATACGAACTCCCCGTTGACCATGGTAGCGTCGATCTCGGTACTCAGGAGATCGGGCATGGGCAGTGCGAAGATGTCGGTGGACAGTATCGTCAGGTCAGCGAAAGCGCCGGGCACCAGCGTGGACCGGCGGGAGCCGGAGGGCAGGCCCGCGGCGGCCACTGCGCCCACGGTGTAGCCGCGCAGGGTCTCCTCCAGGGTGAGGCGCTCCTCCGGATACCAAGCTCGCTCCGAGTCGGAGTCTGGTTGCCGGCGCATCACGGCTGCGTACATCCCTCTCAGCGGGTGCGGGGTCTCCACCGGGGCGTCGGAGCCGAAGGCCAGCACCGTTCCTGATCTCAGCAGGCTCTTGAAGGCATATGCCCACCGGCTACGGCCTCCCCAGTGCTTATCCGCCGCGGGGATATCCCCCAGCACGTGCACTGGCTGCATCGATGCCACCACGCCCAGGTCTGCGAACCTGCGGAGGTCGTTGGGGTGCAGCACCTGTGCGTGCTCGATCCGGTGAGTGAGGCCCCTGGCGATGCTGTCTTCCCTGACAGACTCGAAGATGTCGAGCACATCTCGGTTGGCCCTGTCTCCAATGGCATGGATCGCGCAGGCGATGTTGTTCAGCACCGCCCTGCCCACCAGCCTGCCCAGCTCCTCCCTGGGGGTCACCTCGATGCCGGTGTAATCCTCGGTTCCCTCATACGGCTTGAGCATGTGGGCCGTTCGGGAGCCAAGCGAGCCGTCGGCAAAGGCCTTCATATGGCCTATGACCAGCCATTCGTCGCCGAACCCGCTTGAGAGGCCCAGGTCGATGGCGGCGTCAAGGTCGGCGGCGGGTATCGCCTGCACCACCCTGAGCCTGAGCTTGCCGTCGCGCCTCATCTGCTGGATCGCGGCGAAGGCTCGGCCGCCGTCCATGTTGTGGATGCACCCGATGCCCATGCTGTGCAGCGCCGCCTGGGCTCGCACCAGCGCCTCCACGAGCTGCGCCTGTGTGGGCTCGGGGATCACCTTCATCACCAGCTGGGCAGCGGTCTCGTTCAGTAGCCCGGTGGCCTGGCGCGTTTCAGGGTCCCTTACGATGCGCCCGCCTTCAGGGTCGGGTGTGTCAATACCTATCCTGGCCAGGCGCAGCGCCGCCGTGTTCACCCACAGCGCGTGCAGGTCCTTGCACCAGACGGCAACAGGGGTGTGCGGGGCCACGGCGTCCAGGTAAGACCTGTCGGGCACCTTGCCCTCGGGCCACGCGTGGGCGTTCCATCCCACGCCGGTTATCCAGGCACCGGGAGGCGTGTTGGTGACTGCCTTAGCCACCAGTTCGGCGACGTCCTCGGGTCCGGAGGTGCCGGTGAGGTCCAGGCCCATCATGCTCAGCGCGTAGTGCATGAGATGGATGTGAGAATCAGTGAACGCCGGCAGCAGCGTCCTGCCGGAAATATCAATGCGGACGAAGGTGTCGTCTACGATGGACTCCAGGTCCTCCTCGGTGCCGGCGGCCAGAACGCGCCGGCCGGCCACAGCCAAGGCGGAGCAGAACGGCCGCGCCGACGAGGCAGTGTACACCCGTCCCCCATGGAAATAGTATTTGGCCAATACAGTCGCCTCCCAGAGCCAAGGCTTCACGATTACTTCATCAAACCCGCATCCATTTCCTGCTTCGTCTGCACAGAAGGAGTCGGTACACTGCTACTAGAAGTACAGGAGGTGATTCGGCATTAACCGGCATCTCGGATCGGCGCAAACCGTCGCCCGTGGCTGAAGGAGGGAGCCGCAGTCTGCCTGGAGAGGCGAAAGCCAGTCTTCAAGTGGCATAAGAGATGAACAGGCATTTCAGAACCGTCGCATTTCTTGCGTTCATACTATGCGTCGTCATGTTGAGGCCTCTCGCGCCGCAAGCGGTGGCGGCCACGGAGCGGGCGCTGCCCGATGGAAACGGCGCGGGCGCTGCGGCCTCGGAGGCCTGGCCGCGGGCTAGCATCGTCCTGCCCATCGCCCCCGGGGTCACGGTGGAGCGCCGCAGCTGGCTGGGGAGCCTCGGCTGGATGCAGCTTACGGTGGTCAGGGTGGACCTTTCGTCATCGGCCGTGGTGACGAGGCCGGTTCTGTCGGAGTCGTCGCTTTCGGTGCCGGAGAAACCCACAGTCATCGCTGAGAGTAACGGCCTCCTGGCGGCTGTGAACGGCGACTTCTTCGATATGGGCGCTACAGGCGCGCCCCTTTCGATGGTGGCCGCAGAGGGTAGAGTGATCCGGTCGCCAAGGGTAGATCCGGATTTCGCGTCCATCGCCATAACCCGCGACGGCCAGGCTGTGCTGGGGCACTGGGAGTGGGTGGGCGAGCTGGCATCGATGGATGGCTCCTTCACGCTGCCGCTGGCGGGGCTGAACGAGGTCTCGGTGCCTCCGGATTCCGCTGTGCTCTACACGGAGGAATGGACCTGGTCGAAGGTGCCTGACCACGCTGACGCCGGCCACATCGCCATAGGCGACGGCATCGTCATGTGCGTGGTGCCGGGTTACCCCTTCACAGCGCCGTCTACGTACGTGGTTGCGCGGGGAGAAGCCTGGCGCCAGCTGCGGCAGATAGAGCCGGGGCAGGAAGTGGTCATACGCTCGGAGCTGAGGCCGGGGTTCACACGGCTGGAAGCTGCGTTTTCCGGCAAGCCTGTGCTCGTGCTGGATGGCGAGCCTGCGCCCGACCTGGCGAGGCACGCCACCATCGGCGCTGCGTATCCGGCGCCCAGAAGCGCCGCCGGAATCACTGCCGACGGGCGCACTCTGATCTTGGCCGTGGTGGACGGAAGGGCTCAGGGGGCAAGAGGCGCGACCCTCGAGGAGATGGCCCACATCATGATCGAGTTGGGAGCGGTCAGCGCGCTCAATCTGGACGGCGGGGCTTCGTCGGCGGTGGTGGTGAGAGACCCCATCTCAGGCGCCCTGCAGCTGGCCAATCGTCCGTCGGCTGGGGCTGAGCGCCCGGTGCCCTATGTAGTCGGCGTGCTACCAGCGATGGCTGAAGATGGGCGGGCCGGCGGCGGGGAGACCGCTGGTGGCGAAGCCGCCGGCGAGTATGAAGCCGGTGGGCAGGCTGTGCACGGTCAGCCGCCGGGCGAGAGCTCGGCGCTGGACATGCACACGGACATGGACTCGGGCTTGGGCTCGGGCTTGGGCTCGGGCTGGAGCTCTGCCCCGAGCTTTATCGCAGTGCAGGTGGACGCAGGCGATTCGGTGCACGTCGTTCCCTCGCTGGCCAGGGCGGTGGCTGACAGCGTCGATTTCTTCACTGGTGACGAGATCGTGTGTGCATCTGGAATTCCGTTGCAGCTTAAGGTCGTGGCGTTCGACTCCAGCATGAAGCGCATCCCGCTGCAGCGGGCTGCAAAGACGGTGGACGCTGAATACGTTGAACAGGAAGGTGGCAATAGCGCACAAGGGGAGTCCGGCGCGAGGGATGTACCCGCGGACCATGATGCAATGGGCTCGGATGTTGCGGCCGCTGCCGAGGCCGCGTTCGAGCACTCGGAAGAGACCCAGCGCACCGGAGGAGCCGAATACTTGGGCATCCCTGGTGGCCCCGTGTGGACGGTGCTGCATCCTAAGAACCTCCGGCACGACGGCGCCGCGCACGTGGACGCCGTGTGGCACCCCTCTGCCGACGGCACAGAGGTCATATTCTCGCCGCTTCCGGGGTCCAGGACTGAGATAACGGTCGTCTGGGAGATGCCTGACGGCACCCGAACCAATACAGTCACTTTCGCCGTGCGATGCCTGCCCGGGTCGCCGGCTGCGCCTCTAGGCGTTCTCGGAGAGCCAGCATGGACGATCCTGGACGACTTCGAATCAGGCCGGCCGTGGTCGGCCGCGTCGTCCTCGCCTGAGGTGTTGGCAGCAGTGTCCTTCGTGAACGCGGCGCCGCACGCGGCGGCTGCCGACAGGGTTATTGAGGCGCTGCCCCAGTACCCGAGCGGAACGGCGCTCTCCCTCAAGTTCGACTTTAGCTCACATGAGGTCACCCGGGCGGCCTACGCCCGCCCGATCCGCCCCATTCCCTTGCCGCCGGGCACTGAGGCCATCGGACTCTGGGCGTGGTCAGACGGAAACGGGCACTGGCTCCGCGCGACGGTCACCGACTCCGAGGGCGTGAAGCACCCTCTGGATCTTGCGCGCATGGACTGGCTAGGATGGAAGTTCGTCACGGCCGCGTTGCCCGACTCCTTGCCTGAGAGTTGGCTCATGGGAGAAGTGTACCTGACGCAGGTGTACCTCGTGGAGTTCAAGCCCGAGCTCTCCTCAGCCGGCGCCATCAGCTTCGACGGCCTGAGCGCCCTCGCACCTGCGGCGCAGCTGGTGGAGGAGTCCGCGCAGTCGGATGAGGACGGCCTGCTGCTAGGCCTTGCCGACCCGGGAGCCACCGGCACCGTCATAACCCTCGACGCGAGTGAGCCCATACCCTGGCCCCTCCTCCGGGCTGAGTTGGAATCGTTCAAGCTCAGCGATGAACTGGAGCTTACCGTGGTGCTGAGAGACGGCAGCGCCGTCGCTCGGCCCGGGCTGCCGGTGCCGGTCGGCCAGCTCAGCCTGGCGATCGGCGGATCCTTTGACGACGCGGTTGCGGCCGAGTTGCTCCTCGAGATGCTGGCTGACTGCGTCGACGGTTCCACCAGGGTCACCCTGGTTCAGGAGGACGCCGCTTCGTCGAAAGCAGGAGAGGCCAGGGCGTTGTACAAAGGGGTGTTGCTCATCTGGCGGCCGGGGCCGGAGGCGGTGGAAGAAAGCGCGCGCGGCCACGGCGGTCAATCCGGCCGGTCGGACCAGTAAGACCAGTGGGACCGGTAGGACCAGTGGGATCAGACAGGCCGGCAGGGCCAGTCAAGCTGCTGCGGCCCGTCGGGCCAGAGCCTGCCTGCGCCGTGGCTGGCGCGGCCGACCCATGGGTAGGTCGTTCTGGCTGAAAACCGACCAGCCGGTGGGTCGGCGCGACCGCAAAGCCACCCGCTCCCCATCCGCGCCCCCCAAACCCCCACCAGTGCAGCCAGCGATGGAAAGAGCGAGCCCGATCCGATCCTGCGATCCGCGATCGAAGCTCGCTCCAAACCCTTGAGGCTGTATGTTACCTCTTTGAGAACTGAGGTGCCTTGCGGGCCTTCTTCAGTCCGTACTTCCGGCGCTCCTTCATCCTGGGGTCACGCGTGAGGAAGCCAGCGCGCTTCAGGACCGACCTGAGGTCGGGATCCGCTTCAGCCAGGGCCCTGGCGATGCCGTGTCTCACCGCTCCTGCCTGGCCTGATACTCCCCCGCCCTGCACGTCGACGTCCACGTCGTACTTGCCGACGGTGTTCGTGACCGCGAATGGCGCGTTCACCACGAGCTCGAGAGTGCGCCTGCCGAAGTACTCCAGCACGTCCTTGTCGTTGACCTTAATGATTCCGGTGCCCGGGCTCAACCTAACGCGGGCGACGGAACACTTGCGCCTACCTGTTGCCATGTACTTCAGTTGTGCCACAGAGTTCTCCTCCTTCTCCGCCCGTGCTAGCCTTTGATCTCGAGCACTTCAGGTTGCTGTGCTGCATGCGGGTGCTCAGGCCCGGCATATACCTTCAGCTTCTTGAACATCTGCCTTCCCAGCCTACCGTGGGGCAGCATGCCCTTGACGGCCTTTTCGATGACCTTCTCGGGCTTCGTCTCGATGAACCTGCGGTAGGTCATCTGGCGAATGCCGCCTGGATACCCGGTGTGCCAGTAGTGGATCTTCTTGTCAAGCTTGTTGCCCGTAAGCACCACTTTGGATGCGTTGATCACGATCACGTGATCTCCACAGTCGATGTACGGGGTATAGATGGGCTTGTGCTTGCCCTTGAGGATCGTAGCCACCTCAGTAGCGAGCCTGCCCAGGGGCTTCCCGGCAGCATCCACAACATACCACTTGCGGGTAATGTCGTCAGGAGTCGGTGTGAATGTGGCCGACATCGAGTTCCCTCCCAGATTCAACTGCTCTTCTGAGTGTCGTCAGTGGGTCCGGGGCAGGGCGCCACTGGTACAAAACTCACGGAGCAATTCTAATATAGCGACAATCCAGTGTCAAGGACGCACGAGCCTGAACTGGAAGAATCCCCACAGCTCAGGGACGTGCCAAAGCTGTGTAAGGTTCGGGGTAATCCACCCGCACCAGATACAGACCGTCTGGCGGAGCCGTGGCAGGCCCCTTAGTCCTGTCGCGCCCGACCAAGAGCTCCGCAGGCCAACTCGCCTCGCGTCTACCGGCGCCCACCTCCAGCAGGGCCGCTACTATTGTGCGCACCATCTTGTACAGGAATCCGTCCGCCTGCACCTCGAAGACCATGATCTCCTGCCCCAGTGCGGGCCAGGTTTCCCGTTTGACCTCGAGACGGCTCACCGTGCGCACCGTCGTACGCGCCGACGATCCTGCCGTCGCGAACGCCGCGAAGTCATGGGTACCTACCAGCGCCGCAGCAGCCGTTCGCATCGCCTCCAACGCCCCATCGGGCAGGGGCTCGTCCAGTACCAGCGCCCTCCCAGCAAGGATCGCCGCGCCGGGCTTGGCACCGGCAACCCTCGCCACGTCACCACCGCGGCCGCCGCGGCCATCGCGGCCGTCGTCGCCCCCTCCGCACGCCACCAGGTACCTGTAAACCTTGCTCACCGCGTCGAAGCGGGCATTGAAGCCGCTTCGCACCTCAAACGAGCGGATCGCCCTAATGTCAGGCGGTAGCTTGGTGTTGAGCGCAGGAGCGAACCTGTCCGGCGGGATCGTCGACGCCGTGGCGAAGCTCACCACCTGCCCCAGAGCGTGCACCCCCGCATCGGTGCGCCCGGCCCCGACGATCCTGATCCTCTCGCCCGTCAGGCTGAACAGGGCGCGCTCCACCTCGCCCTGGATGGTGAGGCCGCCTGCCTGCTTCTCCTGAACCTGGTAGCCCCGGTAGGCGGTGCCGACGTACTCTAGCACCACAGCGACGCTAGGCATTTACCGCACCACCACCGCGGCCGCCAGGTACACGATGGTGGCCGCCGCCACCACCGCGTCCGCCGGACCGAACCTCAGCTGGCGCAGCCTGGTCCTTCCCTGTCCACCCCTGTAGCACCTGGCCTCCATGGCCACAGCCAGCTCGTCGGCGCGCCTGAACGCGCTCACGAACAGCGGCACCAGGATGGGGATCATGCTCTTTGCCCTGTTGACCAGGCCGCCGCTTTCGAAGTCGGCTCCCCTGGCCATCTGGGCCTTCATGATCTTGTCCGTCTCCTCCAGGAGCGTCGGGATGAACCTCAAGGCGATGGTCATCATCATCGCGAGCTCATGGGCAGGCACGCCCACGATCCTCAGCGGGTTCAACAGCCTTTCCAGCCCATCGGTGAAGACTATGGGCGACGTGGTCAGCGTCACCAGCGACGTGGCCATGATCAGCAGCGTCAGCCTGACCACGGTCAACAGACCGATCCTCAGACCCTCGTGCGTTGCCCTGAGTCTCCAGATGGTGAACAGCTCCTCGCCAGGGTCCATGAAAAGGTGCAGGACGAACGTGAGGATCAATATGAAAGCTATGGGCCGCAGGCCCCTGAGCACCATCTTCACGGGCACCCGCGATGACAGCACAGCCGCGGCCACCAGCACCGCCAGCATCAGGTACGACCACGGGCTCTCCACGGTGAACAGGGCCACCACCATCGCCAGGGCCAGCAGTATCTTGGTGCGCGGATCGAGGCGGTGAAGAAGGCTGTCGCCGGGTATGTACTGCCCGATCACAACAGAAGGAACCTTCATACCCTCTCACCGTCCCAGCTGCCCTGAGCCTGCCCCTGCCCCTGCGATTGCCCCTCTCCATGCCCACACCCATGCCCATGCCTCTGCCCCTTGCCCTGGCCGTGCCCATTCGGCCAGCCTGCAAGCAGCGGCACCAGCACCTCCATCGCCTGCTCCAGGGTAACCACGTCTTCCGGCAGGGGGTGACCCATGCCGCGCAGCTCGTGCACGAGGTCGGTGACCTGGGGCACGCCAAGCCCAATGCCGATCAGCGTGTCGCGATGACGGAACACCTCGTGCGGCGGGCCCTCCATCACCACGGTGCCGCGGTCCATCACGATTAGCCTCTGCGCGTACCTGGCCACGTCCTCCATGCTGTGCGACACCAGCACCACAGTGTAGCCGTGCTTTTCGTGCAGATCGGCTACCTCCTGGAGCACCTCTTCGCGCCCCCGGGGGTCCATCCCGGCGGTGGGCTCGTCGAGCACCAGCACCTCCGGCCCCATGGCCAGCACGCCGGCTATGGCCACTCGCCTCTTCTGCCCGCCCGACAGGTCAAACGGCGACCTCGACCTCAGGGAGTCGTAATCAAGGTTGACGATGCGCATAGCCTCGCGCACCGCCTCCTCCACCTGCACCTGGGTCATCCCCATTGACCTTGGCGCGAACGATATGTCCGCCTCCACCGTCTCCTCGAACAGCTGATGCTCCGGGTACTGGAACACCAGCCCCACGCGGCGCCTCACGTCCCTGAGCGACACGCCCTTGGACCAGATGTCCTGGCCCATCACCTTGATCTGACCCTCATCCGGACGGAGTAAGCCGTTGAAGTGCTGGATCAGCGTGGACTTGCCGGACCCGGTGCGGCCAATGATGGCCACCAGCTCACCGCGGCGTATGGCCACGTTAACCCCGTGCAGGGCCTGACGGGCCATGGGGGTGCCTTTCATGTAGGTGTAGCCCAGGTCGACCGTCTCTATGACTACCTCGCTCAGCCTGCGCACCCCCCTAGAAGGGCATGGATATCCGCCGCCAGCTCCTGCACGGTGAGCGGCGTTCGCGGCATCCTCACGCCTTTCCTGGCAAGCTCCAGCGCCAGCTCTGTGACCTGCGGCACATCCAGCTGCAGCTGCCTCAGCACGTCAGGCTGGCTGAACACCTCGCGGGGCGCACCTTCCAAGGCTATCCGCCCATCATCCATGACAATGACCCTGTCAGCCAGCACCGCCTCGCTCATGAAGTGGGTGATGTGCACCACGGCTATGCCCTCTTCGCTGGCCAGCCTTCTCACGGTACGCAGCACTTCCTGCCTGCCCACAGGGTCCAACATGGCAGTGGCCTCGTCGAGGACGATACACCTCGGCCGCATCGCGATGACGCCGGCTATGGCCACCCGCTGCTTCTGCCCTCCTGAGAGCTGGTGCGGGGCGGCCTGCTCGTAACCGGTCATGTCCACCAGCGCCAGGGCCTCGTCAACCCGCCGGCGTATCTCGTCCGGCGGCACGCCGAGGTTTTCCGGGCCGAAAGCGACATCTTCCTCGACGGTGGTCGCCACGATCTGATTGTCGGGGTTCTGGAACACCATGCCCACCGCCTGGCGGATGCTCCACAGCTTGGAACGATCCCGAGTGTTCATTCCGAGCACGTAGACATCGCCGCGTGTGGGCAGGAGAATGGCGTTCATATGTTTGGCCAAAGTGGACTTGCCCGAGCCGTTATGGCCTATTATGGCCACGAACTCCCCGGCGTCCACGCGAACGTTCACATCGAGAAGGGCATCTACCCTATCCTGCTCGCCGCCTTCATAGGCATAGCTGACGTTCTCGATGCTGATGATCGGCTCCATAGGCCTTCACGCTACTTCTTAGCCGGAGCTTTCTTATCGGCCTTAGACTCAGCCGTCGCCGCAGGCGCGTCAACGAGCTCGATCATGGCCATGGGAGCTGCGTCGCCTCTCCTCTGCCCAAGCTTGATGATGCGAGTGTATCCCCCCGGCCTGTCGCCGACCATCGGCCCGATCTCATTGAACAGGCGCTTAAGAGCCCTGGGCTCCAGCACGAACTGGGCGGCAAGGCGCCTGTGATGGAGCTCGCCTTTCCTGGCCCAGGTTATCAAACGCTCGGCTATGGGGCGAATCGCCTTCGCCTTCGCCTCGGTGGTGATTATCCTGTCATGCAGGAACAGGCTCGTGACCGAGCTGCGGAAAAGGGCACGCCGGGCCGCCGTCCTGCGACCGAGTTTTCCCTGCCTCACTTGGCTCTCCTCCTTAGTGCTACTGCGTCAAGCCCCACTCTGGGCCTGAAGGCTACTCGTCAGGCTGCCTCAGCGACAGGCCCAGCGATGCGAGCTTCTGCTTGACTTCCTCCAGGGACTTGCGTCCGAGGTTCCTGACTTTCATCATGTCTTCCTCGGTCTTGCGAATCAACTCTTCCACGGTGTTGATGCCCGCCCTCTTCAGGCAGTTGAAGGAACGGACAGACAGGTCCAACTCCTCGATGCTCATCTCAAGCACTCTGTCGCGGGCGCTGTCGACTTCCTGTTCCTCCGGGATGTCCTCGCCACCAGCTTCGGTAAGGTTCGTGAACAGCTCAAGATGCTGCGTTAGCATCTTGGCAGCCGTCGACACCGCTTCCTTGGGGCTCATGGTACCGTAAGTCCAGACCTCGAGGACGAGCCTGTCATAGTCGGTGACTCCACCCACGCGAGTGTTCTCCACGGTGTAGTTAACCCGCTCCACCGGGCTGAAATACGCATCCACAGGTATGACTCCGATGGCGTGGTCGGGCTTCTTGTTGCGCTCCGCAGGCGAGAAGCCCCGTCCTGGCTCCACCACAGCCTCCAGGCTGAGTTCAGCCTCGCGCCCCCTGTCGGGGGAACCGTCCTCCGCAGCCATTCCCATGAGCCGCGCGATGCGGAGCTCAGGGTTGAGGATCTCGACGTCTGCGTCGGCCTCGAAGTCGGAGGCCAGCACGTCAATGCCGCCGGCTCCCCGCTTGTGAAGCCTGATCACCCTGGGAGTGTCGCCGTGCAGTCTCACCAGAAGATCCTTGAGGTTGAGAATGATGTCGGTGACATCCTCGTACACGCCTGGGATCGTCGAGAACTCGTGCAACACGCCCTCGATCTTCACCGACGTCACAGCCGCTCCCGGCAGCGACGACAGGAGAACCCTGCGCAGGGAGTTGCCCAGAGTAATGCCGTATCCCCTCTCCAACGGCTCCACGACGAACCTCCCGTAGCGCTCGCCGTCCTCTTGACACTCAATTCGCGGCCTCGGAGATTCGATCATAGCGTGCTCAACACCTTCCTTCCGTTTCGACCGGCGTTACTTGGAGTACAGCTCAACAATGAGTTGCTCCTGGATATCGAGGTCGATCTGGTCCCTGGTTGGCACTGACAGAACCTTGCCGCTCAACCGGTCATCGCCAAGGGACAGCCACGCCGGAACCGTAGGCGGAGCTGATTCCGCGATAGCCTTGAACTGCTCCATGCTCCTGGAAGACGGCCTGACGGCTATCTCGTCTCCCGGGCGAACCTGGTAAGAGGGAATGGAAACCTTCTTGCCGTTCACGGTGAAATGCCCGTGCCGCACCAGCTGCCTGGCCTGCGGCCGTGACTGAGCCAGTCCCAGACGGTAGACCGCGTTGTCAAGCCTGGTCTCCAGCAGCGCCAGAAGGTTCTCGCCGGTGATGCCGCGCTTCCTCTCGGCGATATGGAAGTACCTGGCGAACTGGGCCTCATGCACGCCGTAAATCCTACGGAGCTTCTGCTTCTCCCTGAGCTGCGTTCCGTACTCCGACGTCTTCCTGCGTCCCTGGCCGTGCTGCCCCGGGGCGTACGCTCTCCTGGCTACGGCGCACTTGTTCGTATAGCATCTGTCTCCCTTGAGAAACAGCTTGGTCCCTTCGCGACGGCACAGCCGGCACACTGGACCCGTATATCTCGACATTTCGGCACCTCCTGTATGCCCTCGCTACACGCGCCTTCTTTTCGGCGGCCTGCAGCCGTTATGAGGTATAGGCGTGGTATCCTTGATCATGCTGACTTCAAGCCCTGCTGCCTGCAGCGACCTCACCGCTGCCTCGCGCCCTCCGCCGGGGCCCTTCACCAGGACCTCGATGGTGCGCATTCCGTGCTCCATAGCCGTCCGCGCCGCCGCCTCTGCAGCCTGCTGCGCCGCGAAGGGAGTGCCCTTGCGTGAGCCCTTGAAACCCTGCGTGCCCGCCGACGCCCACGAGATCACGTTTCCGGCCTGATCGGTAATGGTGATTATCGTATTGTTGAAGCTGGACTTGATATGCGCCACGCCGGCCTCAACGTTCTTGCGTTCACGCCTCTTGGTCCTAACCTGTCTCTTGCCCATTTGCCCTCCCCCTACTTCTTCCTGCCGCCCACGGTCCTCTTAGGACCCTTTCTGGTGCGTGCGTTGGTCTTGGTGCGCTGGCCCCTCACGGGAAGGCCACGGCGGTGCCTCAGCCCTCTGTAGCTGCCGATCTCGATGAGACGCTTGATGTTCTGCGCCTCCTCGCGGTGCCTGTCGCCTTCCACCTTGCAGGTGCGATCGATGGTCTCGCGGAGCTTCGAGATCTCGTCCTCGGTGAGGTCCCTCACCCGCGTGTCGGGGTCGATTCCGGTTTCCGCCAGGACCCGCTTGGACGTGGTCAGCCCGATCCCATATATATAAGTGAGGGCGATCTCAATGCGCTTATCCCTGGGAAGGTCAATGCCTGCGATTCGCGCCATATGCTACACCTCCTAGCTAGCCCTGTCGTTGCTTGTGCGTAGGGTTCTCGCAGATAACTCTAACGCGGCCTTTCCGCTTCACGATCTTGCACTTATCGCACATCTTCTTGACCGATGGTCGTACCTTCATGTCAAGCCCTCCTACTTGTATCTCCACACGATCCTGCCGCGGGTGAGATCGTACGGCGACAGCTGAATGGTGACCTTGTCGCCAGGCAGGATCCTGATGAACTTCATCCGCATCTTGCCTGACACGTGCGCCAGAACCTCGTGCCCGTTCTCCAGCTGCACCCTGAACATGGCGTTCGGCAGGGGCTCAGTGACGGTGCCTTCCACTTCAACACAATCCTCTTTAGCCATCTATGAGCATGCCCTCCTTTCTTCTCTGTGGTCTGTAAACTCTCAGCGCCGTAACAAGCTGCTGATCGGTGACTGCAAGCCCCTTCGTCAGCCTCGATGCAATGTCCTGGTCTATCTGGTCCAACAAGATCAGGTGTTTCTTGTTCTTAAGCTTGGGGTCTGACATCTTATGGGTGGAACCGTCTGCAATGTACACGTAATTGCCACCCACGAGGCGCACGACGATGAACAGCTTGCCCTTGTCCCTTCCCATCTTAGACACGACCAACTGACCCAAGGCTGGACCATCGGAAGACACACTGACGCACCCTTCCTGCACGTGTTACGGGAGAGTCAGAACCACGGGGCCATTCTCAGTGATAGCTACGGTGTGTTCGAAGTGGGCAGACAGCGAGCCGTCCCGCGTCACAGCGGTCCAGTTGTCGCTGAGCACCTCCACCCCGTGACTGCCTGCGTTGACCATAGGTTCGATTGCCAGCACCATGCCTGGCCGCAGCCTTCTGCCCTGGCCCGGACGGCCGTAGTTGGGAACCGCGGGGTCCTCGTGCATGTGCCTGCCTATGCCGTGGCCCACGAAGTCCCTCACCACGGAGAAGCCATTCGACTCCGCATGACTCTGCACCGCATAACCGATATCCCCCAGTGTCATCCCTACGCGCGCCACTTCAATGGCGGCCATCAGGCACTCCTCGGTGACTCTCATGAGCTTTCTGGCCAGAGAGCTCACCGCCCCTACGGCAAAGGTTCTGGCGGAATCACCGTGGTAGCCATCGAGCACCGCCCCTACGTCAACGCTCACGATGTCGCCCTCGGCGAGCTTCCTGTCTCCAGGGATACCGTGGATCACCTGCTCGTTGACGGACACGCAGATGCTGGCCGGATAGCCATGGTAGCCCTTGAATGAGGGCTCAGCCCCTGCCGCGCGTATGGTCTCCTCCGCTATGGCGTCAAGCTCGAGCGTGGTGATCCCAGGCCTGATCGCCTGGCCAACCCTCTCCAGGGCCTGCCACACCACGAAACCTGCGCGCCGCATGAGCTCTATCTCGGCCGGTGACTTGAAAACGATCATTCGCTGCACCTTTCCAACGCGCCGGCGATGAGCGCCTCCACCTCTTGCGGTGACCCTGAGCCGTCCACCACCCTGAGTATACCAGCTTTAGCATAGTAATCCTTGAGGGCCTCGGTGCGCTCACGGTACACTGCCAGCCTCGCCCTGACGGTCTCGGCGGTGTCGTCAGGCCTCAACGTCAGCTCTCCCCCGCATGAACACGTGCCAGGCTCCGGCGGGGGGTTGAACTCCAGGTGCCACACGCGGTTGCATCTCGGGCACACCCTGCGCCCAACGGCCCGCCTCACCAGCTCGGCCTCGGGCACCTCTATCAGCACCACGGCGTCAAGCTTCAGGCCTGACCCCGCCAGCAGCTCGTCGAGGCCCAGGGCTTGAGGGACGGTCCGGGGGAAGCCGTCCAGCACGAACCCGTTCGTGGCATCCGGCTGCGAAAGCCTCTCGCGGACGATCCCGATGGTCACGTCGTCCGGCACCAGCTCGCCGCGGTCCACGTAGGCCTTTGCCTTCGCTCCCACCTGCGAGCCTGACGCCATGGCGGCCCGAAACATGTCGCCGGTTGATATGTGGGCCACGCCGTAGCGCCGGCATATGGCCGCCGCCTGCGTTCCCTTGCCGGCTCCCGGCGGGCCCATGAGGACCATTCTCAACGCTCGGCACCTCGATTCCAAGGTTCTATGCCACAGTTCTATCTCAGAGGCTGCCTGAAGGCTACCTGAAAGCTACCTGAGGAAGCCCTCGTACTGCCTCATGATAAGCTGCGCCTCGATCTGCTTCAGGGTGTCGATGGCCACGCCCACCACGATGATCAGGCCGGTTCCGCCGAACGAGACGCCCTGCGCCGTGATGGCTGAAGTTACGTTGGGCAGAAGCGCCACGATGGCAAGGAATATGGCTCCGACGAACGTCAGGCGCGTGAGCACCCTGTCGAGGTACTCAGCAGTGGGCCTGCCGGGCCTGAACCCTGGTATGAAGCCTCCGTACTTCTTCATATTGTCCGCCACGTCTACGGGGTTGAAGGTTATGCCCGTGTAGAAATAGGCGAACACTATGATCAGCGCCGTATACAGGATGTTGTACACCCACACGTTGTACATGAACCTGTTCACCGATGAAGTGATGGCCGGAATGAACTGCGCCAGCGTGGCCGGGAAGGCCAGCACCGACGAGGCGAAGATCACAGGGATCACGCCGGCCTGGTTCAGCTTCATTGGCATGTGGGTGCTCTGCCCGCCGTACACCCTGCGGCCAACCACCCGCTTGGGGTACTGCACCGGCAGTTTGCGCTGGGCCTCGGAGACCGCCACCAGCGCGGTGATCAGCGCTCCGCCGCCCACTATCCAGAACAGGATGTATAGCCAGTTTATGCCGCCTTGCTTCAGCATCTCGAATCCATGACGGAGCGAGTTGGGAAAGGCCGACACTATGCCCGTGAAGATCAGCAGGGATATGCCGTTGCCGATGCCCTTCTCCGTGATCTTGTCGCCCAGCCAGATGGCGGCCGAGGCGCCGGCAGTCAGCGTCAGTATCGTGGTGAGCCTCCAGATGAAGCCTGGCCTGACTGCGCCGATGAGCATCGCCGAGTAGCTCCAGCCCTGAATCAGAGCCAGCACCACTGCAGCGTACCTGGTGTACTGGGATATCTTCTTACGCCCCTCGGGCCCCTCTTTCTTGAGCTCCGCGAGGGCCGGTATCACCGCCGTCAGAAGCTCGAACACGATGGACGCGGTGATGTAAGGGCCGACGTTCAGGCCGAACAGCGTGAACCTCGACAACGCGCCGCCTGAGAACATGTCAAGCAAGCTCAGTAGGCCCGCTCCGGTCTCCCCTGCGACCCTGCTGAACTCCTCGACAACCTTGACCGTGTCTACGCCTGGTACGGGTATGAAGGAGCCGATCCTGTACACCACCAGCAGCGCCGCGGTGAACAGGATCTTCTTGCGAAGATCCGGCACCTTCCAAGCATTGACCAGGGCTGCCAGCACCTATACCACCTCCGCGGAGCCTCCAGCTGCCTTAATCTTCTCCACAGCCGACTCGCTGAACTTGTTGGCCTGCACCGTGAGGGACTTGGTTAGCTCTCCGTCGCCGAGCACCTTCACCTTGACATCGTAGCCGCGCACCAGGCCGAGCTCCTTCAGGGCCTCCACGGTGACGACGTCGCCGGCGCTAAAGCGCTCTTCCAAGTCTGCGATGTTCACTACTGCGTACTCCACCTTGAACTTGTTATTGAAGCCCCGCTTCGGCAGGCGCCTGTAGATAGGAGTCTGGCCGCCCTCAAAGCCAAAGCGCTTGCCTCCTCCTGATCTAGAAAGCTGACCCTTCTGACCGCGGCCGCTGGTCTTTCCCCAACCTGATCCGTGGCCACGGCCAACCCGTTTCCGCTCGCGTTTGGCGCCGAACGGGGGACGCAGATCTTCCAGTCTCATCCCTGCACCCCTCTCACTCGTTCTCCACGACTTCAACCAGGTGACGCACTTTGTGCAGCATCCCCCGGATGGTCGGAGTGTCGTCGTGCTCAACCGTCTGGCCGAGCCTGCGCAGGCCCAATGCGCGCACAGTGGCCCGCTGGTCTTCCGGTGCGCCGATGGCGCTCTTCTTCCAGGTGACCACAAGCTTCTTAGCCATCAGAACCCCTCCTACCTCGCTACTTCCTCGACCGACTTGCCGCGCATCTGGGCGACCTCGGCTGCCGTTCGCATGGACAATAGCCCCTGAAGGGTGGCGTAGGCCATGTTCAGCGGGTTGTTCGACCCAAGCGACTTGCTGAGGATGTCGCGGTACCCTGCCAGTTCCAGCACTGCCCTGACGGCCCCGCCGGCGATCAAGCCAGTTCCAGGGCCCGCGGGCTTAAGCATAACACATCCGGCCCCGAATGTCGCGGTCACCTCGTGCGGCACCGTAGTGCCGACCATGGGCACTCGCACAAGATTCTTCTTTGCGTCATCGGCACCTTTCCTGATGGCCTCCGAAACCTCGTAGGCCTTGCCGATGCCTATCCCCACGTGGCCCTGCTCGTCGCCGACGACCACCAGCGCCCTGAAGCTCCGCGTGCGGCCACCCTTGGTCGTCTTCGCCACGGGGTTGATGCTAACTACCTTTTCCCTGAGGTCCAAACCCTCAGGATTCACTCTTCCCATGATCTGCCCTCCCCCGTTAGAACTCCAGGCCCGCCTCGCGGGCTCCTTCAGCCAGAGCGGCCACTCTGCCGTGGAACAGGTTTCCGCCTCGGTCAAACACGACTCTGGTTATCCCCTTGGCCAGCGCCCTCTCTGCTATCACCTGGCCCACGTACTTGGCGGCAGCGATGTTGCCTCCGTAGCCCACCTTCGCCTTGATCTCAGGCTCTACCGTGGACGCCGCGACCAGAGTGTGGCCCTGCACATCATCGATGATCTGTGCGTAGATGTTGGCTAGGCTCCTGAACACCGCCAGCCTGGGCCTTTCAGGGGTGCCCTTCACGTGCTTGCGAATGCGCCTGTGGCGGCGGATGCGGGCCTCTTTCCTGTCAACTCTGCTGTACACTTCGAGTCGCTCCTTTCACTCTGCCAAAGGCGCGGTTACTTGCCGCCGCCCTTACCCATCTTGCCGGCCTTGCCCGCCTTGAGCGCCACGCGCTCGCCGGTGTACCGGATGCCCTTGCCGTGATAGGGCTCAGGCTTACGCACGGCACGGATGTTGGCGGCTGTCTGGCCCACCAGTTCCTTATCGAAGCCCTTCACGATGATCTTGTTGGGCGCCGGCACGTCGATGGTTATGCCCTCAGCCGGCACTATCTCCACAGGATGCGAGTATCCCACGTGAAGCACCAGGTTGGAGCCTTGCTTTATGGCCCTGTAACCAGTGCCCACTATGTCAAGGCTCTTCGAGAACCCCTTCGTCACGCCTTCCACCATGTTGGCGATGAGGGTCCTGGTGAGCCCATGCATTGCCCTGTGGATCCTGCCGTCCGACGGGCGAGTGACCAGGATCTCCGTGTCGCGGATCTCCACGCCGATGTCCGCTGGGAGTTCGCGGCTCATCGTTCCCTGTGGGCCCTTCACCGTGATCTGCCTGCCGTCGAGCTTGACGTCAACGCCGGCGGGCACAGCTATTGGCATTCTACCGATTCTCGACATGTCTACAACACCTACCACATGTAGCAGATGACCTCGCCGCCGAGGCCGGCTTCCCGTGCCTGACGGTCAGTCATGAGCCCGCGAGACGTTGAGATAACGGCCACTCCCAAGCCGTTGAGAACCTTGGGGATCTCATCCTTCTTCACGTACACACGCAGCCCTGGCTTGCTGATGCGCTTCAGGCCACGGATGACCCTCTGCTTGTTGGCGCCATACCTCATGGTCACCCTAAGCACGTTTTGCGTCTCGCCAGGCACAACGTCAAAGTCCTTGATGAAGCCCTCCTCTTTCATGATTCGGGCTAGCTCCAGCTTTATGTTGGACGCGGGTATCTCGACGACCTCGTGGTACACGGTATTGGCGTTGCGTATCCTGGTAAGCATATCCGCAATCGGGTCTGTCAACACCATCGTCCTTTACCTCCTCTCGTGGCGTGCCCTGCTGTTACCAACTCGCCTTGGTCACGCCGGGGATCTCTCCCCTTGAGGCGAGGGTCCGGAAGCAGATCCTGCACATGTTGAACTTGCGCATATATGCCCGAGGCCTTCCGCAGAGCGGGCAGCGGTTGTATTTCCTCACTGCATACTTGGGCCCTTTGAGCCACTTCTGAACGAGACCTTTCCGTGCCAAGTATCTCCCCCCTCACTTAATGGCTTACAGGGAGACCCATGAGCCGCAGCAGCTCGAGGCCTTCCTCATCGGTCTTGGCTGATGTGACGATGGTGATGTCCATCCCACGAACCTTGTCTACCTTGTCGTAATCGATCTCCGGGAACACCAGCTGCTCCTTGAGGCCGAGCGTGTAGTTGCCCCTGCCGTCCAGGGCGTTGGGGGACACGCCCCTGAAGTCTCTGATCCTGGGCAATGCCGCGTTGAACAGCTTATCCAGGAAGTAATACATCCTCGGGCCACGGAGAGTTACCTTGCAGCCGATGGGCATGCCGGCACGGACCTTGAAGGCCGCAATTGACCTCTTGGCCCTGGTGATCGCGGGCTTCTGCCCAGTTATCAGCATCATGTCGTTGGCCGCCGCCTCGAGAGCCTTCGGGTCCTGGATGGCATCGGAAACGCCCATGTTCACGTGGACCTTCACGATGCGAGGCACCTGCATGACGTTCTTGTAGCCGAACTTCTCCTCGAGGGCGGGAACGACTTCGTTGTAGTACTTCTCCTTAAGCCTCGGAGTCCTGTCCATGTAAATGACCTCCTCCCGGCCTTACCTCTTCTACTTATCCAGCCCGGCCCCGCACTTCTTGCAGGTCCTCACGAACTTCCCGGGCTCCTTCTCCGCCATACCGACCCTAGTGGGCTTGTTGCACTTGGAGCAGACCACCATGACCTTGCCTATCGGCATCGGCGCAGGGCGCTCGATGATGCCCCCCTGCGGGTTCTCGTTGGTGGGCCTGGTATGGCGCTTCACCAAGTTCAAGTTCTCCACAACTATCTTCTGTTCGCGCGGCAACACTCGAAGGACCTTGCCGCGCCTGCCCTTATCCTTACCGGCGAGCACCAACACGGTGTCGCCCTTCTTGAACTTCTTCACTGAAACGGTCACCCTCGTCACACCTCCTTGCTGGACTGGTGGGCACACCCGTAAGCTATAGGACCTCCGGGGCGAGCGAGACGATCTTCATGTAGTTGCGATCCCTCAGCTCCCTCGCCACCGGCCCGAAGATGCGGGTGCCCCGAGGGTTGTTGTTGGTGTCGATGATCACTGCAGCGTTCTCGTCGAACCTGATGAAGGACCCGTCAGGCCGCCTGATCTCCTTCTTAGTGCGAACCACCACGGCCTTAACGACGTCGCCCTTCTTGACAACGCCTCCGGGCGTTGCCTCCTTAACAGTAGCAACGATAACGTCGCCGACGCTAGCGTAGCGCCTCATTCCCCCGCCGAGCACGCGGAAGCACATGACCTTCTTGGCGCCAGTATTGTCAGCCACGTTCAGCATGGTCTGAGCCTGAATCACAGCGCGTCACTCCTTTAGACGGGGCCGTCGTTACTTGGCCTTCTCAACTATCTCCACAAGCCGCCAGTGCTTCTCCTTGGAGAGGGGCCTGGTCTCGGCTATGCGGACAACGTCGCCAACCCTGCTCTCGTTGTGCTCGTCGTGCACCTTCACCCTCTCGGTGCGCCTTACAGTCTTCCCGTAAAGGGGATGCCTGAAGGTGCGCTGAAGGGCTACCACGCGAGTCTTGTTCATGGCATCGCTAACCACGACGCCCTGCCGTTCCTTGCGTTGGCTTCTTGCATTCTCCATCGCCTGGCCTCCTCTCTAGCGCCCTGCTATATTGAGCTCGCGTTCCCGCAGAACTGTCTTCACCACTGCAATGCTGCGCTTGACTTCAGTTATGCGGTGTGGATTCTCCAACTGGTTCGTGGCAAGCTGAAACCGTAGGTTGAAAAGCTCTTCCTTGAGGCCTGCCAGCTTCTTGTCGAGCTCCTCGTTGGATAGGCTTCTGAGCTCTTTAGCCTTCATCGGCGTCACCACCCGCTTCTTCCTTAGTGACGATCTTGGTCTTCAGCGGGAGCTTGTGCGACGCCAGGCGCAGCGCCTCGCGCGCGACATCCTCCGGAATGCCTCCCACTTCAAACATCACGCGTCCCGGCTTAACCACCGCGACCCAGTACTCCGGCGCGCCCTTGCCCGATCCCATACGGGTCTCCGCAGGCTTCCGGGTCACCGGCTTGTCGGGGAAGACCTTGATCCACATCTTGCCGCCGCGCCTGGTGTACCTGGTGATGGCGATACGCGCAGCCTCGATCTGGCGGCTGGTGACCCACGCCGGCTCCAGGGCCTGCAGCCCGAACTCGCCGTCAGTCACGGCGTTGCCCCGCGTGGCCTTGCCTCTCATCGTGCCCCGCTGCTGCTTGCGGAACTTAACCTTCTTCGGCATCAACATTTACTGAGCTCCTCCTCCCTGCCGCCTGTCACGGCCCTTCGTAGGGAGAACCTCACCCTTGTACACCCACACTTTGACGCCAATCTTGCCGTACGTGGTCATCGCCTCAGCGAACCCGTAGTCGATATCGGCCCTCAGGGTGTGTAGCGGCAGCTTACCGCTGCTGTAACCTTCAGTCCTGGCGATCTCGGCGCCGCCCAGCCTTCCGCTGGTCTTCATGCGGATGCCCTGAACGCCCAGACGCTCCGCCCTCATCATCGCCTGCTTCATGGCGCGCCTGAACGAGATCCTGCGCTCCAGCTGGTTCGCGATGTTCTCCGCGATGAGCTGCGCATCGGCTTCCGGATGCCTTATCTCAAGGATGTTCACCGAAACCTGCTTGCCGGTCATCGCCTCGAGGTCCTTACGAAGCGCCTCGGCCTCCGCGCCCCCACGGCCGATGACCATACCAGGCCTGGCGGTGTGGATCGTTACCCTGATCCTGTTGGCCGCGCGCTCGATCTGGATCCGCGACACCCCCGCCGCATAAAAGCGCTCCTTCACGTACTTCCGAAGCTTCAGATCCTCGTGCAGCAGGTCGGCGTACTTCTTATCCGCATACCACGTGGAGTCCCACGTCCGGGTGATTCCAAGCCTAAGGCCTATCGGATTGACCTTCTGCCCCACGCTCTAACCCTCCCTCTCTCTGACGATCACTGTGATGTGGCTTGTGCGCTTGAGGATCCTGTCGGCCATACCCCGCAAACGAGGGAGTATCCTCTTCATCGTCGGCCCGGCGTCTACGTACGCCTTCGCCACGTAGAGATCGTCACGGGTAAGGTTGAGGTTGTTCTCGGCGTTGGCCGCCGCCGACGCTACGACTTTGTACACCGGCTCGGCGGCGACGTACGGAGCGTACTTCAGAATGGTCAGGGCCTCGTCAACGCTCTTGCCGCGCACCATGTCAAGCACCCGGCGGACCTTCCGGGGCGACATGCGCACGTATCGAGCCACTGCTTTCGCTTCCACTCTGCCCGACCTCCTTACCTCATCTTCGCAGTCTTGTCAGTCTGTCTGTGCCCCCTGAACGTGCGGGTGGGGGCGAACTCGCCGAGCCTGTGCCCTACCATGTCTTCAACGATGTAAACCGGAACGTGCCGTCTGCCATCGTGCACGGCTATGGTGTGCCCCACCATGTCGGGGGTTACCATAGAGGCCCTGGCCCAGGTCTTTATTACTTCCTTCTTGCCAGCCTGGTTCAGAGCTTTGACCTTCTTCTCCAAAGCTGGGTGAACGTACGGTCCCTTCTTCAGCGACCTTGCCATCCTTCGGCGCGCCTCCTTTCAGAACCTCGTCGTCACTTGCTGCCGCGGCGTCGGACTATCAGGCGGTCCGAGGCCTTAGGCTTGCGCGTTCTGTGTCCGAGCGTGGGAACGCCCCACGGGGTGACAGGACCCGGCATGCCGATGGGCGCCCTGCCCTCGCCACCGCCGTGTGGATGGTCAACGGGGTTCATGACGCTACCGCGAACGTGCGGACGCTTGCCCAGCCATCTCTTGCGGCCGGCCTTGCCCAGGGTGATGTTCTCGTGCTCCACGTTGCCCACCTGGCCAACCGTGGCACGGCACTCCGCTGGCACCATTCTCATCTCTGAAGACGGCAACCTCAAAGTGACGTACCCGCCCTCGCGGGCCATGATCTGCGCGCTGGCGCCGGCTGACCTCACGAGCTGCGCCCCCTTGCCTGGGAAGAGCTCGATGTTGTGGACTACGGTGCCCACGGGGATGTTCTCCAGCGGAAGAGCGTTGCCAGGCTTGATGTCGGCGTCAGGGCCTGACATTATCACGTCGCCCACCTTCAGCCCCAGCGGGGCAAGGATGTAGCGCTTCTCGCCGTCCCTGTACACCACCAGCGCAATCCTGGCGGACCTGTTGGGGTCGTACTCGATGCTGGCTATCCGGCCAGGCACCCCATCCTTATCCCTCTTGAAGTCGATGATCCGGTAGGCCCGCTTGTGGCCTTTTCCGCGGAACCTCAACGTGACCCTGCCTTCTGCGTTGCGCCCACCGCTTCTCCGCAGCGGAGCCACGAGGGACTTCTCAGGCCGGGTCGACGTGATCTCCTCGAAAGTGGACACAGTCATCTGCCTGCGCCCCGGCGTAGTGGGCTTGAAAGCCTTGATTGCCATCCCGCATACCTCCTTTGCTGCGATTCGTTAGGCGCCTTCGAACAGTGGGATGCGGTCCCCAGCCTTCAAAGTGACGACAGCCTTCTTCCAGGTGGGCGTCCGTCCCTCGAAACGCCCTTGCCTCTTGAGCTTGCCTCGCACGGTCATGGTGTTCACGTCCGTGACGGTCACGTTGAAGAGCGCCTCGACCGCCTTGGCGATCTCGATCTTGTTGGCGTCACGTTTCACCTCGAAGACGTACTTGCCCTCGGTGGTGAGCCGGTTCGATTTCTCAGTGATGATCGGCCTTATGATTATGTCCTGAGGATGTGCCATCACGCCAAGGCCTCCTCTACTGCAGCCACCGCATCGCGGCTGATCACCAGCGCGGTGTGCCTCACTATGTCGTAAACGTTCAGCCCCTCCACGGTGAGAGCCAGCGCATCCGGGATGTTCCTGGTGGAACGCTCCACCGTGTCGTCAGCTGACGCCGTTACCACCAGCGGCTTGTCGGCGCCGATGGCCTTAAACAGCTGGACCATGGCCTTGGTGCTCGGCTTATCCAGCTCCAGCGAGTCGATGACGTACACCGCGTTCTCCTGCGCCCTGGCGGAGAGCGCTGAGAGCAGCGCCAGACGCCTCACCTTCCTGGGGATCCTGTATCCATACTTCCTGGGCGTCGGACCGAACACGATGCCTCCGCCAACCCACAGAGGCGACCTGCGGGAGCCGTGCCTGGCCCTGCCGGTACCCTTCTGGCGCCAGGGCTTGCGGCCGCCGCCCGCCACCTCGGAGATGGTCTTGGTATCATGCGTGCCAGACCGCCTCGAGGCCAGCTGGAGCGTTACAGCTTCGTGAACCGCGTACTCGTGGGGCTCTATTCCGAAGACGGCGTCAGGAAGCTCCACCTCTCCGAGCTTATTGCCTTTCATGTCGTAAAGTGGTGCTACGGGCATTTCCTACGCCTCCTTACTTCTTCCTGGCCTTCACAGACTCGCGCACGGTCACGAGGCCGCCGTTGGGCCCAGGCACGGAACCGCGAACCATGATCAGGTTGCGCTCAGGCTCCACCCTGACAACCTTGAGCCCCAGCGTCGTCACCCTCTCGCCGCCGAGCCTGCCCGGCATCTTGCGCCCCTTGAACACCCTCGCAGGGTCAGTTGCGCCGAGGGAGCCCACCCTGCGGTGGTACATGGAGCCATGGCTCATGGGGCCGCGCCGGAAGTTCCATCTCTTCACCACGCCCGCGAAGCCGCGCCCGCGGGAGGTGCCGGTCACGTCGATCAGGTCGCCGGCGGAGAACATCTCCACGGTGAGCTCCTGTCCGAGCTTGTACTCGTCGGCCGACTCCACCCTGAACTCCCTGAGGAAGCGCTTAGGCTTCACCTTGGCTGCGGCGAAGTGCCCCGCCATCGGCTTGTTCACCCTGCGCTCCTTGATGTCGTCGAAGCCCACCTGGATCGCCTCATAGCCGTCGGTGGCCTTGTGCTTCTTCTGCACAACGACGCAGGGACCGGCTTCTATAACCGTAACTGGATGAACCAAGCCGTCCTCCTCGAACAGCTGAGTCATCCCAATCTTTCTGCCCAGTATAGCTCTGCCCATGCGTAACACCTCCCTCTGGCCTACAGCTTGATCTCTATGTCGACTCCTGCGGGCAGGTCAAGCCGCATGAGCGCGTCTATCGTTCTCGGGGTGGGCTCAATGATGTCGATGAGCCTCTTGTGCGTCCTCATCTCGAACTGCTCCCTCGAGTCCTTGTCGATGTGGACTGAACGGAGCACCGTGTACACGTTCTTCTCAGTCGGCAGAGGCACCGGCCCCGACACCCGCGAGCCCATGCGCCTGGCGGTGTCGACGATCCTCTCGGCGGACTGGTCGAGGATCTTGTGGTCGAAGGCTCTCAGCTTGATGCGAATCCTCTGGGTTGCCACGTAGACTCCCTCCTAGTCGCCCGATTGCTTTTGCGGACATACTCCCCGTGAGTTACTCCCCCCGTCGGGAGCGAGGGGACAATCTCACGATTCATCGCAAAGGGTGGGGGCGGGAGCCCCGCCCCCCAACGTGCCGGCCGCCGCGGGCCAGCTTAGCTTCCTTACACTGAAGACCGCAACGTGAACCGCTACGTTACTCGCTGATGGCGGTGACGACGCCGGAGCCAACGGTGCGGCCACCCTCGCGGATGGCGAAGCGCAGACCGACTTCCATGGCGATGGGCGTGATCAGCTCAACGTTCATCACGGTGTTGTCGCCAGGCATCACCATCTCGACGCCCTCAGGAAGCCTGATGGTGCCGGTGACGTCCGTGGTCCTGAAGTAGAACTGAGGACGGTAGTTGTTGAAGAACGGGGTATGCCTTCCGCCCTCCTCCTTCGTCAGCACGTACACCTGGCCGGTGAACTTGGTGTGCGGGGTGATGGACCCGGGCTTCGCCAGAACCATGCCGCGCTCCACCTCGTCCCTGTCGATTCCCCTGAGCAGGCAGCCAACGTTGTCGCCGGCCTGACCCTGGTCAAGGATCTTGCGGAACATCTCGACGCTGGTGACCACGGTCTTCCTGATGTCAGGCCTGAGGCCGACGATCTGGACCTCGTCGCCAACCTTCACGATGCCGCGCTCGATACGGCCGGTCACGACCGTGCCGCGGCCGGTGATGGTGAACACGTCCTCAATGGGCATGAGCAGCGGCTGGTCGACGAGACGCTGCGGCTCGGGGAAGTACCTGTCGACTTCGTCCATGAGCTTCCAGATCCGTCCGCACCACTCGCACTCGCGGCTGCCGCAGCCGCACTCCAGGGCCTTCAGAGCCGACACCGCGACCACGGGGATGTCGTTGCCGGGGAACTCGTACTGCGTCAGAAGATCGCGCACTTCCAGCTCCACCAGCTCGAGAAGCTCGGGGTCGTCCACTGCGTCGGACTTGTTCAGCGCCACCACGATGGAGGGCACGCCCACCTGACGGGCGAGCAGGATGTGCTCACGGGTCTGAGGCATCGGGCCGTCGGCCGCCGACACCACGAGGATGGCGCCGTCCATCTGAGCTGCACCGGTGATCATGTTCTTGACGTAGTCAGCGTGACCAGGGCAGTCCACGTGGGCGTAGTGCCTCTTATCCGTCTCGTACTCCACGTGCGACGTGTTGATGGTGATTCCGCGGGCCTTCTCCTCGGGGGCCTTGTCGATCTTGTCGAACTCCATGTACTGGGCCATGCCCACCTTGGAAAGGCAGTTGGTTATGGCAGACGTCAACGTGGTCTTGCCATGGTCAACGTGACCGATGGTGCCGATATTCAGATGCGGCTTGGTCCTCTCAAATTTCTGCTTGGCCATGTTTCTCAAACCTCCCTTGTGATCTCAGGAAAAAACTCCTCGGTACTTCCTGATTATCTCCTGGGCCTTGCCGGGCGGCGTTGGCTCGTACCTAAGGAAATGCATCGTATGATTCGCCCTGCCCTGCGAGAGCGAACGTAACGTGGTTGCGTAACCGAACATCTCGGCCAGAGGGATCTGGGCTCTGATCACCTGATTGGGCCCCTGCGGCTCCAGGGATTGCACCTTTCCCCGCCTTGCCCCGATGTCAGCCATCAAGTCCCCCACATACTGCTCAGGCGTTTCGACCTCAACCTGCATTATGGGCTCAAGGAGAATCGGCGAAGCAGCCTGCACTGCCTCCTTGAAACCTATGGACGCCGCGATCTTGAACGCCATCTCTGAAGAGTCAACCTCATGGTAAGACCCATCCAAGAGCGACACCTTCACGTCCACCACAGGGTAGCCAGCCAGCACTCCCACTGACGCCGCCTCCCTGATGCCCTGCTCCACCGCGGGCACGAACTCCTTTGGCACGGTGCCGCCCACCACTTTGTTCTCGAACACCACTCCGGAGCCGCGCACGCCTGGCTCGATCTCCAGCACCACATGGCCGTACTGGCCGCGGCCGCCGGTCTGCCTCACGAACCGGCCCTCCTGGGTCACCGTGCCCGTCACCGTCTCCCTGTAGGCAACCTGAGGCTGGCCGACGTTGGCCTGCACGTTGAACTCCCGCATCAGCCTGTCGACGATGATCTCAAGGTGAAGCTCGCCCATGCCCTCGATGATGGTCTGGCCGGAATCCGGATCCGTATGCACCTTGAACGTGGGATCCTCATCCGTCAGCTTCGCCAGGGCCAGAGCCAGGCGCTCCTCATCAGCCTTGCTCTTGGGCTCGACGGCGACGGCGATGACCGGGTCCGGGAAGACCATCCTCTCAAGGAGCACCGGATGCCTTTCGTCTGACAAGGTGTCGCCGGTGGTGATGTCACGCGGGCCCACCGCGGCGGCTATGTCTCCAGTGGATATGACGCTGAGCTCCTCACGGTGGTTGGCGTGCATCCTCAGGATCCTGCCGAGGCGCTCACGCTTGCCCTTAGACGCGTTGTACACCACCTGGCCCGCGCGGGCCATCCCGGAGTACACCCGGAAGTACGCCAGCTTCCCGACGTACGGATCGGTGGCTATCTTGAACGCCAGCGCACAGAAGGGCTCGTCGTCGGAGGGCTTCCGCTCGACGCGGACCTCCGAATCGCTCGGGTCGACCCCAACCACGGGAGGCATATCCACGGGGCTGGGCAGGAAGTCAACCACCGCGTCAAGAAGCGGCTGCACTCCCTTGTTCCTGTACGAGGACCCGCACAGCACCGGGATGATCCTCGCCGCCAGCGTCGCCCTGCGTAGCGCCGCCATCAGCACTTCCTTCGATATCGGCTCGCCGGCGACGTAGAGCTCCATGGCCTCGTCGTCGTTCTCAGCCACCTTCTCCACCATGCGCTCGCGGGCCGTCTCCGCGATCTCCACAAGGTCGGCCGGTATCTCGCCCACCTCGAAGTTCAATCCGAGGTCGTCGTTGTACGTGATTGCCTTCATGTTGATCAGGTCGACCATGCCCCTGAAGGTGTCCTCCGCGCCGATGGGAACCTGAATCGCGACAGGCACCGTTCCGAGGCGCTGCTCCATCATGCGCATCACGTTCTCGAAATCGGCCCCCACCCTGTCCATCTTGTTAACGAAGGCTATCCTGGGCACCCCGTACCTGTCGGCCTGACGCCAGACGGTCTCCGACTGCGGCTGCACGCCCTCCACCGCGGAGAACACCGCCACCGCGCCGTCCAGCACTCTCAGGGAGCGCTCCACCTCTACAGTGAAGTCAACGTGCCCGGGCGTGTCTATGATGTTTATCTGGTGACCGCGCCATTCGCACGTGGTGGCCGCAGAGGTTATCGTGATGCCGCGTTCCTGCTCCTGCACCATCCAGTCCATTGTGGCTGTGCCCGAATCCACATCACCAATGCGGTGGGTTCGCCCGGTGTAGAAGAGGATACGCTCGGTGGTCGTGGTCTTGCCGGCGTCGATATGAGCCATTATGCCGATGTTGCGTATCATGTCAAGAGGCAGCATTCCCGACTCCTGCATCTCCCTTCTCCCCCCTCCGTGCGCCACAACCTGCTGGATGCGCTGTGATAGCGGTGTTTACCACCTGTAGTGTGCGAATGCCCTGTTGGCTTCCGCCATCTTGTGCATGTCCTCGCGCTTCTTCACCGAAACGCCCTGTCCCGCTGCAGCATCGAGGATCTCCGCTGCAAACCGCTGGCTCATGGTCCTTTCCGATCTGTTGCGCGCGTTGGTCACGATCCACCTTATCGCCAGGGCCTTGCGCCTTTCCGCCCTGACCTCCACCGGCACCTGGTAGGTTGCTCCACCCACCCTGCGCGGCCTAACCTCTAGAACCGGCATGACGTTCTTCAGCGCGCGCTCCAGGGTTTCCAGCGGATCCTTCCCCGTCTTGCTCTCGATGATGCTAGCTGCCTCGTAGAAGATCCTCTCGGCAGTCCCCTTCTTGCCGGAGAGCATTATCTTGTTGATGAACTCCGACACGAGAACCGAACCGTAAACGGGATCAGGCGCCACGTGCCGCCGGCTGACACGACCTCGTCTTGGCATTTTTCAACCTCCCCTCGAGCCCAGAAAGGTGTCACTTCGGACGCTTGGCGCCGTACTTCGACCTTCCCTGACGTCTATTGACAACTCCAGCAGCATCCAATGTGCCGCGGATGATGTGGTACCTAACGCCCGGCACGTCCTTCACTCGGCCGCCTCTGATCAGTACGACTGAGTGCTCCTGCAGGTTGTGCCCAACACCCGGGATGTACGCGGTAACCTCGAGCCCGTTGGTCAGCCTCACCCTGGCGATCTTCCTGAGAGCCGAGTTCGGCTTCTTCGGAGTGGTCGTTCTCACCACCGTGCACACCCCTCTGCGCTGAGGAGAGCCCTCGCCGAAACGAGTCCTGCGACTGAGGGAGTTGTACTGGTACCTCAGAGCCGGAGCGGATGTTCTTTTGGCGCTCTGACGCCTACCCTTTCTCACCAGCTGATTTATGGTTGGCATGCGTGCCACCTCCTTCCCTGACAGTCACCTCGGACAACTTGCTGCAGGCGCGAGTGAACGCCCCTTGCGGGCCCACACCGGGTGCAAAGGGCGAGGACTATTCGTCCAGGATCGCGGCGGAAGCCGCGCCAACCTCTATCCCGCACACCTTGCCGAGTTCCGACATCGTGTCGACAATGATAACCGGTATACCTTTGGCCTGGCACAAAGCCTTAAGGTCGCGAACCACTCTCTCTTCGGCGTCGCGGGCCACAAATACTGTCCTGACGCCGCCACGCTCGAGAGCTCTCATCGTCTGCTTCGTGCCGATCACCCGGCTGGTTGCAGCGGCAAGTTCCTCGTACATAAGCGGTTTCGCCCCTCCCAAGCCGGCCTGAACTGCACGTATTGCACTCGTTCAGACAGTTTTACATTTTACCATCAGCACTATGGGCTGTCAATATACATTGGCGAGGCTCGCGCGCAGGCGCGCAAGCGGGAGCGGCCCGGCTTCCGGCCACTCCCGCGTTTGCATCGATGGCTAGCGCTTGGCCCGGGGCACCGCTGCTTCCGCCGAATCCGGCGTGATCTCAGCGTCCGTCGCAGCCGGCACCTCTTGAGCGTCCGGAGCACCCGCAAAGCCTTGCGCTTCGGGAGCATCCTGCTGAGGCTCCGGATCCGCGGGGTTCGTCGCCTTCACCGCTCCGTCCGACGGGGAGGACGCCTCCTCCTTCACAGCGGTGGCGGTGGTAGCAGGGCGCTCCAGGAGCTCCTTCAGCCTCTGCAGACCCGAGACGCTCTCTCCCACCGGGGCGCCCAGCGTAGGCATGCCCAGCGCCGGCGCGACCTTCCGTCGGTCGAAACGCTCCGTTCTCGGCTGCGCAGCGAGCCCGGCGCCAGCGCCGCCGGCAGCAGCAGCGGCAGGCAGGCCCTCCAGCCCCGCTGCTCCAGCGGCTCCAGGCATGGGCGCCGTGGCTGAAGGCTCGATGCCCAGCACCAGGTCGGCGTCGGCCTCGGCATCGACCGCAAGCTTGATGCCGCGGTACCTGGACATGCCTGTGCCGGCCGGGATCAGCTTGCCGATGATGACGTTCTCCTTCAGGCCGATGAGCGGGTCGGTCTTGCCCTTGATGGCGGCATCCGTCAGCACCCTGGTGGTCTCCTGGAACGACGCCGCCGACAGGAAGCTGTCGGTCTGCAGCGACGCCTTGGTGATCCCCAGAAGCAGCGGCCTGGCCTTGGCCACAGGCAGTCCGCTCTCCTCGGCCTCCGTGCATGCTTCCTCGTATCTGAATACGTCCACGCTCTCGCCGGGAAGCAGGTCGGTTCCGCCTGGGTCCTCCACCTTCACCTTGCGCATCATCTGGCGCACGACCACTTCGATGTGCTTGTCGTTGATCTCCACGCCCTGGCTGCGGTAAACGTCCTGCACTTCTCTGACGATGTACTGCTGCACCGCCGAAGTGCCACACACCCTGAGCAGCTCGTGCGGGTCAAGCGACCCTTCGGTGAGCCTGTCGCCGGCTCTCACCCTGTCGCCGTCGCGAACCGCCAGGCGGGCGCCCTGCGGCACGTTGTACTCGTGCTCCTCACCGTCGTCGCCCACGACCACGACCTTCCGCATGCCACGGGCATCCTCGATCCTCACGGTGCCGTCCAACTCGGTCATCACCGCCCTGCCCTTGGGCTTTCTGGCCTCGAACAGCTCCTCCACCCTGGGCAGGCCCCGCGTGATGTCGTCGCCGGCCACGCCACCGGTGTGGAACGTCCTCATGGTCAGCTGCGTTCCGGGCTCACCAATGGACTGGGCGGCGATGATGCCCACCGCCTCGCCCACCTCCACCAGCTGCCCGGTGGCAAGGTTCCTTCCGTAGCACGACGCGCACACGCCGTACCTGGTGCGGCACTTCAGCACCGAACGCACCGGCCACTCCTTGTAGCTCGCGTCGATGATAGCCGCGATGTCCTCATCTATCATCTGGTTCTTCCTGAGCAGCACCTCGCCGGTGCCCTCGTCCACGAGCTCCTTCAGGCTCACCCTGCCGACGACCCTGTCAGCCAGGCTCTCGATGACGGTGTCTCCCTCCACCAGGGCGGTGGCGGTGATGCCATCTTCGGTGCCGCAGTCCTCCTCGCGCACGATCACGTCCTGCGCCACGTCAACGAGGCGCCTGGTGAGGTAGCCGGAGTCGGCCGTCCTCAGTGCGGTGTCAGCCAGGCCCTTCCTGGTTCCGTGGGTGGAGATGAAGTACTCCAACACGTTCAGGCCCTCGCGGAAGTTGGACTTGATGGGCACGTCGATGGTGCGCCCGGACGGGTCGGCCACAAGGCCCCTCATACCTGCCAGCTGGTTAAGCTGCTGCACGTTGCCGCGGGCTCCCGAGATGGCCATCATGTACACTGGGTTCAGCTGCTCCACGGTGAACTCGCCCTCGTTCCCGACTGCCACAGCCTCCTGCAACTGCTCCGGGTCGAGGTGCGACACCATGGCCTTCTGCACCCGCTCGCGGGCCTCGGTCCACACGTCGATGATGAGGTTGTACTTCTCGTCCTCCAAGAGGAGGCCGCGCCTGTACTGGCCCTCTATCTGCTCGACCTTCCTTTCGGCCTCGGCGATTATCCCCGCCTTCTCCTCGGGGATCCTCACGTCCTCGATGCCCACAGTGGTGCCTGACACCGTCGCGTAGTGGAATCCCAGACGATTGATGGCGTCCAGGATCTCCGCGGTGCGGGCGTTTCCGTACTTCCTGTGCAGCACGCCAACGAGCTTGTTCAGGAAGCTCTTGGTGGCGGGCTTGCGCCTCCTGAGGCCAGGCGGACGCAGAAGCTCCTCGACGTTCGCGCCTCTGCCCACGAAATCGCCTGAGGTGAGCCTCTCGTCGAAGCTGGACTCGGCGGAGTTGATGTACGGGAACTCCTTCGGGAACACGTCGTTGAAGATCAGCTTGCCCACGGTGGTCACTATCCTGCGCGTGTCCTCAGGATCCGCGCCATCGTGCCTCAAGAGCTTCTTGTCCTCAGGCATCCTCACGACGATCCTTGCGTGCAGCGCCACCACTCCGGCGTCGTACGCCGCCTTGGCCAGCTCCGGCGAGGAGAAGCACTTGCCCTCGCCCGTGGCGCCAACGCGCTCGAAGGTCAGGTAGTAGCAGCCCAACACCATGTCCTGCGTGGGAGTGGCCACAGGCCCTCCGTGAGCAGGCGAGAGGATGTTATTCACCGACAGCATCAGTATGCGCGCCTCGGCCTGGGCTTCAGCGGACAGCGGCACGTGCACTGCCATCTGGTCCCCGTCGAAGTCGGCATTGTACGCCGTGCACACCAGCGGGTGGATCTGGATGGCCTTGCCCTCCACCAGCACCGGCTCGAAGGCCTGGATGCCAAGGCGGTGCAATGTCGGGGCGCGGTTCAGCAGCACCGGATGCTCGGTGATGACCTCCTCCAGCACATCCCACACCTCAGGGCGTACCCGGTCCACCATGCGCTTGGCGCTCTTGATGTTGTGGGCGAAGCCCTTATCCACCAGCCGCTTCATCACGAAGGGCTTGAAAAGCTCCAGGGCCATCTCCTTTGGCAGGCCGCACTGGTGCATCCTCAGCGTCGGTCCAACCACGATCACTGAACGTCCGGAGTAGTCCACGCGCTTGCCCAACAGGTTCTGGCGGAACCTCCCCTGCTTGCCCTTGAGCAGGTCGGAAATGCTCTTCAGGGGCCTGTTTCCAGGGCCGGTCACGGGCCTGCCACGGCGCCCGTTGTCGATGAGGGCATCCACGGCCTCCTGCAGCATCCTCTTCTCGTTGCGCACTATGATATCTGGCGCCTGAAGCTCGATGAGCTTCTTCAGCCTGTTGTTCCTGTTTATCACGCGCCGGTACAGGTCGTTCAGGTCGCTGGTGGCGAACCTGCCACCGTCCAGCTGCACCATGGGCCTGAGGTCAGGCGGGATCACCGGAATGACCTCGAGCACCATCCACTCCGGCCTGGTGCTGGACTTGCGCAGAGCCTCCACCACCTCAAGCCGCCTGATGGCGCGCACGCGCCTCTGGCCGGTGGTGGTCTCTATCTCGTGCCTGAGCTCGGCGGCGAGTTCCTCCAGGTCGACGCCCCGCAGAAGCTCCTGCACCGCCTCGGCTCCCATGAGGGCCCTGAACAGCTGGCCGTACTTCTCCCGATAGTCCCGGTACTCCGCCTCGGTCAGAAGCTGCTTCTTGGCAAGAGGCGTATCACCGGGGTCAGTAACTACATAGGAAGCGAAGTATATTATCTTCTCGAGCGCCCTGGGGGACATGTCCAGCAGAAGGCCCATCCTCGACGGGATGCCCTTCAGGTACCAGATGTGCGAGACCGGCGCCGCCAGCTCTATGTGGCCCATGCGCTCGCGCCTGACCTTCGCCTTGGTGACCTCGACGCCGCACTTGTCGCACACGACGCCCTTGTAGCGAACGCGCTTGTACTTGCCGCAGTGGCACTCCCAGTCACGACAGGGGCCGAAGATCCTCTCGCAGAAGAGCCCGTCGCGCTCGGGTTTCAGGCTACGGTAGTTGATGGTCTCAGGCTTTTTCACTTCACCACTGGACCACGCCCGTATCTGTTCCGGGGATGCTATTCCTATCCTGATCTGCTCGAAATCGTTGACGTCTAGCATCCGCCTATCCCCCTTCCAACCCCTAGGGCCCTATATTTCATCGTCACCGACCAGGTCGGCATCGAACTCCTCAGTCTCCAACAGCCCATCGTGGATGGTGAGCCCTTCGGCTTCAAGCTCGCCCTCATCCTCGTAAGCATCCTGCGGTTCATCCTCGTCCTCGTCGCTGCCGCCCGCACGCTTCCGCTCGGTCTCCAGGCGCGGCAGGCCGCCTATGGCGTCAGCCCGGCCTGACCTGTTGCCTATGTCGATCCCCAGCTCGCTCGCGGTGGCCTCGATGTCGTCGTCAATCTCCTTGATCTCGATTTCCTGATCGTCGCCGGAGAGCACCTTGACGTCAAGGCACAGGCTCTGGAGCTCCTTGATGAGCACCTTGAAGGACTCAGGCACTCCGGGTTCCGGCACGTTCTCACCCTTGACGATGGCCTCGTAGGTCTTAACGCGCCCGGCGATGTCGTCGGATTTCACCGTAAGCAGCTCCTGCAGCGTGTACGCGGCTCCGTACGCCTCCAGAGCCCACACTTCCATCTCGCCGAACCGCTGCCCGCCGAACTGCGCCTTGCCGCCTAAGGGCTGCTGCGTCACCAGGGAGTACGGACCGGTGGACCGAGCATGGATCTTGTCATCCACCAGGTGCAAGAGCTTCAGCAGGTAAGCGTAACCCACCGTTACCTCCCTGTCGTAGGGCTCGCCTGTGCGTCCGTCATACAGGACTGTCTTTCCATTCTTGGGCAGCTCCGCCTTCTCAAGGAACTTGAGGACGTCCTCCTCCGTGGCCCCGTCGAACACCGGCGTGGCGATGTGGACTCCGAGAGTGGCCGCCGCCCAGCCCAGATGGGTCTCCAACACCTGGCCGATGTTCATGCGCGACGGCACGCCCAACGGGTTCAGCACGATCTCTATGGGCCTTCCGTCTGGCAGGAACGGCATATCCTCAACCGGCAGGATCTTGGCGATGACGCCCTTGTTCCCGTGCCTCCCTGCCATCTTGTCGCCCTCGGATATCTTGCGCTTCTGGGCCACGTAAACCCGAACCAGCTTGTTGACGCCAGGGCCCAACTCATCCGGCTTGTCATCGCCCTTGGCCTTGTCGCGCGAGAACACGTGCACCGCCACGACCTTGCCAGACTCGCCGTGGGGCACCCTGAGCGAGGTGTCCCTTACCTCGCGGGCCTTCTCGCCGAAGATGGCCCGGAGCAGTCGCTCCTCAGGAGTGAGCTCGGTCTCGCCCTTGGGGGTCACCTTGCCCACCAGGATGTCACCGGTGCGCACCTCGGCCCCGACGCGGATTATGCCCTCCTCGTCCAGGTCCTTCAGGGCGTCTTCGCTGACATTGGGGATGTCCCGGGTTATCTCCTCGGGGCCCAGCTTGGTGTCGCGGGCCTCGCACTCGTATTCCTCTATATGGATGGACGTGAACTTGTCCGTTATCACCAGGCTCTCGGATATGAGGATGGCGTCCTCGTAGTTGTACCCCTCCCAGGGTATGAACGCCACCAGGACGTTCCTGCCAAGGGCAAGCTCCCCGTTGTCAGTCGACGGGCCATCCGCCAGGACGTCGCCCACCTCGACCCTCTGGCCGATGGCGACGGTGGGCCTCTGGTTGATGCAAGTCCCCTGGTTGGACCGGGCGAACTTGATCAGCCTGTAGACGTCTAGCGTGCCGTCGTCAGCCCGCACGCATACGCTGTTGGCATCGGCCGCTTCCACGTAGCCGGCGCGCCTGGCTATCACCACGACGCCCGAGTCCACGGCCGCCTTGAACTCCATGCCGGTGCCGACGTACGGAGCCTCCGTCCTGATGAGGGGCACCGCCTGCCTCTGCATGTTGGATCCCATCAGGGCCCTGCCGGCGTCGTCGTTCTCCAGGAACGGGATGAGCGCCGTGGCCACCGACACCAGCTGTTTGGGCGACACGTCCATGAAGTCCACCTGGTCTGCGGAGGCCAGCATGATCTCATCCCTGAAGCGGCTCGCGATCTTCGGGTTCACGAAGGACCCGTCCTCCGCCAGGGGCTCGTTGGCCTGCGCGATGACGTAGCGGTCTTCAACATCGGCGGTGAGATACACTATCTCGTTGGTGACTTTGCCGCCTTCAACCTTGCGGTACGGGGTTTCGATGAACCCGTACTCGTTGATCCGGGCGTAGGTGCACAGCGAGCCTATGAGGCCGATGTTGGGGCCTTCAGGCGTCTCGATGGGGCACATGCGGCCGTAGTGGGAGTGGTGCACATCGCGCACGTCGAAGCCTGCGCGCTCCCTGGAGAGACCGCCAGGCCCCAGGGCCGACAGCCTGCGCTTGTGCGTCAGCTCCGAGAGCGGGTTTATCTGGTCCATGAACTGCGACAGCTGGCTCGACCCGAAGAACTCCTTCACCGCCGCCACCACGGGCCTGATGTTTATGAGCGCCTGAGGCGTCACGGCCTCCACGTCCTGAATGGTCATGCGCTCGCGGATCACCCTCTCCATGCGGGAAAGGCCGATCCGGAACTGGTTCTGCAGGAGCTCGCCGACGCTCTTCAGCCTCCTGTTGCCCAGGTGGTCGATGTCGTCGCGGCTGCCGATGTCATGCGGCAGGTTAACCAGGTAATTCACGGTCGCGAGTATGTCGTCGGGCGTGATGGTCTTCTGGTCAGCAGCGGGGAAGCCGTTGCCGATGACCTTCACCTCGCGATCGTCGTCGCCAACGCGCACGTACGCCTCGAAGAGCCTGCGCTGGTGTTCAAGCTCCCTGATGAGCTCGGCCTTTCTCGCGGTGACCCTCTCGCCATCGCCAACCAACGTCATGAGCTGGATGGTATCCACCAACTCGCCAGTGTTGGGATCCAGCGTCTGCTCAGGGAGCACCTCGCCGGTGACGGGATCCACCAGCCTGCCGCTCCTAAGCTCCAGGCCGTACTTGAATATGGGCCGCGCCAGGCGGTGGCCGATGAGCCTGTCGGCCAGCTCCAGCTTGCGGTTGAGCTTGTATCTGCCCACGCCGGCCAGGTCGTACCTCTTGGGGTCGAAGAACAACGACTCGAAGAGCGAACGGGCGCTGTCAACCGCCGGCGGCTCGCCGGGACGCAACCTCTTGTAAATCTCCACCAGCGCCTCTTCCTGGCTGTTGGTGTTGTCCTTCTCCAGCGTGTTCCTGATGAAGTCGTTGTCGCCGAAGAGCTCCATGATCCTCTGTGTGGAGCCCCATCCCAGCGCCCGAAGGAGCACCGTCGCGGGAATCTTCCGGGTCCTGTCGACGTGCACGTACACGACATCAGACGCATCCGTCTCGAACTCGAGCCATGCGCCTCTGTTGGGAATTATCGACGCCGTGTACGTCGTTTTCCCGGAGGAACTGTCCTTGACGATGTCGAAATAAGCACCGGGAGAGCGCACCAGCTGGCTCACGATGACCCGTTCGGCGCCGTTTACGATGAAGGTCCCGGTCGGGGTCATGAGCGGGAAATCGCCCATGAACACTTCCTGCTCCTTGACCTCGCGCGTCTCGTTGTTGATTAGGCGAACCTTCACCTTCAGAGGAGCGGCATAGGTGACGTCCCGCTGCTTGCACTCTTCCTCCGTGTATTTCGGAGAGCCAAGGGAGTAGCCTATGAACTCCAAAGAGAGATTTCCGGTGAAATCCTGAACCGGAGAGATGTCGCGGAATGTCTCAAGCAGGCCCTCGTCGAGAAACCACTGGTAAGACTTCTGCTGGATCTCGATGAGGTTAGGGACTCCGAGAACTTCGGGGATACGGGAAAACGATATCCTCTCACGCCTCTTCGGTCTCTCGGCAATCTCCATGCAACCCACCCTGCTTCCTATAGTGATTCCCGGGCATAACGAATAGCGCGGTTCCTGCTCTCAGTTCAGCCGCGCTCAAACTTGCACACCACGCGAATAGGCATCATGCTCCTTCACGTGTCCCCTTCACTCTCATTGTGACAATGAGTTATGATACCACAACATGCGCGACAAGTCAAATTCGCCATGGGAACACGTAGCCGGCACTGCCCCACCTGTGCGCCGCCAGTCTCCTCGCAGGCGGTGCCCAGGCGGGGCGCCGGCTCGGCAATAACGCCACTGTATCTGATGTTACTTGATCTCGACCTGTGCTCCAGCCTCTTCCAGCTGAGCCTTGATCTTCTCGGCCTCTTCCTTCTTGATGCCTTCCTTGACCGGCTTCGGAGCGTTGTCCACCAGGTCCTTCGCTTCCTTGAGGCCCAGGCCGGTGATCTCGCGGACGACCTTCAGCACCGGGATCTTCTTGTCGCCGGCGGTGATGAGGATCACGTCGAACTCGGTCTTCTCCTCGACCTCGGCCGGTGCAGCGGCGCCGGCGGCTGCAGGGACGGCTGCCACCGCAACGGGCACGGCGGCGCTCACGCCGAACTTCTCCTCAAGAGCCTTGACTAGCTCGGAAAGCTCCAGAACTGACATGTTCTCAATAGCGGAAAGGATCTCTTCCTTGGTCATTTCAAAGTTGCCTCCCTCTTATTAGGCCTGCGCGGGCGCTGCGCCGCCAGCGGCCTCCTCTTTCTTCGCTCTGATCGCATCCAGCGCCACCACCAGCTTGCGCGCAGGACCTGACAACACGTTGACCAGGCCAGCGATGGGCGCCTGCATCGCTCCGAGAAGCTGCGCCAGCAGGACCTCCCTGGACGGCAGGGTGGCCAACTGTGCCACCTTGGCGTCGTCGATGACCTCGCCCTTCAGGATCCCGCCCTTCACCTTGAGGACCTTGCTCTCCTTGGCGAACTGCGTGAGGATCCTGGCCGGAGCGGCGACATCGTCGCCTGCGAAGGCCACGGCGGTGGGGCCCTCCAGATAGGGCTCGAGCCCGGCTATGCCAACCCTCTCGGCTGCGATCTTGATAAGGGTGTTCTTGTACACCTCGTAGTGCGCTCCGGCTTCCCTCAGTTTCCGCCTGAGTGCGGTAACCTGTGCGACGTTAAGGCCCCTGAAATCGGCTAACACCGCCACCTGCGAGGTGCTGAGCTTCTCCTGAAGCTCGTCGATGATCTGGGCTTTCTTGGGTGTAGGCAATCTTACACCTCCTCGCTTGTGGGTTCCGGACAACAGAAAGGGACCTCGGCTCAAGGCTGGCCGGAGGCCCCACAAAACTCTACCTGTGAGGAAACACCCCTCCGGCCTCGGCGGGCTGACTGCCTTCCTCCAGTCATTTGAGTAGGCTGGCTCCCGCTGGGGAAGTGCCTACACCTGCTGTCTCTGGCCAGGTGCTCTTTCTATTGTCAAGGCTTAGGCATGCTCCTTCGACTGCCGTCCTCCGACTACCGCTCGACGTTCATCGCGGTGGCCGCCTGCGGGCTCACCGACACGCCGGGGCTCATGGTAGCCGCCACCGACACGCTCTTCACGTAAGCGCCCTTCGCGGCAGCGGGCCGCGCCTTGATGATGGCGTCCATCAATACCGCCAGGTTCTGGTAGAGCTTGTCGACGCCGAACGACACCTTGCCGATGGGAACGTGCACGATGCCTGTCTTGTCAACTCTGTACTCCACCTTACCGGCCTTGATCTCTGCCACCGCCTTGGCCACGTCGAAGGTCACCGTGCCGGTCTTGGGGTTCGGCATCAGGCCCCTGGGGCCCAGGATCTTACCGAGCTTACCGACGGTGCCCATCATGTCGGGCGTCGCGACGGCGACGTCGAAGTCCATCCAACCGCCTTTGATCTTCTCTGCCAACTCGTCTCCGCCCGCGTAGTCCGCGCCGGCCTCCTCGGCCTCACGGATCTTCTCGCCCTTGGCGAACACGAGGACTCTCTTGGTCTTGCCTGTTCCGTGCGGCAGCACCACTGCGCCGCGCACCTGCTGGTCGGAACGGCGGGGGTCTATGCCCAGACGAATGTGGGCTTCGACCGTTTCATCGAACTTGGCCTTGGCCATCTCCATGAGGAGAGCCAGGGCCTCCTTGGGATCGTACTGCTTCGTACGGTCCACGAGCTTAGAAGCTGTCAGATACCTCTTGCCCCTATGCGGCATTGATTCTTCCTCCTTCGTGGTGCATGCGGACGGTATCCTCCCACGAACGGGCTATGCACCGTAAGCGTGCTAGTCTTCCACTTCCACGCCCATGCTGCGGGCGCTTCCGGCCACCATGCGCATGGCAGCCTCGATATCGCTGGCATTCAGGTCGGGCATCTTGATCTCGGCTATCTCGCGGAGCTTCTCCCTCGACAGCTTGCCCACCTTGGTGCGGTTCGGCACCGCTGAACCGCTTTCCAGCCCAATCGCCTTCTTGATCAGGAACGACACAGGCGGCGTCTTCAGGACCATAGTGTACGACCGGTCCTCGTATACGGTGACCTCGACGGGGATGATCGTGCCCACCTGGTCGGCAGTGCGGGCGTTGAAGTTCTTGCAGAACTCCACGATGTTGATGCCCGTCGGAGCCAACGCCGGTCCCACAGGCGGCGCCGGTGTAGCCTTGCCCGCGTTGAGCTGGATCTTCACCACGGCTGTGACTTTCTTCGCCATTAGCTGACACCTCCTCCCGGCTACGCGCTAGAGCTTCTCGACAGCGGAAAAGTCGAGTTCCACCGGGGTTTCGCGCCCGAACACCGACAGGAGAACCCACAGCTTGCCCCGCTCCGCGTTGACCTCCTGGATGACGCCTTCGAAGTCCTTGAACGCCCCGGAGGTCACCCTCACGGCCTCGCCCTCTGAGAAGTCCACGCGAACCCTGGGTTCCTCCTGCTCCTCGCCCATCTGCCGCAACAGCGCGCGGGCTTCGTCCTCTGTGAGCGGGATGGGCTTGTTGCCGGAACCCACGAACCCGGTGACGCCTGGCGTGTTCCTCACCACGTACCAAGAGTCGTCTGACATGACCATCTCGACGAGGACGTACCCTGGAAACCGCTTGCGCTTGACCAGCTTCTTCCTGCCGTCCTTGATCTCCGTCTCCTCGTCGGTGGGCACTACCACGCGGAAGATCTTGTCTTCCTTCTCCATGGTCTGGACACGGCGTTCCAGGTTGGCCTTTACCTTGTTCTCATAGCCGGAGTACGCGTGGATTACATACCACTCTCTGCCGTTGTTCTTGGTTGAGCTCATGTTCTTACGCAGCTACCTTGATCAGACTGTTAATCACTGAAGACAGGCCCAGATCTATCAGGCCAAGGAACGCCGTCACCAGGGCCACGTAAACCAACACGGCGATGGTGAGCGAAACCAGTTCCCTGCGCCCAGGCCACTGCACGCGCTTGAACTCCGCGCGGACTTCACGGAAGAACTTGCCCAGCGATGCGCCGACGCCTTTGATGCGCGTGAGGAGAGTGGATTTGGCTTCTTCGGCCATTATTGTTTGCCTCCCCTGTTACACAGTGGTGAAGACTGCTAACGAGTCTCCTTGTGCAGAGTGTGGGCCCTGCAGAACTTGCAGTACTTCCTCCGCTCGATCCTGTCGGGATCGTTCTTCTTGTTCTTCATCGTCTGGTAATTGCGGTTCTTGCACTCGCTGCACTGGAGGGTGATTCCTTCACGCATTTGATCGGTCCTCCTCCGACTTGGCCCGGATTGGCCTCGCCCTCGGCGCTCCCGCGCTCGACTGCGCCTTCAGCCAGGCCATCTTGCCAGTGACTGCAGGGCCCCTTCGGGCCCGGCAGTCACTGTACAAAGCTATCACATGAAGGCAACCGCTGTCAACGTATTGGAGACATCAGCTTTTCCTACAGCTCCATCCGCTCGCCGGCCGCGAGCACCACCACCTCGGTGTCGGTGGCAGCCTCCACGTCGCGCTTCCACTGCTGAGGATCCTGGGCGATGGGAGGCCAGGTGTTGTAGTGCATCGGGATGGCCTTCTTCGGCTTGATCATCTTCACCGCGCGCAGCGCGTCTTTCGGCCCCATGGTGAACTTGTCGCCGATGGGGATGAGCGCCACGTCAACGCTCTCCTCCTCCAGCAGCGCCATGTCCATGATAAGCCCGGTGTCGCCAGCATGGTAGACCTTCTTGCCCTCGAACTCCACAACGAAGCCGCAGGCCAGCCCGCCGCCGACTCCGCTGCCATGGGCTGCCGCGGTGAACTTCACCCTGCCGAACTCCGCCGGCACTGACCCGCCGATCTGGCCCACCTCTACGCTGACGCCCTCGGGGAAGAGCTTGGCAGTCTCCACCGTGGCGTACACCGTCGCCCCGGTGCGCTGCGCTATCTGGGCCGCGTCTCCAAGGTGGTCACCGTGGCCGTGGGTCACCAGTATGTGCGTCGCCCTGACCTCGTCAGGTTTCACCGCCGCCTGAGGGTTGTCGGTGAGGAACGGGTCAATCAGCACGGAGTACTCCTTAGAGGAAATGAGAAAGCAGGCGTGTCCGAGATACTGAATCTTCACACCGGATTCTCCTTTCAACGTTTTCGCGATCTCCGATGGAATCGGAGGACAACCCTTGCAGAAAGGGGCAGCGCCCCGGAACGCAGCGGCACAGTTGCCTATGAGGAATGGGCGCTCCGCCGCGTTGATCCTCTCAAGACAGATGTCCCTGCCCGCAAATAGAGTATGGACGGGCCCGTGCTCAAACTTGCGGGCATGATACCGCAGGAACTGCACCAGCGCCGCGTGACAAGCGCTGCAGGCGCTCTCGTCCACGATCTCAATGGCATCGCACGAGATGTCGAGCCTCGCCTCTGATGCGCGTACGAACCTGTCGGCGTAGTGCATCCAGTCCGGGGGATCCGCGGCGATTCTATTGTAATCGATTCCGCGGCCTTCCGCGACCAGGCGAACGTGGGGCACCTCCTCCAGCGGGATGCCCATGAGGCGCAGGGCCACAAGGTCCGCCGCTACGGCTTCCGCGCTTGCCACCACCAGGTCCATGCTCTTGGACGGACCTCCGCTGGGCCCGAACCCCTCCATGCAGACGCTTCCATCTATGACCGCGTAATCCGGGTAGCACACCTTCGCCAGGTCGAGGATCCCGTAGTCCAGCGCACGGCCTACCGCTCCCTCCGGCACCGGCCTGTGAAGCCGGTGAAGCTTCGTCTTCTCCCTCCTCCACATGGCGCCCTTCATGTTCTTGATGCTCAGGGACGCGCCTGTGTACATGTGCGTCTTCATCACCGGAACCGACACCACGATGTCGCATTCGGCCAGAAGCGCCGAGAACAAGATGCTGTCCACCATGACGCCATCAGGCACCCTTCTCTCAAGTGGCCCGTACGCGTTCAGATCGACGCACTCCACGTCCTCTCGTCGACACACCTCCAGGATGCCCGCTGCGTCCAGGGCCTCCATGCCGTCGACGCCCACGATGGAGCTGTCGCCCACTAGGACCCGGCCCGCACCCTGCTCCTTGAAGTACCTGATTAAGCCCGACACCACGTCCGGACTGGTGCACAACCCAGAACGAGCCGGCCCCTTGAACCCGGTATTGACCTTCAGAAGAACCCGCATCCCACGGACATTCCGGGCGCACACTGCCGATATCGCGCAATAGGCGTTCTCGGCTGCATCGGAGCCGTGCACCACCTTGACGAATGCCCCGCCACCATCCCTAGTCTCCTCAGTCCCTCGCAAGCGACCTCACCAGCTCCCGGATGTGCGCAGGCGGCGGGGGAGTCAGCAGGCTCACGCCCACCATCGCCAGCATGCTGAAGATGAACGCCACCACCGCAAGGTGCAAAGTGTTATACCAGCCCGTGAAGAAGAAGAGCAGCACCGCGGCGACGCCGACGATGGCGCCGGCGATGGCCCCCTCCCTGGTGGCGCGCTCCCAGTAGCAGCCCAACACCACCAGCGGACCGAACACCGAAAGCCCGCCGAACGCCGTCCAGATCACCCACATCAGCACCTCAAACGGGTAGATGGCTACAAGGATCGACAGAACGCCCACAACCACGGTGGCGATACGCCCCACCGTAAGGACCTCCTGCTCAGTGGCTCTGCCCTTCTTGAGCATCTTGTTGTAGATGTCCTGCGTTATGGTGGTGTTGCACACATGCAGCAGCATGTCCGCTGACGACATTATGGCGGCCAGCACAGCGGCTACCGCCACCCCCATGAACACCGGCGAGAGGTGCTCTCTGAAGAACACCAGCAGATTGAGATCCGGCGCAACGTCCCGTCCTTGATTCACCAGGGCGATGCCTAGCAGCGCGATGAAGCTACCGCCCAGCAGGAATATGGAGCAGGCCGCCGCGATGGCCGTGCCCCTTCCGGCCTCCTTAGGGTCCTTCATGCCGAAGAACATCTGAACCAGGTGCGGCTGGCCGAAGTATCCGAAGATGCTGGCGAATATCAGTCCGAACGCCGTGATCGGGTTCATCGCCATGGAGCCGAGCGCAGGGTTGATTTCCTTGAGACGCGCAACGACGCTGCCAGTCGGGCCCGCGTGCCTCAGCGAAAGGACGATCGCCGTGGCGACGGCAACGATCATCAGCACGCCCTGCACAAAGTCGGTCCACGCCACCGCCAGCATCCCGCCTGCGGACGTGTAAGCGATCACCACAACCGCCCCCAGCACCACGGACAGCCTGTAGTCCCAGCCCAGCACGAACTGGAAGGTGGTGCCGGCTGCCATGATCTGCGATCCGGCGTAGATGATCAGGAATACCACCATGATGATGGCCGACACGATGCGCAGCGTCTTGCCCTTCTCGTCGTAGTAGCGCGACTCCAGCATGTCGATGAAGCTGCGTGCCTCCACCTTACCGCTGAGCGCCCGCACGCGCCTGGCAAGGATCGCGAAGTTGGTGATGGGGGCAGTCCCCGCGCTGATGGCGGTGTACAGAGCGCCCAGCCCCATCCGCGCCACCTGGCCCGCCCACGCCAGGAACATCCAACCGCTCATGGCCGCCGCCTGGTGCGCCAGTGTGGTCACCAGGATCCCCAACTTGTGGCCGGCGATGAGGAAGTCCGCCGATGTCCCGACGTGCCTCCTCGCCACCGCGCCGATGTAGAGCATTGCCGCGAAGTAAACGATCATTACCAGCAGGATAGTGTTCACGCCGAACCCTCCCTCGTAGATTGATGCTCCTTTCGTCTCCCCTGGAGACTGAAAGCCAACCCTCCGCGAGACGTCGCTGCACGATGCGGAGGCGACTTGGCTTTCCGAAGACGGGCGCCCGGCCCAGGCTCCGCCGTGGAAAGACAACAGCGCCCGCCCTCTGCCTTGCCTGCAGAGGACGAGCGCCTGATCCCGTGGTACCACCTCAGTTCGCCGGCAGCTCACGCCGCCGACCTCTTCGAGTACGGCGCAACGGCACCAGCTGAACTGCGGCCTTGCGCGTATACTCTATCACTGTAACGGGTGAACCCCGTCTCAGCCTACAAGGTGCGGCATCCGAACACGCGCCGGCGCCGACACCCTTCGGTAAGCGGCTACCAGGATGTATTCAACTGCGGCAGCCTGCCCCCTCACACCGCCCGGGGGCTCTCTGCAAGGACCGTTCGCAGCCTACTTCTTCCCGGTCATCGCCTTTGTTTCGTATGAAATTGCAGTGGATGGCTATTGCCCGTATTGTAGCACGCTCCTGCGCGGCTTACAAGCGGTACATGGAAGGAAGCTCCCTGAAGCAATGCTTGCAGGGAGCCTCCCAGGGAGTGGACTTGGCAACGGACAACCGCAGGATGGACGGAGGCGGCCGTGCCGCCTCCCCGTGTGTATGCCTAACCAAGAGGAAGTGTGAGAACAGGGCGCCGATGTCGTAAGTAGTGCGTTTGGGCATCAATCGTAGTAGGTGGCGCCCTCATGTCGAATTATACCATACTTTCTCAGAGAGTAGAAGCACAGGTGGCATTCGACAATGAAATCGAGTGTCGGCCCGACATAATAGCGCCCTATGAATGCCGGCACATGACGATGGCTCCGTTATGGAGCGTGAGGCTGTGCTGTAGGACGAGGTACAAGCACAGTGGGATGCGCGACCCACACACGGGTCGTTGACACAGCAAGTGCTCCGGCCCGGGTCCGACCCGGGCACAAGAGCTGAGGGCAAGAGCCGGCGCCGCAGAGCCGGCCACTCATTTCTCCAGCTAGGCGCGGTGTGTCATCGGGTGGTTTGCCCGATGCGCAAGGCCCCTGAAGGGAGGTTTCGGGGGGTGACCCAGGCGTTCCGCGCCGTGCTCGCGTGTAAACGACCCGCCGGTGGGTCGAAGCCCTGCGAAAGCGACCCGCCCATGGGTCGGCTACAGCCCGCCCATCCATGTAGCTCGTGCCTGGACCAGCCGCGGCCGGGATTCCCACCCCACGGCGTATCGATCATCCCTGCCAAGAACGAAGCCCTCTGCATTAACTCGTGCAGAGGGCTTCTCGAAACCTGGAGCCCGCGACCGGAATCGAACCGGTGACCTCATCCTTACCATGGATGCGCTGCTACCTACTGAGCTACGCGGGCAGGGCCCTTACGGGCCAAAATTGGTTGCGGGGGCAGGATTTGAACCTGCGACCTCCGGGTTATGAGCCCGACGAGCTACCTGACTGCTCCACCCCGCGACGAAACTTATCAAACAGCTGGAGCGGGAAACGGGACTCGAACCCGCGACATTCAGCTTGGAAGGCTGACGCTCTACCACCTGAGCTATTCCCGCCCGACTCAGGACTTACCAAGTAGGATGGTGGAGAGAGGAGGATTCGAACCTCCGAACCCGTGCGGGAACAGATTTACAGTCTGTCGCCTTTAACCACTCGGCCATCTCTCCACGAAAACACCGCAAACTGGAGCCGACGATGGGATTCGAACCCGCAACCTGCTGATTACAAGTCAGCCGCTCTACCATTGAGCTACGTCGGCATACAATCGCGCCGTGCAGCTCTTAGAATACCATGGGCGCTTTCACGTGTCAACCACAAAATCTGCTGGCAGCTCGGCCCATCGCGTAGATGATGATGGCGGCGGCCGAGGCGGCGTTCAGCGACTCCACCTCACGTGCCATCGGGATGTGCACAAGCCTGTCGCACTGTTCAAGGCACTGGGCGGAAACGCCGTGGGCCTCCGATCCTATCACCAGCATCGCCAGGTGGCCGGCGGAAGTCGCACCGACCCCCGTAACGCCCTCAGCGTGGCTCGACTGCGGCGGCCAGTCCAGGTCCTCCAGCGTCAGGCTGCCTTCAGGCGCCGCGTCCGAACCGATGATGAAGAATCCCCGGGCCTTCGCCCATCTGATCAGCCCCGGCAGATCAGGCTCTTTCCCCACGGCGACGCGAAACATGGCGCCCATGGACGCCCTTATCACTTTCGGGCTCGCCGGATCGGCTGTCTCTGCACCGGCGATGATCGCTGATGCCCCCAGGGCCGCTGCGGTGCGTATGATGGCGCCGACGTTGCCAGGATCCTGCACCCCGTCCAGCAACACCGCGAAGCGGGACATCTCAGTGCGACGATGTTCAATCCACTGTATGACTTCCCGGGCCGGAGCTGGCGCCCACCGCGCAAGGGCGAACACCCCCTGAGGAGTCATCGTGGCGCCCATGCTGTGGCCTACCCTGTCGGATACCACGAACACGGGGGTGCCGGCAGCGCGCGCTCCGTCGATGACCTCCTGCACCGCCCCTCCGTCCTCGCCGGGGCCAGGCAGCGCCGATTTGGTCACATACAGGGCAGAAAAGCGCACGCCAGCAGCTAGGGCATCCCTGACCAGCCTCACTCCTTCAAGAGGGACTGTGCCTGGAATGCCCTTGCCGACGCACTCACGATACTCACGCACCCTGGGGTTGTTGACGCTCTCTATGACGACACTGGCACCGCTTGCCACAGAGACCACCCCGTTTCTTTCACAGCTTGGGGCCCTGTTGGCCTGCTGCCGGAGGACTACTGCTGTGCGCTCCTTGCCACGCTGACGAGTTCGGTGAATGCAGCCGCGTCCCGCACTGCCAGCTCCGCCAGCATCTTGCGGTTGATCTCCACTCCGGCCTTCTTCAGCCCCGATATGAGACGGCTGTACGACATGCCGTTTAGCCTGGCTGCGGCGTTGATCCTGGCTATCCAGAGCTGCCTGAAGTCGCGCTTCTTGGTGCGCCGATGCACGTAAGAATAGTGCATGGCCTTCATCAGAGCCTGGTTCGCGCGCCTCCAGGAGATCCGGTTCACTCCCGTATATCCCTTAACAAGCCGTAGAGTCTTCGCATGACGGCGCCTCGTTGTGGTGCCGCTCTTTACCCTTGCCATCAGAATTCATCCCCCTTTGGTCTTGTCGAGGCAACGCGCTACTTGTACGGAATAAGCTGGCGGACGACCTTCTGATCTGCCGTCTTCATGACGTCGGCCTGCCTCATCTTCCGCTTGCGCTTGGGACTCTTCTTCTCCAGGATGTGCCTGCGGCCGGCCCTGTTCTTCACGATCAGTCCGCTGCCGGTGACACCGAATCGCTTCGATGAAGCCCTATGCGTTTTCATCTTGGGCATCTGACTTGCCTCCCTGATCACTGCTTCGGGGCAAGGATCATAACCATGCTCCTGCCCTCAACCTTCGGTTCACGTTCCACATTCGATACAGCGCTCAACGCTTCGGCCATCTCCAGCAGGAGCTTACGGGCGATCTCAGTGTGTACGATCTCTCGCCCTCTGAATCTGACTGAGGCTTTCACCTTGTCGCCTTCGCCCAAGAACTTCTCAGCATTCTTGATCTTCACGCTGAAATCGTGGTCCTCAATCTTCGGAGTCATTCGCACTTCCTTGATCGTCACGATGTGCTGCTTCTTTCTGGCCTCGCGGTCACGCTTGCTCTGTTCGTACTTGTAGCGGCCGTAATCCATGATGCGGCACACAGGCGGACGAGCCGCGGGCGCGACCTCCACCAGGTCAAGATTCCTGTCAGCAGCTATGCGAAGAGCCTCCCTCAGTGGCATTATGCCCAGTTGCTCTCCGTTCTCGTCGACGACACGGACCTCCTTGGCTTTGATCTCCTCATTGATGCAGAGCTCCTTGGCGATAGCCTGTCACCCCCGATGTTAGTGTTTGGTTTGAAGTCTGCTTTGGGCGCTGATCTCCTGTGCTAGGCTTGCGAACCGCCCTCTTCGCTTCCGGTGGCAGGGCCGGCATTGCCTACCCCACAGGTCCCGGCCTACCGAAACGCAAGAGGGCGGGTGGCAACCACCCGCCCCAAGATACGCACAAACACGCAGCCCTCGCCACCAACCCTTTGTGGGAGCGCTGCAGCTACTGCGCGTTGACCGGCCTGACTACCGCGCAGCGCGGCGTCGGACGGTGAGAAGCGGATGGCTTCTACTTGCTACTACGCCCGATATTGCGGTTCTTACTATACCATGCCACCTGAGCGATGGTCAAGCAACAGTTCTGCGAGACCTGCGGCATGGCCGCTAAAGGCGCAGTGGCTGAGCCGGGCCGGAGCGCCCTGGGGGCCCGGAAGGCCCGCGGCACCCCAGAGCAGCACGGCGACTCTCTTACACCTCTTCGCATGACCTGGACTGCACCAGGTCCTCCATCATCGCCACGAACTGGTCCACGGGCATCGATCCAATGTCGCCCTTACGCCTGGACCTCACCGACACGGCACCCTGTTCCTGCTCCTTGTCGCCTACCACGAGCATGAACGGGACCTTCTCCAACTGGGCCTCGCGGATCTTGTAGCCGATCTTCTCGTCGCGCACGTCCAACTCAGTTCGGAAGCCCTTGGCCGACAGCGCAGACGCCACCTGCCTGGCGTACTCGATATGCCGCTCGCCGATGGACATCACCTTGGCCTGCACCGGGGCGATCCACACCGGGAAGGCGCCTGCGTAGTGCTCGATCAGGCAACCCAGGAAGCGCTCCATGGAGCCCAGCACCACGCGGTGGATCATCACGACCCTGTGCTTCTCGCCGTCGGGGCCGATGTAGTTCACGTCGAACCTCTCTGGCAGGTTGAAGTCCACCTGGATGGTGGGGCCCTGCCAGAGCCTGCCCAGGGCGTCCTTCAGCTTGATGTCGATCTTCGGACCGTAGAACACGCCCTCGCCGGGGTCGATCTGGTACGAGAGCCCGTTGGACTCCAGGGCGTCCTTCAGGGCAGCGGTGGCGCGTTCCCAGTTCTCGTCGGATCCCACCGACTTCTCAGGCCTGGTGGACAGGAACACCTCGTACTCCTTGAACCCGAAGCTCCTGAGCATGTAGAGGGCGAACTCGATGACCCCGGATATCTCGTCGTGCAGCTGCTCGGGGGTGCAGAACAGGTGGGCGTCGTCCTGGGTGAAGCCCCTCACCCTGAGCAACCCGTGCAGCACGCCCGAACGCTCGTACCTGTAGACTGTGCCCAGCTCACAGTAGCGTATGGGCATCTCCCTGTAGCTGTGGGACTTCGACTGGTAAATCAGTATATGCCCAGGGCAGTTCATGGGCTTCAGCACGTACTCCTTCTCATCTATGTTCAGGAAGTACATGTTGTCCCTGTAGTAGCTGTTGTGGCCGGAGATATCCCACAACGTCGATTCGGCGATGTGCGGGGTGATGACGTACTTGTATCCCCGCTTCACATGCTCCCTGCGCCAGAACTCCTCGATGGCGGTGCGCAGGGCGGCGCCCTTCTCGTGGTAGAAGATGAGGCCTGCGCCGGCTTCCTCGTGCACGCTGAACAGGTCCAGCTCACGGCCGAGCTTGCGGTGGTCGCGCTTGGCGGCCTCCTCAAGCAGCCTCAGGTGCTCATCCAGCTGCGCCTTCGTGGGGAACGCCGTGCCGTAGATGCGCGATAGCATCTGCCTGTTCTCATCGCCGCGCCAGTAGGCACCTGCCACGTTCAGCAGCTTGAAGGCCTTCACCAGGCCGGTGCGGGGCATGTGTGGGCCGCGGCACAGGTCTTTGAACTCGCCCTGGCGGTAGAAGCTGACGGTATCATCGGGGAGCTCCTGTACCAGCTCCACCTTGTAGACCTCGTCTGAGGCGGAAAGCTCGGCGATGGCCTGCTCACGCGGCATCTCCTCGCGAACGATGGGCAGGTCCTCGGCGATGATCTTGCGCATCTCCTTCTCGATGGCCTCGAGGTCCTCCGGGGAGAACGAGCCTTCCTTGTCGAAATCGTAATAGAAGCCGGTGGAGATGGCAGGCCCAATCGCCAGCCGGACGTTGGGGAACAGGCGCCTCACGGCCTGCGCCATTATGTGCGCCGCGGTATGACGCAGGGCATCGACGCTGCGCTCGTCGCCCTCCATGAGGAGGGCCAGGTTGCAGTCGCTCTCGATACGGTAGTGCAGGTCGTGCACCTCGCCGTCCACCAGGGCCAGCACCGCCTTGGAAGCCAGCCTTGGGCTGATCTTCGCCGCCGCCTCCGCCACGGTGATGCCGGAACACAGCTCCAGCGTGGAGCCGTCTGGCAGCGAAACCTTGACCTTGCTGCAGTTGACGTTGTCTTGCTCCATGCGTAAGTCACCTCTCGTAGAACTAGTCAGCGCTCCAGGCTGGGGCGGCAAATGAAATGCCCGCCCCGAAAGCCATCTCGGGACGGGCCCAAATCACGTGCCCGCGGTTCCACCCGTATTGGCGCGATCAGCGCCCACTCGTTGGCCTGATAACGGTGGCAGCCGCCTGACATACTGCGCCCCGGCAGGGGCCGGCGCGGTTCAGCCAGGTGCTCAGAGGGGGTTTTCAGCGGCCGGCGCCCGGCGCGCTCACACCACGTGCGCGCCGTCTCTGAAGGGCCATGCTTAGCTTACTCGTCCTCGTCATCGCGATTACTGCTATCTTAGACTCCGCCACCGCACCTGTCAATAGGTTCCGCGTCGGGGCGCGGCGCCAGTCGGCTCGCTGGGCGTCTCCAGTGGAATGAAGGTTAGTGGATGGGCTCCAGGGGCTCCCCTTCCTGAGTGGTGATGGCGGTGACGACAGAGGTTGAAACCAGGGCACGTTCGCACCCGGCGATGCTGCAGCCCGCCCCGTGGCACTTCTCCACCCTTCCCTGGAAGACCGACTCCAGGGTATCCAGGGTATCCTGGTCGGAGATGAAATGGACCACGATCCTGGCAGGCGCCACGCTGATGAGGGCGCTAACAAGGAGGTCGGCAGGGTCGACGCCCTCGTCCACCAGGTCGGCCACCACCGCGTCCACGAGCTGGCCTTGGATCCGGCTGCCGTCGTCGGACACCAGCTCGTAGGCGCCGTCGATGCCGCGGAGCACGTGGACCACGTCTTCCCTGGACTCCTGTGACTCCACAAACATCCTGAGGAGCTTGACGAACTCGCGATGCTCGCGGTCGGCAAGGTGGCTCAGCAATGATTCGCGCGCGCACAGGGAGATACTGATCATGTAGTCGCGCAGGCGGAACTGCAGGAAGCCCTCGAGGATCAGGGTGTCAGCTTCAAGGAGGTAATCGTAGATGCGCTGGGCCAGCTCCTCGTGGGTGGGCTTCTCCGCGGCCTCGGCCAGGAGGCGGAGAGCCCGCTGGCAGACGTCAGCCTTCTCGTCGGCGGTGAGGGACGGGCCGCGCTGGTTCAGCGATTCAATGGCCATGGCCTGCTCCACCTCGTTGAGGATCGTGCCTGCTGCGGCGTCGGCGAGGCTTCGGCGCATGGCGATGCCGTCGGTGACGTCGCGCTCGGCGTCGCGGCCGGACTCGCGTCCGGCGTTGTGGCCGGCGCGGCTTGGCCTTGCGCAGCACGTCACCATGTATATCGGCCCTGTGGAACGGAATCGAAGCGATATGTTGACGCCGCCTGTGCGCAGCGCCTCGGCCTTCTCAATAACCCTGCGCCTCAGAGCTTCCCCTGCGACCCTGGACCCCAATCGCACACAGTCCATCGGGCATTCCCCTTTCAACCGATAGTATATGTGTGCCCATGGGGCTGAATTCAGGGCTTGACCTGCGGAAACCCTACAATAAGGAAAACGGCGGCCCTCAGAGGACCGCCGCTCAAATAATGGTGGGATGCAGTGGAGTCGAACCACTGACCTCAACGATGTCAACGTTGCGCTCTAACCAACTGAGCTAGCACCCCGAAACCCTGGTGAAACCTTGGAGGCGACACCCGGATTCGAACCGGGGAATCGCGGTTTTGCAGACCGCTGCCTTACCACTTGGCTATGTCGCCGCCGCACCCCCGCAGAGTGAAAAAATGGAGCGGAAGACGGGATTCGAACCCGCGACCCTCGCCTTGGCAAGGC
>ERZ773359.64-NODE-64-length-120570-cov-9.185786_pt1 | contig 120570 bp, 109 predicted proteins | sample MGYA00374955_ERZ773359 | MGnify/ENA primary metagenome ERZ773359 (study PRJEB29098, sample SAMN04486028) | biogas fermenter metagenome | study: EMG produced TPA metagenomics assembly of the Biogas fermentation microbial communities from Germany - Plant 4 DNA1... | reverse complement strand
GTTTTTTAGCCCTAATGGCATCTAAAATGCCGTTTTGCTGTCAAACTTGAGCCTGGCGATTTCGGGATATCCTTCCCGCTGGGCCTGCCGGGCCATGGCCAGGTAGAGGCCCACTTCCATGGTCTCACCCCGAAATTCTTTATCCACTGCCTCCTGCAGCTCCGTCTCCCTGGTAACTCCCAGGGCTACGTGGTTAATTAGAGTTTGGGTGTTGCTCATCTTGATTCCTCCTTCTATAAATGGTGATTAAATGGTGGCTTATATTTTCAAGGCCGCTCCCGGCAGGAGAGGAAGCCGGGAGAGGGCCTTAATAACGGCAAGCCGGACAGTGCCCGTAAAAATTTACCTCCATGGACTGGACCTTCAGCCCCGGTGTTTTCCGGGCCATCTCCAGAAACTCGCTAAATCTCTGGGTGAGTTCCCCGTTTACATCTAAAACCATGCCGCAGCGGTGGCAGTAAAAATGGGCGTGGGGGAGGGTATTTCCGTCATAGCGGTACAGGTTGTCGATGCTGAGCTTCCAAACCAGGCCGGCATCTTCAAAAGACTGCAAGGTTTTATAAACGGTGTTAAAACTAATCGATGGGAAGCGCTCCCGGACAAGGTCGTACACCGTCTCCACCGACGGGTGGGCCTTGGTGGAGCGCAGGATATCCAAGATGGCCAGGCGCTGGGGCGTCACCCGTAAACCCTTGCTTTTTAAAAGCGTGGCGGTATCCATGAATATAACTCCCTTCAATATAGATAATAATTACTACATAATAATTATTATCATGTTGTATTATTTTTGTCAATAGGCTAGAAGCATATTTTAAAAAATTTTGGTTTGGGCAACTGGGAAAACGGCCGAAGACAAGCTTGGCAAATAGAGCGGCGCCTGCCCGTTGAGGGCGGCGGCAAAAAAGGGCTTCCCGGGGGAGGGGAGGGGGATTTACATCTTGCGGAAAAGACCGACTACTTTGCCCAAAACTTGGACCTGCCGCACCAGGATCGGTTTATAAAGGCTGTTCTCCGGCTGAAGCCGGATCAGGTCGCCCTCCTTGAAAAAGCGCTTGACGGTGGCCTCGTCCTCCAGGAGCACGGCGGCAATTTCCCCGTTTTCCACGGCTTCCTGCCGGCGGATGATCACATAGTCCCGATCCAAAATGCCCGCTCCTTTCATGCTGTCGCCGCTGACTCTCAATACAAAATAGTCGGCGCCCCGGGGGAATTCGGGAGGAAGTGGGAGGTAGCCCTGGTAGTTTTCTTCGGCCAAAACAGGCTTTCCGGCAGTAATTCGTCCCAGCAGGGGGGCAAAGTTGACGGGAGGCGCAGAAGAAGGAGCGGAAGACGACGCTTTTGAGGCGGGGGAAAAATCAACCAGGATTTCGATGGCCCTGGGCTTGGTGGGATCCCGGCGGATATAACCCTTTCGCTGCAGCGCCTCCAGGTGGGCGTGGGCCGTGGAGCTGGAACGAAAGCCCATTTCCCGGCAAATTTCCCGCACCGAGGGGGGATAGTTGCACCGCTCCACCTCTTTTTTTATAAACTCCAGCACCCGCTTCTGCTTTGCGGTAAGGTCTACCATATTTACCACCTTGCAGCGCTTTATAACATTATACCACATCCGGTGCCCAGAACAATTAACTTTCTACATATCAGCGGGAAGTTCTCCGAATATATGTCATTACATATATCACGGGGAGGGTTCCTTTGATTTATTCCAGTATACAGCCATGTCGTATGAAAGCTGCCCGGTGGGCCAACGGCGAGCCAACTTTCTTTCCGGACAGTCCAGCTACTGCTGCCGCCACCCGTCGGGAGATCGTCGGCGGGCTTGAGCTTGGAACAACCGCAACCCCTGCTGTTGCCAGGGTGCCGCTGCAGTCGCCGGCGCTTCCCTGCCGGGAATCAAGAAGCCGCTGCTGACGCCGGCGCTTCCCTGCCGGGAATAAAAGCGGATTTTTTTTAAATACTATAAACACCATAAACGCCGGCAACAGGCTCGCTGGAGGCGGAAGGGGGGATTCCCTTGCCCGTTCCCTGGGGGCGCAAGCCCTTGTTCGAACCCCATATCGAGCACTACCAGCACCTGGACGACCCCGAGGAGGATATTGAGGAAAGCTATCCGGCGGCAGAACTCGATGGGGAAAAGATAAGCCGGGAGCAGTTTCTAAACGGCGTAGAGAATCCTGTCCAGGAAGATTGCGGGGAAAGGGGAGAGGGAGGGAGGCGGCGGGAGGCCGCCCCCGGTCCCGAAGAATATTATAGATAGACGGTCTCCAGCCGGGGTTGGTTAAACAATCCCCGGCCGGAGTTTAATTCATGAGAATGTACCGTCTCAAGATTTGGTTAATTGGGGACCCGGCTGTGATTTAATAAATAGCGGGCACCGATTCAAGACTAAGTTCAACGGAACCGAACAGGGCAATTAAATCGTACCGGGTCAAGACTTGGTTATATGCCCGGACCGGGTTTAGTTAAATGTAACCCGGCCGGATTAACCGTTGTTATAGTTATTATAACCGTTAATCTTGAGCAGCTTGTTTACGCCGTCCAGGTAAGCCTTGACGCTGGCCTCAACGATGTCGGTACTGGTGCCGCGCCCCAGGATGGTCTTATTCTGATACGAGATCTTTACTGCAACCTCGCCCAAGGCGTCTCTACCCTTGGTTACCGCGTTCAACTGGTAGTTCTCCAGCTTTATGTTGAGGCCGACGATCTTGTTGATGGCATTGTAGGCGGCATCAATGGGACCGGAGCCTACAGCCACCTCCTGGATAATGCTGTCGTCAGCGCACTTCAGCCGGATTACGGCGGAGGGGATGCTGCGGCTCCCACTCACCGTCTGCAGGTAATCCAGGCGGTACACGGGTTCCGCAGCAAAAATATGATCGAACACCAGGGCTTCCAGGTCTTCCGGGAAGATCTCCTTCTTCTTATCGGCCAGTTCCACGAAACGGTGGTAGAGGGATTCCAGCTGCTCTTCCGTAAGGGTATAGCCCAGCTGCTGGAGCTGGTTCTTGACGGCATGGCGACCCGAGCGGGCAGTAAGGAACATCTGGGCCGCCTTGCCGCCGATTAGGTCGGCATCGATGATCTCGTAGGTGCGCTTGTCTTTCAGGACACCGTCCTGGTGAATGCCGGAAGAATGGGCAAAGGCATTAATCCCCACCACCGCCTTGTTCACGGGGATGCGGATCCCCGTAAGCTTGCTGACCAGGCGGCTGGTGCGGTAGATCTCGCCGAAGTTTATGTCCGTATGGTAAGGATAGTGGTCCTGCCGGATCCTCAAGGCCACGACGATCTCTTCCAGGGCCGCGTTCCCGGCCCTCTCGCCGATGCCGTTAATATTGCACTCCACCTGGCGGGCGCCGTTCTCGATGGCGGCCAGGGAATTGGCCACCGCCAGGCCCAGGTCATTGTGGCAGTGGACGCTGAAAATCACCTTCTCGGCCCCGGGCACCTTCTCCCGCAGCCTCCTGATCAAGGCCCCGAATTCCTCGGGGACGGCATAGCCCACCGTATCCGGTATATTGATTACCGTCGCCCCGGCCTTGATGGCCCCTTCGATCACCCGGCAGAGGTACTCCTCCCGGGCCCTGGTGGCATCCTCCGGCGAGTACTCCACGTCGTCGGCAAAGCGGCGGGCATACTTTACCGCTTCCACCGCCTGCTCCAGGAGAAGCTCCGGATCCTTTCTTAGCTTGTATTTCATGTGGATATCCGAGGCTCCCAGGAAAACATGGAGCCGCGGGCGTTCCGCCTCCTTGATCGCTTCCCAGGCGGCATCGATATCCCCCTTCACCGCCCGGGCCAGGGCACAGATCACCGGCCCTTTGACCTGGCGGGCAATCTCCTGGACCGCTTTCAATTCGCCGGGAGAAGAAATGGGGAAACCGGCTTCGATTATATCTACACCCAGGCGGGCCAGCTGCCGGGCAAGCTCCAGCTTTTCCTCCCGGTTTAGCCTGGCTCCGGGAGTCTGCTCCCCGTCCCTTAAGGTGCTGTCGAAGATAAAAATTTTTTCTGACATGCTGCTGCCTCCTTACGCTTTGATTTGGAGTGGGGGAGAGGCATTAAAAAAACCTTTCGTCAAGAGACGAAAGGCTAGCCTTTCCGCGGTACCACTCTTTTTGGCGGCAAAACTACTACCGCCCACTCTTTTTAATAACGGAAGCCCCCGGCCCGGCCTACTCTTGCCCGAAGCAATTTCGGCGGGCAGCTCCCGGAGGAGTTCACCTGGCCAAAACTACCGCCTTGCACCCGAACGGCGGCTCTCTGGGAGTTTTGCACCCGGCTACTGGTTCCGGTCATCGCTGGTCTATTAAATTTTAATAACCCTAATATATATAAAAATTAAAGGGGTGTCAATATCTACCGGCACTCATGTTATCGGCCTGGGATACTGTCACCCTGCAAGCATCAGCCAACGCTCCCGCAATCAATGAAATTGCGTTTATCGGCAACGTCAAAGATGAGCCAAGCCACCGTCCCCCGGGCTCACGGCTTATTTCAATGATGAGCCAAAGCCACCCTCCCCCGGCCCGCCCCGATTTAGTCTTTTCCTGAAAAACGAAGGGGAGGCAGGATTTTGCACCCCGCTATGGGAATTAACTAAGGAATGGTGCAGGGGCCTTTGGCAGGCCTTTGCCTTTGCCTGAAGGAAGCCTGGACCAGCTGGCAAGCCGGCGGCTGAAGGAAAGAAAAGAGAGACGACCTGCATCACAGAAAAGGTTGCCGAACAGGAGGGGTAAGATGAAAGAGAGCAAGCCTTACTGGGAGGATCTGGAAAAGTACGCCGTGAACCGGGAGCCTGCCCGCTGTACTTCCATACCCTGCCCGGACCGGGAAAGCGCCCTGGGCGGCGGCCCTTCGCCGTATTACTGTTCCCTGAACGGGGAATGGGATTTTAAGTGGTCCCCCTGCCCCGGGGAGCGCCCCGCGGATTTTTACAAGGTGGATTACGACCTCTCCGGCTGGGATAAAATCCAGGTCCCCTCTAACATGGAGCTAAAAGGCTACGGCATCCCTATCTACCGCAACCTGGGCTACACCCCCAGCCTGGGCAAGGGGCGGCTGCCCCGGATCGACCCCAAAGACAATCCCGTAGGCTCGTACCGGCGGGAATTTACCATACCCGAGCACTGGAAAGACAAGGAGATCTACGTCAATTTTGACGGCGTCAAGTCGGCCTTCTACCTCTGGATTAACGGCCGGGAGGTGGGCTACAGCCAGGGCTCTTTTCTCCCCGCCGAGTTCCGCATCACCCCTTACTTGACAAAAGGGAAGAACGTTATCGCCGTGGAGGTCTACAAGTGGTCCGACGGCAGCTACCTGGAAGACCAGGATATGTGGCGCCTCTCGGGCATCTTCCGGGAGGTCTGCCTGCTGGCCGTCCCCCGGCTATCCGTGCGGGACTTCTTTGCCTGGTGCGACCTGGACCACAGCTATACCGACGCCCACTTTTATCTCCGCGCCAAGATCGCCAACCGCAATGAAACGGGGAGTTTTCCCTGCCGCCTGCAGGCGGCCCTCCTGGATGAAGAAGGAGGAGGGGAGCAGATCTGCCTGATGGAGGCGGAGGCCGCGGTGGAGGGCGGCAAGGAGGAGACCCTTATCCTGGAGCAGGAGGTCAAGAACCCCCGCAAGTGGTCGGCGGAGACGCCCCATCTCTACCGCCTCCTTTTGACTCTCCAGGACGGAGAGGGCCGGGTGCTGGAGGTGCGCAGCTGCTCCTTCGGCTTCCGGAAGGTGGAGATCAAGGAGAGCCAGCTCTTCATTAACGGCCGCTCCATCAAGCTGAAGGGGGTCAACCGCCATGAGTTTCATCCCGTTTACGGCCACGCCGTCCCCCTGGAGATTACCGAGGGCGACCTGCGCCTGCTCAAAGCCCACAACGTCAACGCCATCCGCACCAGCCACTATCCCAACAGCCCCGGCTTTTACGAATTGTGCAACCGCTACGGCTTCTACGTTATGGACGAAAACGACCTGGAAACCCACGGCCTGCGCCACCGCATCCCGGGGAGCGACCCCCGGTGGAGGGGGCAGTGCGTGGACCGCATGGTGCGCATGGTGGAGCGGGACAAAAACCATCCCTGCGTCATCATCTGGTCCCTGGGGAACGAGGCCGGCTACGGCGAAAACTTCCGGGCCATGAAGCGGGCCGCCCTGGAGATCGACTCCACCCGCCCCATTCACTACGAGGGGGACCACGTCCTGGATATCTCGGATCTTTTCAGCATGATGTACGCCATGCCCCGGACGGTGAAGCGCATAGGCCGGGAAAAGGTGGTCCGGGCCGGGCTTATGGAAAGCAACAACCCCCTGGGCAAAACCATATTCCCGCGCCAGTACCGGGACAAGCCTTTTGTCCTTTGCGAGTACGCCCACGCCATGGGCAACAGCCTGGGCAATTTCCAGGAATACATGGACCTGTTCGAGAAATACCCCCGCCTCATCGGCGGCTTCATCTGGGACTTTGCCGACCAGAGCATCTTGAAGGAGACCGCCGCCGGCGAAGATTTCTGGGCCTACGGCGGCGATTTCGGAGACCGGCCCAACGACGGCTTTTTCTGTGCCAACGGGATCGTGGCCGCCGACCGGAGCCCGCACCCGGCCCTCTTTGAAGTGAAGAAGGTTTACCAGGAGATCCAGGTGCTCCCCGTGGACCTCAGCCGGGGGAGGGTCCGGGTGATCAACAAGTACCGCTTCCGCCCCCTGGATTTTGTGGACCTGCACTGGCTGATCACCGAGGACGGCGCCGTCATCCAGGAGGGGAGGGCGGATCTCCCTCCGGTGCCCCCCCAGGGCGACGCTCAACTAACCATCCCCTTCCAGGCCCCCGCGGTAAAGGAGGGAGCGGAGTATCACCTGCTGCTGGAGTTTACCTTGCGGGAGAAGACCCCCTGGGCACCTGCCGGCTTTGTTATCGCCTGGGACCAGTACCCGCTGCCCTTCAAAGCCACCGCCTCCAGCGCCGCCGCTCCGCCCGCCCCTCAAGGAGGGGCTTCCCTCAAGCCCCAAAAGACCCTTAAGGTGGAGGAGACGAAGGAGGCCATCACCGTCAAGGGAGAGGATTTCTCCGTGGCCGTGGATAAGAAGCGGGGCACCCTTTGCTCCTACTACTACCGGGGCCGGGAGCATATCTCCGCCCCCTTGAAGCCCAATTTTTGGCGGGTCTCCACCGGCAATGATTTTGGGGTGGGGAATTTCGTCCCCCTGCTCAAGCGGGACAGCTGCTGGCGATTTATGGAAAAGAAGCGGAAGGTAAAGAAAATCTGGTGGGAGCAGCACCGAACCAGCCTGGTCAAGATCCATGTTTTCTCCCGGGTGCCCTTCGGAAGGAAGAGGCTCTATACCCTCTACCAGGTCAACGGGGAGGGGGAGGTGACCGTTTCCCTGGAGTTCATCCCCCTGCGGCAGTTGGATCGCTTCGGCATGCAGCTGGAGCTGCCGGGTTCATTGGACCGGATTCGCTGGTTTGGGAAAGGGCCCCATGAGACCATGGAGGATCGCCAGGCGGGGGGCCGGATTGGCATCCACTCCTTAACCGTGGAAGAGGCCGTCCACGACTACCTCTATCCCCAGGAAAACGGCAACCGGACCCAGGTGCGCTGGGTGGAATTCACCGACGGGGAGGGGAGGGGGCTGCGGTTTAAAGATGCGGGAGGGACCCTGCTTAATTTCAGCGCCTGGCCTTACACCGCCGAGGACCTGCACCGGGCCCGGCACATTCATGAGCTTCCCCGCCGGGAAAATATTACTGTAAACATAGACTACCGCCAGAAGGGGGCCGGCGGCAGTGTACCGGGGCTGCTGGTCCTGCTGGATAAATACAAGTTGAAGCCGTGGCGCCTCTACCGCTACAGCTTTACAATAAAAGGAATAGAAAAGGGGTAGATAAGCGAGCTCGCCGGGAAGCCGCAGCCACACTTGTTTTTTGCCGGAGAAGCCGGGCCGGAGGCCTGGCGGCGGGCAGTTCTCCGTTTTTCCGTTGGAGTTATGATGCGGCGGCGTGAAAAGCCGTATCGCGGCTTTTTCAATAAAAAAACGGAGCAAAATGGAGCAAGATGGTGATAGCAGCGGGATGCGGCTCTTGACGGGCAAATGAAAAATGTAGGCGCAAGCAGCGGCTGGCGGGGTAAAGACAATAATCAAGCGGGGAGGAATAACGATGACTAGTTTGTTGGAAAAAGCGAGAGAGCTGGGCCAGGCCATAAAGGAATCGGCGGAATTTCAGGAGCTGAAAAGGACTACCGACAACCTCCAGCAGAATCCGGAAGCTGTAGAAATGATTCGCCATATGCAGGAGATCAGGGATCAGATCGATTTTGTCCGAGCCAGCGGCCTGGAGCCCAGCCGGGAACAGATCGATCGCTTCAATGACCTCTCGGAAAAGGTAAGAAACAATCTCCTGGTTATCTCTTTCATGAAGGCTCAGGAAAATTTTGGCAAGTTCATGGAAAGGGTCAATAACGCCATCAGTCAGGGGATTGAAGGGGCGGATTAAACCAGCATCTTAATTGCTGAAAGCGGCCCGGTGCGGCTTAAGCTGCATGGGGTTAAATTAAAGCTGCCTCTAGTGAATAACTTAAGCGTTACAATACAGCGGCACAATGCCCTTGCTTAAAGCGTCACAGGGCCACTGCCCGGCAGAAGAGGGATGCCTGCTGAAAGCCGGGCCCGCTTAAGGCGGCACCGTTTTGCTTGCCAAAAAAGTGGCATACGGTGCCGGCTTATTAGGACGGATTAAAATGGCCCAGAGCGCCTGGCGCAGTTCCTTCCGGGCGGCGGAGTAATTTTTTCTTCAGCAGCCCGGAAGGAAATTTATTTAATGCATCACCTGAGGGAAGCATTTTAGTTTTAAATTAAAGAGTGGAGCAGGCGCTTTCCCGAACGGGGGACCAAAAGCTTTCGTCAAAACTTTCGCTGCCGGGGCCTTCAAAGACCTGTTTTCGGGCCCGGATCTATCTTCCGATAATATATCTTATGTTAACTAAGGGTTATTTTTCTCCCGGGAGGCGCCAGCGCCTGATGGGATGCCCCGCTTCCTTGAGTCTCCTGAGAATGGTGTCATGGCTTACCCCCACCATCTCCTCTATTTTGCTGGTGGAGTAGCCGGCGCGGTACAGCTCGATTACCTTTTGCAGGTCCACCTTTTTTCGCGGTCTGGCCAAGTCGCTCACCCCCAAGCCAGTTTTAGATATAAAACTTATTTCCTTTATTGCTTCTGCCCGTTATCTCCGGATGCAGCAACGATTATCTTCTTTTCCGGGCCCGCCGGCTTTTGCCGTCCCAAGCTTGTTTGTTCTGCTGGCCCAAACCGGGAAAACCTGTCAAGCCAAAGCCCTGCCCGGAAGCACCCCCCCCAAAAAACAGCTTCTATTTTGCCCTACAAGGCCCTTTTATTTTGCAAGACGACTAATTGGTCTCGCAAAAAGATAAAACCCCTTAAAAAGGCCGTTTTTCAGCAAGCAGGCAGATGTGCCCTTCAGACCTCAAACATTACCCGAATCATTGCCTGCCCGGCCCCTTGTCCGGAGGCCAAATATTTAGCGGGCGCAAAATTGCCCTACAAAGGCCCTTTAATGGGCAAGACGACTAATCGGTCCTGCCAATCGCTATTATGCCTTAAAAACCCATTCTCATCAGCGGCATTAATCATTTCTATGTGCTTGCCGCCGGCCTTCCAACGCGCTTGAAAAAATCTTTTTTTAAATCAATTTGCAGCCGACAGTTTAATCCTCGAGCAGAAAACGGGATTTAAAACCGGCTTAAGCTCCGACATTTGGATTGTATCTTTTTAAGCTCCGATATTTGGTTTGTACCTTTTTGCTCAAATCTTATGAGCCAAGGCCATCCGCCGGTCACAGTGCCGTTCCGCAACAACTCTTCATAACAGTTTATCCAAAAATATCTCCAATAAGCAGCAACGGTTTCGTCAAACTGACCACGTTTCGCCGGCCCGGCAGCGTTTTGTGCGGCCAAGCCGGCCATATTTTCCGCCTTTCCCAAAACATTTGCTGCGGTCTTAGCGCATTACCGCGCCGCCCGCCCCTATTGCTTACACGGCAAAAGGGGATATAGTCCTCCGGGAGAGGTGGCCTTATGGATATTATGCGATATTAACGCAAAATTTGTCAAGAGTTATTGCCGATTCAATTAATGCCATTTATTTACATTTTGCTAAAACTCCTTAAAATTTTAACTTTTTGGACCGGGCAAAGGTGTTCTTGGTTCCGGAAAAAAGTCCAATGGAAGAGAGCCCCAGCACTACGCCCAGGAGCAGCCCTCTTTTTATATCTCCCGGAGACAAGTAGTACACGGCAAAAAAAATACCCAGCACCAGGGATACCAGGGGGATAAATCTGCTGGGCAGGCCGGCCCTTTTCAACAGTTCGGAAAGCCCCACAATGACCGGAACGAGGGCAACCCCGTAAACGTTTAACTGTTCCACGGCCATCCCTCCTGTTTTTTTATATTTATTTATGTGTTCAGCGCCATTATTAGAACCGGCGGCCGCGCCGCACCCCATCAACTTTTAACTTTTGGCCGGAAACAAGCGGGTTCCCCTATGGAACCTGACTTGTTCCCTTCACCCCCTCTTATTGCAACCTACCAGGCTTTTTTTCAAGGGCTATGCTGCTATAATTTAGGCGAATGATTGCGGGATGGTGTAGTGGTAGCACGTATGACTCTGGATCATGAGACCCAAGGCAAGGAATATATTATCTTTTGAAAGAAGCCGACCCCGGCGGGATCCGTCATTGCCTCTCCTCCTTCCCGGCTCCGCCCCCCGCCGGCGCAAACTTCTCCGCCCCGCCCCACTCTGTCAACTTCCATAAAATGCCTGCCTGCCCGGGGAAAAGCGGCTAGTCCTTTCCCATCTCCACAATCCGCCGGGGGTAGGCAATCTCGATCCCCGCCTCCCGGTGCCGCTCCAGGATTAAGCGGCGCAGTTCCCGCTGAATAAACCAGAAAGACTGGTCCTTAACCAGGCCGATAATGGTGTACTTGGCCCCGGGGGCGTTCTTGTCTTCGATGTCCACCAAGCCATAGAGGTGGGGCGGCTCCACCAGATTTCCCTGGTCATCGGCAATAAAATGGCTGCCGTAGTTTTCCACCAGCTCCCGGCAAATCGCCTCCGCCACCCGGGATGCCGTCTCGTAGCTGACGTCATAGGCCAGGTAATAGGAGATAATGGCCCGCATTTTCTGACGGTTGTAATTGCGCACCGTGCGGATTTCGGAATTGGAAATAAAATTGAGGTGTCCTCCCCACTCCCTAATCTTGGTCATTCGCAAGCCGATCTCTTCCACGGTCCCCTTGATGCCCTGGTTTATCTCCACGAAATCCCCCACGTGGTACTGCTCTTCAAAAATGATGAAAAAGCCGGTAATGATGTCTTTAACCAGGCTCTGCGCCCCAAAGCCGATGGCCAGCCCGGCAATCCCGGCACCGGCAAACAGCGGTGCCACGGGGACCCCTAGAATAGACAAAACCATCAGCATGGCTAGGAAATAGATGGCGTACCGGAAAACACTGTACATCAATATGGAGAGGGTTTTCTCCTTTTTAATATCCAGGTGGGCCAGGGGAAAGATCCGGTCCAGCATCAGCTTCAACAAGCGCAGGGCGCTCTGGGTCAAAATAATAACCATCAAAATGTAGAGCAAGCTTTTTATCGCAGCCAGCAGCTGCGGCTCCCAGTCGATCCGGGCCAGGGGCTGCAGCATCCAGGGGGGCAGGTTCAGCCATTCGAGCATCGGAATATCTCTCCGCAATACCGGCTTTGGGATCTAAATGCAGGAAAATCGACACCAGTGTTAAATATATTATTACTAATAACCATAAAAGCTATAAAAGGACATAACCAGGATGAATATTGGCTTCTTTACCGACAGCTACCGGCCCTACACCAGCGGGGTAGTGCGCTCCATCGAAACCTTCTCCCGGGAGTTTACCGCCCGGGGACATGAAGTATATGTTTTCGGCCCCGACTACCCCTTGATGCACTGTCCCAAGGAAGAAAAGGTTTTCCGCTTTATCTCCATACCGGCGCCTACCATGCCCGATTTTGCCATGCCCATTCCCATTTCCGTGCAACTGGGTTCCACCATACGCCGGATCGGGCTGGATATAATTCATGTCCACTCACCCTTTCTTTTAGGCCGCTTGGGCGCCCGGGCCGCCCACAGGTACAAGCTTCCTTTGGTTTTTACTTTTCACACCCTTTACGATCAGTACGTCCACTACTTGCCCTTTGCGCAGAACGCCTCGCGGCGCCTGGTCCAGATTATCGGTCGGGATTTTTGCAACCGCTGCGACATGGTAATAACTCCCTCCCGCCTGGTTTTAAACTATCTCCAGCGCATCGGGGTAAAAGTCCCCATCTCCACCATCCCCACCGGCATTGAGCTGGAGGAGTTTGAAAATACCGATCCTGCCTGGCTGCAAAAAAATTATCACGTGGATCCCCGGCACAAGGTTTTGCTCTTCGTGGGCAGGCTGGGACAGGAGAAAAATATCGTTTTCTTGTTAAAAGCATTTGAGAAGGTTCTCCAGTCCTATCCCGACTGCGTACTGGTCATCGTGGGCAAAGGCCCCCAGGAAAGCTACCTAAAAGAGCTTTGCCACCAGCTGCGCATCGCCGGCCGGGTCATTTTTACGGGGGTATTGCCCCGTCACAAGCTGGTTCACTGTTACGCCAGCTCCCATCTGTTCGTCTTCCCCTCCGTTACCGAGACCCAGGGGCTGGTCATCGGCGAAGCCAAGGCCGCCGGCCTTCCCGTGGTGGCCATTCGTGCCTTTGGCCCCGCGGAATCCGTTGTCCACGGAGAAGACGGCTTTCTTACCGATCCATCCATACCCTCTTTCACGGAAGCCATCCTTAACTTGCTCCGCGACGAGCAACTCTACCGGCGCATGAAGGAAAAAGCCCTCGCCAATGTCCACTTGATCTCCTCGGGGCATTGCGCGGAACAGATGCTTTCCCTTTATCAGTCCCTTTTGGACAAATACAACTAGCCGGGAGACACGCTACGGGCAGATGGTGAACGAGGAGATGTCGTCTCTTGGGCAAATACTATTAGCCGGAGAATAGCCGGAGTCCTTTTTGCCGGCGGCGCCATTAGCCGGATTAAGGTCCGTTCTGCCAGTGCTTCCAGGGCCGCAGCGGGTAAATTAGGTCAATAAAGGGCGCAGAGAGGAAATAAACACGCTTTGTTTATAACGAGGTAAAAGCGACGCTTTAAAACAAAAACCCCGGAATCTTCTATATTTCCGGGGTTTCTTTCTGGCTGCGGGACCAGGATTCGAACCTGGGTCTTATGATCCAGAGTCATACGTGCTACCACTACACCATCCCGCAATCATTCGCCTAAATTATAGCAGCATAGACGGCTTCTTTCAAGAGATAATATATTCCTTATACCTTACAGCAAACATCTTGTCGCCAACAGGCCCATGCCTGCTCGCCGCCCTGCCAGCCTCTACCTTGCTTTTTCTTGTACCGTTCTCCTTTCAGGTTCAGATTTATTTAAAGCTAAGATTAACAAGGCTATGGCTATTGCAGCATGTTCTCTTTGCTTTGTCGCATCATGTCGAATATTGTATAAGGCCATACTTTTATAGGGTTATGTGCAATATATTGCAGACTACTTGTCTGTCATTACTCCCAATACTCTTTACTACAGCAGCGCTGGAATAAAAATTATACATAATTATACAATTTTTGCATGTAATATATTACATATGGTGCATTGCCATTTATTCTGCAAATTGCTGCAGCGTATGGCAGGATCATTCGCCTTATTCTGCAATATATTGCAATATTCTACTTGCATTATAGCCTTTCTTCCGGCTTCGACCAGAAAGCCCCGCCTTACCTTCCCTCCAGTTGCTGTACCGTGCGCCTCAGGCGCCGCACCGTCTCCTCCCGGCCAAGGAAGGAAAGCAATTCATAAAAGTCCGGCCCGCCGGTGCGTCCGGAAACGGAAAGGCGTACCGGCTGGATTAAACGCCCCAGGGAGAGGGAGGTTTCCTGGGCCAGCCTGGCAAAAGCCTCCTCGATGGTGCCCGGTTTGAAGTCGGGGAGGGCTTCCAGTTCGCCGGCAATTTTGTCGATTAGAGAGCCTGTCCCTTCTCTGGAAAAGTGCTTCTCCCAGCCCCGGGGGTCGTATTCGTAGTCCGCAGAGTAAAAATAGCTGGAAGCCTCGGCCATTTCGGAAAGGGTTTTTGCCCTTTCGCGCATCAGGGATACCACTTTCTGCAGCTTCCCCAGCTCCTCCTTCCCCGGGTTGGGACTGACCAGTCCTTTGGCCGCAAAAAAGGGCACAGCCAGGCGGGTTATGCGCTCCAGGTTCCCTTCCCGGAGGTAATGCCCGTTCATCCAGGTCAGCTTCTCGGTATCGTAGATGGCGGCCGTCTTGTTCACCCGCTCCAGGCTAAAACGGGCGATCATCTCTTCCAGGGGCAAAATCTCCTCGTCTCCGCTCAGGGAAGGCGACCACCCCAGCAGGCACATGTAATTGACCAGGGCTTCAGGAAGATAACCCTTTTCCCGGAATTCCTCCACGGCGGTAGCCCCGTGCCGCTTGCTCAACTTGCTCCGGTCGGGGGCCAAGATCATGGGCAGGTGCGCATAGCTGGGGATGGCGCAGCCCAGCGCCCGGGCGCACAATATCTGCCGGGGCGTGTTGGAGAGGTGCTCTTCCGCCCTGATTACATGGGAGATCTCCAGTTGGGCATCGTCTACGACGCTGGCAAAATTGTAGGTCGGCAGCCCGCTGGACTTGATAATGATAAAATCGTCGATAAGGGCATTGTCAAAGCGAACGGAGCCCCGGATCAGGTCCTCCACCACGGTTTCGCCCCGGTCCGGAGTAAGCAGCCTGACCACGGGAACCCGACCCGCCGCTCGCAGTTTTTCCTCCTGCTCAGGAGTCAGGTTTCGGCACTTGCCCGGGTAAAGATAGGCTTCTCCCTTCCGGCGGGCCTCCTCCCTGCCCGCCTCTAGCTCTTCCGGAGTGCAGTAACACCGGTAAGCCTTCTTATTTTCCAGGAGCAAATTGGCGGCCCGGTGGTAGCGCTCCAGGTTCTGCGACTGAAAATACGGCCCTTCATCCCAATCCAGGCCCAGCCAGCGCAAGGATTCCATCAAGCCCTCCACGTACTCCGGACGGGAACGCTCTTCATCGGAATCGTCGATGCGCAGTATAAACACCCCGTCATGTTTTCGGGCAAAGAGATAATTAAAGAGCGCCGTTCGCGCCCCGCCGATATGCAGCTCCCCAGTGGGGCTGGGAGCAAACCTAACCCTAACCTTGGCCAAAACCCTCCACTCCTTTATCCGGTTAAAATTTTTGCCTCTTTCCTTTTACTTTAAGTAATATAACATAAGTTACCCGCTATTTCCACATGAAAAGGCCGCCCTTTCCAGGCAGCCTTTCTCCTCCCTTAAAACCCTCCTTGGCAACTTTATTAAAAAACTGCCTCTTCCCTAACGGCCCAAAGCCTTCGGGATAGAGTTCTTCAAGGCCCTTTTTACTTAAACTGGTTCAAGGCAATGCGGCACTGTTGCAGGCAGTCCTCTATTTTTTGGGCGGATTCTACAAAAGCATTCTGGGCCTGGGTATTCTCCGTTTCCTGGGCGGCCCGCCTTAATTCCCTTGCCGAGAAGCTTATATTCTCGATGCACTGTTCCACCCTTTCCCGGACGTCCATCTCTCTATCCCCCCTGTTTTCTTGATAGTATATTATGGGGCAGATAAGGGGGCAATCATACGAAAAGCGGGCCAAAGTCACCCTCCCCCTGGATCCCTGGCTGCCTCCTCCCCCTCGCCTGTTCCCAGCAGGTAAAGGGCGGCTACCGGGGCGTAGTAGTCCCGCCCCAGGAACTCCCGGGATACTTCTTTATCGTCCATGTAGACAACGCGCCAGGTGCTGATATAATGGCCCGGCTTCCCGGCCCGGAGCAGCTTCTTCTCCCCCTTCGGCAGGCTGGAAGTTTTCTGGTAGCGGACGGGGGGGTAAACCTTTTGATAACCGGAGGAGATGATCTCCACCCGCTCCTTCATCGGCGGCCCGAAAATCCGGAAAGTCAGCCGGTCTTGCGCCAGCTCCGCACCGATCAAAATATGGTGCTCCCGGTTGTTGACAAATTTAAAATCCAGGAGCCCCTGGGCGATGGTGGCATCCCGCCCCAGGGGAAGGTAGCCTACCGCCTGGGAGTGGTTCCAGCGCTCCAAGATCTCCAGGTTTGCCAGCAGGGCGGCGTTGTAAAGGGTGGAAGAAACCTGGCACAAGCCTCCGCCCAAGCCGGGAACCAGTTCCTCTCCCACGATGATGGGCGCCTCCAGGTAGCCTTTCTCCCGGGTAGCCGGGCCCACCACCTGGCTGAAGGAGAAGACTTCCCCCGGCGCCAGCAGGCAGCCGTTAACTGCCGCGGCCCCGATCCGGATATTGTTAATCCGGTTGGACGTTCCGGAGACCTGGGTGGAAAAGGAAATCATCACTTTGTCCACCTCCAGGCGCTCCAGATCCTCCGCCGTTACCGGCGGCGCAGATTTTCCCGTGGGAACCGCCAGGGTTCTCTCCGGCCGGTGTATAGACTCTATGAGCAGCTTCCTTAATTTAACGGCTTGGAGGTAGCGCCCCTCCCGCTCCGGGATAATCTTTACCTCCTCCCCCTCTACCTGGAAGCGGGCGCTCTCCGGCGAACGGTAGACCATTTCCGCCAGCCGGCGGTTAAATTCCGCCAGCTTCTCTTCATCCACCAGTACCGGGGCCGTCACCTTGATGGGCCTATTCTTAAACCAGAAAGCCAGCCGTGCAGAAAGTCCTTTTACCCCCCTCCCCGCCCGGGAAACCAGTTCCAGGGTCTTTTCCCGGTCCGGAGCCAGCCCCATTTCTTGATAGGTTGCCGTTAACGTCCCCTGGGAATCCGGCAGCTCCAGGGATACTTCCTCCTGGGACCAGAGCTCCCGCTCCAGGAGGGCGGGAAGATCTTTAAGCGGCCTCCCCCCCAGGTTCAGCTGCTCCAGGTAGACGCCGTGGTAAACCCGGTTCCGGTAATAGGCATAATCGACGGTAATGAGGGCCACGGCAAGAAAAGCGATTGCCGCCAGGGCGTACCGCCATCGCCTTCCGGCAGAGGAGCCGCCCCTGAAGAAAGATAAGGAAGAAACAACTAGATCCCGGATCTTGTCCTTAACGGGCACCGCAATCCTCCCCGCTCCATATCTCTAAAAAAGATATGAACCGGGAAGATGATTTTATGCATTGTTATTATTTACGGCAGGTATAAAAAAAAGAAAGGGGTAAACAATATAAATGGAACCTCACAAGGCACGCGGTTAATGTAACTGGTTTACAGCAACGGGCCTTTGCTGAGGTTCCGTTTTTTCGGGACTATCTCAAGATGGAAAGCAGTATGCCGGCGGCCACGGCGGAGCCGATAACACCGGCTACGTTGGGCCCCATGGCATGCATCAGCAGGTAATTGTTGGAGTTGGCCTGCCTCCCTACATCCTGGGAAACCCGGGCGGCCATGGGCACCGCCGAAACACCTGCCGAGCCGATGAGGGGATTCACTTTCCCCCCGGTGATCAAATATAAAAGCTTGCCCATCAATACTCCTCCAGCCGTCCCTATAGCAAAGGCGACCAGTCCCAGGAAAATAATCCCGATGGTCTGCCAGGTGAGGAAGTATTCCGCGGTAGCCTTGGCCCCCACGGAAACGCCCAGGAGGATAACCACGATATTATTCAGCTCCGTCTGGGCCGTTTTGCTCAAGCGCTCCGTAACGCCCGTCTCCCGCAGCAAGTTGCCGAACATGAGCATCCCCAGCAAGGGGACCGCCGCCGGCACCAGCAAACCCGTCAGGATAATCACCACGATGGGGAAAATTATTTTCTCCGTCTTGGATACCTCTCTTAACTGTTTCATCTCCACCCGTCGCTCTTTCTCGGTGGTCAGCAGCCGCATTATGGGCGGCTGGATCACGGGCACCAGGGCCATGTAAGAGTAGGCGGCAATGGCGATGGATCCCAGCAGTTCCGGCGCCAACTGGTTGGCGCAGTAGATCGCCGTCGGTCCGTCGGCGCCTCCGATGATGCCGATGGCCCCCGCCTGCTGGGGAGTAAAGCCCAGGAACAAGGCTCCTGCAAAAGTCAAGAAGATCCCCAGCTGGGCCGCCGCCCCCAGCAGAATGGTTACCGGATTGGCAATCAGAGGGCCGAAATCGGTCAAGGCACCGACCCCCAGGAAGATCAAAGGAGGGTAAATTCCGCTTTCCAAGCCCAGGGAAAGGTAGTAGAGAAGGCCTCCCGGCCCCGATTCGCCGGGCGGGTTCAACAAGTCCGCCAGGGGCAGATTCACCAGCAGCATCCCGAAACTAATGGGCACCAAGAGCAGCGGCTCGTACTTCTTGACAATGCCCATGTAAAGCAGGAAGCAGGCGATGGCGATCATGATTATTTGGGAAAGCGTTATATTGTAATAGCCGGTAGAATGGATAAAATTAAAGATCAGGTCGAGCATAACAGGCTCACCCCCAGGTTTTCGGCTTCGCTGCTGCTTCTTCCAAATCGGCAACTCATTTCAAAATCACCAGGGTGTCGCCGGTATTAACGGTATCGCCCTTCTTCACCAGCACCCGGGAGACCACACCCCCCTGAGGTACCGTTATTTCGTTCTCCATTTTCATGGCTTCGATAATCAGAAGCACGTCCCCGGCGTTGACCCGGTCGCCCTCTTGCACCTTGACTTCAATGACGGTTCCGGGAATAGGAGCGGGGAACTTGAAGCCGTCGCCTTCCGGGCCCGCCGGTTTTTCGGGCTGAATTTTTTCTTGCGGAGCCTTTTCTTCTTTAACGGGAGGAGCCGGGGCCGCTTCTCTACTCCCCGTTTCCGGCTCCGCGGCCCGGACAACCTGCGGCACCGCCTGTTCTACCCTGGGAAGACCGGGCTTTTCCGCCACCTCTTCCACCAGGACATCGTAAGTTTGTCCATCTACCGTTACTTTAAATCTTTTCACGCAACCTACTCCTCCTTATATTCTCTATTTCTGTACGCCCCTCCAGCAGGCTTTTCCTGGCGGCCAGGCCCCATTTCCTGCCGAGGACGGGAGACGGTTCCGCAGGCGTGATGGTCAGCCGCGGGCTTTCGGTTTCATACCCCGTTAAATAGGCATGCACCGCCGCCGCTATAGCGGCCATCACCCGGGGATCCCGGCGGTTCTGATCAGGAATGGCCTCCCGCTGAGAAGGATGATGGCTGCCCGTCGGCGGTGCTGCATCTTCGCTTTTTCTCTGACCGGACCCTACAGTGCGCTTTAAGATCCAGCTGAAGAGAGCCAAGACGATGTATAAGAAAAAGAGGGCCAGCATCGTCACCAGTATTCCCAGGGCGAATATCTGCCACGCTGTTTCTATTTTTGCCAAAAAGGACTGCCTCCCTCCAAAAAAATACTGCTGAAACCTATTCTATCATTTAAAGTATCTTTAGAAAAGGCCTGCCTTATATCCGCCGGACGACCCGCTTCAGCTGTTCCAGGCAGCGGTAGGGGACGGAGATGCTGCCCGGCTCCCGGAAACCCGTTTGAAAATCCCCATGGAAGTCGGACCCGCCCGTTATAAACAGCCCCAGATCCAGGGCTTGTCCCCGGTAAAATTCCTGAAGCCCGGCATGGTGATCGGGATGGTAGACCTCTACCCCGCGCAGTCCCATCCGGACCAGGTTGCGCAAAACGGTCTTCCCCTTCTCGCCGGGATGGGCCAGGACGGGGACGGCGCCGTCTTTCAGGAGCAGGCGCAGCGCCTGGGCGGCAGAGAGGGTTTCCCGGGGGACGTATGCGGGCCTCCCCCGATCCAGGAAGCGCTGGAAAGCCTCCTCGGTGCTGGGGCAGTAGCCCTTTTTAACCAGCACCCGGGCCAGGTGCAGCCTCCCCGGAGCCGCTTTCCCGGCAGCGGAGAGCACCTCTTCCCAAGAGACCCGGATCTCCAGGTCCCGCAAGCGGTCCAGCATTAACTGCATGCGCCGGTAGCGTTCTTCCCGCATAAATTGCAGGGCCTTTTCCAGTTCCCCTCCCCTGGCGGGATAGTAGCCCAGGAGGTGAAACTCCCCGCCTTGATAAAGGACGCTGATCTCCACCCCGGGGACGACTTCAATATTCCACTCCTTCCCGGCGCGGAGAGCCTCGGGAATCCCCTCCAGGGTGTCGTGATCGGTAACCGCCGCCGCCTTCAGGCCTGCCCGGGCGGCCAGCTTGATAACCTCTGCCGGAGGGTAAACGCCGTCGGAAGCATCGGTATGCAGGTGCAAATCAACCCGTTTTTCAGAGGGAGGGTAACCGCGCATCTTTCAGCAGCCTTTCAAGCCAGGTTTTCTCGCAGCAGGCGGCGTATATTGCCCCCGGCGATCAGCTCCAGTTCTTCACGACTAAATCCCCTTTCCGCCAGGGCTTCCAGGAGAGCGGGGTGGGCGGAAGCATCGGGCAAGCCGGCGACGGTAAGCTCGATCCCGTCGAAATCGGAACCGATGGCCAGGTGCTCAACCCCGGCTACGCCGGCTACGTGCACAAAGTGATCCGCCAGCTGGGAAAGAGTGGCCTGCTCCGATCCGGTTATAAAGAGGGGATAAAAGGAGAGGGCGGCCACCCCGCCTTTCCGGGCCAGTTCCTTCAGCTGCCGGTCAGACAAGTTGCGGGGATGGTCGCAAAGAGCCCGGGCATTGGCATGAGAGACCAGGGGAGGTTTCCCGGCCAGCTCCAGGGCGTCGAAAAAGCCGGGCTCGGAAATGTGGGCCAGGTCCAGAATTATCTTTTGCCTGGCCATCTCGGAGACCATCCAGCGGCCCTGGCGGGTCAAACCTCCGCGGGATTCCCTTTCGCCGACCCCGTCGGCAAAGCGATTGCGGTGGTTCCAGGTTAGCGAGATGCAGCGTACCCCCAGCCGGTAAAAAACGGGCAGCAGGTCCGGGTTATCCTCCAGGGGTTCGGCCCCCTCCAGGGCCAGGAGGCAAGCGATCTTCCGCTCCCCTTCCGCCCGCTCCAGGTCGGCGTACTCCCGGAGGGGGATCAGGTAATCGCTATTTTCCTCCAGGCAGTCCAGGTAGCGCCCGATGTACCCCAGGGCTTCCGACAGGTATTGACCAGGCTTCCCCCGGGCGGCGCTGCATACCGCAAAAAATTGAACCGCCACCCTGCCCTTCAACAGCCTGGGCAGATCCAGGTGGGCCTGCTCGTTGTGACGCTTAAAATCGTATCCGGTTTCTTTAAGCCGCCAGACCGTATCGCAGTGGCAATCGGCAACGGTCAAGCCTGCTGTGTTTACGCTCATAAGTAGATTTTACACCAAGTCCATAAAAAAAACACCCTCCCCGGGCGGAGGGCCTCCATCTTTGGAAAAGGCACCGCCTAGCGAGGTTCAATTATTAACTTGATGGCTGTCCTCTCTTCGCCATCGATTACTATATCGGTAAACGCCGGGATACAGATTAAATCGATCCCCCCTGGTGCAACAAAACCCCGAGCAATAGCCACCGCCTTAACAGCCTGGTTAAGAGCACCCGCGCCAATGGTTTGAATTTCAGCTCCTCCCCGTTCGCGGAGCACACCGGCCAGGGCTCCGGCAACAGAATTGGGGTTAGATTTTGCTGAAACCTTTAATACCTCCATCTAATTATAGAAACCTCCTTGAACGAAATTTCATATTTTAGATTTCGTCTAATATCCCCGTAATCCTGCCAGAAATTTATGAATTATTATTCAGGATACAGAAAGGATAGACGCTTAATAAACCGGGTTTTGAACGTATCCATTTCGAACCCCAGGACCACGGCATTGAATTGCGACCTCCCCCGGGATATATTCATCCTTGCGGGAAGACCGGTGGTAAATCTATATAGGGCCGGCTCCCGGTCCATACCCAGGATGGAATCGTGCAACCCGGTCATGCCCACATCGGTAATATATGCCGTCCCTCCGGGAAGCAGTCTTTCGTCCGCCGTTTGCACATGGGTATGGGTACCGATCACCCCATGGACCCGGCCGTCCAGATGCCATCCCAGGGCCTGTTTTTCCGATGTTGCCTCCGCGTGAAAATCTACGATTATTATCTTGGCTATATCCCGGAGTTTATCGACCTCCTCCTTTGCCCGTCGGAACGGACAATCCAGTGGTGGCATAAAAATTCTTCCGACCAAATTCAAAACTGCTACGGAAGTACCCTTAACCTCTACCACTGTCCACCCGCGGCCGGGCGTGCCCGCCGGATAATTGGCCGGCCTCAGCAAGCCTGGCTCGCTGTCTATGAAATCGAAGACTTCTTTTTTGTCCCAGATATGATTGCCGCCGGTGATTACGTCTATCCCCATCTCCTTGAGCTCGCTGAGAACCGGGGCGGTGATCCCCATGCCGCCGGCGGCATTTTCTCCGTTGGCGATAACCAGGTCGATGGAATACTCCTTCTTAATTCCCGGAAGCACCTGGCGCACGCACTCCCGGCCGGGTCGGCCTACAATATCACCAATAAAAAGGATCTGCAAGCACATGCCTCCTGTGTAGAGAAAACCAACTTAGGCGAATATTTCGCAATTATCTGTCATGTGACGACAAAAAAAATTATTTATCGTAAATGTACACTTTTCCCGAATCCCGGAAAGCAAAAAGCTGCCCCATGGTATCCTGTCCCAGGCGGTTAAATTTGCGATTCCTAAAGAGCATCAACCTTTCTTCCATCGAGCCAGCCGCTTCCTCTTCCCCGGCCTCGCTTGCGCAGCGGTTCTCCGCCAGCAGCCGGTCATTAAACTGCTCCCGCATTAACCGGCAAAGCAAGCTGACTTCATCGTAAGCCAGGAACTTATCCTTGATCAGGACCTCGACCCGGGTTAACCCTCCATAGTTCTCTTTGCGTATGCTTACCCGGTGCACCTCCCCCTTTTTAAAATAGCTGAAAGCCTCTAATTTGTCTTTGAGCAAGGCACAAAAACTCCGGTAGCTTTCTCCTTTAAGATCCTTAGTGACCAAATAGGCGATGTTATACGAAGCGCTAACCGGGTCAAAGCCGGCGGTATAGATCTCCGGGTAACGGAGAAGCATGTTGACAATGAAGTTCACAGGATAGCTCTCTTCCAACCCGCCGCCCGGCACAAAAACCCGCCTCCGCCGATTAAAAGGTACCATTTATAATTCCATGGCCATAGTCTAAACTCCTTCTTAGCCATAAAAAAAAGTGCCTGCGCGGCACTTTTTTATAAGCTCATCTCTGGACGATGCCTAAAGGGTTTATCTCTCTACTTGGCGTAATCGATGGCCCTGGTCTCCCGGATAACGGTGACCTTAATCTGGCCGGGGTATTCCAGCTCGCTTTCAATCCGCTTCACGATCTCCCGGGCCATGTTTATGGACCCGTAATCGTCAATCTTTTCCGGCTTGACCATGATCCTGATTTCTCGCCCGGCGTGAATGGCATAGGCTTTCTCTACCCCGTCAAAGGAGTCGGCAATCTCCTCCAGCTTCTCCAGGCGCTTGATATACGCCTCCAGGGTTTCCCTCCGGGCTCCCGGCCGGGCGGCGGAGATGGCATCGGCGGACTGAACCAGGACCGCCTCCAGGGTATGGAAGTCCACATCCCCGTGATGGGCGGCAATGGCATTGACTATCTCCGCAGATTCCCGGAATTTTTTAGCCAGGGCGGCGCCGGTAACCACGTGGGAACCTTCCACTTCGTGATCTACGGCTTTGCCGATATCGTGAAGCAGACCCGCCCTCTTGGCAAAGTTTACATCCAGCCCCAGCTCGGCAGCCATGACCCCGGCCAGGTGGGCAACTTCAATGGAATGCTGCAGCACGTTCTGTCCATAGCTGGTCCGGTAGCGCAGCTTGCCCAGCAAGTTAACCAACTCCGGATGCAGGCCGTGAATGCCCGTCTCAAAAGTGGCCCGCTCTCCTTCCTCCTTGATCTGAGCTTCCACCTCTTTGCGCGCTTTTTCCACCATCTCTTCGATCCGAGCGGGGTGTATGCGCCCGTCGCTGATTAACTTCTCCAGGGCGATGCGGGCTATTTCCCGCCGGATGGGATCAAATCCGGAAATAATTACCGCTTCCGGCGTATCGTCGATAATCAAATCAATTCCCGTCAGCGTCTCCAGAGTCCGGATGTTTCGTCCTTCGCGGCCGATGATCCGGCCTTTCATCTCATCGTTAGGGAGGTTCACCACGGAAACGGTAGTCTCGGTAGCATGGTCAGCGGCACAACGCTGAATGGCCATGGTCACAATTTCCCGGGCCTTCTTCTCTGCATCGGCCTTGGCCTGGCTTTCGATCTCCTTGGCCAGGGCCGCCATTTCATGGGAGACCTCCTCCCGGACCCGCTGCAGAATAACCTCCTTGGCTTCCTCGGTAGTCAGCCCGGAAATCCTCTCCAGTTCGGCCAACTGCTGCCGCTGGAGATTGCTTAATTTCTCGTTTAGTCTCCGGTTCTCTTCTTCCTTCCGCCGCAACTCCTCTTCCTTGCGTTCAATATAGCTGGTCTTCCGATCCAAGCTCTCTTCTTTCTGCTGCAAGCGGCGCTCTATGCGCTGCAGTTCGTTTCTGCGTTCTTTGATCTCCTTGTCCAGCTCGTGGCGCAGGCGGTGTACTTCTTCCTTGGCCTCCAGCCGCTTCTCTCTTTTTATGGCCTGGGCTTCGCTATTGGCCTCTTCGATGATCTTCTTGGCTGCCTCTTCCGCCGAGACGATGCGGGCTTCGGCAATATATTTGCGAATGAAGTATCCCACTACCAAGCCAACTGCGCCGGCTGCCACAGCGGCTAGAATTAATTCCAACACTTGTATCACCTCCGTTTCTTCATTTAAAACACCTATGGCGGTAAAGATCCGGTAAAATAACAAACAAAGCTGTGTCAGAAACACAGCTTAAAAGAGAAAGCCCTTGTTGATGATATACTTTCACCGCAAGCTAACTATGAATTTATAAATCTATCCACAGCGCCTTTCGGGCACAATTTTCTCTTTTAAGTTATGACTGATCCACAAATTTACATATATTGTAAATAGAGCCTGAACGTATAAATTGTACCCTTTAGCCGGCATTATGTCAAGAGAGTTCGTCCAGGGTCTCTTGCTCCAGACACTCTCTTAAAACATGTCGGATCACATCGCTCCTGAAGCCGCGCCGGTAAAGGTATGCTCCCAAGTTGGCGGCCGCCTTCCGGTCCAGGCCGCCTCTGCGGTTCCTGATCTTCTTCTCTACAAGAGCTTTGGCCTGTGCTTCTTCCTCCTGGGCATCATATAATTTTAAACACTCTTCCGTTATGCTCCTGGCAATGCCTTTCCGTTTCAGCTCGTTTACCGCCCGCCGGAGACCAATCCCCCGCAATTTCGAAGAGCGGATATAGTCGTCGGCAAAGCGGCGATCATCGATGTACCCATATTCCATCATCTCTTTCATGATCGCGGCAATGACCTGCTCTTCATACCCGCCTTTGCGCAGGTAATCCGCCAGCTCCTTGCCGGTGCGCGGCCGGTAGCCCAGGTAGCGCAGCGCCCGGCCCCGGGCCTTCTTTAAAATGCTCTCGTCAGCCATGTTAGGCGCTGTCGCCGCTCTCTTTCCGGGTCGTCATGATGCCGCAGGCTTCCCGGATCTTTTCTTCCAGCTCCTCCGCCAGCTGCGGGTTGTCCTTAAGGTATTCCCGCACGTTTTCCCGTCCCTGGCCCAGACGTTCCTCGCCGTAAGAATACCAGGCCCCGCTCTTGGTGAGGATCTTGTGCTCCAGCCCCAGATCGATGAGATCTCCCTCCCGGGAGATGCCCTCCCCGTAAATAATATCAAACTCCGCCGTCTTAAAGGGAGGCGCCACTTTATTCTTTACCACCTTGACCCGGGTCCGGCTGCCGATCACCTGATCCCCCTGCTTGAGGGACTCCACGCGCCTCACATCCAGGCGAATGGAGGCATAGAACTTCAAAGCCCGGCCTCCCGGGGTTACCTCCGGGTTGCCGAACATGATCCCTACTTTCTCCCGGATCTGGTTGATAAAGATAGCCGTGGTCTGGGACTTGCTGATGGCTCCGGAAAGCTTGCGCAGCGCCTGGGACATCAAGCGCGCCTGCAGCCCCACGTGGGGATCCCCCATCTCCCCCTCAATTTCGGCCCTGGGAACCAGGGCGGCCACGGAATCCACCACCAGGACGTCGATGGCCCCGCTCCGGACCAGGGCTTCGGCTATCTCCAGGGCCTGCTCGCCGGTATCCGGCTGGGATACCAGCAGGTCATCGATTTTGACTCCCAGGTTGGCCGCGTAGTTGGAATCCAGGGCATGCTCGGCATCGATAAAGGCCGCGTAGCCCCCTCGCTTTTGGGCCTCGGCAATAACGTGCAGGGCCACCGTAGTCTTGCCGGAAGATTCAGGACCGTAGATCTCGATTACCCTTCCCCGGGGAACCCCCCCTACCCCCAGGGCCAGGTCCAGCGAGAGGCAGCCCGACGGAATAACATCTATTCCCATTTTCACGGCCTGACCCAGCTTCATAATGGAACCCTTGCCAAATTGCTTTTCAATCTGCAGCAAAGCCATTTCCAGGGCTTTCTCCTTGTCCACCCAGAACACCCCCTGATGCACATTCCTGACCCCACTCTAAACTATTCTTTACCAGCAAATTAATTTCCTGCATTGCCAGGGTAATATATTTCCTGCAGGCAGCGATAGACCGCCCCCGTCTTAAAGAGCAGACTCTGGTAGAGAACGATGCTCTCCACCATCGTCTCCGCGGTGCGAAAGTCCCTCTCCCGCTCCAGGACGCCGGCGATCTCCTCCGCCGCCGGCGGCCGGCGCATCCGACCCAGGGTTAAATGGGGTCGGTAGGGGCGCTGTTCCATGGAGACGCCCCGGCAGGCCAGGGCTTTCTCCAGCCGCCGGGCGCACTCCGCCAGGGAAGCGGCACCCTGGTTGACCCCCAGCCAGAGCACCCGGGCCCTTTCCACCGAGGGGAATACCCCCATCCCTCCCAACTGCAGCGGAAAGGGCTTGCCGCCGGCCAGGCTCTCCTGCATCCCCTGGACGATGGCGTCCAGCTTTTCCTCGGGGACCTCCCCGATAAACTTCAGGGTCAGGTGCAGGTTCTCCCGGGGGACCCACTTAATCCCCTGCAAATCCTTTTTTAAGCGCTGCTGAAGCAGGTCCACTTCCTTCTGCTGCTGCGGCGACAGGTTAACCGCGATAAAAAGGCGCACGAAAATTCCTCCCCTTCTGCCGCCGGGCTTTTCCTGCTCTTCCCCTAGCGGCGGTAATGGCGCTGCAGGGAAAATACATCCTGGTACTGGTGCACCGTAATCACGTCCGCCATGCTGAGCCGGGGGCGCTCCTGCTCCTCCCGGACAAAATAGAGGATCACCATGCTGTAGGGATTATCCTGGGGCGATTGAAGCCCTCTTATTCCGGCGGCACCGGTGGAGCCCGCATTTACCAGGAAGCTCCCCTTCTCCTCTCCCACCTGGACCCGATGCGTGTGGCCGCTTAAGATGACGGGAACTTGGCCGGCAAAGGGCTCCCCCACCAGGGGATGGTGGACGGCCACCAGGTCCGGGAGGCGCTCCGGCTCTTCCAGAAACCCGGCTAAAACCTGCCGGCCGGCCTCCTTTAGCTCCTGCTCCGCCGCCACGGCAAGGGTACTGTCCGCCGAGGAAAGGTCGGCGATTCCGGCAATCCGCAGCCCCTCAATCTCTATGGTCCCCTGTTCCAGCACCAGGGCCCCCTCTTCTTTCAATTTCTGCACAACCCGGGGGGAATCGTGATTGCCCGGTATGAAAAGGTAGGGGACGGGAAGGGTGGCCACCCGGGAGACCAGCTCCGATTCCACGGGTGTCCCGTAATCGGTAAGATCGCCCGTATCGATGATCAGGTCGATCTGAAAGGTCTCCACCACCTTTTCGATAAAATCAAAGGCCACGGGATTATTGTGAATGTCCGAGACATGCAGAACCCTCAATTCATGGCCGTCGTCGGAGGGGCGCACCTTTTCCAACTGTTCCGACAGGTGGTACAATTTGGTGGTGATGGTCTCCATCTGCACTCCCAGGTTCTTCAGGGTGCTCACGGTGTCGTCCACCAGATCGATTACCCAGGGAGCGGCTGTCAGCGCTCCCGTGTACTGGGGGGTGTTGAAGGCGTTAATGTTGTAGGGATGGAGCAAGGTAGTATAGATAAGCCCGACAAAAAGCGCCCCCGACGCCAGCCCCGTGGCCAAAATCTGCGGAAGCCGGTGTCTCCTCCAGATGAATAAGGCCAGGAGCGCCCCTCCCAACACCGTCAGCAGGGTGCAGCGCCCCAGGAAGCGGGTCAATATCTCCCTGATCTGCGACTCCAGGAGGAGGGAGTCGTCATTGATGCTGCTCAGGGTTGCCGTCAGCTGGTCCAGGTCCACGTTGAGCAGGGTTATCTTTAAAGCCAGGGGCCGCCAGTGGGTCGCCGCCCTCACTTCACCGAAGGGCGGGATAAAGATAACGGTATTCCCCCGGCCCGACCAGGAGAGCTCCACGTTAAATTCAAAGGCCTGGACCAAGTACCGGGTCTGGCTGAAAAACTGGACCACGAAAAAGATGGCCAGGAGGGCCAGGAGAAGCACCGCCCCCGCGGCGAATACTTTGCCCCGCTTAGCTGTCCGCATCTTCCCGCATCATCCTCCAGAGCAGCACCCAGGCCGCCTGGACGGTCCGGCTTTTGACCATCCTCCGGGAACCGTTCCAAAGCAGCTGCCAGCATTCCTCTCCAGGGCCGTTAACGGCGGCCACGTAAACCAGCCCCACGGGCTTCTCTTTCGTCCCGCCGCCGGGACCGGCAATGCCCGTTATCCCGATCCCCCAGTCCGACTGCAATCTGTCCCGGACCCCCCGGGCCATCTCCAGGGCCACCGCTTCGCTTACAACCCCTTCCGTTTCTATGAGCGCCTCCGGAACCCCCAGGAGCGCTATCTTCACCGCCGGGTCGTAGGCTACCATGCCTCCCTTAAAATAGCGGGAGCTGCCGGGGCGGTCGGTAATGCTGTCCGCCATCAAACCGCCGGTGCAGGATTCGGCAACGGCGATGGTCTCCCCCCGCTTCAGCAGGGCCTCGGCCACCTTCTCCTCCAGGGTCTCTTCCCCCTCCCCGAAGTAAAAGTCTTTTAGGGCTTTCTTAATCAAAGCGGCCCCTTCTTCCAGCAGCTGCTGCGGGTCCCGGCGGCCGTCCCCGGTGGCACAAAGCTGAATATGTACCTCCAGCCCGGAAGAGACCAGGCACAGGGAAGGGTTGTCCCACTCCCGCAGGGACTTCAGCTGCTCGTCCAGGAAGGACTCGCCAAGGCCGACGCATTTCAGGAGCCGGGTCTGGACCTTCTCCGCCCAGTCCAGCCCTTCAAGGAAGGGAAGGAGTTCCCTTTCGAACATGGGCTGCATCTCCAGGGGGGGACCCGGCAGGAGACAGATATAGCGGGAGTTCCAGGGTATAATCATTCCGGGTGCGGTGCCGTAGGGGTTGTCCAGCAGGCGCGCCCCCGGGATGACCAGGGCCTGCTTTAAATTGGAGGCGGGCATGCTCATCCCCCGCTCTCCAAAAAATGCTTCCAGCTTCTCCACCCAGCCCTCATCCTGGACCAGCGGGCGATTCAGCAGAGCGGCCACCGCTTCGCGGGTGAGGTCGTCTTCCGTGGGCCCCAGCCCGCCACAACAGATGGCCACCCGGCTCTTCTCCAGGGCTTCCTCCAAGGCGGCGGCAATCTCCTCCTGCCGGTCCCCCACCACCGCTTTCTTGCGGACGGGCATGCCCCGGGCCCAAAGGCGGCGGGCCAGGTACCCGCCATTGAGGTCCTCCACCAGGCCGGTTAACAGCTCATTGCCGATACAGATTAGATCGATCATGGTAATTCACCTGCCGCGGCTGTTTTTTCCATTATAACATTACCGCCTGGCTGGATTTCCCCTTTTGTTGCCCCTTCACCTTCTCCCGGAAAAGATTCCCCGTAATCTTCTCTTTTTCCATCAAATAAGCGGCCAAATCCCGGATTAGATCCACTTGCCCGGAGAGCAGGGAACTTACCCACTGGGCCTGCTGATTGATAATCTCCTGGATGGTGCGGTGGAGCAACCCCTTGGGCAAGTCTTTGATGCTTACCACCCCCAGGCTGGAGAGCCCGGCGGCGATAATTTTTTTGGCGATATCCACCGCCTGCTGAAAATCACTGCTGGAACCGGTACTCTGGTTCCCCAGGATCAGCTTCTCACTGATGGAGCCTCCCAGGAGAACAGCAATCTTGTGGTCCAGGCAATCCCGGGTATAGAGATACCGATCCTCCGGCGGCTGCTGGCGGATATAGCCCAGGGCCTTTCCCCGGGAGGTGATGGTAATGGAGCTTACCGAGCCCGGCTCAATAGTCTCGCTGACCAGGGCGTGGCCCGTTTCATGGACGGCGATTCTCCAGAGCTCCTCCTCCGACGGCTTCCGCTCCACTTTTTCCCCCATGATCACTTTTTCGATGGCCTCCAGGACATGCTTCTCCCGGATGGTATCCTCCCCGGCCCGCATGGCCAGGATGGCCGCTTCATTGGCCAAGCTCTCCAGGTGGGCGCCGGAAAAGCCAAATGTCTCCCGGGCAATCTTCTCCAGGTTGACAGCCGGGTCCACGGGCTTGTTTTTTAAGTGCAGCTCCAGAATTTTCTTCCGCCCCTCCAGGTCCGGGAGGTCCACCTGGACGATCCGGTCAAAGCGCCCCGGCCGGAGCAGGGCCGGGTCCAGGATTTCCGGTCGGTTGGTGGCGCCGATGACCAGGATGTTGACCTCATCGCCGCTGTTGAGGCCGTCCATCTCCACCAGAAACTGGTTCAGAGTCTGGTCGTACTCCAGGTGGCTGCTGTGGCTGCCCCGCTTCCCCCCCAGGATGTCGATCTCATCGATAAAGAGAACGGCGCTTTTCTTCCCCTCCTGCCGGGCCTTCTGGCGGCACCGGCTAAAGAGCTGGCGCACGCGCTGGGCCCCCACTCCGGCATAAACCTCGATAAACTCGCTGCCGGAGGCACTTACAAAGACGGAGCGGGTATAATTGGCCGCCGCCCGGGCCAGCATGGTCTTCCCGGTGCCGGGAGGCCCGACCAGCATAACTCCCTTGAGGGGGCGGATCCCCATTTCCCGCACTTTTTCGGGCTTCAGGAGAAAATCCAGGGCTTCCAGCAGCTCCCTTTTGGCCATCTCCTGTCCCCCAATCTGGTCAAAAGCCACGGCTTTGCCCTTCTTATGCAAAGGCTTGCCCACAGTCGTGGAAAACCTGCTGGTTCTTAAATCGGCAAAACGGTACAGGAGGAAGAGCAGCCCCGCCAGGGCAACCAGGGGCAGCAGGCTGGTCTGGTAATAGATTAGGATCACAGCCGCGGCCACGGCCAGTCCGATTAAAATATCGCGCATACTAGGCATTTCCTCCCTCCTCCATTATCAGGGGGATTTGCAGGAAAAGGAGGCTCTCTCCATCCCGGGCCTGCAGGTATAGGAAGCGGTGATCCATGGTGAATTTAAAATCTTCCAGCCCTCGCTTCTCCCCTTCCTGCCGGATGGCCTCGTCGGCGGAGCGGTAGTTGCCCAGCCGGGCAGACTCGTAGAGAGCGGGCAGGACGCGGTCCCGGAAAGCCAGGAGCTTTTCGTTGGGCCAATCTTCCAGCCGGATCTCCAGGGGCTTCCGGTATTCCTGCTCCGCCTGCTCCCGGAGAGCAGTCATGAGATCCGGTAGGCTTCCCCGGTATTCCCGTTCCGGGCGGACCCGGAGAACAGCCGCCTCCGCCCCCTGCTCCAGCTCCACGGATTCAATCCCTTCCATCTGCTCCAGGGAATCCAGAAAGGGCCCTTCGATATAGTGGCGCTGGTAAAGGAAAAGGGCTCCGAAAAAAATAATTAAGGCCGCAATGGCCGTAGCGACAATTACCGGCCAGCGAAATTCCCTCATCAGGTCATTCGCTCCTTGCTTAAGTTAACATAATCTGTTGTCATTATAACAAAGTTCCCCAAAAGGAGCAACGCCAACGCCAATCTTTAACCCTTCCTCTTTTTGGACAGTTAACATAATAATATATCGGGGATATTAGGGGGACGGTCCCTCCGATATGCTTTTTATGTATATTAAACAATCCTAAAGCCAGGAAAAATGCTTGGAAAAAATACATCAGGGGTATATGTAAGAGGGATATTGCTGAGGAGTTGCTGCAGTCTGATATGCAATCAGATGCGCCACCGGGACAAGCATTTATTCCCCCAAAAAAAAGGGCGGAACCCGTGGGAAAATAATTCGCCCCTTACGTAAGCAAACCAGGGGCTTCTCTTATCTCCCGCGGCCTGAGGGCAGGCCTACAGGCCAACGATTGGCCAGGAATTGCTTATATTAACGGCACCCGCCCATCGGAAAAGCCCCCGAGGCCAAATCCGTCGGGAAACAGGGGAGAATTAAAAAGTTAACCACATAATATTAACGAGATGTTTAGAAAAACACATTAGGGGAACCTTTCCCATGCAATACTTGGATAGTTAACATAATATCCGGAGAACCGTCCCCAGGATATGTGCAATGACATAGATCAGGAGAACCGTCCCCGGAATATACCTACCAGGTCGTAGGGGGTGATGCCGGTAATCTTCACGGCGACCAGCTCGCCCGGCGGGATCTCCCGGCGGCTCCTCCAGAATACCTTTCCGTCCACCTCCGGCGCCTGAAAAGCGGTGCGGCCGTAATAGTAGCCCCGGCGGTTCCGTCCTTCCACCAGGACGGCCAGCTCCCGCCCCAGGTATCTCCGCTTTAATCCCAGGGCGATGCGCTGCTGGAGCTGCATAAGCTCCCGCCGCCGCCTCTCCCGGACCCGGCGGGGAACTGCCGGCTGCAGGCCGGCGGCCACGGTGCCTTCCTGGGGAGAGAAGCTGAAGACGCCCAGGTGGTCAAAGGGGTGGCGGCGGATAAAATCCATCAGCCGGGCAAACATCTCCCTGGTCTCCCCCGGGTGCCCCACCATCAGGGTGGTCCGCAGGACCACGCCGGGGCTGATCCGCTCAATCCGGGAAAGCAGGTCCAGGACATCTTCCCTTCCATAGGGGCGTCCCATGGCGGCAAGAACTTGGTCCTCCACATGCTGGAGAGGAATGTCCAGGTACGGGCAGAGCTTCTCTTCTTCGGCCAGGAGCCGGAGCAGGTCGTCCTCCACCCGGGTCGGGTAGGCGTACAACAAGCGCAGCCAGGTTAGGCCGGGGAGCCGGACCAGCTTCCTGACCAGCTCAACCAGGCCGGTTTTTACCGGCAAGTCCCGCCCGTACAAGGTTATATCCTGGGCTACCAGGTTCAGTTCCCGGGCCCCAAGCCGAATCAACTGCTCCGCCTCCTGCAAAATATCCTCGGGAGGGCGGCTGCGGTACGGCCCCCTGATCGAAGGAATCACGCAATAATGGCAGCGGTTGGAGCAGCCTTCGGCGATCTTCAAGTAAGCGCTGTACGGAGGCGTGGTCAGCAGCCGGGGACCCAGTGACCGGTAGCCTGCCGGAGGCGGCTGAACTAGGACCCGCTGCCCCGCTCCCTCCTCCCCGCACCGTTCCAGCAGGGAAAGTATATCTTCGTAGCTGTTGACCCCCACCACGGCGTCCAGTTCGGGCATCTTCCGGGCCAAATGGCTGGCCCACCGCTGGGCCAGGCAGCCGGCGGCCACAATAATCGGGTAGCGGCCGCGTCGCCGGCGGACCAACCTCCTCATGACAGCAATGGATTCCTCTTTGGCCTCATCGGTAAAGGCACAGGTATTTACGATAATGACGGCGGCGCCGTCAAGATTGTCCGTAAAAATCAAACCGCTGCCGGTTAGGCGCCCCAGGATTTCCTCGCTGTCAATACGATTCTTGGCACATCCCAGGGAGACCACGGCAACGGTTTTGCCCGCCAGGGAGGAGCAGTTCTTCGCTTCTGCCATTTAGTCCGCTTAAGTCTCCTTTAAGTCCTTCGTCCGGATCTGGTTTATCCGGCCCCGGTTTTCTCGTTTCCCTTTGCTGCCGGCCCGGTTTTCCCGCTCCCGCAACTCCTAGTCCTGCCAGTCCTGGTAGCCGGGCCTGTTTTCATCTTCCCCGCTCTCTCCTTCCAGCCGGAAAAGAAAGTTGCGCGCGCGCTTGACTTGCTGAATCTCATCCACCAGTTCATCGTTTATATACAACTGCACGGCCCGGGGATTTCCCAGGCGGATCAGGATCTCTTTGCCGGAGAAGCTGATCTCTTCTCCTCTCCGGAAATTCCGGGGATCAACGGGCTGCTCCCCGTCTACCGTGAGGCGGACCCAGCACAGAGAATCAAAGACGACCTTGAGCTGGATTTCTTCCACCCCGCTCACCTGGTAAATATCCTCCGTATCCGTAGATTCCACCAGCTCCACGTCAAAAAACGACGGTTCGGGCTCCGGTTCCGGCTCGGGTTCCGGCAGGGGCTCATCCCCGCCGGGCTTGCCGGGATCCTGCGGGTCTTCGATGGCGCCGTTATCCCCGGGCTCCGGCTCGGTTCGATCGTAGTTGAGGTTTTTCAAGGTAAACCAGATCGTCCCGATAATCAAGGCCAGGGCCAGCACCACAATGCCGGCGGTATACGACGGGCCCTGCCTGGCCTTGGCGGCGGGGGGCGGGCTGTATCTTTTCGCCGGCTCTTCCCGCTTAACGCCAGGGTCTCTCCTTCTGGCCTGAGCGGTCCGGGGAGGCTGCGTCGGCCCCGCCGCCGCTTCTTCCGCTCTCCCGTCCCCGGCCTCTTCTTCCTTTAGGCGCCTGTAAAGAGCCATTACCTCTTCCGTATTCAGCCCTACCGCATTGGCATAATGCTTGATTACTCCCTTAATATATATTTCACCGGCAAAAGGAGAAAAATCGTTATTTTCAATGGCCTCCAAAAAGCGCATCTGCACCTTGGTCTCATTACTGATTTCTTCCAGGGTAATCCCTTTTTCCAGGCGAGCCTTTTTCAGCAGCTCCACCAGTTCCTGCATTAAGCTTCCCTCCAATTCGCGTTTATGTAATAATTCCTGCTCAGGAATCGATTTTCTGCTTGTATTCTTCGTACAGCTTTTGTGCCTGTTCCGGGGTGATAATCACTTCCCTGGGTTTGCTCCCCTCGAAGGGGCCCACCACTCCTCGCCGCTCCAGGTCGTCGATGAGGCGCGCCGCCCGGGTGTAGCCGATGCGGAAACGGCGCTGCAGCAGGGAGATGGAGGCCTGCCCGGTGCGTACCACCAGTTCCATGGCCTCGGGGAACAGTTCGTCCATCTCGTCGCCGAGCTCTTCTTCGCTCTCCATAGAGGCCAGGTCCGAATACTGGGCCTTCCCCTGCTTCCTGATGTAGTCGGTAATCCTCTTGACTTCCCTTTCGCTGACATAGGCCCCTTGGACCCGGAAAGGCTTAACCGCCCCCACCGGGTAGAAGAGCATATCTCCCCGGCCCAGCAATTTTTCGGCCCCGGCCATATCCAGGATGGTCCGGGAGTCTACCTGGGAGGAGACGGTGAAGGCGATGCGGGAAGTAATGTTGGCCTTGATAATCCCCGTCAGGACGTCTACGGAGGGGCGCTGGGTGGCAATCACCAGGTGGATCCCCGCCGCCCTGGACATCTGGGCCAGGCGGGCGATGGAATCCTCCACCTCGCCGGGGGCCACCAGCATCAAGTCTGCCAGCTCGTCGATAATCACCACGATATAGGGCAGCTTCTCCCCCTCCAGGCTTTCAGCGGCCAGCTCGTTATAAGCGGCGATATCGCGCACTTCATGCTGGGCAAAAAGTTCGTAGCGCCGGTGCATCTCCTTGACCATGTTGCGCAGAGCCAGGGAGGCTCGCTTCGGGTCCGTCACCACGGGGTAGAGAAGGTGGGGGATATCGTTATAAACGCTCAACTCCACCACCTTTGGGTCGATCATGAGAAAGCGGACCTGTTCCGGCGTAGACTTGTAAAGAATACTGACAATAATAGCATTCAGGCAGACGCTCTTCCCCGAGCCGGTGGATCCCGCAATCAGCAAGTGCGGCATCCTGGTGAGATCGGTAATAATGGGGACGCCGGTAATATCCTTCCCCAGGCCCACGACCAGGGGGGAAGCGCTTTGCTGAAACTCCTCGTCCTCCAGGACTTCTCTCAAGTAAACCACGGATACGATCTTATTGGGAACCTCGATGCCCAGGGCCGCTTTTCCAGGTATCGGCGCTTCGATCCGGACCAGGGGGGCGGCCAAATTCAAAGCCAAGTCGTCGGCAAGGCTGACGATCTTGCTCACCTTCACCCCGGCTTCCGGCTGGACTTCAAAGCGGGTTACCGTCGGCCCCGTCTGGACGTGGACCACCCTGGCCTTGACGCCAAAGCTGCTCAGGGTATTCTCCAGGAGCCGGGCCCGATCCCGGATCCCCTTTAACTGCTGTTGTTCTCCCAGGCGGTTGGCCTTGGTCAGCAGGTCCAGGGGCGGCATCGTATATTGTCCCCGGGGGGGCAGTTTTATCTTGTCATAGCCACTGTCGGCCTCCTCGGGAGGCGGCTCCACCAGTTCCAGCTTGCGCTCCTGCTGATAAATAGAGTCCTTGGGGGCCGCCGTTAAATCCTGGTGGAAGCTTATCTCCAGGGGCCGGTTGTCTGCGGAGCCTCCGGCATCGGCCCCCTGCTCTTCATCCTCATCCCCGGCTCCTTTATTCCGGCCCCTTTTTTTTTCACGTTTTCCCCTTGCCGGTTCCCCTACATCATCGCTGCCGGTGGTCAGGATCTCGTAGGTCTCCCGGAAAAATCTTCCGATGCGCTTAAAGAAGCGCACCAGCAAAGCACCAAATTTTTTAAGATAATCGAAAATTTCATTAATGGAGACGTTGGTAATCAGGAGCAAGGCCACCAGGCCCAGGGCGCCGATGACAATATAACTGCCGATATCCCGGAAACAGAAGAAGAGAACGGCGCTTAAGGCGGCTCCGATCACCCCTCCTCCCCGGTACTGGGTCCCCAGCTCCAGGCTGGCCCGGTAAAAATCTACGCCGGCCAGGTTCTCCAACTCGCTCTGCATCAGCATCAGGTGGGCGCTGACGGTAACCAGGAGCAGCAGAATCAGCAGCCCGGCCAGGCGGCTTTTTAAGCTAAGAATCTTCTCGGGCAGCATGATTCGCAAGGCCAGTATGCCGATTAAAAAGGGAATTACAATGGCCGTTTCGCCGGCCAGGGTGCGCAGGATCCGGTAAACAAAGCCTCCCAGCCAACCGGTCTGTTCCGTCTGCTGGAGACCGGCGTAGCAGAATACCGCCAGGGCAAGCATGGAGATCCCCTTTATCTGGGTGGTGATCTCCCGTTTTAAACCCTGTGTTTTACGCATCCGGCCACCATCTCGCCTTATCTTATACTGGTTTATTTAAATCATTATATAATATTACCGTTACCCGCGCAAACGGCATCTTCCGGTCTTTCTTAAGCCGGCAGGCCCTTTGTCCGGCCGTTTTCCGGCGGACGTATTGGCTTCCCTGGCAGCAGCAACCCCTCCGGTTCCCGGCCGGCAGCCTAAGAAAGCGACTTTGGCGACGGCGGCTTGCGCTTCTCTCCCGCTGCCAAAGGCGCCCCTGGAAAACCACAGCACCTTCGGTTCCCGGCTGCCGCCAGGCCGCCGTTATAGGTTCCCCACCCAGTGACGGCCGCTTCCTTCTCTCTTCGTCCACCAAAGGCTAGCCCTCAGCAGCGGCCGCTTCCTAGGCGGCAGGCAGGAAAATGGTGATCAGTCCCGCCACCCAGCAGTAAAAGGCAAAGTAATGAAATTTCTCCTGCTGAAGCAGCTTAATGAAAAACTTAATGGCCAAAATACCGGAGAGAAATGCTACCAGGCTGCCCGCGGCATAGTTGACCAGCATCTCCCGCTCCAATCCCAGGGAAAGCAGGTCCTTCAGCTCCAGCAGGGTAAGGCCCAGGATAACGGGGGCCGCCAGCATGAAGGAGTAGCGCACCGCGGCGGGTCGGTCCAGCCCTCTCCAAATGGCGCCGGTTATGGTGGCGCCGGACCTGGATATGCCGGGAATTACCGCTATCCCCTGGAACAGGCCCACCCACAGGGCGTCAACGGTTTTCATCTGGCCGATGCCCTTCCTCCCCTGGGGCAGCCGGGTTAGCACCAGCAGCATAACCCCCGTAACCAGGAGCATGAGGCCCACCATGCGGTTGGACATAAATATTTGGTCCATATAGTCTTCCAGGAGCAAGCCGATGACGGCCGTGGGCACGATTCCTACCAGAAGCAGTAAAAGAAACCTCCTCTGCAGGGAGTCCTTGGGAAATCGCAACAGGTCCAGGAAATCCCTCCCGAAAACCCAGAAGACGGAGAGCAGGGTTCCAAAATGAAGCAGTACTTCCAGGGTTACCCCCGGCTGCTGAATTCCCAGCAAATTTTGTGCAAGGACCAGGTGGCCGGAACTGCTGACGGGCAAAAATTCCGTTAAGCCCTGGATCAAGCCCAGGACGATAGCTTCCAGTAAGTTCAAATCGCTCCCCCTATTCCCGTTTGGTTTTAATGATTTGTCCTCGTTATTTTCTTTACCCGGTACAGGTTATCCTTCCTGGGCGGGAAGATTTTTTGTGAACTATTTTGCCTGCACAATTCGGAGGAAGACCGGAACCAGGGGGAGCAGGACCAGAGCACCCCCCAGGTTGTACAGGAAATGGGCGTTGGCCATCTGGCGAGGCAGCTGATCCGCGGAAAACTCCGCCAGCCAGACAAAATAACGGAAAAGTGGTAGAACCAGCAACAATGTGCAAGTATTAAACAAAAAATGAGCCCAGGCCGCCAGCCGGGCATTGGCCTTCATGCCCAGGGAGGCCAGGAGGGCGGTGATGCAGGTCCCCAGGTCGGCTCCCAGCATGATGGCCAGGGCGGCCGGCAGGGTGATCAGCCCTCTCCCCGCCAGCCCCAGGAGAACACCGCTGACGGCGCTGCTGCTTTGAAACATGGCCGTCAGCAAAAAACCGGCCCCCACTCCCAGAAGCGGCCTCCGGCCGGCGGCGGTCAACAGCCCGTAAACCGCCGGGGATTCCCGCAGGGGTTCCAGGCCGGCGGCAATCCCCTCCAGGCCCATAAAGACCAGCCCCAGCCCGAAGAGGGCGCGGGAGCAGTATTTCCAGCCGCGGTGGGGGATTAAACTCATTAAAGCAGCCAGGGCGATAAGGGGCAGGGCCAGGTGATGCCACTGAAAAGAGAGGATCTGGAGGGTGATGGTGGTCCCTAGGTTGGCGCCGATAATAATCCCGACTCCCTGTTCCAGGGAGAGGATACCGGCATTAATCAGCCCCACCACTATGACCGAGGTCAGGCTGCTGCTCTGCAGCAGGACTGTAACTATAAAGCCCAGGAGAAAGCTGCTCAGGGTTGAACCGGCATGGCGGGCCAGAAAATTCTGCACTTTATTGCCTGCATATCGATTCAGTCCCCGGCTCATCTCCTGGATTCCCAGGAGAAAGAGGGCCAGGTAGCCCAGCCCCCGACCCACCTTTAGCCAGGACATCTCTTCCACCACCCCCTTCTATCTTACGCGGGGAGGCGAAGAGATAGAATCCGCGGTCCGCCGGTTTAATCTACACCCATGAGACCTAGGGCATTAAGGAAATTATGGTTCCGGGTTGGGTTTTGGGATCGAGGTAATCCTGGGGACAAGGGCTGATCAGGCGGACCACCCGGGCTTGCGTGGGCGAAATCCTTTCCACAATAATCTTCCCCCGGGGATGATCCAGCTCCAGGTACTCCGGCCGGTAGCTTTCCATGCCTTCCAGCACCGCCTCCAGGGGCATGGCCGTGTACAGGATCATGGTCCTCCCCCCTCCTTCCGGGCTTTGATGAGCCGGTTTAAACGGGAAATGGCGCTGCCCAGCCCCCCCACTTCCCGGATCAAACCCACTTCTACCGCATCCTTCCCCACCAGAACGGTGCCGATATCCCGGGCCAGTTGACCGGTACTGAACATCAACTCCCGCAATTTTTCCTCGGTGATCCTGGTTTTTTTAACTACGAAGCGGATGACCCGATCCTGCATCTTGTCCAGGTATTCAAAGGTCTGGGGAACCCCGATCAGGAAGCCGGAAAGACGCAGGGGATGGATGGTCATGGTGGCTGTCTCCGAGATAAAGGAATAATCGGCTCCCACGGCGATAGGCACCCCGATGCTGTGCCCGCCCCCCAGGACCAGGGAAACGGTGGGCTTGGACATGCTGTCGATGAGCTCGGCGATGGCCAGGCCCGCCTCCACGTCCCCTCCCACCGTATTTAAAATGATCAGGAGCCCCTCAATTTTAGGGCTCTGCTCCACGGCTACCAGCTGGGGAATCACATGTTCATACTTGGTCGTCTTGTTCTGGGGAGGCAAGACCATGTGGCCCTCGATCTGGCCGATGATGGTGATGGTGTAGATATTGCTTTCCACCGCCGGCACCGGCTGAACCTGGCCCATTTGCTTTATGCATTCCACAGCGGAGGCGTCGGCATTCGTTCTGCTTTCCCGATCCGGCCGACCGGGCACCGCTCTCGACCTGCGACGAAAGATCAACCTTTCACTTCCCGTCCCGTACCTAAAATCGCCTTATTAGTGTGCGGCAGTTGCCGCCGCCTTATACAGGCTCCCAAGGCTAAGACTTTTGAAAAGCTGGGAGCACCGCCCTTTTCCCGCCCCTTGTTCTTCCCGGGAAGCGGGAGACTTTTGCCGAAGTGGAGAGGCCCGCCGGCCTGCTCCCACAGCCAGGCCCGGGCTGCAAAATATAGCAAGAAAGCCGGGGAAGAGCTCCCTCCCCCGGCTTCTCCAGGCTTATATTCCAACTCCCGGCTTACCCGGCTTTTATTATTCCCGCTTCTACGGGTTCACCATTGCCCTTTTTGCAGGCTCTCCATGCTCCACTCTAGTCCTGCTGCTCCGTCTCTTCCGCTTTCGCCTTCCCCTCCAGAAGCTCCAGGAACCGGGAAGAAGGCTTTACGCGCCAGACGTGGTTCTCCATGGATACGGTCCACTGCTCCTCCAGGATCCGCTCCTCTTCCCCCGAGGTCATTACCAGCTTCAGGCTCAAACGGAGAGCGCTGCCTTCCTTCTCCACAGCGGTAATGGTATATTCCTTAACCTTACCCCGGGTGGCATTCAGCCAATCCCGGTACTGGTTGCCGTCCCTCCTCCTCTGGATCTCCAGGGCATAGGCTTCCCGCCAGTCTTTCTTCTGCACCGCCTCCAGGTAGCTCTCCGCGGCCTGCCGGCCGGTCCGGTTCAGCCAGTCCAGCCCCTTCTGCTCTCTCTCCTGCCTCATCTGGGCGGCGCGCCGGTCCGCCTCCTCGGCACTCAGGAAGGCTCCGGCAGGATACTTGTTTACCGGGCTCCAGAGGATATACTCCTCGATGCCCAGGGCCAGGGCGGCGTCGATCTGTTGCCGCACCTCCTTGGCCCCGTAGGGGATGTGTCCCAAAATCCAGGTGGCGGTAAAGCTCTGCAGCCAGGGCCGAATAATGGCGGGATCCTTGATGGGTGCATTGCGCTTAATGGCATCCGTCAGCGCCCGGGTAACGGTCCCCGCAGGATGGGCATCGGGAACTTCGTAGCCGAAGTAGCCTCTCCCGTAATGGCTGGGGTAGATCATGGGCTTCTGGTAATCAACCCTGGTAGCGAAGTCCTCCCAGATTTGCCCGATATTGTCGGAATCCCCCCAGGTGGTGGCGATAACGCCAAAGACATCGCAGGCCACGTACACGTTGTAATCCTTGAGCTGCTCCATGGCATAGTCCAGAAAAGCGGCGATATTTTCCGCCTTGCTTACGCCGTTGGAACCGGGATAGTACGCCTCCCGGTCCACCTTGGCGGCATTTTCCGGAAAGCGAATGTAGTCAAACTGGACCTCCCGGAACCCCATTAACGCCGCTTCCTTGGCGATGGCAATATTGTAATCCCAGACCTCCTTTTGGTACGGGTTGATCCAGGCTACCCCCTTCTCCGTCCAGAGGCCGCCCCCCTTCTTCTGGATGGCCCACTCGGGCTTGGCCCGGGCCAGGTACGGATCTTTAAAGACCACGATCCGGGCGATGGTATAAATACCCCGCTTATGCAGGTCCTCCAGGGTGGCTTTGATATCCGTGATGGGGACCGGCTGGTAGTGGGCGTCGATCTCTTTGATGATCTCGATATTGCTCTGGTAGGACATGAGGCCGTGATCGTCCTTTATGTCGATAACTACGGCATTAATTTCTGTCCCTTCAATCATTTTCAAAATTTCTTGATAGCGGGAATGTCCCACCGTATGTCCCGTTAAATAGATTCCCCTGATCTTGGCCGGCGGATTTTCCGGCTGATCCAAAGGAGGCAAGGGGACGTAAAACGGCCCCAGCTGTTCGCGCAACTCTTCATTGCGCCGTTCCCACTCTTCCAGCCGCCTTTGGTATTCCTCTTCCGGGTCCGCGGGGTCCTCCTCCTCGTCCTCCCCGGGACTCCCGACAGGATTAACCCGCATACAGCCGGCGGTAGAGAAAACGGCGAAAATTAAGAAAATTAGCAGTGCGGCCAGGAAAAATCTATGCTTCTTCAGGGCTGCTACCTCCTTTGGCGGGTCTAATGAATGCTTAGAACTACTCAAGTGTAGCTATTTCGGACAGAATTCGTCATATTCCTGCCGGGAAATTATTAATTTATTGTTATATTTTGCGGTTTAGCGGGAAAGCTCCGTTTCTTCCCCTCTCCCGGAAGGCGGATGCTCCATGATAATGGGAAGGATCATCGGCCGGCGCCCCGTCTTTTCAAAAAAGAACTGGCCGGCGGCTTCGCGCAGGTTTGCTTTCGCCACGTTCCAGTCCAGGAGCTTCTCCCGCGCCAGGGACTGGAGCCGGGAGGTGATGATCTCCCGGGCCTCAATCAGGAGCTCTTCCGCTTCCCGCACGTAGACGAATCCCCGGGTCACCAGCTCCGGGCCCTCCAGGATCTCGCCGGTCATCCCGTCGATCACCACCACGATGACCACGATCCCTTCCTCGGCCAGGATCCTCCGGTCCCTGAGGACAACGTTCCCCACGTCCCCAACTCCCAGGCCGTCCACCAAAACGTCGGACATGGTCAAGGAGCCGCTGATACACCCCTGGTCTTCCGAAAACTCCATGATCGTCCCCGGCTCCGTAAGAAAGATATTCTCTTTGGGGATCCCCAGGCTGGCGGCGATCTTGGCGCAGTGGACCTGGTGGCGGTACTCGCCGTGGACCGGCACCAGGTAGGAAGGACGCAGCAGGTTCAACATCAGTTTAATCTCCTCGGCGCTGCCGTGCCCGGAGACGTGGATCCCGGATACGGATTGGTAAATTACTTCCGCCCCGCGGCGGAAAAGGTTGTCCACCGTCCGGGAAACCAGCTTTTCGTTTCCGGGAATGGGCGAGGCAGCGATAATTACAGTGTCCCCTGGGATAATGCTCACCCGGTGCTCCGACTGGGAAATCCGGGTCAGGGCGGACATGGGCTCCCCCTGGCTCCCGGTAGTGAGGAGAACCAGTTCCTTGAAGGGGAACTTTTGAATCTGGTCCACCTCCACGATCATCTCCGCCGGCAGATCCAGGTAGCCCAGCTTGGAGGCAATCTCCACCGAGTTGATAATGCTGCGCCCGATAATGCATATCTTGCGCCCGTAGCGGCGGGCGGCGGCAATCACCTGCTGGATGCGGTGAATATTGGTGGCAAAAGTGGCGAAAATAATCCTTCCTTCGGCCAGCCTGAAGATGTCGTCGATGGTCGCCCCCACCTGCTTCTCCGAGGCGGTGTAGCCGGGGCGGTCGGCGTTGGTGCTGTCCACCAGGGCCGCCAGCACTCCGCGGCGCCCCAGGGCGGCCAGCCGGTGAAAGTCCGTTACCCGCCCGTCCACGGGGGTCTGGTCAAATTTAAAATCGCTGGTGTACACGATGGTGCCCACGGGGGTATTCATCGCGATGCCCACGGAATCGGGGATGCTGTGGTTGGTACGGAAAAACTCCAGGTTAAAAGAGCCGGAGATAGCAATGCTGTCGTCGGCGGTTATCTCCCGCAAATCCACCTGCTGGTGCAGGTTGTACTCCATGAGTTTGGCCTCCACCAGGCCCAGGGTGAGCCTGGTCCCGTAAACGGGGACCGGCAGCTCGGATATAATGAAGGGGAGGGCGCCGATGTGGTCCTCGTGCCCGTGGGTCAAAATAATGGCCTTGACCTGGGAGCGATGCTCCAGCAGGAACGAAATGTCCGGAATAACAATATCGATGCCCAGCATTCCTTCTTCCGGAAATTTTAGCCCGGCATCGAGAACGATGATCTCCTCCTGGTACTTAATTGCAAACATGTTTTTCCCGATTTCCCCGGTCCCGCCCAGGACGATCAGCTGAAGGGCGTGGTTCTCTTTCTTCTTTTTGGGCAATACCTTCCCCCCTTGCCGCACAAAGTCAGGATCCATTGATAAATTTATTATTGCCAGATTCCTTGATGGTCCGCCGTTTTAAGAGCCTAGATCAGGCCGTATTCCCTTAGCAGTTGCTGCAGCCTTGCTTCCTGTTCCGCCTCCAGGGGGACCAGGGGCAGACGCGGTTCGCCCACGGGAAAGCCCATCATCTTCAGGGCGGCCTTGACGGGGATGGGGCTGCTGGTCATAAACAGGCCCTGGAACAGGGGCAGCAGCTTCCGGTGAAGGGCGGCCGCTTCTTCGGTACGGTTTTTTTGATAGGCAGCGATCATCCTGGCGATGGCGGGGCCGGCAATGTTGGAGGCAACGCTGACCACCCCCACCGCACCTACGCTCAGCATGGGCAGCGTCAACGAATCATCCCCGGAATACACCGTAAAGCCCGGCGGGGCGTTCCGGCAGATGGCGGCAGCCTGCTCCAGGTCCTGTCCCGCCTCCTTAATGGAGACGATGTTCTCGATCTCCGCCAGCCGCAGGGTAGTCTCCGGGCTGATATTCACCCCCGTTCTCTTGGGCACATTGTAGATCATCACCGGCAAATCGGTGGCTCCGGCCACCTCCCGGAAATGGCGGAAAAGTCCTTCCTGGGGCGGCCGGTTATAATAGGGGGTTACGGAGAGGATCCCGTGCACTCCCGTTTCCGAAGCCGCCTTGGTCAGCTTCACGGCGTCCCGGGTAGAGTTACTTCCCGTTCCCGCCAGGATGTAGGCCTTCTCCCCCACCGCCTCGACTACAACCCGGAACAGCTCCAGCTTCTCTTCCATGCTCAAGGTGGGGGATTCGCCGGTGGTCCCGGACAGAACCAGCCCCGTGGAGCCGTTTTTGACCAGATAAGCAGCCAGTTCCGCCGCCGCTTCGTAGTTAACTTCCCCCCGCTCGTCAAAGGGGGTTACCATGGCGGTGACAACCGCACCAAAATTCCCCGTCAACTGGAAGCACCTCCTGTGGGCTCTCTCTGCCGCCCGCTGTTAAAATAAAAATCATAGCTTATGAATTTCTATCTTTTACCCGTATTCTCCTGCCCGGCCGCCAGGTAGAGAACAGGCTGCAGCTGCCGGCCCTGCAGCGCCTCCACGATGGTGGGCACGATCAGCTCCGCCCTGGATATTAAGGAGTTGGGCTTTTCCCAGGGGTTATCCTGCATAAAAGGCACCATATAGATATTTTTGGTATTCAGCAAGGTGGCCAGGTTCCGGGCATTTAAGCCCAGGGCGTCGTTGGTGGCGATGGAGAGCACCACCGGCCTCCCGTTGCGCAACTGCGCCTTGGCGGCCATCAGGACGGCGCTGTCTACGATGCCGTTGGCCAACTTGGCCATGGTATTCCCGGTGCAGGGGGCAATCAGGAGCAAATCCAGAATTTTCTTTGGGCCGATGGGTTCCGCCTCCACAATGCTTTTCCAGGGCTTCCGGCCCGTAATTTCCTCGATGTGCCGGCAGACCTGGGCGGCGGTGCCAAACCGAGTGTCGGTATTATGTACCGCCGGGGAGACAATGGGGTAAATATCCGCCCCCGCCTTTTTGATATTGATCAGTTCTTTAAATATCTCTTCCAGGGTACAGTGCGACCCGGTCATCGCCACACCGATCTTCTTACCCTGCAACACCTTTCTCCCTCCCGATTATATGGACATCTTCTCCCGAATAATCCGCTCATAGACCCGGGCCAGGATTCTCCCGGCGCTACGCGGAGCCACCTTTCCCGGAAGGCCGGGCAGCAGCACCGCCTTAAGTCCCCGCTGGCGGGCCGCCAAAAAATCCGTACCCCCCGGGGCGGAAGCCAGGTCGATGATAATGGTCCCCGGGCGAAACTCTTTCAGCGTGGAGGCATCCAGCACCGGAGCGGGAACGGTATTAAAGACGAAATCGAACTTGGGAGCATGCCGGGCAATCTCGTTCATATAGAGGTAATCCATGCTCATGGTCCGGGCCAGGGCTCCTGCTTCGCGGCGCCTCACCGCCACCGCCACCCTGCAGCCCAGGGCGGCCAGCTTACGGGCCAAAACCGTTCCGCAGCGCCCCAGGCCCATCACCAGGACACTGCTGTCATGAAGGGTAATCTCGGACAGTTCCATGGCCTTTTGAATGGCTCCTTCCGCCGTGGGGATGGCGTTCAGCAGGGCCAACTCCTGGTCCTCCCCGGTAAGCACCAGTTCAATATTCTCCTTGAACACCGTTTTCTGGCTGGGGGAGACGGATCCCACCAGCAGGAGAACGGGTTTGACGGTAGCCTTCAGAAAAGGGGCTATAAGCAGCGGCTCCGGAGAGTACCTGGAGAGGACGCTCCCGTTCTCCTTGATGCCGGAAAGGGGAGCAATCAGGACCCGGGCCCGCTCCAGGTCTTCCTTTTCCGCCAGGTCCGCTTCCGGTATCTCCGGGGCTTCCTCAAAACCCAGCATCTTGACCACGGGGCCGGACTCCTTCCAGCAGCGGTACAGCTCCACTTCGCGGCAGTCTCCGCCAATAATGATTACAACCAGGTCCTGAAACATATTGTTGCCAAAACCTCGCAGGCTTTTTGCTAGTATATGTTTCTCGCCGAAAGATGGTTAATAAAAACCCCCGGGCAGGCCAGGACCCGACCCGGGGGCAGTTATGCATCGGCACTTTTCCCTCAGCCGTGGCTCTCCACGTCTTCCGCTCCATAGTCCCTCAGGATGGAAGCCGCGTTCTCCACATCTTCCTCTTCAGCTTTCAAGCTTACCAGGATCCCCCCCTGGCGAACCTGTTCTTCATAGTACGCGCCCCTGTTTTCGGGGATGCCGTAATCTACCAGGCTTCCGGCAATACCCCCCGTCACCACTCCCGTCAAGGTGGCGGCCAGGGGTCCCGCCGCCAGGATGGGACCGATCCCGGGAATTAAAAGGGCTCCCGCACCGGCCAGGAGGCCGGCGATACCGCCGACGGCCCCCCCGGCGAAAGCCCCCTCGGAAAGATCCTGCCTTCCCAGGTCCCCTTCCCTGGCAATCAGGGAGATCTCCTTTTCAAAGCCCTGCTCCTTAAGCTCGTTTACCGCATCCTCGGCCTGTTCATGATCATGGAATACGCCGATGACAACCTTGCTCATCAAGTTTCCTCCTTGTCATAACTTAAACTCTGAGGATTATTGTTTCCCTTGGCTCTCTTTTTATTCTGCGGCAGCGAGCAAGGCGTCCTTATCAGGCGTTGCTGGCCTAGCTTTCGGGCAGCTTAAAGATGATCACGTCCTTGCCGATCTTGACCAGCGCCGACCAGGGGATGACCGTCTCTTCGCTGTAACCGATGCCCAGGATGCCGGGGCTCCCGCCCAGGATCAGGGAGGCGATGGCACCGCTTTCTTCATCGATGACCAGGTCCGCCTTCCCGGCGGGCCCCCAGAATGCCCCTTCGTTAATATCTACCAGCTCTTTCCGGGAAAGTTCACTTAAGCGCATTAAAGACCGGTATGCCCGAAACCTCCTTCCTCCCGTGCGGTACTTTCCAACTCCTCCACCAATACCGTTTCCACCCTGGGGGCGGGGCAGAGAACCATCTGGGCAATGCGCTCCCCCCGGCGGACCTGGAACTTCTCCCGGCCCAGGTTAATCAGGATCACCTTTATCTCTCCCCGGTAATCGGCGTCGACGGTTCCCGGCGAATTGAGCAGGCCGATTCCCCGGTGAAGGGCCAGGCCGCTGCGGGGACGAATCTGCAGTTCGTATCCCGGCGGCACGGCTACCTGCAGGCCGGTTGGTATGGCCTTGTACTCTCCCGGTTCCAGGGTTACCGTCTCCGTTACGGCGGCGGGGATATCCATGCCGGCGGCTCCCTCGGTCATATAGCGGGGCAGGGGCAGCCCGTGGGCGTGGGGCAACTGCTTAATCTTCAACTGAATCGGCTGTGGCATATAAGGCTCTCCCTTCGGCTACTCTTTATTCTACTAATACGATACCACAAAGTTGCCCGTTATTCGCTATAAATTCGAATATCGATCCGCCCTCCCCAGCAGGCGGCCCGGATCATAATCAGGCCGTCGGTGCTGTTCCGAAACTTGAAATCCAGGTAGTCGGAAACAGTGGCGTCCCAGCCCGGCGGCACATAGCCCACGGGCTGGCTGTGGGGATAGCGCTCCACCACCTCCAGTCCGGCCCGCCGAACGGCGTTGTAGAGAGTGGTGGAGACCTGGCAGACGCCCCCCCCCAGGCCGGGGACAACGGTGTTTCCCACGATAATGGGAGCGTACTGGTACCCCCGCTCTGCGATCCGGGGGCCGTTGGCGTCGTTGAAGGAGAATACCTCCCCCGGCTGGAGCAGGTAATTGTTCAGGGAGGTGGTGGCCAGGATTATATTTACCGCCCGGCCGCCCCCTCCGCCGATAAAGGTGTGAAAAGCACCGATCTCCCGGTCGATTCTCCGGTAGTGGTCCAGGGTGATCTCGGGATCCAGCTGGACCGTCTTGAGCAGAACCTGGCTGCGGGGAGGGGCCTGCATAACGGCCTCCACCGTGGCCTCCACGTCCACCTCCAGGCCGGTGACTTCGGCCACAATGGCGCCGCTGCCGGGATCGGCGTAGGCATTCCGGGGAGGGCGCCGGACCTCCCGGGCCAGTTCCCGGACCAGGGCTTCCAGCTCGGCCCGCTTCATGCCGCCCACCGCCACCCCCTCCAGGGTGACCCCCCGTCCAACCCGGCGCTCCCCGGGGACCCCGGTAAGGATTAGGGTCAAGACCGCTGTGAGAACCAGCAAAGCCAGGACCGCGAAAAAAACTGTTTTTCTGGACATGAACACCTCAACGCTTTCGGAAAAACCAGGAGGGGCTTAACAGCTCCCCCACCGTGACCACGGCCAGTTCCTTTTCTTTTAAAACCGGCAGTATCTCCCTTAGCAGGGCCAGGGTATCCTCCGTGGGATGCATCAGGATGATGCTCCCGGGGCCCACCCCATTCAGGATCTTCGCCTTCATCTGCTCCACCCCGGGCTTGCTCCAGTCCACGGTATCCAGGGTCCACATCACCGTTCTCATCCCTTGCCTGGAGACTACCTGCAGGGCCAGGGGGCTGTACTCCCCCTTGTGGGGGGTGAAGTAATAGGGGTACCTTCCGCAGGCGGAGAAGACAACCTCATTGGTTCGCCGCAGGGAGGCGGCCATGGCCTCCGCCTCCATCTCGCTGAAGAGCTCCCCATCGGAGTAGCCGTGATTCCCCAGCTCGTGCTCTTCCGCGGCGATGCGCCTAACCAGCTCCGGGTTCTTCTCCGCCCAGCGCCCCGTTAAAAAGAAGGTGGCCTTGGCCTGGTGCTCAGCCAGGATCCTCAGCATCTCTTCCAGGTACTCCTCTCCCCAGGCCACGTTAATCATGAAAGAGACCATCGGCTTCCCCGGATTGCCCTGAAAAACAGGCCGTTCCGGGTAATGCTCCCAGCGGAGGGAGGGGAGAACCTCGGCGTATACCGGGTCGATCCTCTCTCCCCGCCGGGCTTTCATGATCGCCTCTACCGTGGCCTCCCGGTCCACCGCGATCCCGTTTAGCTCGGGAATGATCCCTTCTTTTTCTTCGTCCAGGACGGCATCTACCGGCTCCCGCCCTTCATTTTTCGCCACCTGATCCACCACCCGGGCCACTTCAAAGGCGAAAAGCCCCTCCATGGACTGCCCGGCGAAAACGACCTCCTTTTTAACGCCCCAAAAATAGCGCCGGAGAGGTTCCTGGTAACGGTTCAAGACCGCCAGGACCAGGGCCAGCCCCACCAGCAGCCAGATGACGGAGCGCCGGCGCCGCCGGGGAAGAAGACCTCTCCCCTTCATCCTGTACCCCCTTTCAGCTCCGGTCCAGAAGCTGGGATACCTTGACCGGTTCGTAGCCCCGCTCCCGGGCAAACTTGATCAACTCCGGCAAAATGCCGGGAAGCTCCGGGGCGCCAACCCGAAAGAGGACGATGGCGCCGTCCTGGAGCCGCTCCTTGAAACGCACTTGGATCTCCTCCCCCGAGGCGCTGATCCAGTCCCGGCTGTCCAGGGACCAGAGGACAGTCCTCTGCCCTTCCCGGTGCGCCTTGGCCAGAATCAGGCCGTTGTACGCTCCATAAGGAGGCCGGAAAACGGGGGCCCGGTACTCCAGGAGAGCTTCGGTAATCCTGTTGAATTCCCTGATCTCGCGGGTGATCTCCTCCTCGTCGGCGTAAAGGAGGCTGCGGTGGGAACAGCTATGGTTCCCCAGCTCGTGGGCGTCGCCGATAATAGCCTTGGCTGACTCCGGGTGCCTGGTCACCCAGGGGCCGGTTACAAAAAAGGTGCAGTGCACCCCTTCCCGCTTCAGGACGGCCAGGATCTCCTCCAGGCCTTCCGTGCCCCAGAGGGCTTCAAAAGTAAAGGCCACCTTTCCCGGGTTCCCGGGAACAAAATAAAGGGGCTCGGGCGGAGCCCCGGGCACCGTCTTCAAAGCAATCAAAAAGAGCAGCGCCAGGCCGGCCAGGACCCCCCACCACAGCTTTCCCCAGGAAGCTTTTACGGCAAGCATGGCCACCCCGCATTCTCCAGGATCGGTGTTATGTATATTTATGCCGTCCGGTAAACAAGTATTCAGGGAGATGCCGGAAGAAAAAAGGGATCAAAAAACCCGGAATTAAAGCAGGTCTTCTTCCTGCCCCTTCCGGGATTGGGAAAATAAAAAAACCCTAGAGTCTAGGGTTTTCTTTTGCCGCGGGGAAAGCGGCGCTTGGAAGGCCGCTTCTCCAAAGCCGGCGGCTTCTCCAGCAGCGCCTTCCGGGAAAGGTTGATCCGGCCTTTTTCATCGATGTCCAAGACCTTGACCTCCAGTTCGTCGCCCAGGTTGACCACGTCTTCCGTCCTCTCCACCCGGCGGTGGTCCAGGTGCGAGATATGGAGCAGCCCTTCCTTGCCGGGGAGCACCTCCACGAAAGCACCGTATTTTTCCACCCGGGTCACCCGGCCTAAATAGGTCTTGCCGGGTTCCACGTCCTCTACCAGGGCCTCGATCATCTTTTTGGCCTTCCTCCCCGCCTCTTCATCCACGGCGGCGATGTAAACCTTCCCGTCGGGCTCGATATCGATTTCAACGCCCGTTTCGGCGATGATCTTGTTGATCATGCGGCCGCCCGGTCCGATAACATCCCGGATCTTGTCGATCTCGATCTGCATGGTGATCATCCGCGGGGCATAGGGAGAGAGTTCGGGCCGCGGCTCGCTGATGGCCTGGTTCATGATCTCCAAGATGCGCCGGTAGGCGTCGATGGCCTCGCTCAGGGCCCGGCCCATGATCTCCATGGAGAGCCCACTGATCTTGATATCCATCTGCAGGGCCGTAATGCCGTCCTTGGTCCCGGCCACCTTGAAATCCATGTCTCCCAGGAAATCCTCGATCCCCTGGATATCCGTCAGGACCACCACCTCTTCGCCCTCTTTAATCAGGCCCATGGCTACTCCGGCCACCGCTTTGGATACCGGGACTCCCGCATCCATCAAGGCCATGGAGCCGGCGCAGACGCTGGCCATGGAGGTGGAACCGTTGGATTCCAGGACCTCGGAAACCAGGCGAATGGTGTAGGGGAATTCCTCCTCGTTGGGCACCACCCGTTCCAGAGCCCTTTCCGCCAGGGCGCCATGTCCAATTTCCCTCCGGCCCGGGCCGCGCATAAAGCCGGCCTCGCCCACGCTGTAGGGAGGAAAGTTGTAGTGGTGGATAAAGCGCTTGGAATCCTCCAGCCCCAGGCCGTCCAGGATCTGCATATCCCGCAGGGTGGCCAGGGTGCAGGTATTCAGAACCTGGGTCTGCCCCCGGGTAAAGAGGGCCGATCCGTGGGTCCGGGGCAAAACGGGGACTTCGCAGGTTATCTCCCGAATCTCCCGCGCCTTCCGGCCGTCGGGGCGGATCCCCTCCTGGAGGATCATGGTGCGCAGGGACTCGCGCAAAATGTCGTTATAGATGGCGTTCAGGTCATCTTCGTTCTCCGGGTACTCTTCCAGGTATGTAGCCAGCAGTTCCTCCTTGATCTGGCCCAGCCGCTCCTCCCGCTCCTGCTTCTCGTGGATTTGCAGGGCTTCCTTGATCTTTTCCCGCAGGCCCGGTCCCACCAGCTCCACCAGCTCCGCCGGCGGCTCGTAGATGGGGACCTCCATCTTGGGAACCCCTACGCGCTCCACCATCTCCTCCTGGAGTGCCACCAGCTTCTTGATCACCTGGTGACCCGCTTCGATGCAGCGCAGCAGATCTTCGTCGCTGAGCTCCCCGGCGCCGGCCTCCACCATCAAGATGCCGTCCTTGGTCCCGGCCACGACCATGTACAGATCGCTCTTCTGGGTCTGTTCCACCGTGGGGTTAATTACCGGCTGCCCGTCGACCATGCCCATGATTACCGCTCCCACGGGACCGGCAAAGGGTATCTTGGAAATGGAAAGGGCTGCCGAGGCGCCGACGATGGAGAGCATCTCCGGGGGGCAATCCTGATCCACCGATAATACCGTAGAGACAATATGCACGGAGTTGCGCAGTCCCTTGGGGAAAAGGGGCCGCAGGGAGCGGTCCGTCAAGCGGGCGCTGAGAATCGCCTTCTCCGTGGGTCGTCCTTCTCGCTTTATAAAACCGCCGGGAATCCGGCCCACCGCGTAAAGTCTCTCTTCATAGTCCACCGTGAGGGGAAAGAAATCTACCCCCTCCCGGGGCTCGTCGGAAATGGTGGCGGTAACCAGGACTACCGTGTCGCCGTAGCGAACCAGCACCGCCCCGCTGGCTTGCTTGGCCAGCCTTCCTGTTTCCAGGGAAAATTGTCTTCCTTCTAAGTCCAGGGAAAATATCTCCAAACAGGTACCCTCCTTTTTATTAGATTTTTTCCGGCGAAGTCTTTTCCCGGCCATCCGGGGACCCATTACGGAAGAAAAGCGGGGTTCAACCCCGCATTTGCCCCCGGCCCCTGGCTCCCCTTATTTGCGCAGTCCCAGCTTGTTAATAATCGCCTGGTACCGCTGGGGAGATTTGTCTTTCAGGTAGTTCAACAGGCCTCTCCGGCGGCCCACCATTTTTAAAAGGCCCCTTTGGGAATGAAAATCCTTCTTGTGGACCTTCAGGTGCTCCGTTAAATAGTTGATCCGCTCCGTTAAGATGGCAATCTGCACTTCCGGTGAGCCGGTGTCATTCTCGTGCAAGCCGTAAGTGCGGACCAGCTCTTTTTTCCGTTCCGATGGCAGCATCTTTTTCCCTCCCTCCAAGCTTGTAATCGCCTCAAGGCTCAGATAGCCGCCGGGATGCGCGCTCCCGAGCCTGCGGTTCATCTTTGTAATTTTAACATAGTAAAAGCGGCTTGTAAACAAAGGGTTTTCCCGCTTAACGCGGCTTTTTGCCCTCTTGCAAGATTTAGGGGCGGGCTAATTCCGGTCCGCTCCCGCCGCCGCCCCGGGAAGAGGAAACCCGGCCTCCCCCCTGAAGCCGGCGTAGCGGCCTTCGATTAACTTCCTGGCCTGGGCGATATCCCGGCCGATCTGCTCCCGCAAATGCTCCGTGCTGGGGAAAGCCTTGATCTCCCTGAGCTTCTCCAGGAAGTAGAGGCAGATTTCCCGGTCGTAAAGCTCACCCCGGTAGTCCAGGATATGGGTCTCCACGGAGGGCTCCTCCCGCTGCAGGGTCGGCTGGGGCCCCACATTGGTTACCCCGAACAAGCAGCCTCCTTCCAGGCCGCCTACGGCGGTCAGGTATACTCCGTACCCGGGCCAGAGGAGATCGGGGGAGACGCCGATGTTGGCGGTGGGATAGATCAGCCGGTTGCCGATCCCCCGGCCCCGGACCACCTTCCCCCTCCGGAAAAAGGGGTGCTGGAGCAGTTTCGCCGCCCGTCGCACATCTCCCCGGAGCAGAAACTGGCGAATGGCGGAACTGCTGACTACTATTCCCTCTACAAGAACCAGGGGACAGATCTCCACGGCAAAGCCTAGTTCCTCGCCCAAGGCCCGCATGTTTTCCGCTTTCCCCTGGCCGCCTCGCCCAAAGGAGTAGTCGCAGCCCACCACCACTCCCTTAACCTTTAGCTTTTCCATTAATATATTTTTTACAAACTGTTCCGGGGAGAGAGAAGCCATCTCCAGGTTAAAAGGCTCCACGATCAAGTAGTCCAAGCCCAGGGAAGCCATGAGCCCGGCCCGGTCCGCCATATCCGTCAGCAGGTAAAGGGGCTGCCCGGGCCGCAGCACTTTAAGGGGATGGGGATTGAAGACCAGGGCCGCGCTTTTAACCCCGGCTTCGGCGGCTCTTTCCACCGCCCTGGCTAAAATGCGCCGGTGCCCGGCGTGAACCCCGTCAAAATTGCCCAGGGCCACGAAAAGCGGTGCCCGATCTTTCCAGCTTTCTACTCCCTTTATTACTTCCATGCCGCCTCTCCCTCTTACATGACCAAAAATTTTTCCGTCTTTAATCGCCACCGCTTCCCTTCCTGGAAGCCGCGGGCCAGGGCTCGAAAAGCCCCCTGCCGGTCATAGATCCGGAGCAGGGAGCCGCCCCGGGGAGCGGCCCAGGAGGGCGGCAGCTCCAGCTCCAGGACTTGGCCCTGTTTCAAGGCCAGCAGCTCCGCGTCGCTCACGCTGAGCCGGGGGAAATGGGCCAGCGGCCGGTCCATGGGCTCCAGCAGCCCCCCCAACTTTCCCGCAGCAGCCCTTTTCCGCACTTCGGGCAGGGTCCAGGACTGAAGCAGGGTCATGGACCCTACAAAAAGGCGAACCAGGGAAAAAAGGTGGGCGCCGCAGCCCAAAGCCGCGCCGATATCCTCCACCAGGGTCCGGACATAGGTGCCCCGGGAGCATTTTACTTGAAAAGTGAGCTGAGGCCTGCCGCTGGGGTCCAGCTTGAGCAGGACAATTTCGTAAATCTGAATCTTCCTGGGCTTCCGGGGAACCTCCCGGCCCTTTCGGGCCCACTTGTACAGGGGCTGCCCCCGGTACTTTATCGCCGAGTAGAGGGGCGGCAGCTGTTCCTGCTCCCCCAGGAAAGATTGGAGCAGCGCCTCCACCCGGCGCCTCTCCAGCGGGGGAAGGGGCCGCCGCTCCAGCACCCGCCCGTACGCATCGCCGGTGTCGGTAGTGACCCCCAACTCCACCGCGGCCTGGTACCCCTTGGGCAGGTCCATGAGGTACTCCACCACTCGGGTAGCCTTGCCCACGCAGACAGGCAGAACACCGCTGGCCCCGGGATCCAGGGTTCCGGCGTGGCCCACCTTGCACCCCGGCAGCAGCCGCCGGATCTCCCGGACCAGGTCATGGGAACTCATCCCCCTGGGCTTATTGAGATTCAGAATTCCGTGCATCGTCGCTTTCCTTGTCCGATCTGGACCCTTCTTCCAGCAGTTTTGCCGCCTCCCTCAGGACTCTCTCCTTGATCTCCTCAGGACGGCCGCGCAGGCGGCAGCCCGCAGCCCGGGGATGCCCCCCGCCGTTAAACAGGCCCGCCAGGCGGGCGGCATCAACAGTCTTGGTCCGGAAGCCCACCTTTACCTCTTCCGGGCTCTCGATGAAGAACATGATCCCCAGCTCCACCCCTTCGATATTGCGGGTATAGTTGATCAGCCCCTCCAGGTCCTCGGGAAGGGCCCCGCACTCCTCCAGCATGGCGGAACTGAGAGTTATGCAGGCTATTTTCCCCCCGTGATGGAGTTCCAGCCCGGCCAGGGCTCTCTCCAGCAGTCGGAAAAAAGGATAGGGCCTTTCGTCAAAAACCCGCTGGGATATCACCGCCGGGTTCAGCTTGTATTCCAGCAGTTCCGCAGCCACCCGGTGGGTGCGGGGCGTAGTATTCTCAAACTTAAAGGAACCGGTATCGGTGGAGATGGCCACGTATAGGGCCAGAGCCATATCCCTTGTTATCTCCGCCTCCATCTCCTTCAGCAGCAGGTAAATGATCTCCCCGGTGGCCGCCGCCCCGGGATCCACCAAGTTCAGGGTGCCGAAGCGCTCGTTGGTAACATGATGATCAATATTTATGATTATTTTCGCCTGCCGGATCTGTTCCTGGAAATTGGCCGTCCTCTCCAGGTCGCTGCTGTCCAGGACCACCATGGGCCAGTCCTGCCCGCTGCGCATCTCCGGCTGTATCTTTTCGCTTCCCTTTAAAAAGCGGTAGCGTCGGGGGACGCCTCCCGGGACAAAAAGCTGCACCTCTTTCCCGGCTCTTTCCAGGGCTTCCCCCAGGGCCAGCAGGGAGCCGATGTTGTCTCCGTCCGGGAGCTGGTGAGAGACCAGGTTAAAGCGCTCTCCTTCCCGGAGCAGTTTAATGATTTTTTCCCGATCACTCATTTCGATTTTGCTCGCGTTCAATTTTTTTCAATACCTCTTCGATGCGCGCTCCGTACTCTATGGAGCGATCCAGGCGGAAGGAGAGCTCCGGCACGAAGCGGAGCCGGAGCCGCTGCCCCAGCTCGGTGCGGATAAAGCCGGTGGCCTGCTCCAGGACCTGAAGAGTGCCCTGGATCTCCTCCTCTTCGCCAAAGATGCTCACATAAACGGAAGCGTAGCGCAAATCCCGGGAGATTTCGACCCCCGTTACGCTTATCAAGCCCGCCAGCCGCGGGTCCTTTAACACTTCCCGGATGATCTGGCTTACCTCTTTCTTAATCTGCTCGGCCACCCGCCGGGCTCTGGTCGAGGACATCCCCGGTCCCTCCTACAGCTTCGGTTTCACCTTTTCCAGGGTATAAATCTCGATGATATCGCCCTCGCGAAAGTCGTTGAAGTTCTCCAGCATGATCCCGCATTCGTACCCGGCGGCCACTTCCCGGACATCGTCCTTGAAGCGCTTCAGGGAAGCAATCCGCCCCTCGTTGATCACTACTCCGTCCCGGATCACCCGGGTGAGCCCGTTGCGCAGCACCTTCCCTTCCGTCACATAGGAACCGGCGATGGTCCCTAGCCGGGAGACTTTGAACAACTGGCGGATCTCCGCCTGCCCGTGAATCACCTCTTTGTATTCCGGAGACAGCATCCCCGCCACCGCCGCCTTGATGTCATCGATCAGCTCGTAGATAACCCGGTACAGGCGCATGTCTATCCGGTCGTGCTCCGCCAGCTTGCGGGCGTTGGCGTCGGGGCGCACGTTAAAGCCGATGATGATGGCGTTGGAGGCGGAAGCCAGCATGACGTCGGATTCCGTGATGGAACCCACCCCGCTGTGGATCACCTTGATCTTGACTTCCTCCAGGTTCAGCTTTTGCAGGGCATCCTGCAAGGCTTCCACGGAGCCTTGAACGTCGGCCTTAAGGACCAGGTTCAGCTCTTTGATTTCGCCTTCCTGGATATGCTTGAACAGTTCGTCCATGGAGACCCGCCGGGATTTCAACTGCGCCTCTTTCAGCTTGTAGGAGCGCTTCTGAGCCAGCTGCCGGGCCACCCGGTCGTCGCTGACCACCTGGAAGCGGTCCCCGGCCTGGGGAACGTCGCTCAAGCCCAGGACCTCCACGGGAGTGGAGGGGCCGGCCTTCTTAACCCGCGCGCCCTTGTCGTTGAGCATGGCCCGCACCTTTCCGGCGATGGAGCCGCAAATAATGGGGTCTCCTACCCGCAGGGTCCCCTCCTGGACCAGAACGGTGGCCACCGCTCCTCTTCCCCGGTCCAGCTTGGCCTCGATGACGGTGCCGCGAGCGGGCTTGTGGGGGTTGGCCTTAAACTCGTTCACCTCGGCCACCAGGAGAATCATCTCCAGCAGGTTATCCAGCCCGTCGCCCCGGAGGGCGCTGACCGGCACAAAAATGGTATCGCCGCCCCACTCTTCGGGAACCAGGCCGTGCTCCGACAGCTGCTGCATGACCCGTTCGGGGTTGGCGGTGGGCTTGTCGATCTTATTGATGGCGACAATGATGGGTACATTTGCCGCCTTGGCATGGTTGACGGCCTCCACCGTCCGGGGCATGACCCCGTCGTCGGCGGCCACCACCAGGACGGCGATATCGGTCACCTGGGCTCCCCGGGCTCTCATGGCCGTAAAAGCTTCATGGCCGGGGGTGTCCAGGAAGACCACTTTTTTGTTGTTCACCTCCACCTGGTAAGCGCCGATGTGCTGGGTTATCCCCCCCGCCTCCTTGGCGGTCACGTTGGCGTGGCGGATGGCATCCAGCAGCGAGGTCTTGCCGTGATCCACGTGCCCCAGCACGGTTACCACCGGATCCCGGGGAAGCAGCTTTCCTTCATCTTCTTCCTCCTGGTCTTCCAAAAGCTCCTGCTCCACGGGATCCTCCACCAGGACCAGGTCCACCTTGTATTCCTCGGCAATCAACTCCAGGGCCTCGGGGGAGAGATCCTGGTTGATGCTAGCTATAATCCCCAGGTCCAGCAGTTGCTTGATCAACTCCGTCGCCGGCACCTTCAGGTGGCCGGCCAACTCTCCCACGGTGACCCTTCCTTCCAGTTGGATCCGGGGGCGCTCCGCTTCCTTGCGCTGGGCCGCCTGGGCAGAGGCTTTTCTGGCCTTGCGCCCTTCCGCCGGAACTTCCCGCTTGGGCGGCTCAGGCTTCCTGGCTGCGGCTTTGGGCTTCTCCTTCTTCGGCTTGGCCTCCGCAGCCTTCTCCGCAGCCTTTTTCCCTGCGGCCTCCGCCGGCCGGGGCCGGGGAACGGAGGCGTCCGTCTGCTGCCCGGTGAGGATGGCAATAACCTTCTCGGCCTGCTCCTCTTCCAGGGTGCTCATATGGTTGTTAACGGGTATATTCATGCTCTCCATTACTTCGATGAGCTTCTTGCTGGTCGTACCCAGTTCCTTGGCCAGCTCATAAACCCGCACTTTTGCCACAACAATCACCTCCCAGTAACTGCTAGCAAATCAATTCAATCTACCCTCCCGCCAGTGAGGTATTCCGTTAGCTCTTCCACTACTTGCGGGGATATGGGATGGCGCAGGTTCTTCTCCAGCCCCCTACCTTTCAGCGCCTTTTGCAGGCAAGCGGGATCCTTGCAGAGATAAGCGCCCCGTCCCGACTTTTTCCCCGTCAAATCGATGACGATCTCCCCCTGGGGGGTGCGCACCACCCTGAGCAGCTCCCTTTTCGGTCGCTTCTCCTGGCAGCCGATGCAAATGCGTTCCGGAATCTTACGGGGTCTGCTCATGGGAATCGCCGCCCTCCTCCTCCTTGTCGCCCTTCTCGGGAGCCTCTTGGGAAGCCTCCTCGGAAGCCGTTTCCAAAACTTCTTCCTGATCCTCTTCCGCAGCCTCTTCCGGAGCTTCCTCCGGAATCTCCTCCGGGGCCTCTTCCGCAGCATCTTCCGGAGCCTCGTTGGAAACTTCCTTCGGAGCCTCCTGGGAAACTTCTTCCGCAGCCCCTTCTCCGCCGCCTTCAGCCCCGGGGGCTTCCTCCTCCGCGGCCTCCTTCAGGGCTTCGCCCTCCTGGGTCTCATCTTCCTGGAAAAGGCCCAGGGAGGAGAGGTTCTTCTGGGCAATCTGGGATTCGCTGAAAATATCGATTTTCCATCCCGTTATCTTCGCCGCCAGGCGGGCGTTCTGCCCCTCCTTGCCGATGGCCAGTGAGAGCTGGTTGTCGGGCACGGTAACGGTGGCCACCTTCTCCTCGGTATTCAGTTCCACCGAAATAACCTTTGCCGGGCTGAGAGCGTTGGCAATAAACTCCTCCGGCTGCTCGCTCCACTTAATAATATCGATCTTTTCGCCGTTCAACTCGTTGCTGATGGTCTGTACCCGGTTCCCCCTGGGCCCGACGCAGGCGCCCACGGGATCCACGTCTTTATTGGTGGAGTAGACGGCCACCTTGGAACGGTATCCCGCCTCCCGGGCGATCCCCTTGATCTGCACGATGCCGTCGAAGATCTCCGGCACCTCCAGTTCAAAGAGGCGCTTCAACATGCCGCTGTGCCCCCGGGAGACAATCACCTGGGGCCCCTTGGTGGTCTTCTTTACCTCCAGGATATAAGTCTTAATGCGCTGGCCCTGGCGATATCTTTCAAAAGGTATCTGCTCCTCGGGAGGCAGAATCGCTTCCGTCCTGCCCAGGTCGATAATCACGTTTCTCTGATCAAAGCGCTGGACCAGCCCGCCGACAATGTCCTCCACCCGGTCCACGTAGTTTTCGTAGATTAGTTCCCGTTCCGCTTCCCGGATCCGCTGAATGACTACCTGCTTTGCCGTCTGGGCGGCAATCCGCCCAAACTCGGTGGGGGTAACCTCCATCTCGATCTGGTCGCCCAGCTGGCAGTGGGGGTCGTAAACCCTGGCCTCGGCCAGGCTTACCTCCTGCTGGGGATTGCTGACCTCCTCCACCACCGTCAGCAGGGAAAACACCTTGATGCCGCCGGTTTCCCGGTCGATATTGACCCTCACGTTGGCTGTGGTATTGAAGTTGCGCTTGTAGGCGGAGATCAGGGCCACTTCAATGGCCTCGAAAAGGGTTTCCTTCCCGATGCCCTTCTCCTTCTCCAGGGTATCAATGGCAGCCAAAAACTCTTTGTTCATGGATAAACACCTCCTCTCCGGTTTAGCCTTTTTCTGGACGGTACCAAAGATGGGCTTTTGTCACCATTTCCATGGGAATGGTGACCCGGCGGCCGTCTTCTTCCAATTGAATGCTGATCTCCCCATTGTCGGCACCCAGCAGGGTGCCGGCAAATTTTCTCCTCCCCTGGATGGCGGAACCGGTATATATTTTAACCGCTTCTCCGGCAAAGCGTACAAAATCCTTCTCCCGGCGCAGGGGTCTCTCCACCCCCGGGGAGGAGACCTCCAGGAGATAGCGGCTTCCCGGCAGGGGATCCCGCTGGTCCAGAAGGGGGGATAAGGCCCGGCTCACCTTCTCGCAGTCGTCGATGGTAACTCCTCCGGGCTTGTCAATGTAGATGCAGAGGTGAGCTCTCTTCCCCTTCCGGTAATCGATATCCACCAGCTCCAGGCCCAGGTCCGCGATCACCGGCTCCACCAGAGCCTCCACTCTTTTCCGAATCTCCTCGCCGGCCATCTTTTATCCCTGCCTTCTGCGCAAAGAAGTCCGCCAACCCTCTTTTAACAGGAAAGAGTGGGAAAACCCACCCTTTCACCAAGTAGCACTACTATACCGAAAGTACCTTATCACAAAAAAAGGCAAAATGCAAGACAACGGCCCGTAATCGGCATATTTATTTGCCGGCCCGCTGCCGAACTTCCCGGTGGGCAATTTCTTGATGGGAACCTTGTTCCCCCTGGGCAATTACCCGCTGGGCCCCTTATCCCCCGGCTCTCAACAATTACTTGATCAACTGGCCGATCCGGGCCGCACAGCACAAGATCTCCCAGTACATTTTCATCCGGGCCGCCAGCCCCCGGCCCAAGCCCATCTTCTCCTCCTTCATGACATGGGAAAGGTCGGGCAGGTTAACCAGGAGAACGGAGTCTCCCCGCTCCTCCGCCAGCCGGTGCAGGGCCATCTCCACCCCGAAGCGGGAAAGCTCCCAGCAGGAGAGATCCTCCAGGATTTCCCTTTTCAAGGCCCGCTGCCCCGACAAGAAAGGAGCCATTTTCTGGGCCAGGTCCGTGGCCACCCTTCCCCCTTCAAAAATCCCCACCGTCATGTGGGCGCTGCCGTCCAGGACCGGCTCCAGGAGCGCATGCAGATGCTCCCTTTTCAAGCCGATGAGATCGGCATCCAGAAAAAGAAGCACCTGGCCGACAGCATGCTCCAGCCCCGCCTTTAGGGCTCCCCCCTTCCCCCGGTTCTCCAGGAGTTCCACCACGGTGACTCCGTCGAAGGCCAGGGCTTTCTCCACGGTATCATCGGAGGAGCCGTCGCTCACCACGATGGTTTGCCGAACCAGGTGGCACCCGTTGAGCACAGAGAGGACGGAGCCGATGGTTTTTCCTTCGTTATAGGCGGGGATTATGGCCGTAGTCAGCAAGAGGGCTCGCTCCCCGGATCAAAATCACCGGCTTCCCGGTACCGCTCCAACTCTTCCAGCAGGGCCGCCAGCAGCCGCTCCCGGGGGACGGTCCTAATCACCTTTCCCCGGCGAAAGAGGAGACCCTGCTTCCGCCCGGCCGTAATCCCCAGGTCGGCTTCCCGGGCCTCCCCGGGGCCGTTTACGGAGCATCCCATCACGGCAATCTTTATGGGGTAGGGGAACTTCTCCACGGCGGCGGCCACCTCCCGGACCAGGGGAATCAGCTCCGCTTCGCAGCGGCCGCAGGTGGGGCAGGAGATCAACTCCGGCCCGAAGGTGCGCAGGCGCAGGGCCTGCAGGATCTGTCGGCCTACCCGGACCTCCTCCCCGGGATCCGCTGTCAAGGAGACCCGGAGGGTGTCGCCGATCCCCTCCTCCAGGAGCGTCCCGATCCCCACCGCCGCCTTGACAATCCCCTCGGGGGGCGGCCCCGCTTCCGTGATCCCCACGTGGAAGGGGTAGGGTACCCGCCTGGCGGCCAGGCGGTATGCCTGGATGGTGGTCACCACGTCCGAAGCTTTTAAAGAGAGGACCACCTGGCGGAAATTTAGTTTTTCCAGGTAATCCAGGTAGCCCAGGGCCGACTCCACCAGGGCCTGGGGCGTTCCCGGCCCGTGCTCCCGGGCCGCCCTCCTCTCCAGGGAGCCGGCATTGACCCCGATGCGGATGGCCGCACCCCTCCGGGCCGCTTCCGCCACAATTTCCCGCAGCTTGTCCCGGCCGCCGATGTTGCCTGGGTTAATCCTGATCTTGGGGACCCCCGCCCGCAGGGCGGCCAGGGCCAGCCCGGGGTCATAATGAATGTCGGCTACCAGGGGAATGGGGCTCTCCCGGACCAGATCGGCTAAATTGGCCGCCGCTTTCAGGTCCGGCACGGCCACCCTTACCAGTTCGCACCCCTGCTCCGCCAGGGTCCGGATCTGCTGCAGGGTAGCCTCCAGGTCTTCCGTCCGGGTATTGGTCATCGACTGGACCGATATGGGGGCGCCGCCGCCGATAACCAGCTTGCCTACCTGGACCGGTATGGTCTCTCGCCTTGGCGCTAAGGGCATGGGAAGGAACCTCCTTGCAGCCTACCGCCCCGGCAGCAGGTCCCACCGCAGCAGGTCGTTGTACGTAACCAGCAGCATGATAAGAATCAGCAGGGCAAAACCGAGAAAGTGGATAAAGCCTTCCTTCTCCGGATCCAGGGGGCGGCCCCGCAGGGCTTCGATCAGCAGGAAAAGCAGCCTCCCCCCGTCCAGGGCAGGAATAGGAAGCAGGTTGATAATCCCCAGGGAGATGCCGATAAAAGCCGTCAGCCAGAGCAGATCCACGAAACCGGTGCGGGCCACTTCGCCCACGATCATAACGATGCCCACGGGCCCGGTGACATCCAGGGGCAGCTTGCCGGTGAAGACCATGAAGATGGAGCCGATGACCGTGGCAAAGCGATCCAGGCTCAAGGTTAGGGAAGGTATAAACCGGTACTTGTCCACCTGGGGATATATGCCCAGGGCCGCCTTCCCCGTCTGGGGATTCAGGGCGGGGACGGCGCGCAAAGTGATTATCTTCCCCTGGCGCCGGATGACAAGCTCCACCTCCTGGTCCGGCCGGGGAGCGATATGGGCCACCACATCGCTCCAGCTGCCCGTGGGCTCCCCGTCGATCCTGACGATCTCGTCCCCCGCCTGGAGCCCGGCCTCTTCGGCGGCGGAACCGGGGATCACGCTCCCGATCCGGGAGGAGTCGCTGGGAACTCCCGTCAGGAAAAAGAAGACCACAAAGAAGACCAGCAGGGCCAGCACCAGGTTCATCAGGGAGCCGGAAAGCAGGACCAGGGCCCGCTGGGCGATGCTCTTCCGGGGAAAAGCATCGGGATCTCCCGCCTCCTCCGGGTCCTCGCCCAGCATGCGGCAAAAGCCTCCCAGGGGAATCAACCGCAGGGAGTACCTGGTGCCTTTCCGCTCCCAGCCCACCAGGCGCGGTCCAAAGCCGATGGCCAACTCCAGCACCTTGATCCCGCACCAGCGGGCGGCGATAAAATGTCCCACCTCGTGGGCCATAATCAGAAGACCGAAAACAAATATGGAGGCAACAAAGGTTAGCATAAATCACCTGCTCCCGGCTAGACTAGCCGTTTAATATGCTCCAGGGCCCGCTGCCGGGACTCCCGGTCCACCCGGCGAATCTCTTCCAGCTCCAGGGCGGCACTGTTCCGGTGCTCGCTTAAGACCCCTTCGATCACCCGGGGGATGTCATTAAATTTTATTACCCCGCGCCGAAAATTATCCACGGCCACCTCGTTGGCCGCATTTAGGCAGGCGGCGGCCGTCCCTCCGGCCCGGCCGGCCTGGTAGGCCAGGGCCAGGCAGGGGAAGCGCCGCTGATCCGGTTCCCAAAAATCCAGCCGGCGCCCCGCCAGTTTCAGCCGGGGGAAGCGGGAGCCCTTCCGCTCCGGATAGGTCAAGGCGTACTGGATGGGGAGCCGCATGTCCGGTACCCCCAGCTGGGCCAGGAGGCCGCCGTCCACAAACTCCACCAGGGAATGAACGATGCTCTGGGGGTGGATCAGCACCCGGATCCGGTCGTAGCTCAAGCCGAACAGCCAGTGGGCCTCGATAACCTCCAGCCCCTTGTTCATCAAGGTGGCCGAATCGATGGTGATCTTCTCTCCCATGGCCCAGTTGGGGTGGCGCAGGGCGTCCCGGGCGGTGGCCGAGGCCAGCTTCTCCTCGGGCCAGTCCAGGAAGGGCCCCCCGGAAGCCGTCAACAGGATCCCCTCCACCTCCCCGGGGTCCGCCCCGGCGAGACATTGCCAGATGGCGGAATGTTCGCTGTCCACCGGAATGATGGAGCCGCTGCGGAGAAAGCCCCGGCAGGCAAAGAGGGCTCCTCCCGCCACCAGGGCCTCCTTGTTGGCCAGGGCCAGCCGTTTCCCGGCCTCCAGGGCGGCCAGGGAGGGTTCCAGGCCGCTGAAACCCACCAGCGCATTCAGGACCAGGTCCGCCGCCGGCCAGGCGGCCGCCGCCAGTAGGCCGGAGGGGCCTGCCTCCACCCGGCAGAGGGAGCCCAGTTCCCTTTTCAAGAGCTGCGCCGCCCCGGGATCGCTCAGGGCCACCATTTCCGGCTGGTAGCGCCGGGCCTGTTCTCCCAGCAGCCGGGCATTGCTTCCCGCCGTCAAGGCCACGACCCGGTATTCCGGCCCCAGGTCGTCGATCACCTGCAGCGCCTGCCGGCCGATGGAACCCGTTGATCCCAGGATGGCAATCCTCTTGGTCATCTGCTCTCCCTTGACCCTCTATCCTATTATCCTAAGTATCAGTGCACCAGCAAGATAAAGCCGTATAGGTAGACGGCAGCAATGGTGATGCTGTCCAAACGATCCATGAAGCCCCCGTGGCCCGGGACCAAAAGGCCGGCATCCTTGACCTGGATTTGCCTCTTCATGGCGGATTCCAGGAGATCCCCCAGTTGGGCGGCCACGGCCAAGCCCGCGGCCAGCAAGGCCATCTCCCCCGGGCTAAAAGGGATCCACTGGGGAAAGATAAAAGCAGCCAGCAGGGCCAGAGCCACGGTCCCCAAAAGGGCTCCGATGGCGCCCTCCCACGATTTTTTGGGGCTGATGGAGGGAGCCATCCGGCGGCGCCCCCATTTGGTCCCGATAAAATAGGCCAGGGAATCGTGGGCGAAAACCCCTGCCAGCAGGATGAAGGTATAGACCAGCCCCTCGGGTATCAGCCTGAGGGCAAGGATAAAACTGCTCAAGCCGCCCAGGTAAATTATACCCCATAAGAGAAGCACCGATTCCAGGAGAGAAGCCCCTCCCGGCGCCCAAAGCAGCCTGAAAAGGAGGGCCAGGAAAATGATCACCAGCACCGGCCAGAGCAGATCCAGGCGCTGCAGGTAGGTCAGGATAAGGATTGCCGAAACGCCGGCATAGCCCAACAGGGAGGGAAGCCGGTAACCGCTTTTTTTAAACATGGCCGTGTACTCGTACATGGCCAGGTTGATAACCGTTAGGACCAGCAGGGCAAACCAGCAGCCGCCCAGGTAGACCATGGCAAATACCAGGGGCAGGTAGAACAGGGCGGAAAGCAGGCGCAGGCGCAACATCCCTTTACCCCCTTTTCAGATCTTTCCAAACCGGCGCTCCCTCTGCTGGTAGTCGTAAACAGCCTGCAGGAGATGGCAGCGGTTAAAATCGGGCCAATAGGTCCGGGTAAACCAGAGTTCGCTGTAGGCCAGCTGCCAGAGCAAAAAATTGCTGAGGCGGTATTCGCCGCTGGTCCGGATTAGCAAGTCCGGATCCGGGAGCCCGGCTGTAAAGAGGTATCGGGAGAAGACCTCCTCCGTCACCGGTCCCTTGTGCCTCCCCTCCTGGATATCCGCCAGCAAGCCCTGCACCGCTCGGACAATCTCCATGCGGGAACCATAATTGAGGGCAAAATTCAGAACCATGCCGGTATTGTTCCGGGTCGCCTCAAGCCCCTGGTTGACGGCTTTCTGCACCGGGGGGGGAAGGCGGGAAGGGTCGCCGATGAGGTTAACCTTGACGTTTTCTTCCACCAGCTTCGGCAGCTCTTTCTTCAGGTATTGCTGGGGGAGGCTCATCAAGTAGTTGACTTCCCAGGCGGGACGCTTCCAATTTTCCGTGGAAAAAGCAAAAAGGGTCAAGACCTTGATCCCCAGCCGGTGGCTGCAGCTGACGATCTCCCGTACCGTCTCCACCCCCTGCCGGTGGCCGGCAGAACGGGGCAGGCCCCTTTCCTTGGCCCAGCGGCCGTTCCCGTCCATAATAATGGCCACGTGGCCAGGGAGGCGCTCCGGGTCTATCTTGGCCAGCAACTCTTTTTCCCGCTCTTCCAGGGAGTTTTCCATCTCACCCCACCCCTTTAACAACAGCGGCTCCCCCTTTCAGAGAGCCGCTCCAGGGCAACGGCCGTCAAGGGGGCTAGATCTCCATGATCTCCTCTTCCTTCGCCTTGAGGAGTTCGTCGATGCGCTTGATCTTGGCATCGGTAAGCTCCTGGATCTCTTCCTGCCCGTCCCGGCGGTCATCCTCGGTCAGCTCGCCCTTCTTCTCCAGCTGCTTGATCTTCTCGTTGGCCTCCCGGCGCACGTTGCGCACCCCCACCCGGGCCTCCTCGGCCTTCTTTCTCACCAGCTTCACCAGTTCCCGGCGCCTCTCCTCGGTAAGCTGGGGAATGGACAGGCGGATAACATTGCCGTCGTTGGTGGGGGTTAATCCCAGATCCGATTTTAAAATCGCTTTTTCGATCTCGCCCAGGCAGCTCTTGTCCCAGGGCTGGATCACCAGGAGGCGCGGTTCCGGTGCCGAGATTCCCGCCAGCTGCTGCAAGGGAGTCATGGTGTTGTAATAGTTCACTTCAATGCGGTCCAGCAAAGCCGGGGTGGCCCGGCCCGCCCTTAGCGTGGCCAACTCTCTCTGGAAGGCGGCAATCACCTTGTCCATCCGCTCTTCGGCTTCCAGATAGATGTCCTCGATCATGGCTCACCCACCTTTAATAATAGTCCCAATCTTTTCGCCCATAATCGCTTTCTTAATATTGCCTGGATAAAGGCCGAACACCACCAGCTTGATCTGGTTGTCCATGCACAAAGAAGCGGCGGTGGTATCCATGACCCCCAGGCCCCGCTTGATTACATCCAGATAATTCAGCTCGGTAAAACGGTTGGCATTGGGATTGATCAGGGGATCATCATCGTATACGGCGTCCACCTTCCCCTTGGCCAGGAGAATCACTTCGGCCTCGATCTCCGCCGCCCTTAGCGCCGCCGCGGTATCCGTGGAGAAGTACGGGTTGCCCGTCCCGCCGGCAAAGATAACCACCCGGCCCTTTTCCAGGTGCCGCAGGGCCCGGCGGCGGATGTACGGCTCGGCCACCTGCCGCATCTCCAGGGCCGATTGGACCCTGGTGACCACCGACTGCCTCTCCAAGGCATCCTGCAGGGCCAGGGCATTGATCACCGTAGCCAGCATCCCCATGTAATCCGCCGTGGCCCGGTCCATACCCTTCTGCCCGGCAGGGGCGCCCCGCCAGATATTCCCCCCGCCCACTACAATGGCGATCTGAACATCGTGCTCGATGAGCTCCTTGATCTGGGAGGCGATACTCTCCAGCACCTCTTGATCGATGCCGTACCCGCGTTCACCGGCCAAGGCCTCCCCGCTCAACTTGAGAACTACTCTTTTGTAAGCCGGCTTTGGCTTGCTCAATCTATCGCCCTCCATTTTATTTCTACAAATCTACTATAATTTCCTACACCCTTAAAAAAGGGAACACTTATTATCAAGTGTTCCCTGTGCAGCTCTGCTCGCCGGCCTTTTCGACGCCTTCGCCCACCTCGAAGCGGGCAAATCGTCGAATGACGATATTCTCCCCGATCTTGGCCACCAGGTTGGCCAAAAGGTCCTTGATGGTGACCTCCTGGTCGCGAATATAAGGCTGCTCCAGGAGGCAATTTTCCTTGTAGAACTTCTCCAGTCGCCCTTCTACGATCTTCTCCACGACCTTCTCGGGCTTCCCTTCATTCAGCGCCTGCTTCCGCAAAATCTCCCGTTCTTCCTGCAGCAGCTCCTCGGGAACCTCCTCCCGGCTCACAAACCGGGGATTTGCCGCGGCTACCTGGAGACAAATATCGCGCACGAAAGAGCGGAACTCTTCGTTCCGGGCGACAAAATCCGTTTCGCAGTTGACCTCCACCAGAACCCCTACTTTGCCCCCCAGGTGGATATAGGAGTCCACCACGCCCTGGGCGGCAACCCGCCCGGCGCGCTTGGCGGCGGCGGCCAAACCTTTTTCCCGCAGTATCTTGATGGCCTTCTCCATGTCGCCCCCGGCTTCCTGGAGCGCCTTCTTGCAGTCCATCATCCCAACTCCAACTTTATCCCGCAGGGCCTTGACAGTTTTGGCATCTATAGTGGTCATCTGGTTCCCTCCAATATTTCGTCTGGCTTTTACCGCGGGGCGGTAAACAAGATTAAGCTTCCTCTTCCTCGGTCCCGGCTTCTTCGCCCTCTCCCGCCTCTGCTACAGCCTCTTCTACCGCCTGGGCAGGCGCGGCGCTTTCCGCCGGTCCTTCTTCCTCTGCTTCCTCCTCGCCCCCGCTTTCCGCTGCTTCTTTAGCTTCCGCTTCTTTCTTTTCCAGCTTTGCTTTATCTATGTTCTCTTCCGTCTCCTCCGCCTGCTCGGCCGTCTCTTCCGGTTCCTCCCCGGAGGGGCCCCCGGCCAGGCCGGCGCCTTCTACCTCCAGGTCGCCTTCCCCGGCTACTTCCTCTTCCAGCAGGTGCCGCCCTTCCAGCACGGCATCCGCCAGGCGGGAGGTGATGAGCTTAACCGCCCTGATGGCGTCGTCGTTTCCCGGAATAATGTAGTCGATCTCGTCGGGATCGCAGTTGGTATCCACGATGGCGATAATGGGGATGCCCAGCTTCCTGGCCTCGGAGACGGCAATCCTTTCCTTGCGGGGATCCACCACGTAAACGGCGTCAGGCAGCTGTTTTAAAGTGCGGATGCCTCCCAGGAATTTCAGCAGCTTCTCTTTTTCGTGCTTTAATACCAGGACCTCTTTTTTGGGCAGGCGTTCCATGGTCCCGTCATTCTCCATCTGCTCCAACTGCTCCAGGCGGTCTATGCGGCGGCGGATGGTTTGAAAATTGGTCAGCATCCCGCCCAGCCAGCGCTGGTTTACATAAGGCATTAGACAGCGCTTCGCTTCCACCTCGATGGACTCCTGGGCCTGCTTCTTGGTCCCCACAAAAACAATGGTGCCCCCCCGGGCGGTAATCTCCCGCACCAGGTTGTAGGCTACCTCCATCATTTTCACTGTCTTCTGGAGGTCGATGATGTAGATTCCGTTCCTCTGGGTAAAGATGTAAGGCTTCATCTTGGGGTTCCAGCGGCGGGTCTGATGCCCGAAATGAACCCCCGCTTCCAGCAACTGCTTCATGGTTACAACGGCCATTTAAATCCTCCTCGCGTTGGGTTTGGGCCTCCGCCCTTTCATCGCCCGCCCCCAGCGTCTCCGCCAACCCGGGGCCGGCTCCGCGGCGTGAGTAGTCGTTTGCCAACAGGTAGTATAGCACAGTCGATTTAAAATGGCAATGTTCGGGAGCGAAGAAACCCGGCGCAGCATGGCGCCGGGTTTCCCTGCTCGGCGGCGAAATGATCCGGGACTAGTAGTTGACCGCCCGGGGCTGGAAGTAAGCCCGGGGATGAGCACAGGCCGGGCAGGCCAGGGGGGCCTCCTTCCCCTTGTGGATATAGCCGCAGTTGCGGCACTGCCACTCGATCTCCTCATCGCGCTTGAATACCGTGTCCGTCCGGACCCGTTCCAGCAAGGCCAGGAAGCGCTTCTCGTGCTCCTCTTCCACCTCGGCAATCTCGTGTAAAACATCGGCTATCTCATCAAAACCTTCTTCGCGGGCCTTCTCTTCAAAGCGCTTATACATATCCGTCCACTCGTAGTTCTCTCCCGCGGCGGCATCGGCCAGGTTCTGCTCCGTATCCCCGATGATGCCCAGGAACTTGGCCAACCGCTTGGCATGCTCCTTCTCGTTGTCCGCCGTCTCCAGGAAAATGGCCGCGATCTGTTCGTAACCGGCTTTCTTGGCCTCGGAGGCGTAATAGGTATACTTGTTCCGGGCCTGGGACTCGCCGCTAAACGCTTCCCATAAATTCTTCTCCGTTTGGCTGCCTTTTAACTCCATAAAATACCGCTCCTTCCCTTCATTTTATGATACAACATTTTACCATACGGGCCATCAATTGATCAAAGAAGTGGAGCCTCCTCCCCAGCCTCGGGCTTCTCCCCGGCGGTCAACTCCCAGCGGCCGCAGCGGCTCCCCCAGCGGGCCACCGGCTTCCGGTCCACGTAAAGGGCGCTGATTTCACAGTTGTTGGCACATTTGCCGCAGATAAAGCCCCGGGGCTGGTAGCGGAATTTTGCCACCCGCTGGAAGCCGCGAAAGGCTGTCGCGTGGATCTCCCCCTTTTTAAAGCGTTCCAAGGCCAGCAGGGCGGCTCCCAGGGCCCCCATGACCTGGTAGTAGGGAGGCACCTGCAGCTTCACCTGGAGCAGCTTCTCCAGGGCCCAGCGCATGCCGGCATTGGCGGCCACCCCTCCTTGGAAAAGCACCGGGGGCTCGATTTTGCGGTTGCGGGCCACGTTGCCCAGGTAGTTTTTGGCCAGGGCCAGGCATAGGCCGGCAATCAAGTCTTCCTTGCGATAGCCCAGCTGCTGCTTGTGGATCAGGTCCGACTCGGCAAAGACGCCGCAGCGCCCGGCGATGGCCACGGGAGCTTTCGCCCGCAGGGCATAGCTGCCGAACTCCTCGATGGCCAGGTTGAGCCGGCCGGCCTGGTGGTCCAGGAAGGAGCCGGTACCTGCGGCGCAGACGGTATTCATATTAAAGCCCACGGTGACCCCGTCCCGGAGATAGATAATCTTGGAATCCTGGCCGCCGATATCGATGACCGTTCTTACCTCGGGGACCAGGGTCCGGGCCGCCAGGGCATGGGCCGTTATCTCGTTCACCACCACGTCGGCGCCCACCATGGCCGCCGCCAGCTGGCGTCCCGAACCGGTGGCCCCGGCGGCGGCCACCGGCTTGCGTTCCGGCTCCGGGATCTCCCGGATCAGGGCCTGCACGGCCTCGATAGGACCCCCGTCGTTGCGCAGGCAGCGGGAATAGAGCACGCGGCCGCCCCCGTCGATCAAGACCAGCTTGCTGGTTAAGCTTCCCACGTCCAGTCCCAGGAAACAGGACAACGCCCCTTCTCTCCTTTCCGCTCCCTGCGCTCCTGCAGGACATGGGCGAAAGATTCCAGGCGGGTCTGCAGCCCGGCAGAGCCGCTCTGCTCATTCACAATGACGGTTAGCACCGGGAGATCCGTCTCCCGGGAGATCCGGGTCATGATATTTTGGGCAATGATCTCCGGCATGCAGGTGAAGGGCCAGAGATGGACTACCCCGTCGAAACCCTCCCGGGAAGCCAGGGCGGCCAGGCCGATGCTCTCCAGCCCGTGTCCGCCCACCAGTTCCTTTAAATAGGGAGCAGCGGCCTTCTTGACCCGGTAATGGCGCCAGTCGCCTCCCGGGGAGCGCAGAAGGTTTTCCCGGAGCCACTTCATGGCCGTAATCTCCTTTCTTACCTCGATGCGGATCCCCTCCAGGGAGCCCAGAGCCTTGGCCAGGTTCCCGTTGACAAAATCTTCGTAGACGGCATAAATCTCCCCCACCAGCCTCACCCGCAAGGGCTCCGGCCCCGGGGCCCTCTCCAGCCGGGCGCAACTCTCCCGGAAAGCGGCATAGAGGCGCCGGACTGTCCCGGGCCGGCGGGCCTCCTTTAAGCGGCGGCAAAATTCCCCATAAAGGGCGTCGGCGCTTCCCCGCTCTTTTTCCCGGGCTCGCCAGTAGAAGAGCAGTTCCTCCCCCAGGTCCAGGTAGTGGGCCTTTAAAAAGGCGGCATAAAGATCCGCCAGCAGGCGGGGTCCCTTTCCCGGGCCGATAACGGGCCGCAATCGCTCCAGGAAGGAGCGCCAATTCTTTTTCAGGGGCAGGGGGGAATGAAGGGTGATCATCTCGAAGGAGTAGCCGGCCTTTTTCAGGAGTATCTCCTGCATCTCGGCATACCAGCCCAGGCGGCAGCGGCCCTTTCCGCCCACCATTAACAGAGTGTTCGCCCCCGCCTCCAGGCACTGGCGCATCTGCCCCAGGGTCAAGGCAAAGGGGTGGCAGATGAATTCCGGCGCCAGCTCCTCCCCCAGCTCCAGCGTCCGCCTGCTGAGGGAAACGGGGCCGACGGTCTTGACCCCGGCTTGTTCGAAAAAGCCGGGTAAAACCAGGTCCAGGGTACCGAAGGTGGGAAAGCCGATGACCCGCTCCGGGGGGGCCGCCGGGCGCTTCGGCTTTCTCTCCGCCTGGGGAAAATACCGGCTCCCTCTGCCGGCCTTTACCGTATCCAGAAAGGCTTCCAGCCGGGTGACCACCCCGGCCTCCCCCGTCTGCTCGTCCACGGTCAGGACCAGGAGCGGGATCCCTGCGGCATTGGCGGCTTCCTCCAGAAAGACCTCCATGACGGCCTCGGGCCCGCACTCGAAGGGGGAGACCAGCACCAGGCAATCCACGGCCCCGCTCTCCAGCCAGTGGAAGGCGCTCCCTATGATTAACTGTTCAAAACGCCAGAGTTCCTCCCCGTACGGGAGGCGGCCCAAGGTGCGGGCGATGGTCTCTTGGGGAACCATCTCCGGCACCAGGACCGTAGCCTGCTCCTGCAGGCGCTCCACCACGTTGTGCCCGATATAGTCGTAGAGAATATAGCTGTGCCCGACTACGCCTACCCGCAGCTCCTCCCGCTGCCGGGCCAGGGGGTTGTACCGCCGGCGGCGCCGGAAGAGGGGGACTTGAAAAAGCTCCTCCAGGGCTTCCGCGGAAGTCATCCTTTGCTGAACAGTAGCCTGCCAGAAGAGCTCCTGGGCCTTCCAGGCCTCTTTTAGGGCCCGGCGGCACTCCCTGCTGCTGGCCCCCAGCTTCCGGCCGGCGGCCAGAAAGGAATTAAACCGCTCCTCCGGACGGCGGCGGCCGGCCACCGGGGGCGAGATCAAGAAATCCTCGGACAGCCCCAGCCCGTTGCGCAGCATAGCCGGCACACCGATATGCTTGGGACAGTAAAAGCGGTTGCGCACCGTGCCGATGAGGGTGGGAAAAAAGAGGCGGTCGATCCCCTTTTCCAGCAACTCCACCGTGTGGGGGAAGGCCAGCTTAACGGAGATGCAGGGCTCATCGGTAGGGCAGTACACCAGCCCCTCCAGGGTCTTCCCGCCGGTGGGAGAAGAAACCAGGGTCTCGCAGCCCATCTGCTCCAGGAAAGTTTTATACAAGGGCAGGTAGTAGTACGCCGAGAGCACCCTGGGAATACCGACCCGCATCTTCTGCACCTCTTGGCAGCAATCTGGAAGGCCAAGAATATTTTAGCCCATTTCCAAGCCCGATATGCGACGGGGTCAGGTCTTGAATTGTGAATTTCCCAAGTCCCAGGGGGTCAGGTCTTGAATTGTGAATTTTTCCAGGAAGTTATTCCGGGGGTCAGGTCTTGAATTGTGAATTTCCCAAGGGGTCATGCCCTTTTTCCCTGGGGGTCAAGTCTTGAATTGTGAATTCCAGGGGATCAGGTCTTGAATTGTGAATTTTTCCAGGAAGTCAGGTCTGGAAATGTGATTCTGAGCCAAGGTGACGGTGAGCCGGGAGGACGGTAATTTTTGCTCGTTATTTTCAATAACAGGGTCAGGTCTTGAATTGTGAATTTCCCAAGGGTCATGTCATTTTTCCCCGGGGGTCAAGTCTTGAATCGTGAATTCCAGGGGATCAGGTCTTGATTTGTAATTTTTTTTTAAAAGGGTCAGGTCTGGAAATGTGATTCTGAGCTGGGAGAGGGTGACTTTAGCTCGTGTTTTCATGAGCCGGAGGGACGGTCGTTGGGTCGCTATTATCAGCAGAAGGAGATTGTGGCGGCTCCATCCCCGGCCGCCGGATTAAGAGCACCGGCGGAGAAATCTGCCGCCGGAAAGCCCGCCTCAGGGCGAATTTTGAAGAATGGTGCGGTTGCCCGGGAAATAGCTTTCTTCATTGCATTCCCCGGAGAAATATATTAAGATGACTTTAGCTTTGGAACTGGAGGTTTAATATGGCATCAATAAGTCCTTTTCATGGCATCCGCTACAACCCCAAAACCTGCCCGGACCTGGGCGCCGTGATTACTCCCCCTTACGATGTAATTCAACCGCAGGAACAGGAGGAGTACTACCGGCGCAGCCCTTATAACATTATTCGCCTGGAATACGGGCAGACGGACCCCGGCGACAGCGCTGCCGACAACCGCTATACCCGGGCCGCCGCCGCCTTCCGGCAGTGGCTGGCCGAGGAGGTCCTGATCCGGGAAAAAGAAAAAGCCATCTACCGCTACGAGCAATCCTTTGTCCATAACAACACCCGCTACCTGCGGACAGGCATTATCGTTGCCCTCAAGGTGGAGCCCTATGAAAAAAAGATCATACTGCCCCACGAGGAGACCCTGACTCAACCCAAGTCGGATCGCCTGGAGCTGCTGCGCCACTGCCGGGCCAACTTCAGCCCCATCTTCGGGCTCTTTCCCGACCCGGAGCAGCGGGTGGAGCAGATCTGCGCCGCCGGCTCCGGCGAGCTGCTCTACGATTTTACCGATGAGCACGGCGACAGGCACCGGCTCCTGGCCATCAAGGATCCCTCCCTCTGCCGGCAGTTGGTCGACTTCCTGGCCCCCCTTCCCGTCTTCATCGCCGACGGTCATCACCGCTACGAGACGGCTCTCAACTACGCCGCCTCTGCGGATTTGGAGCGCCATCCCGGGCACGGCTACGTTCTCTGCACTCTGGTCAGCCTGCACCACCCGGGGCTGGTGGTGCTCCCCACCCACCGCCTGCTGCACAGCCTCACCCCGGCGCAACTGGAGAAGCTTCTTCCGCTGATCCGGCAAAATTTTGCACTGCTGGAATGGGGGAATCTGGAGCGGCTGGACTGGCCGGCGTTTTGGGAAGTTCTGGACAGGCAGGCCCAGGAGGGGCCCGCCATGGGCTTGCTCCTTCCCCGGGAGGTCTACATCCTTAAAGCAAAGACTGGCGAAGACCGTCTGGATGTCTCCCTGCTGCAGGAGTTGATCTTTGAGAAGCTGCTTCCCCCCGGCCAAGACGTAGAGTCATGCCTGGACTTTACCCGCAGCGAGGAAGAGGCCCTTGCCGGGATCCGGGCCGGGAGATGGCAGGCCGCTTTTATCTTGAGGCCGGCCTCGGTAGAGCAGATTACCAGGATGGCCTACCGGGGAGAGAGGATGCCCCAGAAGGCCACCTACTTTTACCCCAAGCTGCCCAGCGGTCTGGTAATCTACCACCTGGACCAGAGTTTGTAGCGGGGCACAAAAAAGCCCGATGCCGTTAACCAAAAGAGAAATGAAATTTCCCACAAGATCCCGGCTCTCTGCGGGTGAAAAAGTCTGGTCAAGTTAATTTAATTAGGGGCTGATGAATTTTGGCAAGGTCCCTGACCTGTGGGAAATGAAAAGACTGTCCTCTTCTTCTTATTCCTTTTTAAGGAAGCTCCCGCCTCCCTAGGGCTTCCCTTCTCCTGCCGGAGTTCCCAGCAGCCTTTCCAGCTGCCGCCACAGCTCCGGTTTTTTCTTGGCCAGGTTGACGGGCCGCCCCTGCCGGTTCACGAAAGCATGCTCCGTGGTGCCGGTAGCCAGCAGCTTCTGCCCTCGGTATACTTCATAGCGAAACCGCAGCCGGGTGCTGCGCAGCAGGTCCAGGGCGGTAGCCACCGTCAACTGGTCGTCGTAGCGGGCGGGAGCCCGGTAGCGGCAGGAGGCTTCGATGACGGGCAGCTCCAGACCCTGGGCCGACAGCTCCGGGTAGGGCAGGCCCCGAGCGCGCATGAATTCGGCGCGCCCCACTTCAAACCAGACCAGGTAGTTGGCATGATAGACAATTCCCATCTGGTCCGTCTCGGCGTAGCGCACCCTGATCCTGGTTTCATGTCTGCATTCCATTGCAGGCAACACTCCTCAGCGCAGGACGGTAGCCTCCCCGCGGTAAATCAAGCCCCGGAAAGCATCTACCGTAATTCGCTGGCCATGTTTTATCTTCCTGGTGGCCCCCTCCGCCCCCACCACGGCGGGCTTTTTCAGATCCATGGCGACCCGGGCGGAATAGGAAGTCAGGCCTCCTTCCTCGGCAATCAAGGCAGCAGCTTTTTGCACGGCGGGGAGGCAGCGGCTGTCCGTATTCCCGATGACCAGGATCTCTCCCTCCCGGATGCCTTCCCAGGAGCCCCCTTCCTCCACCACAAAGGCGCTGCCCGTTACCGCCCTATTGCCCAGTCCGGAGCCCCGGACCAGGACCTCCGCCACCGTCTCCACCCGCAACAGGTTGGTAGTCCCGGAAACCCCCACGGGGACCCCCGCTGTGATCACCACCAACTCTCCTTCCTTGACCAGCCCCTCCCGCAGGGAAGACTGGATGGCGGCGGCAAACATCTCGTCGGTGGTCCGGGTCGGCGGGCACAAAACGGGGTAGACCCCCCAGGTCAGCTTGAGGAAGCCCGCCACCCGGGGGCTGGAGGTGACGGCAATGATCCGGGACCGGGGCTTGTACTTGGAAACCATCCGGGCGGTATGCCCCGAATGGGTGGCGGTAATGATGGCGGCGGCATTCAACTCCTGGGCGGTGTGGCAGGTGGCAAAGCTGATGGCGTCCGTTACCGTCCGCTCCATGACCGATTCGAAGAAGCGCAGGTTTTCCTTGTAGTGCAGCGCCTCCTCGGTGCGCCGGGCGATACGGCTCATGGTGGCCACCGACTCCACGGGGAAGCGGCCAACGGCGGTCTCCCCGGAGAGCATAACGGCGTCGGTGCCGTCGAAGATGGCGTTGGCCACATCGCTGGCCTCCGCCCTGGTGGGCCGGGGGTGCTCAATCATGCTCTCCAGCATCTGGGTGGCGGTAATCACCGGCTTCCCCGACCGGTTGCACTTCCGGATGATCATTTTTTGCAGCAGGGGCACCTCTTCCGCCGGTATCTCCACCCCCAGGTCTCCCCGGGCCACCATCACCCCGTCGGCGGCCTCCAGGATCTCGTCGAAATTCTGCATTCCTTCCCGGCTCTCGATCTTGGCAATAATGCGGACCTCCGTAGGGAACTTCTCCAGCCAGCGCCGGACCTCCAGGATATCCTCCCGGCAGCGGGTAAAGGAAGCGGCCACAAAGTGGACCCCTTCCTCCAGGGCCATCTCCAGGTCCTCCCGGTCTTCCTCGCTCAGCGCCGGCAGGTTGATCCGGGTCCCGGGGAGGTTGAGGCCCTTGTAGTTCCGAAGGGCGCCCCCGTGCCGAACCTGGCAGTGGATTTCGCTGCCGGCGATCTCTACTACCTCCAGCTCGATGAGGCCGTCATCGATGAGAATGGTCCTCCCCGCCTCCAGATCCCGGGGGAGCCCCTCATAGGTCACCCCCACCCGTTGTTCATCGCCCAGGATATCCGCCGTGGTTAAAATAAACTCCTGGCCCTCCTTCAGGATCACCTCGCCGGCTTCCAGCGGCCCCGTGCGCACTTCGGGCCCCCGGGTATCCACCAGGATAGCTACCGTCTTGTTCAGCCTCCCGGCGGCTTCCTTGACCATCCTAATCCGCCGCCGGTGCTCTTCTCTCTTCCCGTGGGAAAGATTAAGCCTGGCCACATCCATCCCCGCCCGGATTAAGGCGACCATCTGCTCCAGGCTGTCCGTGGCCGGACCGATGGTGGCTACAATCTTGGTCCGTCTCAAGCAGTATACCTCCCGTCCCAATCCGTATCCAGATCAATATAGCGACAGGATATGGGCCAGCTCGTAAGCCTCCGCCGGGAAGGTCTTCTCCCCGGAAAAAACCTCCGCCAGGGGCACGGGCTCGATCCGGCCCTTTACATAGCCGACCATGACTCCGTTCTCGCCCCGGCGGAGCAAGTCCACGGCGGCGGCGCCCATCTGGGTAGCCAGGATCCGGTCCGCGGCCGTGGGGGTGCCTCCTCGCTGCAGGTGCCCCAGAATGGTAACCCTGGTCTCCAGCCCCGTCCGCTTCTTTATCTCCTCCCCCATCTTCATGGCGCTGGCCGCCCCCTCGGCGACGACGATAATGCTGTGGCTCCGGCCGTGTTCCTTGGCAGCCAGAAGGCGGCGGCAGATTTCCTCCAGGTTAAATTCCATTTCCGGAACCAGGATGGATTCGGCCCCGCCCGCCAACCCCGAAGCCAGGGCGATAAAGCCGGCACAGCGCCCCATAACCTCGATGACGAAAACCCGCTCGTGGGAGGTGGCCGTATCCCTCAACCGGTTAATAGCATCCGCCGCCGTATTTACTGCCGTGTCAAAACCGATGGTCAAGTCGGTCCCGTAGATGTCGTTGTCGATGGTGGCGGGAATGCCGATGAACCTGAGGCCTCGCTCCTGCAGAGCGGCCCCGCCCCTGAAGGAGCCGTCGCCTCCGATGACGATCAAAGCTTCGATCCCCTGCTCCCGCAGCCAGGCGGCGGCCTGGTCCTGCACCGATGCCCGGCAAAATTCGGGGGCCCTGGCGGTGCGCAGAATGGTTCCACCCCGGTGAATGATATCGGCCACGGAACGATGGTTCAGGGGGCGAAAGCCTTCTCCGTTGAGCAGGCCGGCAAAGCCTCGTTCAATGCCGTAAACGGTCAGGCCGTAATAGCCGGCCCGGCGGACCACCGCCCGGATGGCGGCGTTCATCCCCGGAGCGTCTCCTCCGCTGGTCAAAAGAGCAATCTTCATCAGACCGGGTCACCTCTTTTGCTGAGATTAAGGACTTAGAAAACTGTCGTTCAACTCCTGGCATTTGACGGTACCTGGCCCCAGCAGTTTAAGCAGCTTCTCCTGCAGCGCCGGGTTGTCCTCCACCCAGTAATCCTCGCTCAGCAGGATCATCTTCTTCTTGTTTTCGAAATAGAGGTATACCGGCATCCCTCCCCGATGCTCCTGCAGCACTCTTTTCAGGTCCAGGAGCGATTCCATAGGCTGCCCGGCGCGAACCTTCAAGTACATCTGCTTCGGCTCCCGGGGGAGCGCGGAGATGGCTTCGGCAATGATCTTCGCATTTTCCTCCTCTTTTAGATCAGTCTTCCCCTTTATGATCAGCAGGTTGTCCTCCTGGATCAATTCGGAGCGGCGCTGGTAGAGATCGCTAAAGACGATCACCTCTACGCTGCCGGTGAGATCCTCCAGGGTCAGGAAAGCCATGGGCAGGCCTTTCTTGGTGTAGATAGTGCGCATGGCCGCCACAATGCCCCCCACGGTAACCGGCTTGCCGTCCCCCAGTTCCCCCAGCTCGGCACAGCGGGTCAGCCGCTTCATGCGCTCCAGGAGGGGGCGGTACTGCTCCAAGGGGTGGCCGGTGATATACATCCCCAGCATCTCCTTCTCCAAGGCCAGGCGCTCCTTGTAGGAGAACTCCGGGATATCGGGGAGGCGGTCCACCAACTGCTCCACCCTGCTCTCCCGGTCCATCAGGGAGAACATGGAGAGCTGCCCGTTCTCCCTCTCCCTCTGGGCCGTTTGGCCCCGGGCCATCACCTCATCCAGCCCCGCCAGGCAGGCGGCCCGGGAGCCGCACAAGGAGTCGAAGGCGCCGCACTTGATCAGGCTCTCCACCACCTTCCGGTTGCAGAGGCGGGAATCCACCCGGGTGGCAAAATCCAGCAGGGAGATGAAGGGCCGCTCCCGGCGCACTTCCAGGATGGACTCGATGGCCCCCAGGCCTACATTTTTCACCGCCGCCAGGCCGAAGCGAATCCGGTTCTCCCCTACCACGGTAAAGTTGGTTTCGCTTTCGTTGATATCGGGAGGGAGCACCTGGATATTCTGCCGGCGGCAATCAGCAATGTAAAGGGCCACCTTGTCGCTGTTGGCGTGATAGCCGGTCAACAGCGCCGCCATGAACTCCACGGGATAATTGGCTTTCAGGTACGCGGTCTGATAGGCAATCATGGCATAGGCGGCGGCATGGGACTTGTTAAAGCCGTACGAGGCAAACTTAAGGATCAAGTCATAGATGTCCCGGGCCAGCTCCTTGCTGAATCCCTTATTCCGGCAGCCGTTGATGAAGACCTCCCGCTGCTGGTCGAGTATCTCCTTCTTCTTCTTCCCGATGGCCCGGCGCAGCAAATCGGCCTGGCCCAGGGTAAAGCCGGCCATGCGGGCGGCGATCTCCATGATCTGCTCCTGGTAAACGATCACCCCGTAGGTCTCCTCCAGGATGGGCTCCAGGACCGGGTGCAGGTAGTTGATGGGCTCCCGCCCGTGCTTGCTGTTCACAAAGACAGGGATCTGCTCCATGGGCCCGGGGCGGTAAAGGGCCACCACGGCAATGATATCTTCAAACTTGTTGGGCTGCAGGTCGCGCAAGACACCGCGCATCCCCGCACTCTCCAGCTGAAAGATCCCGCTGGTCTCCCCCTGGGAGAGCAGTTCAAAGGTTTTGGGATCGTCCAGGGGGATCTCGTCGATCACCAGGCGCTTCCCGGTGCGCTTGTAGATGTTCTCCAGGGCTTCGCCGATGATGGTCAGGGTCTTCAAGCCCAGGAAGTCCATCTTCAGCAAACCCAGCTTCTCCAGGGTCCCCATGGGAAACTGGGTCACCGTAATCCCGTCGGGAGTCTTCTGCAGGGGGACGTGGTTGACCAGGGGCGTCGGGGAGATAACCACCCCGGCGGCATGGGTGGAGGCGTGCCGGGGCATCCCCTCCAGGGCCATGGAGCCGTCCAGGAGCTGCTTGTAGCGCTGGTCCCGGTACAGGTCCTTAAGCTCTTTGATCTGCTCCAGGGCTTTCTGGATGGTCATCCCGGGCTCAAAAGGAATCAGCTTGGCCACCCGGTCCACTTCCCCATAGGGGAAGGCCAGGACTCGTCCCACGTCCCGGACCGCCGCCCGGGCGGCCATGGTTCCAAAGGTAATGATCTGGGCCACCCGGTCCGCCCCGTACTTCTCCACCACGTACTGCAGCACCTCGTCCCGGCGATCGTCGGCAAAATCGATATCGATATCCGGCATGGAGATCCGCTCGGGATTTAAGAAACGCTCAAAGAGGAGGCCGTAGCGGATGGGGTCAATGCTGGTAATCTTCAAGCAGTAGGCCACCAGGCTGCCGGCGGCGGAGCCCCTCCCCGGCCCCACCAGGATCCCCTGGCTCCGGGCAAAATTAATAAAATCGGCGACAATTAAAAAATAGCTGGAGTAGCCCATCTGCTTGATAACCCCCAGCTCGTAATCCAGGCGTTCCTGCAGCTGGGGCGTGACTTCCGGGTACCTTTCCTCCAGCCCCCGGTAGCAGAGGCGCCGCAGGGTCTCGTCGGCGGTTTCGCCGGAAGGAAGATCGTATTCCGGCAGGTGGTAACCGTCAAAATCGAACTCCACCCGGCAGCGTTCGGCGATCCGCAGGGTATTCTCCAGAGCGTCGGGGCAGTGGGCAAAAAGCTCCGCCATCTCGGCGGGAGATTTCAAGTAAAACTCCTGGCTTTCAAAGCGCAGCCGGTTGGGATCATGGATGGTTTTCCCCGTTTGGATGCAGAGGAGAACATCGTGGATCTCCGCATCCTCCCGCCTCAGGTAGTGCACATCGTTGGTGGCCACCAGGGGGATCTTCTCCTCCCGGGCCAGCCGGATCAAGGCCTCGTTCAAGGAGGCCTGTTCGGGAAGCCGCTGATCTTGCAGCTCGATATAAAAGTTCTCCGGGCCAAACAGTTCCCGGTAGTAGCGCGCCGCAGCCCGGGCTTCGCCGGCCTTCCCCTGCAAGAGCAGGGAGGGTATCTCCCCGGCCAGGCAGCCGCTCAGGGCGATCAGCCCCTCCCGGTGCGCCTCCAGCAGGGAACGGTCCATCCGGGGCTTATAGTAGAATCCTTCCAGGAAACCGGCGGAAACCAGCCGCATCAGGTTGCGGTAGCCCTCCTGGTTCTCCGCCAGGAGCACCAGGTGGTACTGGAAATCGTCCAGCCTCGGCTCCTTCTGGTGTCGGGAACGGGGAGCAACGTAGGCTTCACACCCGATCACCGGCTTCAGGCCGGCCCCAAGGGCTTCCTGGTAGAAGTCGATTACCCCGTACATCACCCCGTGATCGGTAATAGCCAGGGCTTCCATCCCCAGCTCCTTGGCCTGCCGGACCAGCGCCTTGATGCGCGCCGCTCCGTCCAGCAGGCTGTACTCGGTATGGACGTGCAGATGAACAAATCCTGGGTCGCTCACTGGATCAAACCTCGTTTCCGTAATTCTCCGCTGCTATGACTTATTTTCTACTTTCCGACAAGCATTTCCTTTTGCCCCGGGGCATATTATCTGTTAGGCCCTATCTTTGCGGCCCCGGGAAGGGGCGAAGAAAATGGACCGCTACCTCTCAACCCTTGTCCTTACCTTCTGCGTCGCCCTGGGCGTCAACCTGGGAGGAAGCCTGCTGGGTTCCCTGGGGGCTCTGATAACCCGCCGCCCCCCGCTGCATACCATGATGGAGCTCTCCGCGGAATTGAAAATCTGGGCGCTGGTAGCCGCCCTTGGAGGCACCTTCAGCATTATCAAGGTTTTCGAAACGGGGATGTTCGAAAAGCAGTTCGTCGATATCCTGAAGCAGCTGCTCCTCATCGGCAGCGCCTTTCTTGGAGCCCACCTGGGCTATCTGATCATCTCCACCCTGGGGGCCCACCGTTAATGCGCCGCACCCTGGCCGCTCTCCTGCTGGGAGCCGTGGCCGGCGCCGCCGTCACCAACCTGCTGGTCTCCTCCCGCCTGGACCGGCTCTACTGGGAGAAGCAGAATCTTTCCGTCCAGCTTTTCGAAACCATGGAACGCCTGGATAAGATCGAATCCCAGTGGCTTGCCCACCGGGAGGGGGAAATCGCCGCCGTAAACATTGAGTTGGAACACGAACTCGACTCCTTCGTGGAGTTGGAGCTGCGCCGGCTTATCGGCGAAATCACCGCCGACTTGGTGGGAGAGAAGATCGAAGAACTCAACCCCCGCCTGGTGGTAAGCCTGCTCCACGAACGGCGCTTCCGCCTGGAGGACCGGGAGTTCCTGACCCGGGTCAACTGGCTCATTGTGGGGAAAGAGGTGGAGATTAATCTAACCGCCGTTCCCGCTCCCTGATCAGGGCGGCGCTGATGGCCTCCCGCCGCCCCTTGGCCGCCGCCGGAGAAGGGGCCCTCCGCCGCCGCCAGCGCCGGCGGATCCCCTGCAGCCTTGCGCTTCTCCAGGCAGAGACTCCGTATCCCAGCATCGCCCCGGCGGTAGTAAGCAGCCAGAGGAGGGCAAACAAATTGGGGACAGCGGAGAAGCCGGGCTCCGGCAGCAAGAGCAGCCCGGCCAGCATCAGCGCCGCCGAGGCGCCCAGGCCCGCCAGTTCCTTTTGATGGCGCAAGCAGTTCACCCCCCCTTATCATTATAGCGGCCCGGGGCTCGTTTATGCCTCCCCTTTCCCTCCGCCGCGCGGCCGGGTTCCAGGGCGCACCGGCGCCGGAGGCCCTTTCCGAAGGCGGCCGGGAGGCCGGCAATGGTCCTGAAGGGACCGGGGGAGGCCACGAGCCCCTGGCAGCAAACGGTAAAGGGGCCGGCAAACCCGGCGGCGGGGCCGCAAGCCTCCTGATGCCCCACTTCCTTGCCGCGATACAAAAAGGCCGGCAGCCTATCCCCGCCAATGGCTAATACCAAAGATTAAGTAAAAAACCCAGGAAAGGATTCCAAAGCTTCCCCCGGAGGTTCCATTATGCTACAATGGCTTATGGTATTGTGATTTTTGGAGCAGGCTAGCGTTTTGGCAAGATATTAACGGGAAAAGAACAAAGCGAGGAGGATGGGGCTTGCTCATTAAAGACCGCGAACTGCGCCTCTCCCTAAAACTGGTTCTCAGCGCCGCCGCCGTGGCCCTTCTGGCCTGGGTGCTGGTTAAGCTTAAGCCGATCTTGACCGTTTTCATCATCGCCATCCTGGCAGTCTACTGCATCACCCCCCTGGTCAACTTCTTGATCCGGAGAAGATTCCCGCCCGTGCTGGCCGCCATCGGGGCTTCCCTTTTGCTGCTCATCGCCCTCTTCCTCTTCTTCTATCTACTGCTTCCCGGTCTCATCCATGAGCTGGGCCAGCTGGCGACTTTCAGCACCACGGATCTGCTCAGCCTCTCGACGAAGCTGACGGAGTTGATCAATGATCTGGATCAGCGCTACAACCTGCAATTGATGGACACCCTGCTGGATTATATGGACCAGTTTACCGGGCAGATCCCGGCCCGGGTGGAGCAGCTGCTCCTCAGCGCCTCCAGCTTCTTCATGGCCGTTCTCTCCCGGGCCTGGGTCCTGCTGGCCCTGGTCTTCCTGGTCTTTTACCTGGTGCAGGACCTGGAAAAGGCCAAAAAAAATATAACCCTTCTCTTCCCCCAGATTTACCAGGGACGCATCACCCGCATCCTGGGTCTCATTGACGAGAAAGTGGGGGGCTATATCCGGGGCACCCTCCTTAAATGCGCCCTGGCGGGACTGTTGACCAGCATCGGGCTCTTTGTTTTAAAGATGCCCTTTGCTTTGATGTTGGGGGGCCTGGCCGGCCTGCTCAATATTATTCCCTACATCGGCCCGATCCTGGCCGCCGTCCCTGCGGTGCTCCTCAGCCTGCTCCCGGATACGCCCAACATCTTCCTGGTGGTGGGACTTTATATTTTGGTGGAAATAGTCGATTCCTTCGTCTTCACCCCCATTTTCCTGGGGAAGGCCGTGGACTTAAGTCCCCTGACGGTGGTGGTCTCCGTCCTGATCGGGGGTCAGCTGCTGGGAACGCTGGGGATAATCCTGGCCATACCCGCCGCGGCCATCTGCAAGGTACTCCTCTTCCACTATTTTGGGCCCAAGCCCCCGGAACAAAGCAGCGGGGATCTCCCCGCCCCGGTCAAGGGCAGCTCTACGGCGGATTCTCCGCCACAAAGGTAATCTTGGCTTCTCCCCCCGAAGCCGGTTCCAGCCGGAAGGTGGGAAAGCACTCCCGGCAGCGAAAACCGGCCTCCTCCAGAAAGACCCGCATCCTTTCCGGGGAATAGTCTCTTTCCCGGTGGTGCTCTATAAATTTTTCATAGAGGCCGTTCTCCCGCCGGGCAAAAACCACCAGTTCCACCTCCCACAAGCCCGTCCGGGGGGAGTAGCGGGTCTCTCCCACCAGGGTAAACTCCTCCTCTTCGGCCCAAAAAGGAGAGCCCGGCCCGGCCGTTCGCTGCCCCGGGCGGCAGAGATCGAAGATAAAGAGCCCCCCCGGCTCCAGGACGGCCCTAACCGCCGCCAGGGCGGCCCTCAAGTCTTCTTCCTCGGTTAAATAGTTCAGGCCGTCCTGAAAAAGCAAGGCGGCCTGAAATTTCTCTTCCAGCTTCAAAGTGCGCAAATCCGCGCGGTAAAAGGAAAGGGGAAGCCCTTCTCGACTCGCCTTTATCCGGGCCTCTTCCAGCATCGCCGCCGAAAGGTCTACTCCCGCTACCCGGTAGCCGCGGCGAGCAAAAGGCAGGGCGGAGCTTCCCGTTCCGCAGGCCAGGTCCAGCAATTTCCGGGGTCGCCGGCGGAAGCGCCTGAAGATCGCCTCCACGTAGTCGGCCCAGGCCTCGTAATCGACTCCGGCCATGATCCGGTCGTAGATGCGGGCCAGCCGGGCATAGGGATCAACAGCAGTCATGGTCTTCCTTCGGGGCCGGACCTCCCTCTTCCCCTTCTCCTTCCTCTCCTTCTTCTCCCTTCAAAAGCTCGTTGAACCGCTTCAAGGCGCTGATCACCCTGCCGTTAAAAGAATCGGGCGGGTAGGTGCCGTCTTCCCGGAGTTCGCCGATTTCCATCCCCGTCAACAGCGCCAAGCCCTCTTCCACGGTGGAGATGGCATAGATATGGAAGCGCTTCTCTCGCACCGCCGTCACGATCTCTTCGGACAACATCAGGTCTTTCCGGTTCTGAGCGGGGATAATAACCCCCTGGTCGCCGGTGAGTCCCTTTACCTTGCAGGCGTTGTAGAAGCCTTCGATCTTCTGGTTGACCCCTCCCACGGGTTGGATCTCTCCCTTTTGGTTCACCGAGCCCGTGACCGCCAGGCTCTGCTTCAAGGGCACCCCGGCCAGGCTGGAGAGGAGGCAGAACAGTTCCGCCGCCGAGGCGCTGTCCCCCTCCACCCCCTGGTAGGACTGCTCAAAGCAGAGGGAGGCGGAGAGGTTGATGAGCACCTGCTGGCCGTAGCGCATCCCCAGGTACCCGCTGAGAATCAAGACTCCCTTGTCGTGGATCTTGCCGCTGAGCTGGCTTTCCCGCTCGATGTTGATGATCCCCCGGCGGCCCAGGAAGGTGTTGGCGGTGATCCGGGATACCCTTCCAAACTGGTAGTCTCCCAGGTCGATGACGGAGAGCCCGTTGATCTGGCCTATCTTCTCTCCTTCTACGTCCAGGAGTATCAGCCCCCGCTCCACCGCCTCGCTGATCTTCTGCTCGTATTTCTTGCAGCGGTAAATCTTCTCCTCCAGGGCCTTATCCACGTGTTCGGCCTTGACGATATCGCTCCCGTCCCTTTCCGCCCAGGCGTCGGCTTCGTACAGCAGCTCCACCACTTCGTTGAAGCGGGTGCTCATCTTGTCCTGCCGCTCGGCCAGGCGGGCGCTGAACTCCACCACCCGGGCCACCGCTTCCCGGTGGAAGTGGCGCAGGTTCTCCTGCTGGCAGTGGGTGGATATGAAACCGGCCATCCGGTAGATATTGTCCTGGTTGCGATCCATCTCCGAGTCAAAATCGGCTTTTACCTTGAACAGCTTGCGGAAATCTTCATCGTAATGATAAAGGAGTTGGTAGATAAGGGGGCTGCCGATCATGATTACTTTCAGGTTGGCGGGAATGGGCTGGGGGCGCAGGGTGGACATGGCCATCAGCCCATATTGTTCCCCGATATTCTCGATCCGGATCTCTCTGGTCTTCAGAACCCTTTTCAACGCTTCCCAGCTCTGGGGAGAAGAGAGGACATCCCGGGCCTGCAGGATCAGGTAGCCGCAGTTGGCCCGGTGAATGGCTCCGCCCTTGATCATGGTCAGGTCTGTAACGATCATGCCCAGGCGGTTTTCGTATTCCACCCGGCCAATCAGGTTGTAGTAGGAGGGATTGGTCTCATAGATGACGGGGCTTCCGCAGGTCTCCCGGTTATCCACCACCAGGTTTACCTTGTAGCGGATCTCCGCCTGCTCCACGTTCTGCCGGCGCAGCCAGAAAAAGGGGTTCTGGGCCTCCTCTTCATCGACCATGAACTCCGACAAGTTGCTTAGAATATCTTCCTGGACCGCCTTGAGATAGTTCTTTACCGGCTCAAACTGGTCGTACTTCTCCATGAGATCGTTGAAGAGGTGGCCGATGGCCATCAGCCCGATCTCCTGCTGCAGGTTCTTGAACTTCTCTTTCAGCTGCTTTTCCGCTTTCTGGATCCGGCGCATAATCTCCATGGCCTTCAGCTGCAGTTCCGATGATTTTTGTTCCAGTTCCTCCTTGACGGACTGCTCCAGTTGGGCATAGTTCTCTTCGCTGATGGGCTCTCCATTCACCAGGGGGACGGTGATAAACCCGGAGCTGGTTCGCTTCAGGGTAAACCCCTGCTCCCGGGCCACCTGGTTTAACTCCTCCAGCAGGCCGGCCCGGGTCTCCTGGAACTGCTTGACATAAAAGGCCTTCTGCCGTTCGTAGTCCTCCCCGTCAAAAGCCTTGGGGATGGTCTGCTTGATGTCCTCGAGCAGTTCCTCCATCTCCCGGCAGAAAACGGAACCCATGCCTGCCGGCAGCCGCAAGGCCATGGGCTCTCCGGGATTCTCGAAATTATAGACATAAAACCAGTCATCGGGCACGGGTTCTTCAGCGGAGATCTTCTTGACAATGGTTTGGGCGTAACTGGTTTTCCCCGTCCCCGTCAAGCCCGTCATAAAAATATTGTACCCGGGTCGCTTGATACGCAGGCCGAATTCCATGGCCCGTTCCGCCCGCTCCTGCCCGATCATCCCCTCCAGGGGAGGAACTTCGGCGGTGGTTTCAAAAGGCAGCTGCTGGGGATCCAGCTTATACTTTAGTTCTTCAGGTGTTAGCTCTTCCCAGGGCATATCTCCCTCTCCTTCTTTAATTTCTGGAATTCTCTCGGCTCCCGGGTGCGGCGGCCCTGGGGGCAGAGGTCGGCCAGGAAGCAATCCCGGCAGCGGGGCTGCCTGGCGGAGCATATTTCCCGTCCCAGGGCAATAAGCCGGTGGTGAACGGCCATCCACTCCCCGGGGGGGAGAGCGGCTTTTAACTCCTCCTCCACCTTCTCCGGGCTTCCTCCCCGGGCCAGCCCCAGCCGCCTGGCAACCCTGAAAACATGGGTATCCACCGCCAGGGCCGGCCGGCCGAAGGCCGTCCCCAGGATTACGTTGGCCGACTTGCGCCCTACTCCGGGCAAAGCCCTCAAAGCCTCGAAGTCAGCGGGCACTTCTCCCCCGTGCTCCTCGACGATGCGCCGGCTGGCCTCCACCAGATAAAGGCTTTTCCGCCGGTAGAGGCCGCATCCTTTCAGGTACGGCTCCAGCTGGGAGGGCTCCAGCCGGGCCATCTGCTCCGGGCCGGGAAATTTTTCAAAAAGGGGCCCCGTGACCCGGTTAACCTGTTCGTCAGTGGTCTGGGCAGAGAGAATAACGGCGACCAGCAGTTGAAAATTGCTCTTATATTTTAACTTGGTTTTCGCCTCGGGATATCTCTCCTCCAGCCGGGAGAGGATCTCCTGGAGGCGCCGGCCTTCCCCGGGGTTGGCGATTTCTTCTTGATTAAACATGGCAATATTATAACTTTTCTTGCCTTACCGGTAAACCCTCGGCCGGGAACCACCATCCGGGGCCGCCGGCAGCTTTGAGCAAGGCCCCAATTGGGCCGGCGCCCCTTCAATAATGGGCCGGGATTTATCTCTCCAGGAACGAGGGCCTTATCTCCCCGAACCGGTGCCTTATTCTCCGCCCGGCCGCATCTTTTGAGCACCCCTCCATTATATTTTATTCGTCCATTTCTTCCTTTCTTTAACCTTTTTTTTTCTCCTTCCTTGAACTTTCTGTTGGGCACCCTCCCCGTACAAAAAAATCACCGCCTAGACGGTGAACGACGCCCATCGCCCTTTCCGGGGAGCCGAACCGGTGCCCCTTCCCTAGGGCCAGGCTACCGCCCCAAGGCGGCGCAGCTCCCGGATCTCTTCCCCGGAGTAGTCCAGGCTCTCCAGGATTTCCACGGTATGCTCCCCCAGGCGCGGCGGCTCAATCCGGCGCCGGCCCGGAGCCCCGTTAAAGCGCAAGGGGAAGCCCGTCTCCCGGTGCCCCTTCCCTTCCTCTCCCTCCGTCTCCACCCAAAAGCCTCTGGCCCGGGCCAAGGGATGGGCGGCGGCTTCTTCCAGGCTTAAAACCGGTTCGCAGCAAGCATCGTGTCCGGCAAAAAAGGAGGTCCAGTAGGCCCGGCTTTTGCTTTTAAAGAGCCCGGCCACCTCCCGGATCAGCTCTTCCTGCCCATCGGGATCAAACTGGCGGGGAATCCACTCGGGCCTATCCACCGCCCGGCAGAAGTTTTGCCAGAAAACCGGTTCCAGGGCGCCCAGGCTCATGAAGCCGCCGTCGGCGGTCCGGTACAGGTTGTAGCAGGCGAAGGCGCCGGTAAGGGGGCTGGCGCCCCGCCGGGGCAGTTCCTCTCCGTCCTCCAGGGCGCGGGCGGCATAGGTTAGCCAGGGCAACAGCCCTTCCGTCATGGAGACATCTACATGGGTCCCTTCCCCGGTGCGCCCGCGGGCAAACAAGGCCATCATGATCCCGGCCAGGGCCATCAGGGTCCCGCCGCCGATATCGGCCACCTGGATCGCCGGCATCACCGGCCCGCTGCCGGGAGCGGCGCTGAGCTCCAGCAAGCCGGAAAGGGCGGTATAGTTCAGATCGTGACCCGCCCGCTGCCGGTACGGGCCGTCCTGCCCGTAGCCGGATATGGAAGCATAGACCAGGGTCGGGTTTAACTGCCTTAGTTGCCGGTACCCCAGGCCCAGCCTCTCCATCACCCCCGGCCGGAACCCTTCCACCAGCACGTGGCAGCGGCCGGCCAGCTTTTTGATGATCTCCCGGCCCGCCTCCGTCTTTAAATTAACGGCCAGACTTCTCTTATTCCGGTTCAACTCCCGGAAAAAGGAGCCGCTCCCCCGCCAGGGCTTTCCCACCGCCCGGGTGGGATCCCCGGTGAAGGGGTCTTCCACCTTGATTACCTCAGCGCCGTAATCCCCCAGGATCCTGGTACAGAGGGGCCCCGGGAGCAGCCTGGTAAAATCCAGGACCTGCAAACCCTCCAGGATCAACGGTTCTCCCCCCGATTCATTATTTGTCGCCGGCACCATGGGTGTAGCGGGGCAATAGAACCGGGGAGACCCGCTGCCCGGCCAGCCCCCTGGCTTCCAACTCCTCCTGGTAGCGGTAGACGTGCTCCAGGCTAAGGCGCCCCGGCCGAATTTCGGCACTTTTTTCCGCGGCATGGCGCCCGGCCCGGCGCCCAAAAACCAGGATATCTAGCAGGGAATTGCCCATCAGGCGGTTGCGGCCGTGGATCCCCCCCGCCACCTCCCCGGCGGCGTACAGGTTTTCCACGGTGGTGGCCCCGTTTTCATCGATGGCCAGCCCCCCGTTCTGGTAATGGAGGGTGGGGTAGATCAACATGGGCTCCTTGCGGATATCGATCCCGAAGCGGGCGAACTGCCGCAACATGGCCGGAAGCTGCCGCTCAATGGTCCCCTGGCCATGGGTCAGTTCGATCAGGGGCGAATCCAGCCACACCGCCGTCCCCGTAGGCAAGGGGACCCCCAGCCCCCGCCGGCACTCGCGGATAATGGCGGAAGCCTCCACGTCCCTGGTCTCCAGGTGGTAAACAAATTGCTCCCCCCGGACATTTATGGGCGTAGCGCCCAGGCTGCGGACCTTCTCCGTCACCAGCAAGCCCAGCAGCTGGGGAGGGTATGCCCCCCCGGTGGGATGGTACTGGATGGAATCGGCGAAAGCGGTGCGGGCGCCGGCCCGGTAGGCGATCACCAGTCCGTCGCCCGTGGCCCCGTAATGATTGCTGGTGGGAAAGCCCTGATAGTGCAGCCTCCCCGAGCCCCCGGTAGCCAGGATCACAGTGCGCGCCCGGACCACGTGGCAGCTCTCCGTCTCCAGGTTGAAGAGGACGGCCCCCGCCGCCCGGCCCTTCTCGTCCAGGAGCAGTTCCAGGGCCGGGCAGAATTCGATGTACTCCACGCCCCGGTTCAAAATTTCATCCCTCAGGGTGCGCATGATCTCCGCGCCGGTATAGTCCCGGGCGGTATGCATCCGCTTCCGGGAGGTGCCGCCCCCGTGGATGGTGATCATTCGCCCCTCTTCATCCTTGTCGAACATGGCCCCCATGCGCTCCAGCCAGGCAATTACGCCGGGGGCGTCCCTGACCAGGGCCCGGACCAGCTCCGGCCGGTTCTCAAATCGCCCGCCGCCCATCACGTCAAGATAATGAATGGCCGGGCTGTCCTGGGGTTTATCCGCGGCCTGGATCCCCCCCTGGGCCATCATGGTATTGGCGTCGCCCAGCCTCAGCTTGGTAGCCAGGAGGACCTTTCGCCCCAGGGAAAAGGCTTCCAGGGCCGCCGCCGCCCCGGCGCCGCCGCCCCCGATTACCAGGACGTCCACGTCAAATTCGGGATGCTCCAGGTCCAGTTCAGCGCTAAGCAGGCGGGAGTCGGCCTCAAAGATATCGGCCATCTCCAGGGGGAGGCGCACTCCCCGGTCCACGCCCACCTGCAGGGGGCGAAAAGCCTCCTCCATGAAATCGGGGTGGTACTCCTTCAAAACCTGGGCCCTCTCCTCCGGGGTCATGCGCGGGTAGTGCACGTTGACCCGGGAAGGCCTGGTCTCTTCCACCTTTTTCATCAACTCCCGCAACTCAGGAGGGTAGGGCACTGTATCTTCTCTCCTCTCCGCGGCAAGCTGCCGCCCGAAAAGCTACTCTATGTCCCGCTGGTTGTAGAGCTCGGCCAGCCGCTCCGGCGAAGCTTTCATCAACTCTTCCATGTCCCGGTCATAATTGCCCGCCTCGATCTCCCTTACCCGCTCCGCCAGCAGGGGATCGGGGGGGGCCACGTGGCGCCCGTAAATCCTCCGCGCCGCCAGCCCTGCATTATATTGCACGATATTGACGGGGCAGCGGGAAGCGCAGAGTCCGCACATCACGCAGTCAAAGGAAAGATCCGCCGCTTCTTTCCATTCTCCCCGCTGCAAGTGTGCAATATATTGCATGACATCCAGATCCTGGGGGCAAACCTTGGTGCAGGAGCCGCACCCCAGGCAGCGGAAGATCTCCGGATAAAGCACGGCAAATTCCGCCAGGGTGGGCTTAATCTTTTCCAGGTCGAAGACGGCTTTCCTTCCGGGAAAGAAGGGGATCTGGGCCAGGTACATCCCCGGCTCCACCTTGGTCTGGCAGGCCAGGCCTACTTGAAGCTGGTAAGAGCCGGCGATCCGGTAGACGGTGGCACAGGCGCCGCAAAAGCCGGCCCGGCAGCCGCAGCCTCTTTTCAGTTGGTAGCCGGCATACTCCATCGCCTCCAGGATGGTCAGCTCCCCGGGAACCAGGTACTGCTTGCCCATGATGAAAATCTCAATCTTCTTTGTATCTTTGCTCATCGGACCAACCTCTCCCTAATCCCCCGGCGGTTTGGGAATCAAGCTGCTTTCCATCATCAGGCGGGTAGTCTCCTGGGCCCGGCGAATCCGGGCTTCCGCCTCCCGGTAGAGCTCCTCTTCGCTGCGCTGCAGGCGGGCCACCCCCTCGGCCATGGCTCTCAGCGCCGTGGCGGTGGCCACCCGGGGGAAAACCTCCCAGTCGTCCATGGTGGGCAAAATCTTTTCCGGATTCATCCCCCCGTCGGGAGCGCATGCCGCCAGGGCCTCCGCCGCGGCAATGCACATGCCGTCGGTGATGGTGGTGGCCTGAACATCCAGCACTCCCCGGAAGATGGCCGGAAAGCCCAGGGAATTGTTGACCTGGTTGGGAAAATCGGAGCGGCCGGTGGAGACGATTTTGGCTCCCGCTTCCTTGGCCTCCCAGGGCCAGATCTCCGGAATGGGGTTGGCGCAGGCAAAGACAATGGCCTCATCGGCCATGGAGGCCACCCACCCCGGGGCCACGGTGCCGGGACCCGGCCGAGAGAGAGCAATGAGCACATCGGCTCCCCGGAAGGCCTCTTCGGGGCCGCCGGCAATCCCCTTCCCGTTGGTCTGGAGGCAGATGGCCCATTTTTCCGGGTGGCTCTGCTCCAGCTCCCTTCTTCCCCGGTGCAGGGTTCCCCGGCTGTCCAGCATGATCACCTTCGCGGGATCAACCCCGGCGGCGATGAGCAGCCTGAGGGTGCAGATGTTGGCCGCCCCGGCGCCGAACATCACCACGTTAACCTCGTTGATTTTCTTCCTTACAATCTTCAGAGCATTGAACAAGGCGGCCAGGGTTACCAGGGCCGTTCCCTGCTGGTCGTCGTGCCAGACGGGGATGCGGCACTCCCGCCGCAGGCGCTCCAGGACATAAAAACATTTCGGGCTGGCGATATCCTCCAGGTTAATCCCCCCGAAGGAAGGCTGGAGCATCTTTACAAAATTGATCAGCTCATCAGGATCCTTGGTATCCACGCAAATGGGGAAGGCGTCCACCCCGCCCAGGTACCTGAAGAGGAGGGCCTTTCCTTCCATGACCGGCAGGCTGGCTTCGGCCCCGATGTCCCCCAGGCCCAGAACCCGGGTGCCGTCGGATACCACGGCCACATAATTGCCCTTGTTGGTGTACTTGTAAACCTCTTCCGGGTTCTTGTGGATGGCCTTGCAGGGCTCCGCCACCCCCGGCGTGTACCAGATGGCGAAGTCATCCAGATCCCGCACGCAGCACTTGGCGGTAACTTCCACTTTGCCCCCGTAGAAAGGATGCAGTTCCATGGCCTTCCGGGCCGGCAATTTGGCCTTGGCCAGCAGCTCATCCTTGTTCATTTGCCTACCTCCCCAGTTTCGTCTCCCCGCGCATACGCCTGGGCTCCCTCCCGGTACAGATCGTTGCCGTAAATGTCGTTTATCACCACCGCGGGAAAATCTTTAACCTCCAGGCGGTAGATGGCTTCCGCTCCCAGTTCCGGGTAGGCCACCGGCTCACAGCGGGTAATGCGCTTGGAAAGCAGGGCCCCGGCCCCTCCCACGGCGGCCAGGTAAACCCCCTTGTATTCTTTCAAGGCCTCGACGACCTTTTCGCTGCGGCTTCCCTTCCCGATGCAGGCCTTCATGCCGTGCGCCAGCATCTGCGGTGTATAGGGGTCCATACGGCCGCTGGTGGTGGGTCCGGCGGAACCGATGACCTGCCCCGGGCGGGCCGGGGTGGGGCCCACGTAGTAAATGATCTGACCTTTTAAGTCCAGGGGCAGGGGCTCTCCCTTCTCCATCAGCTCCACCAGCTTCTTGTGGGCGGCATCCCGGGCGGTATAGATCACGCCGTCGATCAAAACGTTGTCTCCTGCTTTCAGCTGCCGAACGTCCTCATCGGTCAGGGGCGCCTGCAAACGCTTTATCTCCACCGCAAACTCCTCCTTTGGGGCTTAAAAGCCGGCTAGATAATCCTCTCCAAGTGACGGCTGGCATGGCAGTTTATATTGACCGCAGCAGCCAGGCTGGCGATATGGGAGGGAAAGGTCTCGATATGCACCGCCAGGGCGGTCACCCGCCCCCCGAAGCCCTGGGGCCCGATGCCCAGGTCGTTTATCCTGGTCAGGATCTTCTTCTCCAGCTCGGCATAATACGGGTCCGGATGGGAGCGGCCCAGGGGGCGCAGAAGGGCCTTCTTGGCCAGGACGGCCACCTGGTCAAAGGTGCCGCCGATGCCCACTCCCACCACGATGGGGGGGCACGGGTTCGGTCCCGCCGCCTTCAACTGCCCGACCACGAAATCGACAACCCCCTGCTCCCCGTCGGCGGGCTTGAGCATCTTGACGGCGCTCATATTCTCGCTGCCGCCTCCCTTGGGGGCAAAGGTTATCTTCACCTTGTCCCCGGGGATCATGCGCATGTGGATTACCGCCGGGGTGTTGTCCCCCGTATTTACCCTCCTCAGGGGATCCTCCACAATGGACTTGCGCAAATAGCCCTGGGTATATCCGCGGCGAACCCCTTCGTTGATGGCTTCTTCCAGAGTATCCCCCTTCAGCAGCACCTCCTGGCCCCATTCCACGAAGAAAACGGCGAAGCCCGTATCCTGGCAAAGGGGTATCTCTTCCCGGCGGGCAATGTCTATGTTTTCCAGCAACTGGCTTAAAACCGCCTTGCCCGTGGGCGACTCTTCCATCTCCAGCGCTCTGGTCAGGGCCTCCACCACATCCTGCCCCAAGACAATGTTGGCTTCCTGGCACATTTCCGCAACCTGGGCCGTGATGACGGCGGAATCCAGCTCCCGCATACGATCACCCTTTCCCCAATTAAAATGAGAACCTTAATAAATGTTTTCGTTTATCAGACTAGAAATTCCTGCGTTTAATTTATAAATTCTGTTATTATTCTAAATAATGATATAGCTGGGCTTTGGGTGCAGTTGGCCGAAGAATGCCGCCCGCGGGCGGCGCCGGTACCCAGGGCCCGCGGGGGAGACTGATGAGAGGAGCATTTTTTGATTGTTTTTCGGAACAAATATAATCGCCGGCCGCGGATCCGGCGGTCCGGCGATGAGATAACTTGCCGTCGCCCTAATCCCTTCGCCAGGCATGATCCCTTTCTCCTTCCGGCCGGGGAACAGCTTCTCGGCCTCCCGCCGGGAATTGCTTTTCCAGTTTGCCGGAGCAACTTTTCTCAGTGTTGGGCTGGAAATATTTTTCAAGTTCGTTTTGGAATAGGCTGGAAATAATCTTCCTCAGTTGGGCTGGGGATACTTTCCCCCCGCCCTGCAGCCAGGAAAAACTTTTCTCAGTTTGGCCGGCCATATATTGTTTGTCTTGGCTTGCCTGAAAAACTTTTCTCAGTCCGAACCGGAACAGCTTCTCGCCTTCCGGCTAGGGGATTACTTTCAGCCGCTCGATCTTGTTGTACAGGTTGCGAATGGAGATTTGCAGCCGCCGGGCAGCCTCGGTCTTATTGCCGCCGGTTTGGCGCAAGACTTCCCTGATTAGCTCCCGCTCCCAGGCCTGGCGCAGGCTTTCCAGGCTTTCGCCCCGGTACACCACCCGGCCGGGGGCAGCCTCCCCGGAGGCACTCTCTTCGGCGGGGGCGTTCTCTCCCGCTGCCGGGGCGGCGAAAAGGGGCTGCTGCCCTTCCCTTTCCCCCCTATCCTCTTCCCGAAGGACGTACCAGCGGTCGCCGGCCAGGGTCTCCACGAAGTTCACGGCCAGGCGGCGCCCGCCCAGTTTAAGGCGGGAGGAAGCCTCCCCCATTTTGGAGAGCTTCTCGGCCAGCTTATCCGTATCGCCGGCACACAGCTTCAAGACCTGTTTGTTGGCAAAGCGGACCTGCCCTTGCCGGTCCAGGAGAATCAGTCCTTCCTCCAGCAGGTTCAAGAGTTCGCTGGGAATCTTGCTTCCATGGCTTATAATAGCCATTCTACCACCCCGTTTTTTATATTTGCGGCCGGGGCCTAGCGCCCCAGCATCTCCAGAAAGCGCTCTTCGTCGATTATCTCAAGACCCAGCTCCCGGGCTCGCTGCAGCTTGCTTCCCGGATCGGTTCCCACCACCACAAAGTCGGTCTTTTTGCTTACCGATGAGGCCACCTTGCCGCCCCGGGACTCCACCAGCCGGGAGGCCTCGGTGCGGCTCATGCCGGCCAGCGCCCCGGTAAAGACGAAGGTCTTCCCGGCCAGGGTTTTCTCTTCCTGCTCTCCCGCGGGGCCCTTTTCCCAAAAGTTTACTCCAGCCCGGCGCAGCTTCTCCACCAGGACCCGGGCCTCTTTCGAATGCAGGTAGCCCACCACGGCGGCGGCAATCTTCGGCCCAATTTCCCTGATCTGGAGAAGCTCTTCCTCCCCGGCGGCCATCAAAGCCTCCAGGCTTTGGAAGTGCTCTGCCAGCAGCCGGGCGGCTCTCTCCCCCACAAAGCGGATCCCCAGGCCGAAAAGGAGGCGGTGCAGAGGCCGGCTTCGGCTCTCGTCTATGGCCTGGATCAGGTTGCCGGCAGATTTTTCCGCCAGGCGCTCCAGGGGTTCCAGCTGCTCCTGCTTCAGATAGTAAAGATCCCCCACATCCTTCACCAACCCGGAGCGGTACAGCAGCTCGGCCACGGCGGGTCCCAGCCCCTGGATATCCATGGCCCGGCGGGAGGCAAAGTGGACCAGCCGCTCCACCAGCTGGGCGGGGCAGGCGGGATTTAAGCACCTCCGGGCAACCTCCCCGGGGAGCCGGTAGACCTTTTTGCCGCAGGAGGGGCAGAAGGCAGGCATCTGGAAGGGAACCTCGTCCCCCCGGCGCTCCGCCTCGACCACGGCCACCACCTCGGGGATAATCTCTCCGGCCTTGCGGATGATGACCCGGTCGCCGATGAGAACCCCCTTCTCACGGATCACATCTTCGTTGTGCAGGCTGGCCCTCTGGACCGTGGAGCCGCTGAGCAGAACCGGCTCCAGGATGGCCACCGGGGTAATCGCCCCCGTCCGGCCCACGTTGACCTGGATATCAAGCACCCTGGTTATTGCTTCCTGGGCGGGAAATTTATAGGCAATGGCCCAGCGCGGGCTGCGGGAGGTTGTCCCCAGGCGTTCCCGCAGGGCCAGTTCGTTTACCTTGACCACGATCCCGTCGATATCGTATTCCAGCTGGTGCCGCCGCTCCTGCCAGGAGAGGCAGTATTCCCATACTTCCTCCAGGTCGCGGCAGTAGCGCCAGTGGGGGTTGACCGGCAGCCGCAGGTCGGCCAAAAGGCGCAGTACCTCCGCATGGGTGGAGAGCTCCAGCTTGTGCTCCCCCAGCCCGTAAAAAAAGACCTTCAGGGGGCGGCGGGCGGTAACCCCGGGATCCAGCTGGCGCAGGGAGCCGGCGGCGGCATTCCGGGGGTTGGCAAAGGGGGGCTCTCCCTGCCTGCTCCTTTCGTCGTTCAAGCTGCGGAGGCTCTCCCGGTTGATGTATACCTCGCCGCGGACCTCCAGGGTCAGCTCCCGGGGCAGGCGCAGGGGGATCTGCCTGATGGTGCGCAGGTTGGCGGTGATATCTTCGCCGGTAAAGCCGTCCCCCCGGGTGGCGCCGCGGCGGAAAATGCCGTCTTCATAGTGCACGGCCACGGCCAGCCCGTCAATTTTAAGCTCGCAGGTATATTCCACCCGGTTCAGGCCCAGGGCCCGCCGGACCCGGCTATCGAATTCGCCCAGGGCCTCCCGGGAAAAGGCGTTCTCCATCCCCAGCATAGGCACCTTGTGGGCCAGGGGGGCGAAGCCGGGCAGGGGCTGCCCGCCCACCCTCTGGGTGGGGGAATCGGGGGAGCGCAGCTGCGGGTAGCGCTGCTCCAGCTCCACCAGCTCCTGCATCAAGCGGTCAAATTCGGCGTCGCTGATGATGGGGTCGTCCAGGACATGGTAGCGGTAGTTGTGCTCCTCGATCTCCCGCCGCAGGGCGGCGATGCGTTCCCCGGCCTGCTCCAGTTCTCGGCTATCCATTGATGTTCCTCACTCCCAGCGGCTTGGTTGAGATGGGTCGGGGACCGCCCCGGGAGGATCCGCGCCGCAGTTCCCCGGCCGGCGGGAGCGGTCCCTGCTCCTTGGGATTAGCTCTTGGCGATCCTGACAAAGAAACGGAAGGGTTAAACGAGAAAAGGATTAAAAAAACAGGACTCTGGGATGCAACAAGGCCCCTTTAAACTCCTTCCCCTTCTCCTTGGGCCCGGCTCCCAGGATTCCCTGGATCCTTTACCACAAAAAGGGCCCGTTTCTTCATTCGTTCCAAGACCCCCGTTTACCTTCCATTTGCTTCGATTATAAAATTTAAATTGGCGCTTATCAATATAATTACCCCTATCTAGATTATCCCCCCGCATTTCATTATCTTCCCGCCAAAAAAGTTTCTGTAAAAAGAGAGCGAACCCCTGCTCTGGGGTTCGCTCCGGCCGGCAGGCCGTCCATCTACTTGCTCCCCGCCAGATCTCGAACGCAGGCCACGATGGCTTCCAGAGAACTCCCCGGAGTAAAAATGGCGTCGGCATAACCCTTTTCCTTAAGCTCCCGGGCATCCTCTTCGGGGATAATACCCCCCACCAGCACCGGTATCTCCCCGGCCTGGTTCTCCCGGAGAAGCTCCCGGACCCGCGGCACCAGGGTCATGTGGGCCCCCGACAAGATGCTGAGCCCCACCACGTCCACATCCTCCTGCAGGGCCGCCTCCACCACCTGCTCCGGTGTCTGGTGCAGGCCGGTATAGATCACTTCCATCCCCGCATCCCGCAGAGCCCGGGCCACCACTTTTGCTCCCCGGTCATGACCGTCCAGCCCCGGCTTGGCAATCAATACTCTTATTCTTTTTTCCCTCAAGCTCGCTCACCCCCAGGCGCAATTGTTAAAACAGGGGCTGCTCCCGATACTCCCCGAAAACCTCTTTGAGCACGGCCACGATCTCCCCTTCCGTGGCGTAAACCTTTACGGCCTCGAGAATATAGGGTATTAAGCCGTCGCTCCCTTGGGCCGCCTGCTTCAGGCGCTCCAGGGCGGCCTTTACGGCCAGGTTGTCGCGCCGGGCTTTCAACTCCCGCAAGCGCTGCACCTGCCGCTCTTCCACCGCGGGATCGATTTTCAAAATTTCGATGTTTACCGGTTCCTGGGAGAGATAGCGGTTGACCCCCACCACCACCCGCTCCCCGCTCTCTACGGCCCGCTGGTAGGCATAGGCCGCATCGGCAATCTCCTGCTGGAAGAAGCCCCGCTCGATGGCGGCCAGGACGCCCCCCAGGCTCTCGATCTTGCGAAAGTACTCCTCCGCCTCCGCCTCCATCCGGTTGGTCATCGCTTCCACGAAATAGGATCCGGCCAGGGGATCGACGGTATTGGCCACCCCGCTTTCGTGGGCAATAATCTGCTGGGTGCGCAGGGCAATCTTCACCGCCTTCTCCGTGGGGAGGGCCAGCACTTCATCCATGGAATTGGTGTGCAGGGACTGGGTCCCCCCCAGGACCGCCGCCAAGGCTTCCAGGGCGGTGCGGATAATGTTGTTTTCCGGTTCCTGGGCCGTCAGACTGCAGCCGGCAGTCTGGGTGTGGAAGCGCATCATCCAGGAGCGGGGATTCTTGGCCCCATAGCGCTCCCTCATGTGCCGGGCCCAGATCCGGCGCGCCGCCCGGTACTTGCAGATCTCCTCGAAGAAGTCCAGGTGGGCGTTGAAGAAAAAGGAAAGGCGCGGGGCAAATTCATCCACGTCCAGGCCGGCCTTAATCCCCGCCTCCACGTAGGCAAAGCCGTCGGCCAGGGTAAAAGCCAGCTCCTGGACCGCCGTGGAGCCGGCTTCCCGGATATGGTAGCCGCTGATGCTGATGGTGTTCCAGCGCGGCACATGGCGGGAGGCAAAGGCGAAGATGTCGGTAATTAATCTCAGGGAGGGCTCCGGGGGAAAGATCCACGATTTCTGGGCGATATACTCTTTCAGGATGTCGTTTTGGATGGTCCCCCCCACCTTCTCCAGGGGGACCCCCTGCTTCTCGGCGGCGGCCAGGTACATGCACCAGAGAATGGCCGCCGGCCCGTTGATGGTCATGGAGGTGGTGACCCGGTCCAGGGGTATCCCGTCGAAGAGAATCTCCATGTCCGCCAGGGAGTCCACGGCCACCCCGCAGCGCCCCACCTCCCCCCGGGAGCGGGGATGGTCGGAATCATAGCCCATGATGGTGGGCATATCGAAAGCCACGCTTAAGCCGGTCTGCCCCTGCTCCAGGAGATAGCGGTAGCGGCGGTTGGAGTCGAAGGCATCCCCAAAGCCGGAAAACTGGCGCATGGTCCAGAGGCGCCCCCGGTACATATCCCTCTGCACCCCCCGGGTAAAGGGATACTCTCCGGGGAAGCCCAGGTCCCGGATATAGTCCAGTTCCGCCACCTCCAGGGGCGTGTAGAGCTCCTCCACCGGGGCTCCGGAAACGGTCTTAAAGGCGGCGGCTGCTTCAGGCCCAGGCGGAGAGCCCGCGGCCCAGCGTACCCTGGCTTCTCGTATCCGGGCCAGCTTATCCTCATCAAACATCCCCTTTCCTCCTTTCACTGGGGCAAAGGAAAATCGATCTCCTCCAGGAGTCGGTAAGCTCCGGAGTAGGGGTCCATGCTTCTCGCCATGATCTTCTCCACCATCTCTTCGTAAGGGACCCGGGCCCTGATCTTCTCCCAGATCCAGCTTTTCACCAGGTGTTCCAGCTGGTCCGCCAGTTCCTGCCGGGCTCTCTCCCGGCGCACTGCCTGCAGCCGGCCGCTGCTCTCCAGGAGCTCCCGGTGGCGGAGCACCGCCTCCCAGAGGCGGTCCACCCCTTCCCCGCGGACGGCCACCGTGGGCAGGACCGGCGCCCGCCAGTCTTCCGCTCCCTTCATATCCAGCATGGCATTCAACTCCGCCACGGTGCGCTCCGTCCCGGGGTAGTCGGCCTTGTTGACCACGAAGATGTCGCCGATCTCCATGATTCCCGCCTTGATGGTCTGGACGCTGTCCCCCCCGGCAGGGGTAAGAACCACCACGGTAGTATCGGCATACTTGACGATATCCACCTCCGACTGCCCCACCCCCACCGTCTCCACCATTACCAGGTCCATTCCAAAAGCGTCAAAGATTTGGATGGCTTCCCGGGTGGCCCGGGAGAGCCCTCCCAGGTTCCCCCGGGTGCCCATGCTCCGGATAAAGACGCCGGGATCCAGGGCGTGCTCCTGCATGCGGATGCGGTCCCCCAGGATGGCCCCGCCGGTAAAGGGGCTGGAGGGGTCCACGGCGATCACCCCCGCCGTCAACTCATCCCGGCGGACGGACTCCAGGAGCCGGTCCACCAGGGAGCTTTTTCCCGAACCGGGGGAGCCCGTTATGCCGATAACGTAGGCCTTGCCGGTATGCCGGTACAGCTCCGGAAGCACTTCCGCTTTCCGCTTGTCGTCGTTCTCCACCAGGGAAATCAGCCGCGCCAGGGCCCGGCGATTCCCCTGCAGGAGTTCCTGCACCAGCTGCCGCAATGGTCCACCACCTTCAGACAATGTTTAATGCTCGATCCCCCGGCGGCTCTCCACCCCGCTGTCGTAGTGATGCTTGATGTTCAGGATCTCGCTGACCATGTCCGCCCGCTTAATAATTTCCGGGTGGGCGTAGCGCCCCGTCAAGATCAGGTCGAGCTCCTTCGGCTTCTGCTCCACCAACTCCAGGAGATCCTCCAGGGGAATCAGCCGGAAATCCACGGCCACGTTGATTTCGTCCAGGACCACCAGGTCATATTCGCCGCTAAAAACAGCCTCCCGGGCCTGCCGAAAGCCTTCCCGGGCCAGCTGGATATCCACGGGATCCGGGTTGTCGCGGTTCACAAAGGAATCCCGCCCGGCTTTGACCATGGTCAGCCCCGGGAGCCGCCGGGCGGCCAGGTGCTCCCCGTAGTCCCGCCCTTTCATAAAGTGGATCATGTAGACCCGCCAGCCGTGTCCCAGGGCCCGCACCGCCTGCCCCACGGCGGCGGTGGTCTTCCCTTTGCCCTCGCCGGTGTAAACCATAACCAGACCTCTTTTGCCCTGCTCCTTCTCCATCTTCCTCATCCTTTGCTTTGATTTTTGCTTTAACCCCTGGTTAAGAAACGGGAGATGACCAGTCGCTGCACTTCGCTGGTTCCTTCATAAATCTGGGTAATCTTGGCGTCCCGCATGAAGCGCTCCACGGGGTAATCCCGGGTGTAGCCGTAGCCGCCGAAGATCTGCACGGCATTGGTGGTAACCTCCATGGCCACTTCCGAGGCAAAAAGCTTGGCCATGGCCGAGGCCTTGCCGTAGGGAAGCCCCTGGCTCTCCAGGAAAGCTGCCTGGTAGGTGAGCAGGCGGGCGGCCTCGATCTTGGTGGCCATATCGGCCAGCATGAAAGCGATGGCCTGGAAATTGGCGATGGGCTGGCCGAACTGCTCCCGGCTGCGGGCATAGGCCACCGCCTCTTCCAGGGCCCCCTGGGCGATGCCCACCGCCTGGGCGGCGATGCCGTTGCGCCCCCCGTCCAGGGTGCTCATGGCTATCTTGAAGCCCTCTCCTTCCTCTCCCAGGAGGTTCTCTTTGGGCACCCGGCAGTTGTCAAAAATAAGCTCCCCGGTAGGCGAGGCGCGCAGCCCCATTTTCCGCTCCTTCTTGCCGAAGCTGAAGCCGGGGGTCCCCTTTTCCACGATAAAGGCGCTGATTCCCTTGGCCTTCTTCTCCTTGTCCGTTACGGCAAAGACAATGTAGATCTCGGCGTAATCGGCGTTGGTAATAAAGATTTTGTTGCCGTTTAGGATATAGCTGTCACCGTCCCGGCTGGCCGTGGTCCGCAGGGAGGCGGCATCCGTTCCCGCCGTGGCTTCCGTTAAGGCGTAGGCCCCCAGCTTCTCCCCCAGGGCCAGGGGTTTCAAGAAGCGCTCCTTTTGCTCCTCAGTGCCGTACTTGTAAATGGGCCAGCTGCACAGGGAGACATGGGCGGAAAGGGTGGTTCCGGCAGAAGCCTCCACCCGGGAGAGCTCTTCTACGGCGATGGCGTAGCTAACATAGTCGGAACCGGCCCCGCCGTACTCCTCGGGCCAGGGAATGCCCGTGATCCCCAGCTCGCCCATCTTGTCGAAGATCTCCCGGGAAAACTCCTCTTTCTCATCCCGCTCTTCCGCCCCCGGCTTAATCTCTTTCTCGGCAAAATCGCGCACCATCTTTCTGGTCATCTCTTGCTCTTCCGTCAGCAGAAAATTCACGTCCTAGACCTCCTTTTTTTCTATATATAATTGCTTACAAATAAGCAACCCCGTTAATGAGCCCGCAACAGCTCCCTTGCAATCACCAGCCGCTGGATCTGGTTGGTTCCCTCGTAAATCTGGGTCACCTTGGCGTCGCAAAAGTAGCGCTGCACCGGGCAACTCTCCACCGTCCCCTCCAAGCCCCAGAGGTCAAGGCAGCTGGTGGTCGCCTCCATGGCCAGGTCCGTGGCAAAGGTTTTCGCCATGGCCGCCTCCCGAGAACAGGGCTTCCCCAGTTCCTTCCGCCAGGCAGCCCGGTAAACCAGGAGCCTGGCCGCCTCCAGCCTGGCGGCCAGATCGGCCATAACAAAGCGGGCTCCCTGCCCGGCCCGGGAAAGATCCAGGCAGCGAAGAGTCGCCTCCACGGCGGCCCCGGCGATGCCCAGGGCCTGGGCGGCAATGCCGATGCGCCCGCCATCCAGGAGAGACATGGCGATGGCAAATCCTTCCCCCTCCGCTCCCAGGCGCTGGGAGTGCGGGAGGTAGAGATCGTCAAAAAGGAGCTCGGTGGTGGCCGATCCGTGCAGCCCCATCTTCTTCTCCGGGGGCCCCGGGAACAGCCCCGGGGTCCCCTTTTCCACCAGGAAGGCGGTGATCCCCTTCTTCCCCATCTCCGGGGCGACGGTAGCGAATACGGTATAGAGATCCGCCTCCCCGCCGCTGGTAATAAACAGCTTGGCGCCGTTCAGCCGGTAGCCCCCTTCCACGGGGGTGGCCGTGGTGCGCAGGGCGCCGGCATCGGAGCCGGCCTGGGCCTCGGTAAGGGCAAAGGCGCCGATCTTCTCTCCCCGGGCCAGCCCGGAAAGATAACGCTCCTTCTGTTCCGGGCTTCCGTAATAAAGCAGCGGGAAAGTCCCCACGGAGGTATGGACGGCCAGAATTACGCCCGTGGAGGCGCAGACCCGGGAAACCTCTTCCAGCAGCAAAATGTACGACACAAAGTCTTCTCCCCGGCCGCCCCATTCCCGGGGCACGGGAAGTCCCAGGCAGCCTTCCCGGGCCAGCCGCTGCAAATTGGCCCGGGGATACTCCCGGCCGGCGGGCTCCAGGGATTCCGCCAGGCGCCGGAACTGCTCCCTTAAGCGGAGCTGTTTCTGGGAGAGGACAAAATCCATTCCCTTAGATCTCCAAAGCTCCAAAGAGCTAGTCTACTTTGACCACCGTGGCTTCCCCCTGAGCCGCCCCGCTGCAGATGGCCGCCAGCCCGTACCCGCCGCCCCGGCGTCTCAACTCGGCGATAAGGGTCATTAAAATCCGGGCGCCACTGGCCCCGATGGGATGTCCCAGGGCAATGGCGCCCCCATTGACGTTTACTTTCTCCTCGGGGAAGCCGCCCAGCTTCATGCTGGTCAGGGTCACCGCGGCAAAGGCCTCGTTGATCTCCACCAGGTCCACCCGGCGGGCGTCAAGCCCCGCTTTTTGCAGAGCCTTTTGCGCGGCGTAGGCCGGAACGGTGGCGATATAGGCCGGTTCCTGGGAAACCGCCGCCTGGGAGACGATGGTGGCCAGGGGCTCTATCCCCAGCTCCCGGGCCCGCTGCGCCGACATCAGGACCAGGGCGGCCGCCCCGTCGCTGATGGGAGGGGCATTGCCGGCGGTGATGGGACCGCCTTCCTCGAAAACTGGAGGCAGGGCGGCCAGCTTCTCCAGGCTGGTATCCCGGCGAGGAAGCTCGTCTTCCGCCACCACCAACTCTTCCCCTTTGGGCCGGCGCACCTTCACGGGGACAATCTCTTCTTTCAGGAAACCCCGGTCCGCGGCCGCCACGGCACGGCGGTGGCTGCGCAGCGCCCAGCGATCCATCTCCTCGCGGGTGATCCCGTGCTCCAGGGGGATCCGGCCTCCATGGACGCCCATATGGACATTGTGAAAAGGGCACCAGAGTCCGTCCCGGATCATGCCGTCCACCAGGACCCCGCTGCCCATGCGCAGCCCCCGGCGCGCCCCTTCCAGCAGGTACGGGGCCGAGCTCATGCTCTCCATCCCCCCGGCAACCACCACCGAGGCCTCCCCGCTGCGGATGAGCAGGTCGGCCAGGTTGGCCGCCCTGAGCCCCGAGGCACAGACCTTGTTGATGGTGTCCGAGGGGACCGCCGCCGGCAGGTTTGCCTTAATGGAGGCCTGGCGGGAAGGCACCTGCCCCGCCCCGGCCTGGAGCACCATCCCCATAAACAGGTAATCCACCAACTCCCCGGGAACCTTGCTCCGCTCCAGGGCCCCCCGGATCGCCGCCGCCCCCAGGTCCACGGCAGGCAGATCCTGGAAAGCTCCTTGAAAACGGCCAAAAGGGGTTCGGGCAAAACTGGCTACCACCGTTTCCGTCATTTTTCACTCCAATATTGCTAATATTTTCAACGTTATAAATTCTCGAACTTGCCCGCTATCTCCTGCTCCCCTCCAAAAGAAATCCCCGGCCTATATCCCTGCAGCCGAATTCACAATTCAAGACCTGCCTCCCATATCCCCCCAAAAGCTGCCCTCATGAAAATTCACATTTCAAGACCTGACCCCATAAATAATAAAAATTCACATTTCAAGACCTGACCCCAATTCACAATTCAAGACCTGACCCCATAAAAAATGACCCCATAAAAAAGGGGCGATCTCGCTCCCCGGTAAAGAGCGAGACGCCCCGGCGTCGTATACAAGCACAAGGATCTGTCTGCCCGGTTCCCTTTATTTCAGGGCCCGGTGAGCAATATCCCGGCGGTAGTAGCATCCCCGAAACTCGATCTTCTCCACCGCCCGGTAAGCCTTCTCCACGGCGCGCGCCAGGCTCCGGTCCCAGGCGGTGACTCCCAGCACCCGCCCGCCGGCGGTGACCAGCTTTCCCTGCTCCCAGGCGGTCCCGGCATGGAATACGGCTACCGAGCTCTCCTCCTTCAGCTTCTCCAGGCCGCGGATTTCCTCCCCGGTGCGGTACTTCCCCGGGTAGCCCTCGGAGGCCATAACCACGCAGACCGCCGCCTCCTCCTTCCAGGCGGCCTCCACCCCGCCGAGGTCGCCCCGCGCCGCCGCCTCCAGGATGGGCAGAAGGTCCGCATCCAGGCGGGGCATCAGCGCCTGGGTCTCGGGGTCTCCGAAGCGAACATTGAACTCCAGCACGTTGATCTCCCGGTCCCGGATCATCAGCCCGGCGTAGATCACGCCCCGGTAGTCGATCCCCCGTTGGGCAAGACCTTTAAGCAGCGGCCGGAAAACCCGCTCTTCCACCTGGGAGGCGAGCTCCGCGTCAACCACCGGCGCCGGCGAATAGGAGCCCATTCCGCCGGTATTCGGCCCGCGATCCCCTTCGCCGATGGCTTTATGATCCTGGGCCGCGGGAAGGACCAGCAGCCGGCTTCCGTCGGTTATGGCCAGCACCGAGGCCTCCTCTCCGCTGAGGCACTCCTCGATAACCACCCGCTCCCCGGCGGAACCGAAGGCCCGCTCCTTCATGATCTTGTCCAGGGCCTCTTCCGCTTCCGCCAGGTTCCGGGCCACGATGACGCCCTTGCCGGCGGCCAAGCCGTCGGCTTTGACCACCACGGGCCCCTCGTCGCGCTGCTCCAAGAGGCGGCGCGCCTCGTCGTAGCTGCCGGCCACCACAAAGGGAGCCGTAGGAATTTTATGGGCGGCCATGAACTGCTTGGCCCAGACCTTGCTTCCTTCCAGAGCCGCCCCTTCCGCCCCGGGCCCGAAAGCCAGCAGCCCGGCCTTCCGGAAACCGTCGGCCCACCCGGCCACCAGCTGCGCCTCGGGGCCGAAAACCACCAGCCGGATCTTCCGGTCCAGGGACCAGCGAAGAACCTCCCCTTCCTCCATCCGGTCCACCTCCGGGCAGTCGGCCAGGGCGGCGATCCCGGCATTGCCGGGCAGACAGTAGAGCCGATCCAGGCGGGAGCTCTGGGCCATCTTCCAGGCCAGGGCGTGCTCCCGTCCCCCTCCCCCAATAATCAAGACCCGCACGGTTTACCACCTGCTTAGTGTTTAAATTTAATGTTTAAAGTAGCGCCGGCCGGTAAAGACCATGGCGATTCCCAGCCGGTCGCAGGCATCGATGGACTCCTGGTCTTTCAGGGAACCTCCCGGCTGCACAATGGCCGTCACGCCCGCTTCCGCCGCCGCCTCCACGGTGTCCGGGAAGGGGAAGAAGGCGTCGGAACCCATGACCGCTCCCCGGGCTTTTTCCCCGGCCTGTTCCAGGGCAATCCTGGCGGCGCCGATGCGGCTCATCTGGCCGGCGCCGATCCCCACCGTTTGGTCGCCCTTGGCGACGACGATGGCGTTGGACTTGACATGCTTGGCCACCTTCTGGGCAAAAGCCAGCTGGCGCCATTCCTCCTCCGTGGGGACCCGCTTGGTTACCACCCGGCCCCGCTCCGGCTCCACCGGTTCCCGGTCCACCGTCTGCAGCAGAATGCCTCCGGCCACCTTTTTCAGATCAATCCCATCAGGCTGCTCCTGGCTGGATATCTCCAGGAGACGGATGGCCTGCTTCTGCTTGAAGATCTCCAGGGCCTCGGGATGGAACTGGGGAGCGATGATCACTTCCAGGAAGATCTTGCACATCTCCCGGGCGGTGGCGGCATCCACCTCCCGGTTTACCGCCACCACGCCGCCAAATATGGAGACCGGATCGCTGTCGTAGGCCTTCAGGTAGGCCTCCAGCAGCGTGCCGGCGGAACCGACTCCGCAGGGATTGGTGTGCTTCACCGCCACCACCGTGGGTTCGCTGAACTCCTTCACCAGCTCCCAGGCGGCATTCATATCGTTAATATTGTTAAAGGAGAGCTCCTTCCCCTGGAGCTGTTTTATGGCCCCCATGCCCGAAGGCTTGCCGGCGTTGACATAGAAGGCGGCCTGCTGCTGGGGGTTCTCCCCGTAGCGCAGGTCCTGGACCTTGTTAAAGGTCAGGGTCAGGGTTTCCGGGAAGAGTTCGCCCTCCAGGCCGGGCAGCCTGGAGAAGTAGCCGGCCACCATGGCATCGTAGCTGGCGGTATGGGCAAAGGCCTCCGCCGCCAGCCGCAGCCGGGTTTCCGCGGAGACGGCCCCCTTCTCCTCCAGTTCCTGGAGGATCTCCCCGTAGCGATCCGGGTTAACCACCACGGCCACGTGGGCATGGTTCTTGGCGGCGGCCCGGACCATGGTCGGCCCGCCGATATCGATATTCTCCACCGCCTCCTCCAGGGTAACCCCTTCCCTGGCGATGGTTTGCGCAAAGGGATAAAGGTTTACCACCACCAGCGCGATGGGGCCGATGCCCTGTTCCTCCAGCTGGCGCCGGTGCTCCTCCCGGTCCAGGCGGGCCAGGATCCCCCCGTGAACCTTGGGATGCAGGGTCTTTACCCGCCCCTCCAGGATCTCGGGGAAGCCGGTGATCTCGCTGATTCCTTTTACCGCCACACCGGCCTCTTTGAGGACGGCCGCCGTCCCCCCCGTCGATATAATCTCCCAGCCCAGCCGCTCCAGGCCCTGGGCCAGCTCCACCACTCCTCGCTTGTCGGAGACGCTGATGATTGCTCGCTTGGTACTAATCTTGGTACTACTCAAGGATAAAACACCTTCTCCCTTCGACTTTGATTTTGTTCTGGCAAAAAAGGTTGATGGCCCGGGGATAAAGCCGGTGCTCCACCTCTTGGATGCGCTGGTGCAGAGTCTCCACCGTATCGTCATCCTTTATCTCCACCGCACCCTGCAAAATAATGGGCCCGGTATCCATGCCCTCATCCACAAAATGAACGGTGCAGCCCGTTACCTTCACCCCGTACTCCAGGGCATCCTTAACCCCCTCCGTCCCCGGGAATGAAGGCAGCAGGGCGGGATGGATATTCATAATGCGGTGCGGGTAAGCGTCCACAAACTCCTTGGAGAGCAGGCGCATGAAACCCGCCAGGACCACCAGGTCCACCGCTTCCTTCTCCAACTCCTTCATAATGGCCCGGTCGTATTCAACCCGGCCGGCAAAGGGCCGGGGATCGATATAGAGGGCTTTCACCCCTCTCTGCCGGGCTCTCTCCAGGGCCCCGGCTTCCTGCCGGTCGCTGATGACCAGCACCACGCGGCCCTCCAGCTCCCCCCGCTCGGCGGCTTGAAATATTGCTTCCAGGTTGGATCCCTTTCCGGAAGCCAGAACGGCGATTCTTTTCAACTGCTTCTTCCCCCCGCTTGTAGTATCCGGCCAACTGGATGCCTTTATTAATTCTCTCCTCTCTATTCCAGATCCTTTTGCAACGGTGCCTGGCACGTCAACTTTGTCAACTTAAGTGACAATTTTCGACTTTGGTGCCTGGCACGTCAACTTTGTCAACTTTGTCAACTTTAAGTGAAGAGCACTTCTCTTTTCTCGCCGGCCTCGATATGGCCGGTGATCCAGGCGGAGATTCCCGCCTTCCGGAGATCCTCAATTATGGGGCCGGAAAGCTCCTTCGCCGCGACCAGGACGTAGCCCAGGCCCATGTTAAAGGTCCGGTACATCTCGTCGCGGCTGACGGGCCCCAGTTCCTGGATCAGCTTGAAGATGGGGTTGACGGGCCAGCTGCCCCGATGAAGGACGGCCCGGGTCCCCGGGGGAAGAATGCGGGGGATGTTCCCGGGAAGCCCGCCGCCGGTGATGTGGGCCATCCCCTTGATCTTGTACTTTTTCAGCAGGGGCAGTATGTAGGGAACGTAGATGCAGGTGGGTTTCAGCAGCTCCTCGCCCAGGGGCCCGCCCAGGCCTTCGGGCGTCTCCTCCAGGGAGAGCCCGGCCTTCTCCAGCAGCACCTTCCGAGCCAGGGAGTAGCCGTTGCTGTGCAAGCCGGTGGAGGCCAGGCCGATGAGCACATCCCCGGGCGCGATGGCGGAGCCGTCGATGAGCTCCTCCTCTTCCACGATCCCCACGGCAAAGCCGGCCAGGTCGTATTCTCCCTGGGGATAAAAGCCGGGCATCTCCGCCATCTCCCCTCCCAGGAGCGCACAGCCGGCCATCCGGCAGCCCCGGGCTACCCCCGCGACGATCTCTTCCACCTGTTCCGGGAAGAGCTTCCCCACGGCCAGGTAGTCCAAAAAAAATAGCGGCTCCGCCCCCTGGACCAGGAGATCGTTTACGCACATGGCTACGCAGTCGATCCCCACCGTATTATGGCGGCCGGCGGCAAAGGCCACCTTTAGCTTGGTCCCCACGCCGTCGCAGCCGGCGACCAGCACCGGGCGGCGGTACTTTTTGAGGTCCAGGGCAAAGAGGCCCCCGAAACCTCCCAGGTCCTGCAGCACTCCCTTTCGATAGGTGGAGCGGGCCAGCCCCTTAATTCGCTCCACGGCGGCTTCCCCGGCGCCGATATCCACCCCGGCGCGGCGATAATCGATGTACTCTTCCACGGCGCAGCCCCCTGTTCACGAAATTACTAAGGTCCAGATCAAAGTATATTTTAGCGGCTCCCCCCTGTCAAATAAATCTGGCCCCGGCCTATTTTGTCTTTTTTAGTCAAATTTTGTTTCTTAAAATAGAGGATTTCTGTGCATTAATTGCGAATTACTGCTAGGCCAAACAATTTTCCCCACCACCGGAAGACTGTTCCGACGGGCACTCCGGTGCCGTCAAAAGATAATCAAAAAAACTTTTTAAGAGGAGGCAACCACATTGAATTTTCTGGTCACCGCCGGGCTTGTTCCCGAATCCATTGCTGCCCTGGAGAAGTGGGGCAAGGTACGCTACGAGTATTTCGGGGAGAAGATGCACATCCTGGGGGGCCGGAAGTTAATCGCCGCCCTGCAGGAGGTGGACGTCTTCATTACCGAGGCCGACCAGGTCCGGAAGCCTGTCCTCCAGGCAGCCCCCCGGCTTAAAGTAATCGGCTGCTGCCGGGGAAATCCGGTAAATATCGACATCCCCGCCGCCACGGAGCGGGGAATACCCGTCCTGATTACCCCCGGGAGAAATGCCGTCTCCGTGGCCGAGCTGACCATCGCCTTCATGATCTCCCTGGCCAGGAACGTCTTCCAGACGGCGGCCATGCTGCGGGAACGTCAGCCGGGAGCTTTCAGCCTCAACCTGGGCAAGGTTTTCCTGGAATACAAGGGGATGGAGATCCACTCGAAAACTGTGGGCCTGATCGGCCTGGGGGCCGTGGGCCGGGAGGTAGCCCGGCGCCTGGTTCCCTTCGGCTGCCGCCTTCTGGCCTACGACCCCTACGTCAAGGAAGTGGAGCCCGGGGTGGAGATGGTCCCCCTGGAGCAGCTGCTGAGAGAATCGGACTTTGTCAGCATTCACGCCGCCGTTACGGAAGAAACCCGGGGGCTGCTCCGGGCGGAGCAGTTTGCCATGATGAAGCAAGGCGCCTTCCTGATCAACCTGGCCCGGGCCGCCATCATCGATGAGGAAGCCCTGGCCGAAGCCCTGCAAAAAGGGCATCTGGGGGGAGCGGCCCTGGACGTCTTTTCCCAGGAGCCGCCGCCGCCGGATCATCCCCTTCTGCAGTTGGATAACGTCATCGCCACCCCCCATATCGGCGGGAACACCCACGACGTGATCCGCCACCAGAGCCGGATTATCGTCGAAGACCTGATCCGCCTCTTTGAAAGCCGTTCGCCCAAGTATTGCGTCAACCCCCAGGTCCTGGATTCGTTTAGCATTTAGACCGAAAAAAAGAGGTCCATTAAAGGAGTAAAATTTTAATAAGAGGAGGTCAACGAAATTGGAGCATGCCGAGCATCTTTTGGTTCTCGATGCCGGAGGAGGCGGGGGGCGCTGCCACATCTTCTCCGCCCGGGGCGACCTGGTGGCTTCGGCCTACCGGCCCTGGGAATTTTTTATCCCCCCGGAGGTCCCCTTCGGAGGCTCAGAATTCGATCCCGTTCTTTTCTGGGAGATCCTGGGGCAGGTAAGCCGGGAAGCCCTGGCCGGCGCCGCCATCGACCCTTCTTCCATCAAGGGCATCGGCGTCACCAGCTTCCGGGACGGATTTGTGCTCCTGGACCGGCAGGACGCCGAGTTGTACTGCGGGACAAACCAGGATGCCCGGGGCCTGGTCTACGCCGGCCAGGTGGCGGAGATGTTTCCCCGCCTGAAAGAGATTGCCGGCCGTGTCTCCCTGGGACTGGACGCCGCAGCACGCCTGCTCTGGTTCCGGGACAACAAGCCCGCTCTCCTGGAGAAGGCCGGCAAACTGCTCATGGTCAGCGACTGGATCGTCTTTCGCCTTACCGGAGAGTACAGCACCGACCCATCCAACGCCTCTTCCTCCCTCCTCTTCGACATCAACAGCCGGGACTGGTCCCGTGAGATTGCTTCCGCCCTGGAAGTGGAAAGGCTCCTACCCCCCTGCCTAAACGGCGGCCAGGTGGCGGGCCGGCTAACCGATGCCGCCGCCCGTCACCTGGGACTGCCGGCGGGGATCCCCGTCAGCGCCGGCATCGGCGATTCCCAGGCGGGGACCATGGCCTGCGGGTGTTTTGAACACGGGGAGACGGCAGCCATTATCGGCACCACCGCTCCCGTGCAAATGGTGGTGCAGGAACCGGTAGCCGACCCTTCCCAGCGCACCTGGCTGGGCAGCCACGTCCTTCCCGGGCGCTGGGTCCTGGAGAGCAACGCCGGCCCCGCCGGTTCCGTTTACAGCTGGTATTGCGACCACCTCTCCAAGGTGGAAACGGAAGCCGCCCGCCAAACGGGGAAGGATCTCTACCAGATGGTGGAGCAGTTGGCGGAGGAAGAGGCCCCCGGCTTTATCCTCGCCTTTCTAGGGCCCTGGATCGCCGACATGTCCACCCTGCCGCTCCCCGTCCGCCACGCCATCCTGGCGCCGGCCACGGGAGCCGCCCCCTCCATCACCGGGCCGCGCCTGGCCCGGGGGATAATGGAGAATATCGCCTTTGCCCTGGCCGGCAACCTGAAACAGCTGGAAGAGATTACCGGCCTTCAAGTGGGCGAGCTTAAAGCTTGCGGAGGGATGACCCGCAGCCGGCTGATGGTAAGGATTCTCTCGGCGGCCACGGGCCGACCGGTGGTAGTCCCCCGGGTTCGCGAGGCCTGCTCCCTGGGGGCGGCCATCACCGCCTCCCTGGCGGGAGGGGTCTACTCCTCCCTGGAGGCGGCCGCCGCGGAGATGATCCGGCTGGAGGAGCCGTGCCTGGACCGGGAGGCGGCGGAGGAATACCGGGAGCTCTTCCAACAATGGCTGGAGCTCCAGGAAAAGCTGCCCGAACTGGCTTAATTGCGGCTGCTTTAATTTATAATCTAGTCGGGAAAGCAACAAGGTGAAATGCCGGGCAAAGGAGGTTTACAATAATGGAATATCTGGAGCAACGCCGGGAGCTGGTGGAGATTACCGAGGAGCTCTACCGGGAAAAGTTGATTACGCCCAGCGGCGGCAACCTGAGTCTTCGGCTGCCCGACGACCAGGGTTTCCTGATTACCCCCAGCATGATGTTTAAAGGAGGCCTGAAGCCCGAGGACCTGGTGCTCCTGGACCCCCAGGGGAAACCCGTGGAGCGCCGCTCCAGGCCTTCGGTGGAAACGCCGATGCATATCAAGATCTACCAGATGAACCCCAAGGTGGGGGCGGTAATCCACACCCATGCCCCGTACGCCACCATCGCCGGCCTGTACGGCCTCTCCATCCCCCCCATTACCCTGGAGGCGGTCCGCTTCCACCAGCTGCCGGTGGTCCCCTTCTGCCTCCCCGGCTCCCGGGACCTGGTAAACCAGGTGGCGGCGGCCCTGGAGAAGGAGCCTACCGCCCAGGCGCTGCTGCTGCAAAATCACGGTCTCCTAACCATGGGGCGCACCCTGCGCCTGGCCGCCAACGCCAGCATGTCCCTGGAAGAAGCCTGCCACATGGCCACCATTTGCCGCCTTCTGGGCGGGGAGCCTAAGTTAATCGAGCCGGAGAAGGTGGAGTTCTTGAAGAAGATTACCGTGCTCTAACAGGGGGCCAAAAATTCGGGGCAGGCCCTTCTCCAAGAAAGAGCCTGCCCCGTTCCATGTTCACGAACCGTGTTAAACAGAGCCGGTTATACCGGCGTTCCCGCGGCCCTGCCTCAGTTGACCGCCCCCGCCGCCTGCCTTTGGGTCGCCAGGGGGCTTCTTAGAAGAACAGGGGCGCAAACACCAGAGCGACGATACTCATCAGCTTGATGAGAATGTTCAAGGAGGGACCCGCGGTATCCTTGCAGGGATCGCCCACGGTATCCCCCACCACGGCAGCCTTGTGGGCTTCGCCTCCCTTCCCTCCGTGAACTCCCGACTCGATATATTTCTTGGCGTTGTCCCAGGCGCCCCCGGCATTGGCCATGTTAATAGCCTGGAGCACCCCGGTCAACAGCGCCCCCGCCAGCAGGCCGGCCAGGGCCTCCTTCCCCAGGAAGGGGATCAGGCCCACCGCCAGGGGAACCGCTACCGCCAGGAGGCCGGGGAGAATCATCTCCCGCAAAGCGGCCTTGGTGCTGATATCAACGCAACGGGCGTAATCCGGCCTGGCCTGGCCTTCCATCAGGCCGGGGATCTCCCGGAACTGGCGGCGGATCTCCTCAATCAGGAAGAAAGCGGCGTTGCCCACCGCCTCCATGGTGTGGGACAAGAAAAAGTAGGTCAGCGCACCCCCGATGAAAATACCGGCAATAACCTGGGGACTGTTTAGATCGATCACCTTCAGCCCGGCCACCTGGGCGTAGGCGGTAAAGAGCGCCAGGGCGGTCAGGGCGGCGGAGCCGATGGCGAAACCCTTGCCGATGGCGGCGGTGGTATTCCCCACGGAATCCAGGGAGTCGGTGATTTTGCGCACCTCCGGCTCCAGGTCGGCCATCTCGGCGATGCCGCCGGCGTTGTCCGCCACCGGCCCGTAGGCATCCACCGCTACCGTCATCCCCACGGTGGAGAGCATCCCCACGGCGGCAATGGCGATCCCGTAGACGCCGGCAAAGTGGTAGGAAACCAGGATGGCCGCCACGATGGTAAGCAGCGGTATCGCCGTACTCTTCATCCCTACGGCCAGCCCGGAAATGATATTGGTGGCCGTCCCCGTCAGGGAGGCCTTGGCGATGCCTCGAACCGGCTTAAACTGGTCCGAGGTGTAGTACTCCGTAATCCAGCCGATAATTACCCCCGTCACCAGGCCGGAGAGGACGGCAAAAAAGGGTTTCAGGTCGCCCAGCACGCCCTTGGTTAAGAAATAGGAGGCGACAATTACGATGAGGGAGCTGACCCAGATCCCCCGGTTGAGAACGGACGCCAGCCGGGCTCCCTCCTTGGCCCGGACAGAGAAGAAGGCGATCACCGAAGCCAGAACCCCCGTGGAAGCCACCAGCATGGGCAGCAGAACCCCGGGGAGGCGATAGGTTACCAATCCCACCGTCATCGCCGCGATCAGGGAGCCCACGTAGGATTCAAAAAGGTCCGCTCCCATGCCCGCCACGTCGCCCACGTTGTCCCCCACGTTATCGGCGATAACCCCGGCGTTGCGGGGATCGTCCTCGGGAATGCCGGCCTCCACCTTCCCCACCAGGTCCGCCCCCACGTCGGCGGCCTTGGTGTAAATCCCGCCGCCCACTCTGGCAAAAAGGGCGATGGAACTGCCCCCCAGGGCGTAGCCGTTGATTACCGAAACCGTTATTTCGGGATTCCCGATCTTCAGCTCAAACAAGATAAAGAGCACGCTCAGGCCCAGCAGGCCCAGGCCGGCAACCATCATCCCCATGATTGTCCCGCTGGAGAAAGCCATGGTCAGGGCGGGGTTTACTCCTTTCCGGGCGGCATTGGCCGTGCGCACGTTGGCCCGGGTGGCCACCCTGAGCCCCACGAAGCCCGCCGTAGCCGAGAGAATCCCTCCCACCACGAAGCTTAACGCCGTCAGGGCATCGATGACCAGGTACAAAACAATGGCCATAATTACAAGGAAAATGGAAATATAGAGATATTCCCGCTTCAGGAAAGCCATGGCCCCCTCTTCGATGGCCCCGGCAATCTCTCTCATGCGTTTATTGCCGGGATCGGCACGGTTCACCCTAATCCACAAAAAAAGGGCAAAAACGATGCCGACCAGAGCGGCCAGGGGGATTGCATACAACGCTCTGCCCAAATCCATTCCTTGACCCAATCCTCCTTACTGATCTTGAATATCTCATAAGAGATATAATACCGGACCGGGCCAATAAATTCCTGCCTCTATAGAAAAAATATTTCGGTTATTTTATTATAAGAATTTACCGGTTACTCTACAGGATACTTTGGTTAGTCTACGGGGTACTTGCCGCTGAAGCAGGCCCAGCAAAGCTCGCCGGCAGGGAGCCCGATGGCCTTGGCCGCCCCCTCGTGGCTCAGGAAGCCGATGGAATCGGCCCCGATGAGGCGGGCGATCTCTTCCGGGCTATTCTTGTAGGCCATCAGCTCTTCCGTATCCGGCGTATCGATGCCGTATCGACAGGAGGCTATAACCGGGGGGGAACTGATGCGCAGGTGGATCTCCCGGGCCCCGACTCGTCTCATCATCTGCACCAGCTTGATGCTGGTGGTCCCCCGGACGATGGAATCATCCACCAGCACCACCCGCTTCCCTTCCACAATTTTCCGGACGGCGTTAAGCTTCAGGTCCGCCCCCTCCTCCCTCATCTCCTGGGTGGGCTGAATAAAAGTGCGCCCGATGTAGCGGTTTTTGACCAGGGCCATCTCGTAGGGGAGCCCGGCCTGTTCGGCATAGCCGGAAGCGGCGGCGATGCTGGAATCCGGCACCCCGGAGACGATGTCGGCATCCGCCGGCTGCTCCAGGGCCAGCTGCCGCCCCAGGGCCCGGCGCACCAGGTGGACGTTCTTCCCGGCCAGGTTGCTGTCCGGGCGGGCAAAGTAGACCAGCTCGAAAACACAGAGGGCCTGCCGGGACACGGGAGGAATAATCTGGCAGCTGTGGACCCCCTTTTCATCCAGGACCACCATCTCTCCCGGCGCCAGGTCCCGGAGGAAGCGGGCCCCAATGGTGTCAAAGGCGCAAGTCTCCGAGGCAAAAAAGAAGCCGCGGTCGTCAAAGTGTCCCAGGGAAAGGGGGCGAAAGCCATGCCCGTCCCGCAGGGCGATTACCTTCCGCCCATCGCTGAGCACAAAGGCAAAAGCTCCTTTAAGGCGGGGAACCACGGCAGCCAGGGCCTCCTCCAGGCAGGGATTGGCTTCCCGGGCCACCAGGTGGCCCAGCAGTTCGCTGTCCGTTCCCGACTGGAAGATGGCCCCCTGTTCCTCCAGCTCTCGGCGCAGGGACGCCCCGTTCAGCAGAATGCCGTTATGGGCGATAGCCAGCTCTCCGTAACGATATCTCAGGAGCAGGGGCTCCGTATCCTCCAGCCGGCGTCCCCGGCTCCTCAGGGAATAGCGGACATGGCCCACGGAGATATTGGCCTTCAAATCCTTTAATTCGCCGGCATGGGGAAATACTTCCGAAACCAGGCCCATGCCCTTCTTCAACCACATCTTCTCCCCGTTCCCCGGCCCCACGGCGATGCCGGCGCCGTCCTGCCCCCGGTGCTGAAGGGCATAGAGGGCAAAGCAGGTGATATGGGCCAGGGGCAGCCCTTCCGTCCTCCCTCCGCAGACCCCGCAGGCTTCTCTTAATTTAGGTTCGATTTTATCCAACACGGGACAACCCCCTCCTTCCCATGGTGTTGCCGGCGGCAGCCATGGCGGCGCCGGACGCCTGCCGGCAAAAAGGCGCGGCTTGTTCGGTCATAGTGGGGCTTGGAGGCGCCGCCGCGACGCTCTCCTTGGCCCGCAGTGCAGTTCTTATCCCTGTTCTTTTGGCCTACAGCGCAATTCTTACCCCTGCTCTTTCAAATACTTGCGGAAACCCTTTTCCCTTAGCCGGCTGTCCTTCTCTTCCACACCGGCTGCCAGCTGCCGGCGAAAATCCAGCAGCTTTTCCTTTAAGGTCTCATCTTCCAGGGCCAATATTTGCAGCGCCAGGAGAGCGGCATTATAGGCGCCGTTAATGGAGACCGTGGCTACGGGGATGCCCCTGGGCATCTGGACAATGGAGTAGAGGGCGTCGACGCCTCCCAGCTGGGGGGAGGCGATGGGCACGCCGATCACCGGCAGGGTGGTCAGGGAGGCGATTACCCCCGGCAAGTGGGCGGCGCCTCCGGCCCCGGCAATAATCACTTTCAGTCCGGCGTCGGCCGCTCCCCGGGCGTAGCGGGCCACCTTCTCGGGATGGCGGTGAGCGCTGGCGATCACCATTTCGTAGGCCACCCCAAACTGCTCCAGGATGACTGCTCCCGCGGACATGATCTCCAAATCCGAATCGCTGCCCATCACAATTCCGACTAGAGGCCGGCTCATAGATAACATCCTTTCTTCAGGCTTTTTTAGCTTGGAACGCTTTTATTATCCGGTAGATCCCGTCTTAGCTTGTCCCATCCCCAGGGGAGATAATTAAAAAAAGCCTGGGCCAGATAGGTTTGAGTGAAACCTACCCGCCTGGGCTTTTGCCCCTCCGGTGTAGCTCCGGGCTTTAGCTAAACCGCTGCGGAGCCTGTGCCACTCGGACCAGCCTGGACCAAATCTATACTGGCGGACAGCCAGTTCCAGCGGAACCCTAGGCACACTTTCCCTCGTTATTATACCTGGCCTGGGAGATAGGGCTATAGGGTGCGGCGGCACCTCTTCCCCTTTTTCTCCTCGCAAACCATTTAATTTGTAGTATAATTTCGCTGCCGCCCGGCGGATTCCTTCAGAAAAATGGATTTTTTTCCCCTCACCCAGAGCATTCATTTTAGGGTGACGTTTTCACCGGCCGATGACAAAATTTTTTT
>ERZ773359.63-NODE-63-length-121426-cov-7.824480_pt1 | contig 121426 bp, 94 predicted proteins | sample MGYA00374955_ERZ773359 | MGnify/ENA primary metagenome ERZ773359 (study PRJEB29098, sample SAMN04486028) | biogas fermenter metagenome | study: EMG produced TPA metagenomics assembly of the Biogas fermentation microbial communities from Germany - Plant 4 DNA1... | reverse complement strand
CCTTATCGGTTTTCATTATATCTCTCCCCCATCATATGAATATATGTTCATATGTTATAGTATGATTCTACCAATAATGAAGTGAGGTGTCAATGAAATTTTTGGGCTTGTCCGTAAAAAATTAGACTAAAATGAAAGCCATATCGATGACTGATATAAATACTACTTCTCTGGAATTTATCGCTATCATTTCCTGCTAATATTGACAAAACATCAGGGTCATAATACAATATAGCAAATTGAATACATAAAGCTAGGATAAGAAATAGTAAGCATTTTGGATATTCAGAGAGAAGGCGGTTGGTGCGAGCCTTTATTGAAGAAATGCCTAACCCCTCTTTGAGCTGTGGGCCGAAATAGTTAGTAAGCTGCACCGGGTTCTCCCGTGATAGAGAGCAAGTATCAGATAAGATCTTGTACTTGAAAGTGCGGAATTTTTTCCGAATTTAGGTGGTACCACGGACTATGAATAGTTCGCCCTAAGTAACCTGTTAGGCTGCTTAGGGCTTTTTATATATAGAGATTAGGAGGTATATACATGAAATTAGCAAATTTGGTTGGAGAGCGCTTTAAGGAAAGACCGTCCGATTGTCTTATTGACAGCCATGCACTTATGGTAAGAGGTGGCTATATAAAATATGTTGCAAACGGTATATATTCATCCTTTGCTCCACTAAAGAGAATTGTCATGAAAATTGAGCAGATTATTAGGGAGGAAATGGACAAGATAGACGGACAGGAGGTCTCCTTTCCTGTTGTGTTACCTGCAAGCCTTTGGGAGGAATCGGGTAGGTATGATAGTGTTGGTGGTGAGCTCCTGCGCTTTAGTGATAGAAATGGCGGCAAATATGTACTGGGTATGACCCACGAAGAAGCGGCTGTTCACCTTGTACGAGAATATGCTCAAAGTTATACCAAATACCCCTTTATGATTTATCAAATCCAAACCAAGTTTCGGGACGAGGCTCGCTCAAGAGGCGGGTTAATCAGAGTCCGTGAATTTACAATGAAAGATGCCTATTCTTTTCACACATCCCAAGCTGATTTGGAAGACTACTATGACAAGTGTCACAGGGCATACGAAAGAATTTTTAAACGCGTTGGTTTACCACAGGTTGTTTCCGTTGCGTCAGACTCAGGGATGATGGGTGGAAATCTTTCTCACGAATTTATGCTTCTAAATCCTGTTGGAGAAGATTCTATTGTAATCTGTAAGTCATGCAATTATAGAGTCAATATGGATGCTGCAGAAAATATTGTTAATAATACAAAAGATGAGGTGTCCAACCCATTAACCCTGGTCCACACTCCAAACATTAATACAATAGATGATGTCTGCAGCTTCTTTAACACCACTCCAGATAAAACTTGTAAGGCGGTTGTATATCAAAAAGAAAGCGATAATAAACCTGTTGTTTTGTTTATAAGGGGAGATTATGAGGTTAATGAAGCTAAGCTAAAGAACATTTTGGGTTGTGATATTTATCCAGCCGAGATAAACAACGAACATGGTTTGTCTGCTGGATTTATAGGTGCATATAAGCTGGATACCGATTGTGAAGTCCTGTTCGATAGGTCTCTCGAAAACACCAACAATCTTATTTGCGGTGCCAACAAAGTTGATCACCACTATACAGGTTTTGATATTAGTCGTGACCTTGGCAAGGTAGATTATATTGATGCCGCAAAGGTAACTGGCAATGGAACTTGTCCATACTGCAAAAACAACACTTTGGAAATCAGTCGAGGTATAGAGGTTGGTAACATTTTTCAACTTGGTACAAGGTATACAGAAGCGATGAATATGACCTATCTTGACGAAAACGGCAATAGAAAATACCCGGTTATGGGTTGCTATGGTATAGGTATTGGCAGGCTTGCGGCTGCCGTATGTGAAGCTCACCACGATGAATATGGCCCTATATGGCCTATGCCAATAGCTCCCTGGCAGGTTCACCTGTGCGCTGTCCGTGCAGATGATCATAATATTAGAGAGTTAGCTGATAACATATATAACCAGCTAGTAGATAAAAGTATTGAAGTTATCTATGATGACAGAAGTGTTAGTGCCGGTGTGATGTTTTCTGATGCAGATTTACTTGGGGTTCCGATTCGGGTTATTATCAGCCCGAGAAACCTAAAGGAAAACTGTTGCGAAATTGTCAGCAGAGATAAAAAGTTATCATTAAAGGTTAATCTGAATGAATGCATTAATCAAATCATTAATCTAGTTTCTAGAAAACTTACTGAATAGGGTCTTTTCTTCCGTACAGTCTATGATATTAGTATCCCCCAAAAAGAGTGGGTAAATTTACTTGTTAAGGTAATTTTTAAGGCCAAACTCTCTTTGGGGGTTCCTTTATTCAAACTGCAGTATTCCCAAAGCCTCATAGGACTCCTTATCCACATAATGGGTATTGGGTAGGCCATTGTCTTTTTTAAATTTAAGGAGGGCCTGTTTCATCCCCTCCCCATATATGCCATCGATTGCGCCTTCATAATAACCTTTGGCCTTTAGTCTGAGCTGGACTTCCAAAACATGGGATTTTCTGTCCCCCGGTGACAAAACTTCCAGATGACTGCCGAGATTTTTGTATGGCCCACCGTAGACATAAACCTTTGTCTTATATGGAACGATATCATACAACTCCTCAACATCAGAGTTATGCATCCTAAAACATCCTGCAGATGCCCTTTGCCCAATGGAATATGGCTTGTTGGTTCCATGGATACCATAGATCCCCCAAGGTACATTAATACCCATCCACCTGGTTCCAAAACCTGTTCCCCAATTCCGGGCTTTGGATGTGATCTCCCATATTCCAATCGGAGAAGGGCTTTTTTCTTTTCCCTGAGCTACTGCATACTTTTTTATCAGCTCATTTCCTTTAAATAGATATAACATAGATTCGGTCAGATCAATAAAAATGTCATATTCCGATTCTTGTCCTGAAACTATGCTGGCTTCGCTGGTATCATTCCTTAAAATATTCTCCTCTTTGTTCCCATTCATGGTAGCATAAAGTACGACTACTAGTAATATATAGAAAATTATATACCCATATTTTCTAATACCCCAAATATTCATGCTACCACCTCCATATTCACTTCACATTATATTCCTATGAATGGAGGTTTAGACCTATATGTCAGGGTATCATATCGATGGGATAACGTATAAAATTATAGATCATGAATCTCTACGCCCTCCAATGCCCTTTCAATCAATGCCTCTCCATCTACCAAGGTTTCGGCCTGTCTCACCTTGTCCAGCTTTGGTTTTGTGACAGGATGTCTGGGTACGAACACTGTACAGCAATCTTCATAGGGCAATATCGAGGTTTCGTAGGTGTTTATTTTTTCAGCTATTTCTACTATTTCCTTTTTGTCCATTCCAATCAGGGGTCTGAATACCGGCAGGGATACGGCATCGTCTGTAGAGGCCAAGGCCTCTAAGGTCTGACTGGCTACCTGTCCTATACTCTCCCCGGTTACCAAGGCCTGAGCCCCATCCTCTTTAGCGATTATTTCAGCTATCCTCATCATAAACCTTCTCATCAATACAGTAAGGAGACCGTCCGGACATTTTTCATACAGCTCCTGTTGTATTTCGGTAAAAGGTACTACATGCAGCCTTATAGGACCGCAATAATAGGTCAACAGTCTACACAGATCTATCACCTTCTCCTTTGCCTTGTCGCTGGTGTAAGGAAAGCTGTGGTAATGAACGGCGGTCAACCGTACTCCCCTTTTCGCAATCATCCATCCTGCCACAGGGCTGTCTATCCCCCCAGATAGGAGTAAGGCCGTCTTGCCATTGGTACCTACCGGCATACCACCTGCCCCCGGAATATTCTCATGATAGGCATAGGCATGTTCTCTTATCTCCAGGTTTATCCTTATATCAGGATTGTGTACATCCACCTTCAGCTTTGGGAAGTTCTGAAGGATAAAAGCCCCCATCTCCCTGTTTAGGTCCATAGAACCCATGGGAAAGGTCTTATCCGCACGCCGTGACTCTACCTTAAAGGTTGGATTCTCTCCGCTGGTCTTCCCCAGGGCGTCTTCTACAATAACCTTAAGCATGGTCCTTATAGAATCCAGGTCCTTCTCAGTCTTCCAAGCCGGGTTGATTCCAATTATCCCGAATACCTTGGATAAGGCGTCAAGAACCGCCCTCTCTACAGGGATCTCCTCTATATAAATCCTGCCCTGGCTCCTAAATACTTTGGGGTTATCATAATTCCCCAATACTTTCTTTATATTATCTACTAAGGTCCTCTCAAAAAAGGGTCTGTTTTGACCTTTCAAATATATTTCTCCATATCTTACGAGTATCAATTTCTCCATATATGTTACCTCCTGGTAAATCTTTTAACTTGATCCACGGATTTTCTCAATATATCGGGCACCAACAAAAGCTCCTCCGGATCGCTCATATAGGAAAGGCTTAAGCGTATCGCACCCTCTGCTATTTGAATAGGAGCCCCAATGGCTTCCAGAACATGGCTTATTTTTGTCCTTCGGGACGAGCAAGCCGAACCGGTACTTACATATACTCCATGGGACTCTAAAACATGAAGCAGAGTTTCACCTCTGATGCCAGGTATACTGATGTTTAGAATATGAGGAGCCCCTTCATCTGGCCTGGGCCCATTGATTACCGCTTCCGGCACCGCTTCTGATATGCCCTTTGCCAGCGTCATCTTCATTTTGCGTATTGTATCATCTTCCCTATCCATAAACTCATAAATCAGTTGAGCAGCTTTACCAAACCCCACAATACCGGTTAAGTTCTCCGTACCGCTCCGTATCCCCATTTCCTGTCCGCCCCCCCATTGAAGAGTGGTAAGGGGAGTTCCCTTTTTTATATATAGGATACCGATGCCTTTGGGAGCATGAACCTTATGCCCACTGGCGCTCAATAGATCAATCCCCCAATCTACCGGTCTTAGCCTGATTTTGCCAAAGGATTGAACTGCATCGCTATGAAATATTATATCCGGGTAATTGGCCTTCAGAAATTGACCTATCCTGCTAATAGGTTGGACGGATCCAATCTCGCTGTTGACATGTCCAATGCTAACTAGGACAGTATCCTTTCTTATGGCTTTTTCCAGATCCTTTAAATCTAAAAGCCCTTGATTATCAACCGGTAAATAACTTACGTCCCAGCCTTCACTCTCTAAGTAAGCAAAGGTGTTCAATACCGAAGAATGTTCAATTTGAGTAGTAATACAATGATTTCCGTATCTCTTTCTTGCCCTGGTCGTTCCCAGTATAGCCAGGTTATTCGCTTCGGTGCCCCCGGAAGTAAAGATCACACTGTCAGCCGGTACATTCATGAGCTGTGCTATGGAGTTTCGTGATTCTTTTATTCTCCGCTCGGATTGGAGTCCCAACCGATGCAAGGATGAGGGATTTCCGAAATCCTCGGTCAGCGACCTTATAACCTCGTCCCTTACTTCGGGTAGTAATGGCGTAGTAGCCGCATTATCCAAATAAATCTGTCGCATTATTACCGTGCTCCTTTATCATACTAACCATAGATATTGATTTTCAATCCATTCCCTAGTTTATCCTTCCACCTGATATATTACAAGATCATATCATATTTAAAAACCCCCTGGGATTCAGGGGGAAGCGGATTTTCATTTAGTTTTTACATTTCTGGGATTATATATCTTAAACATATTTACCAGGGTTTCGCTGGGTTCAAATACCAACAGCGATTTTCTCCCCTCATGTATAAATACACCATAATAAAGACCACCGCCGCGGTTTAAAAAGAAATTATATTTTTTTTCAATATTACCGTGTTGTAGTATTCTTTGAAAACCCTCGTCACTGGTAGGTGCTATAATCTCGAACTCTCTAATATCCGTTGAAAGCAATCGCTTTCTCTTGCTATTATTTATGATTTTAGCTATATCCAGAATACCATTGGTAAAAGTATAGTCATACTCGACCCTTTGGTTATTTCTTGCAACAAAGCATAAATAGGCCAGACCTCCGGTGATTAAAGTCCCAATAATAACATATATGTCAAAATTCCCATTTAAAACTGACATAAGATTCATCAATGCAAAAAAACCAAAGAATATCATCCCAGCGTAAGCAAGTACATAGATCAAGGTATTCATACCACTGTTCACTTTACTTACAGATTCCTCACGAAAATTATCCAACAACATCAGCTCCTCAAACAATCCAATAATTATATGAAACTAAATCATATCGCAATCCGATCCATAATCCAATATATATTATGATATCATGTTTGGGATTATAACGAAAGCCCTCTAAGAAAAATTCTATCCAACATTCACCAAAAAATTTAAGATAAAAGAAGGAATTTTAGTGAAATATGCGAATTCTATATTATAGAAGGAGGAAGATCGCCTATGTTCTGTCCATCATGTAATACAAGGAATCAGTTTTACCATAACTATTGCTATTATTGTGGCCATAAGCTAAAAGAAGATGATAAGTCCATGCTTATGGTAAAAGGTGATCAGGTAGATATACCAAACGACGCTCTGGAAACGGTAGAAACTGCTGTATTCGAAACATCAGAAGCGGCTGATCCTGATGTTGAGGAATTGGAAGCAACAGAAATTACTGAAAATGAAATATTAGTTGATGAACCAGATAAAGCTTACGTGGAGTCATCGATAAATATAAATCATAGCCATAGTTACGATGATATTTTTCAAGATCACGACCTGTTTGGGGATGATGATACCTTTACCAGTATATCTGATATAGATCTTGGCACTCAAATGCCCTTACGTAGATCCCAAAAGGGTAAGCGATCAACCGGTTCCGGGAAATATCTAAAGCCTATCCTGTCAGTGTTAGCACTGGCTCTTATATTCCTGACCATATTCTACTTTATGAGTCAAACCGGCCGACAGTATTCCAGAACAGAAAACAATCTACCTCAGACTATCGCTGTATCTGCTTCTGTAGAAGAATTAAATATGGACGATGATAAGGCATACAGGATTATATTCAATACTGTAAATGGTAAAGAGGTCAGTTTTTTGGATGAAATCAAACCAGTAGAGAATGGACGTGCGGAATTTATTGTTGAAGAAGCAGATCTTTATGCCTACGGCCCCCTGCTTAACGAGGAAGGCTTGTATGAGGTACACTTGGATGCAATAATTATGGCACCTAATTTACCACAAACTATCGAGAGTATTGTTATAACCCTTTCGGAGCCCTATAATTATGCACCCTTTACTTTGCTGCAGCCATCTTCCTCTGAAACTGAATTCCAAGGGAACAGCTCAAAGGTTTCCTTCAAAATTGAGCCCGGCTCAACCGTTATAGTAAATGGAGAAAACTTTTCTGAAATGGTAACAGAGGATGGCAGGTTTGAAATGGAAGTTCATCTGCCACCCCAGGAGGATGAACTAGTATTGGATGTTCGGGTTTCAACACCCGGTTATCTGGATAATATCCAGCAACTAATCTTCAGAAAGACCCAACCGGAAGTAGTTTTCAGTATTAACGAAACCTCGCCTATTCCATCTGATGAACAGTGGGTTAAGATAACCGGTATCATCAATCCCGAGGCGGTTCTGGAAGCGGATGTGGAGATTTTTGAAGAACCGGAGATTGACAGTAACACCGGTAATTTTACGGCTTATATAAAGGCAGAACGTCCAGGATACAACGCCTGTACTCTAACTGCCAAACTGGGGGATAAGAAATCATCCATAGAGGTCATAGTGGATAGGAGGACTACAGTAGACACATATACCTCTACAGCCTGGAAGCCGGATTATACGGCGCTCCAGCAGGATGAACTGCTACACAATGGCAGACATTTTGTGTTTGAAGGCAATATTGAGGAGATAATTGAGACAGGTCAAAAGAATGTCTTTACCGTTAGCCAAGAATCCCAGTCCGATCAAATCTACTATGTGGAATTTTGGGGGGACTTCGATTTTAACTCTGGAGATAGGATCAGGGTTTTCGGAAACCGCTGGGGTAATAAGGACGGTCATCCCCGATTTCTGGCAAAATATATCTACCACTAAAAAATGCTTATGTGGTAGGCTGGATATGACTACTATATAAAACCAAACTGAGTTTGAAATATAAAGTACTTTCAAGCAGTAAGACAGCCTGATTCTAGTGAATCAGGCTGTCTGTTTTAAATTCCATATTGTTCGACCAGCTTTTTACCCTTCCAATTGCTGAAGCTTGATTGGTGTTATAAAGGTTTTACCGTTGCGCCATACTGTAAATTCGATGATATCCCCAACCTTGTGTTTATTGATCTCCTTCTTAAGTTCATCAATGGTTTCTATAGTTTTACCCTCTACACCAATTATTATGTCCTTTGGCAACAATCCAGCCTTGTCTGCAGCTCCGTTAGGTGCTATCTCTACAATGCCTACACCCTTAGGATAATCATAGATCTCCCTTATTTCATCCGGAATTTCCCTTATAATTACTCCTATACCAGGACGCTGGATGCTTCCATGTTTTATAAGTTCCTCAGCTATAGGCATAAATACGTTGGTGGGTATCGCAAATCCAAGGCCTTCAGCATATGTCTTAAGGGTATTCATGCCGATAACCTCGCCATTAGAATTCACAAGGGCTCCTCCACTGTTACCCGGATTGATGGCCGCATCTGTCTGTATCATTGTAAACTGGTTTTGTCCGTAGGTTATCTCCCTATCAACGGCACTAACGACCCCAACTGTAACCGTTCCAGCCAGTGTATGCCCCAAGGGATTGCCAATGGCAATAGCCAATTCGCCTTGACGAACCTTATCAGAGTCGCCGATCTTTGCTACGGTAAGGTCCGGCTCATCGATTTTTATTACTGCAACATCGGTCATTGAATCGCTACCTACCAGGGTTGCTGTAACTTCCTTGCCACCCTTTAAAATAACCACCAGTTCATCCGCATTGTCGATCACATGGTTATTTGTAACTATATATCCGTCTTTACTAATGATTATTCCAGAACCATAGCCTTCCATTTCCCTTTCTGTGGTTCTCCCCCAAAAAGGATCTCTCTCTCTTATTATGCTTTTATTGGTTATCCCTACTATGGCGGGACCTACCTTTTCGGCTATATCTACAACCGGATTATCCGAACTAATAAACAAATCCCCCTTTGAGCCCAGAGCAGGTAAAGGGTCCGAGGCTGGATCATCTGTATCCTTTTCTACAACAGTTTTATCAGGTAAATTAGTACCAATATTTTCGCCTTCGGCATTTCTTATGGCCTTCCCAATATCAGGAGCTATATAATACATACCGAGGGCTCCTATCAATAAAAAGACCAGAGCTACGGCAGCATATTTCCAAAACCCACCCCTTCTCGGGTAAGACCCTTCATCAAATCCATAAAAATCATTCATGATTTTCACCTCCGATTCTTTATACGTATATTATAAACGTGTTTTTTTAAGAGAATGTGAACGATGTGTAAACAATAGAAATAGGTGGTAACCTTAATCTGCAAAGTATTTAAGATTTGGCATCCAATGAGAAGATGAAAGCCGTCCCCTGACCTTCCTTACTATGCACCCAAATCCTTTGCTGGTGTTCATCGATTATTTTTTTTACGATAGACAAGCCCAGTCCTGTGCCACGTTCTAACCCGCTCCGGGATTTTTCTACCTGATAGAACCTCTCCCATATGTTCTTTATCTCATCCTTGGGTATCCCCGGACCCTGATCCTGAATCCTTACAAAAACCTTACCCCTGTTCTTCCAAGTTCTGATATGAAGGAGACCGCCATGTCGATTAAACTTTATTGCATTGTCCAACAGGTTAATAATCACCTGCTGAATGCGGTCTATATCAGCTTTTACCAAGCATTTGTCCTCCTGAAAATCTACTCTGATATCTATTTCCTTGGCATTGATCTTTTCCTCCTGGGTTATCAAAAGCTGCCTGATCTGTTCGTTGATATCAAAATCCGTATAATTTAACGGAAACTGCCCCGACTCTATTTGGGATAGATCCAACAGCTCATTAATCAGCTTGTTAAGGCGCTGTGTTTCTTCCAGGGCAATACTTAAGTACTTTTTTTGTTCCTTTGGGTTGAAAGTCCCATCCAATGTCCCTTGAATATATCCCCTCATAGAGGTCAGGGGAGATCTAAGTTCATGGGATACGTTAGCCACGAAGCTCCTTCTCATATCCTCCAATCTTTCAAGAGAGTCAGCCATGGCATTGAAACTGATGGCCAATTGGCCGGTTTCATCCCTATTGGAAACCTTAACCCTCCGGCTGTAATTGCCGTTGGCAATCTCCCTGGAAACTTCACTCATATGGCTCAAGGGTTTGGATATTCTCCTGGAGATCCAATACAAGAGCACCACGGAAAGAGCAGCAGAAAAAATAACAGCTTTCCAGATATCCCCATACAGTCGGTACAGTATTAGATCAATCTCTTCTACAGGGGTATGAAAGAATATGGCCCCCTTTATCTGTTGATCCAGCTTCAATGGCACACCAATGGTTAACACGGGAACTGAAAAGCGTTCTCCAAACTTGCCTATGTTTTTTATCATATTGCCTTTTAAGACATTGATTATCTCATCTTTAGAAAAGGGGGTTACCTCCATTTCCTCATCTGCGCCCTGGGGTGTATATTGAAAGTGTAGGAGACCTATATCCCCAACAACTCTTACTACCCAGATGCTGGTCTTCTCATATCTGGTTATCCCATGGCTTATAAGCTGTAAGTATTCACGAGAAACCCAGCCCTTATCATATAATTCATAATGTCTGTTCAGCTCCTTCGCCTCACGAATCAATTCTTCTTCAGTAGATTTTAGGGTGTATTTTTGTAAGGCGCTGGATAAAAACAACCCTAGTGTTATTAGCGTTATAAGCATAATAACAAAATAGGTGACCATCAAGCGGGAGAATAAAGATCGAAACATCATTTCACCTCAAATTTATAACCTACACCCCATACGGTTTTGATTCCCCAACTATTATCTTCCATAGTTAATTTTTCCCTAAGTCTCTTTACATGTACATCTATCGTCCTGGAATCACCGTAAAAATCATAACCCCATACCTGCTCCAACAGCTGTTCTCTAGTGAATACCTTGTTGGGATTTGATGCTAAGAAGTATAAAAGTTCCAACTCCTTCGGGGGACATTCAATATCCTTCCCCATAAATGTAAGGGTGTAGTCCGTAAGATTGATGGTTAAGTTAGGATACGATACTATCTGTTCGTCATCTTTTGTGCTCTTTGACCTCCTCAGTACTGCTTTTACCCTGGCTACCAACTCTTTAGGATCAAAGGGCTTTACTATATAATCATCAGCTCCCAGCTCGAGCCCCAACACCTTGTCAAAGGTCTCCCCTTTAGCCGTAAGCATAATGATTGGGATCTGACTTGTTCTTCTTATGTTTTTACACACATCCCAACCGTCCATCTTAGGGAGCATTATATCCAGTATAATTAAATGAGGGGGATTTTTTCTAAAGCCTTCCAGTCCTGATATCCCATCCATATAATATTCTGTTATAAATCCTTCTTTTTCAAGATACAGCTGTATTAACTGTCCAATATTAGGATCGTCATCCACGACCATAATCCTAATATCTTGACTGTTCATATTTTTCAACCCCTTCCTTTGTCATGGCTATCCAATATCAATTATATAGTCAAAACCAATTTTTGAAAAGCTATGGCCAACCTGTACATTACTCTGGTTATCAATAAACTTTTTATAGTGTACCCTAACCAGGTTACAGGATATTTAACAGACAAATAACTTAACGGTTAAATTTGTCAAATATACATAGAAAAAAGAGGGTTATATAGTTTTTTGTAGAATTATAGATATTAAGCAATCATCCTACTGAGCTTTCCATTATGGCTTAGTTTCAACCCAGATGCATTGCGGCTTAGCTCTTGCCCACGATATCCGTTTATTAGGCGCCCTGTCTATTTGGATATTGTAAATGCCCAAGCCAACCTGCACTCTGGATATCATTCATATCTAAAAATGGGAGGACTTATAATGCGGAACAAGATAAAAAATATTATGAAACGTGACCCATCAAAAAATAACAAGACAACCACGGTAGTTGGAGTAAAGCGATCAAGAATACATAGCATCCGTCTTAAGCTGGTCGCCTCCTTTTTGTCATTGGTTTTGGCCATTGTAATTCTGGGTGTCGCATCCCATGGTTTGGCTTCAAGAAAGATAGAAGAAATAACCCAGAATTTTACTATACAAACCATGGACCAGACAAAGAAATATCTCGATCTGATTTTTGACGAGGTTGACGGTATTGCAACCCAATTCTTCTTTGATGCTGCATTACAGGACTATTATCTTAACTTTTTCCTTTTAAACAAGGGTCGGTCTGCGGACCACGAGAATGAAGTTGCCAGGACAGGTATCCAAAAAGGGTTAAATAGTACAGTGAGTGCATATGATCTAATCAATAGTATTACCATACTGACCAATGAAAAGACATCCTTCACCACATCCAATACCCCTTTTGATAAGGTGGATTGGTCCGCTATAGTAGATACTGATTGGTACCAACAAGCCTTAGAATACCAAGGTAAAGGTTCCTGGATAGGGGAACACAGCGAACTTGATGAATTATTCTTCACCACTGGCCAAAAGGATTATGCCTTTTCATATGTCCGACAATACAAGCATGTAGAAAGCGCATCCCATTTAGGTGTACTCATTATAGATATTGATAAGAGGGCTGTTGAAAATCTTCTCTCGGGTATCCAGATAGGTAAAACCGGTGAAATGCATTTGATTACTCCCAGTGGCGATGCTTTAACATCCGGCAGTAATCAGGTAAAGGATGAAGATGAGGATCAGAGCGAGGAGCAGTTGCCCTTTACACAACAACCCATTTTTGAGCAGATTCTAGGAGATAACAAGGATAGCGATCATCTCTATGCCGATTACAGGGGGTCTGAACATCTTGTAATGTACAGTAAGGTTGAAGGAACCGGTTTTATTCTTGTATCCCTAATCCCCAAGGCGGAATTGCTGGAAGAAACCAAACAAATACAACAAGCCACTGTAATCCTGGTCGTTTGTGCCGGACTTTTTGCTCTATTTCTAGGACTATACATCTCTACCAATATGGGCCGCACCATCAATCGTCTGGTGGAAGTAGCAAGCCATGCCGCAAATGGAGATTTAACTCTGGAGCCTCAATCCAGGCGGAAGGACGAGCTGGGCATTCTTACTTCAAGCATTAGGATGATGATGGCAAGTACCAGGCAGCTCATCGAAAGAGCTACTCTGATCTCACAGAGGGTACTGGACACCTCTGCTACTGTGGCAGCGACTTCCGAGGAGGTATCTGCATCCTCTAATGATATAACAAGAGCCATCCAGGAAATCTCACAGGGTGCTACAGAACAAGCCCTGGAAGCGGAAAAAGGTGTAATGATCATGGAGCAGCTGGCTTCCACAATCAATCTTGTAATGGATGATGCCCGGACCATAGGTGATGTTTCCAAAGATACCATGGGACTTACCCAACATGGGCTCTCATCCATAAATGATCTAAACGAGAAGGCCGCACAAACAGCGGAGATAACCAAAAATATCATAAGTTCTATAGAGGAGTTAAATCAGCATTCACTTTCCATCAATAAGATTATAAAGGTCATCGATGGAATAGCTGATCAGACCAACCTTCTGGCCTTAAATGCAGCCATTGAAGCTGCTCGCGCCGGTGATATGGGAGCAGGATTTGCAGTGGTCGCCAATGAGGTTAAAAAATTGGCCGAGCAATCCATCCAGTCCACCAAGGAGATAGCTGATATTATTAAGGCCACCCAGGAACGTACAGCTAAAACCGCAGAATATGCTCAGACCGCCGGTAATATCGTAAGAACCCAAAACGAAGCCGTCAAGGCTACTGTATCGGTATTTGAAAGAATAGCATCGTCCATGGATGCCCTTTCCCAGCGCATAAATGATATCCTTGGTAGTATTGCTGAAATGGATGCCAACAAAAACCAGGCAATAGAATCCATGCAGAATATTTCTGCGGTCTCAGAAGAATCTGCCGCATCGGTACAAGAAGTTACTGCTTCAACTGAGGAGCAATTGGCGGGTATCGAGGAGTTAACTGCCTTTGCACAGGAACTCAACGATGTAGCAAGCCAAATGAATGAAGCTATTAATAGGTTTAAGGTATAGTGCAACCATAATGTGTATTGGATGATTATATCAGCTTCAGGCTAGGGGGCTTTACAGGCGTTTCTGATTATCCATTGTGCCTAAGATAACCATAATAGGCATCAGTATTAGGAGCATCGTATACATAATAAATACAATCAGGAAATTTTCCCTATTTACTGACAGATAATCACCCTTAATAAGTATATAAACAAATGCCATCCCTGGCAGGTTTCCCAGAGCTCCAAGGGACAGTCCCCTGGCAAAGCGTCTATCATTGATAAAGGTGCCAAATGCCTTGCCATATTGGAACCAATAAATAAAACAAGGAATTCCGGTCCCAAAAAGTATAAGCCAGACAGGCAATGGGACCGGTATCCCTATATGTCGAATCCAGTTTGAAATCTTAAATAAACCATAAGAAAGACATCCAATAATTAAATAGATAAGAAAATTAGTTATTGCCAACCTTGTTCCCTCTATAATATTATTGCCGCTCCGCGGCAATAATGCTTTTACATTAATCCTCATAAGAACCCCAACCTCATTTATATATGGTTATTTTGGCATTAGTAGATAATCTGTATTTATTTGAGTTTAACAACAGTTACCCCTGATTCCCCTTCACCAAACCTGCCTAGCCTGAAGGAATCTACATGGGGGTGTTTCCTAAGATACTGATGTATACCGTTCCTTAAAACACCTGTACCTTTTCCATGTATTAGAACCACCTCTTTTAGTCCAGCCAAAAACACATCATCCAGGTATTTATCTACCTTAACAAGGGCGCTTTCCAGGTCATGGCCCCTCAGATCCAGCTCCATGGATATAGCCCTATTTTTCTTGGCAATTGGCCGGGAAAGGGATTTTTTGTCCCCGGACTCCCTTTGTGTCCTTCTTAAATTGGATATATGAACGTTTATCTTCATAATCCCTACCTGCACCTGGACCTCATCCCCCTGACCGGAAATACCAAGAACCTGGCCTGTTTGATCCAGGTTGGGGATATAGACCGATTCCCCAGGCTTTAAATCCTTCGGTGGAGCCAATAGGCCATCCGTGGGGTTTAGGGTATCGCCAATAGCCTCCTCTACCATATCGAGGTTACGCTTTAACCTGTTTCTTGCCTGCTCCATACTCCTGCGATGTTCCTTATCCTGGGCTTGATGAGCCAGCATACGCATCTCATTTAATATCTCATCAGCTTGCTCCTTGGCCTCACTAAGAATTTTCCTGGCTTCATAATGGGCATTTCTCAGGATTCTCTCTTCGCTCTCCTTTATGAGCCTTTCCTTTTCCTCCAATTTGCTCTTCATTAACCTGATCTCATCTAAGTATGCCTGGGCTTTCTCACGTTCTTCCTTGGCTTTTAGTCTGTTTTTCTCCATATCCGACAATACATCTTCAAATTGCAGTTCATCCTGAGTTATATACTTCCTGGCTGCTTCGATTAAGTCTCGCTTAAGGCCAAGGCGCATTGCTATCTCAAAAGCGTTACTCTTTCCTGGAATGCCCATTAAGAGACGGAAGGTTGGACGCAGGGTCTCTACATCAAATTCCATAGATGCGTTCTCCATACCATCCTGGCTCAATGCAAAGACCTTTAATTCGCTATAGTGGGTGGTGGCAATGGTACACGTGCCTTTTTCAGAGAAATAATTCAGTATAGCCATGGCCAATGCTGCCCCTTCAGTAGGATCTGTTCCTGCCCCCAATTCATCAAACAAGACCAGGGACCTTTCATCGGCTTGTTCCACTATGTGGGCAATATGAACCATATGTGATGAAAATGTACTGAGACTTTGCTCGATACTCTGTTCATCTCCGATATCTGCAAAAACCCCCTCAAATATGCCCATTTTACTTCCATAGTCCGCCGGTATATGCATTCCCGATTGAACCATTAGCGCAAATAGCCCTACGGTCTTTAAGGTTACGGTCTTTCCTCCGGTGTTTGGACCGGTAATAATCAGACATTTTGAGTTTTGTCCCAGTTTTACTGTTATTGGGACTACATCATCCTTGTCTATAAGAGGGTGGCGTCCATTTATAATATTAATGGTAGGTTCCTTTACTATCTCTGGATCTACTCCCTTGTAGGAACGGCTAAAACTTGCTTTGGCAAATATCACATCAAGGGTAGCAAGTATATCTAAATTATTAAAAATGGTCTCGTGAGATGATTGTACCTCCGTAGTTAATCTAAGCAGGATGTTTTCTATTTCCCTTTGCTCTTCCAGCATCAATCCCCTTAGATCATTATTGGCTTCCACTACAGACATGGGCTCTATATATACTGTCGCACCACTAGTGGATTGATCGTGGATCATACCGGGAACATTGCTTCTATGTTCCTGCTTTACGGGCACAACATACCTTTCGTTTCTAATAGTTACAATGGGTTCCTGTAGAAACTTTTGAAACTGTGGTGAGCGAATCAAATTATTTAGTTGATCCCGGATCTTTTCATTTGTTCTTGTAATACGCCTTCTTATATTAGCCAATTGACTGCTTGCATAATCGGAAACCCTATCTTCACCCTCGATACAGCGAAAAATCTCATCCATTAGATCCTTGTTAAGTATTAATGCCTTAACCCTCTGAATTATAAGTGGTATGGCCTCTGGATTTGGATATTTCCCTATCTCGGCTTTCACTCGCCCGGACACCTTTAATACTTGCCCAACTTTTAGAAGTTCACCGGGGGATAATATAGATCCAACCTTAGCTTTTTGGAGAATAGCCCGAATATCAGGAAAAATATCCATCGGTGAATATCCACTATAATTAATTATGTTATAGGCTTGGCTTGTCTCCTCCAACATCGTCTGAACTTTGGCAATGTCGGATGAGGGATTAATTCTTTTTATCAGATCCTTACCTAAATCCGATAAAGCAAACTCTTCCAATAATGATATAATTTTATGATACTCCAACACCCTAAGAGTCCTTTGATCCAAGCTGATTACCTCCTAAAATCTACCCCTATTCTTCACCATTATAACCCATTTGATAAAACAAGAACAGGAACTCTTGAAATTTGCATTAAAAAAAGGCGCACAAGTGCACCATGAATTAGTTACAAGACTTAAAACTATCTGGTATCATTAGGTTTGTCTAAATAGTTTCTTAACTTGAGGTATAGATCAATTAATTCAACACCTATCGAAACCTGCTTTTCGCTGTAACCCCTCTTATAATACCAATTAAAATCAATAGCTTCTCCTGCCATTTTACTTTTTAATACATTGTTTAAAATATCACATTTCTTAATATTGTTCTCAATACTGCTAATCACCTGGTCCATTTGTCTATCCTCCACAAGAAATCCCCCATCTGTAAAATTCTCCCTACCATGAAATGTGGTCATTGATGAAATCCGTAAAGTACAAGCCAAATAGGCGATCTTCAGCTATCCTTGAACACCTTTATTCTAAGATTCAGCATTTGTTATATAAATCCTTTATTTCCCTAATATTTCCCTTTTTGATTTCATTTTTAACGCCCACATAGCCATAGTATATGCAAATTTTTCCTCATAATACATTTTATCTAGCTAAAAACAACAATTTCTTTACGGGAATTTTGATTTAGCTTATAAAGTGAATTAGAATCTAGTGCCAATCAGGTTGCATAACCTCAAGTGATCAATTATTCTTGGGGGCTTAAAGGGGGATTTTTGTTGTGCCTGGATGATATCTCTGTTGAAAATGATCTAAACAAGACTTAGAAAAACTACAATAGCCAAATGTACAATAATCAGCTTCGTATTTTTTTTGTCATATCGTAGATGTTCGTCTTATCGCCTTCAAAGATTTTAATCATTTCCTTGGCCTCACTTAATTCCTTTTGAAGGCTTTGTATTTTGTCCCTCTGCTTTATTACCTCATCTCCCAGGTTTAAAGCCGTCAAAATTGCAAGCATAGAAGTACTAAGGGGTGGTTGACTTGCGGAAATCTCTTCCATTTTCTTGTCCACATAAATAGCCACTTTATGAATATACTCCTCGGATTCGGTACCCCTCACCGCGTATTCCCGTCCGCCAATCCTAACAATAACCTTATTTTTTTTACTCAATACCGACGTCCCCCTTCTATAATATTTATAGCATACTTTATCAAAAAAAGAAGCAGGATGTTGGATAACTTGGGTATATTATATATTACTTGACATTTTTATACAAGCATATTGTCGAAAAAAAACAATGCGAGCTTACATTTAAAAAGTACTAATTATACCTTAATGAGAAGGGCCTCTATTGATTAAGGAAGCACTGGAACAATAAGGGCAGACGTAACCGTCTGCCCGATTTGCTTATTTTCTTAGTTGCGCCCCAAACTTAGTTTCAAGAGCTTCAACAATCCCATCGTGTATCGGGTTAATGTCAGAATCCTTTAGTGTCCTGTCCGGTGCCCTGTAGCTTAGGGAATAAGCCAGGTTCCTATGCCCTTCGGGTATCTGATCCCCTTCATAAATATCAAAGAGCTCAACCTTTTCCAAAAGTTGTCCACCCGAGGCCTTTATCGTCTTTTCAATGTTGGATGCCAACACTTTTTTGTCCACAACTATCGCCAGATCCCTGGTAACCGCCGGGTATTTGGGGAGCTTTGTGTATTGTTTTTCTGTCTTTGCCCGTTCCAACATTAAAGCAAAATCCAGCTCTGCCAGCAAGACGTTATCGTCGAGATTATAGGTTTGGCATATGTTGGGATGAACTTGCCCCAATATACCAAGTTTCTGCCCAGCAAGCATAATACCAGCTGTCCTTCCGGGATGGAAAGTAGGATGAGATTGGGGTTCGAATTCAATATCATCAGCAAACCCAAATACATGGAACAGGGCTTCCAACTGCCCTTTAAGGCTATAGAAATCAAGATCCGAACCATATTCCCCAATACACAGGGTGAGCCTCTCAATAGGTAGATCCTTCATAGGCTTAGATCTGGGTATGAAAATGTTGCTTATCTCAAATATCTTACATTCATCGACTCTATGGCTACGATTCCTGGACAATACCTCCAATATGCTGGGAATCAATGTGGTACGCATAGAGCTTTGGTCTTCGCCTAAGGGGTTTTCTATTATCACAGACTCGGGATACTCCTGGGGGTTGAATCCAATCCTTCCATATATTCTTGGGCTCACAAATGAATATGTGATAGCTTCGTATAGACCCATACCGGCAAGTACATTCTTAGCCCTATTCGTTAATATTTGCTCCCTTGTTCTGGAACCTTGGGCAATGGTGTTCTCCATAAGAGTCATGGGTATCTTATCATATCCGTAAATTCGTGCTACTTCTTCCGCCAGATCCGCCATTCCCATTACATCCTGCCTATATGAAGGAACTGTCACCTTTAGTGTATCACCCTTGACTTCTACTTCAAAGGATAAGGACTCCAGAATGTCACGTATATTGTCAGCCGTTAATTCCACACCCAACAATTGATTGATTCTATCCCATTTTGTTTCAATAATACGAGGTCCCAGATCTCCGTTACATACGTCAATCTTGCCCTCCACCACCGTACCTGCATTAAGTAGTTGAATCAGCTGTGCTGCTCTGTCGATTGCCCTTTCGACATTTACTATATCAACACCCTTCTCAAAACGGCTGGAGGCTTCGCTTCTGAGACCAAGGGCTTTTGAAGTCAGCCTTACACTTCCGGCATCAAACCTGGCACTTTCCAATATGATATTGGTAGTCTCTGAGGTTATCTCAGTGTTAAGTCCCCCCATTACCCCGGCAATACCTATAGCCTTTTCCGGATCTGCAATAATTAGCATATCCTCTGTCAGATCCCTTTCCTGACCGTCAAGGGTAATTAATTTTTCATCTTTCCTGGCCTTTCTCACCACTATAGTATTGCTGGCTACCTTGTCAATGTCAAAGGCATGCATAGGCTGACCCATTTCCAGCATAACATAGTTGGTTATATCAACAATGTTGTTAATAGGTCTAACACCTGCAGCCGCCAACCTTCTTCTCATCCAACGAGGGGATGGCCCAATCTTCACATCCTTAACCACTCTGGCGCAGTACCGGCTACATAGATGGGGTTCATCCACGATAACCTTAGCCTCATTATCTACATTACCTATGCCCTTATCCAAAACAATTTGGGGCTCCCTATAGGTAGTCCCTAAGGTAACGGCGGCTTCGCGTGCTATGCCTACCATACTTAAACAATCTGGCCTATTGGAAGTGACATCAAAATCTATTACCTCATCATCCAGATCCAGAGCATCTTTTATATCCATTCCTAATGGGTACTCCCTGTCGAGGACAAGAATCCCATCGACTCCATCGTCCATATAGCCCATTCGTGCCAGCTCCAACTCCTCGGCAGAGCACAACATACCTTGGGAGAGTTCCCCCCTCAGCTTTCCTTTTCTGATCTTTATATCACCGGGAAGCAATGCACCATCAACCGCCACTGGGACATATTGATTTAGTGCTACATTTGGGGCTCCGGTGACAATCTGAAGTATTTCATTTCCAACATCCACGTCACATATCACTAGTTTATCTGCATTGGGATGCTGCCTTATTTTAACAATTTTCCCCACAACTACATTTTCTATATCATCAGCTATTTGTGTGACACCCTCTGCATTTGTACCGGTAAGGGTCATGGCATCGGCCAACTCTTGTGCGGAGACATCCAGTTCTATATATTCTTTTAACCATTTTATTGGTACTAACATCTCTCTTCTCCTCTCCAACTTTATATCTGTGTCTGTTTATATAAAAGCTTTACCATTAAAACTGGCTTAGAAACCTTATATCATTCTCATATAAGAGCCGTATATCGTCTATGCCATATATCTGATTGACGACTCGATCCAGCCCCATACCAAAAGCAAAACCTGAGTACCTATTAGGGTCAATGTTCCCATACTCCAAGACGGTGGGATGTACCATACCCGCTCCAAGGATCTCAATCCAACCGGTATTGGAACATACCCTACAACCACTGCCACCACACGTTACACAGCTAACATCCATTTCCGCGCTGGGCTCAGTGAAGGGAAAATGATGAGGCCTGAACCGGGTTCGGGTTTTTTCCCCAAACATTCTCTTTGCAAAGACATCCAGTACGCCTTTTAAATCCCCCATGGTGATATTTTTGTCCACCACTAACCCCTCTAACTGATGGAATATCGGCGAATGGGTGGCATCTACGGCGTCAGATCTGTATACCCTTCCCGGCACTATTATCTTTATTGGAGGGTTTTGCTTTTCCATAACCCGGATTTGGGTTGGGGAAGTGTGAGTACGCAACAAAATATTCTCATTTATATAGAAGGTATCCTGAGTATCTCTGGCAGGATGGTTCCTCGGCATATTCAAAGCTTCGAAGTTATAATAATCCAATTCCACCTCGGGTCCCTCAGCTACACTAAAACCCATACCCAAGAAAACATCAGTTACCTGGTTTAATACGGTTGTAAGAGGATGCAAGCCACCCAGGGGAGGCCTTTTCCCGGGCAGGGTAACATCAATGGTTTCCTCCCTCAACCTCTTTGCCAGGGTCATTTCCTCCATTTCCTTTACCCTAGAGGACAACGCCGATTCGATGTCCCCCCTGACTTGATTGGCTAATTGACCCATGACAGGTCGCTCTTCTGGGGACAGTTTTCCCATTCCCCTCAAAATCTGGGTTAATTGACCTTTTTTCCCTAGGTATTTAACCCTAATTGCTTCTAAATCATTAGATTGCTTCGCTTCAGCTATGCTATCCAAGGCTTGTTTACATATATTTTCCAACATCTCTCGCACAATCATTTCTCCTTTCTATAACAATAATCCTATGCGATTTAGCCATATTATAAATAAAACCTCCATCCCAAAGCATGGGACGGAGGTAACTTTTCCGTGGTACCACCCAAGTTTGTTTGTGTAAAACAAACCTCGTATAATTATAACGGCTACGCCGGTTAGACCTACTACCACTTCAGCCTACAGCTCAGGAGCGAACTTCCATTCTCCGATTATAGGAATGCTTTCAGCCCATGACATTCCCTCTCTGAATAAATAAGGTAGAATGTACTCTTCTCCATCATTGCCTTTATTCAAGGGTTATTAATTTTTTGTAAAGCATATAGGCAGAAACGGAACCCGTAGCTTCGAATATCTTCCAAATAGCATCAGCCAACATAGGGAACCATCTCCTTTATAACCGCATTATAACGTACTACAACGATATACCTATAGACTAAACATACCCAAGATGAAAGTCATAAAAGTATACACAAGATTCTGAATTGCCTTACGTCCGCTCTTTTTTACCTATTATAGCACATCTTTTTAACGGATACAAGAAATACCTACCCTAGAGTTCCCTCTTTTCTCATCATTTCATATATCATAATGCCTGCTGCCACCGAAGCGTTCAGCGATTCTGCACCTCCTACAATAGGTACAGATACGGTGTCAGTAGCAAATTTTCGAATCTCAGAGTTTATGCCTTGAGATTCATTCCCAATCACCAAGGCCTTAATGGTATCGACTTTACTGCTATGCCAATTAAATACATTCGTTCCCTCCATAGAACTTATCAAGATATCCGCCTTATTTCCAGTTAGCCGTTCAAAAAAATCATTGCTATTTTGGATATCCACAATAGGCACCCTAAATATCGATCCCATGGTTGCCCTGACTGTCTTAGGATTAAAGGGATCTACACAGCCTTTCAGCACTACGACCCCTTTCCCACCGGCGGCGTCTATGGTTCTAATAATTGTTCCCATATTACCCGGATCCTGAATTCTATCCAACACCACCCACAGACCTCTGCCTTGTTGAAATATCACATCTGGGCTGCTTGTTTTCTTTCGAAGGATAGCCATTATACCCTGGGGGGTTTCTAGATCGCTTAATTGTTTGAAAACATTGCTTTCGACGCATATAGTCTGTACAGATCTGTTTTTAAGATCCAATTCCAGATCTTCTATCGGAAAGTCCTTGGAGTATACCAGGGTGTGGATAGGATAATTTATGGCAAGAGCTTCCTTTGCAAGTTTTAAGCCTTCGGCGAAGTATAGACTGTACATATCCCGATATTTTTTTTTATGTAGGGATTTTAACTGCTTTATAGTAGGATTATTAGAACTGGTAATAATCTCATCCACTATTAGTCTCTCCTTCCTCCTGATCAATTCCACACCCACAGAAACAAAAACCCCCATTCAGGGGCTTTTTTATGCTTCTAATTTTTGTTTTGCCAGGTTCACCAATTCTGTAAAACCGGCTGCATCATTTACTGCCATATCAGCCAGTACCTTGCGGTCAATCTGTACATTTGCCAGTTTTAAACCATTGATAAACCTGCTATAGCTAAGTCCATTAAGTCGTGCGGCAGCATTTATTCTAGTTATCCATAATTTTCTAAAATCCCTTTTACGAAGCTTTCTTCCTGTATATGAATAGGACAAGGACTTCATCACTGCCTGATTTGCTGTCCTAAATTGTTTGCTTCTTGCGCCAAAATATCCCTTGGCTAATTTTAATACCTTCTTGTGCTTTTTTCTGGCATTTACTGCCCCTTTTACTCTAGCCATGTCTCTACCTCCTTCGCAAGTTTATTTATAAGGAATCAATCTTTTGATATTCTTTTCTTCAGCAGCAGCAATATAGGTACCTTTTCTTAGATTCCTTTTCCTTTTTGTAGTTTTCTTGGTTAATATATGACTCTTGTAAGCTTTTGCTCTTTTCACTTTTCCAGATTTAGTTAACGAAAACCTCTTGGCTGCCCCTCTATGTGTTTTAATCTTTGGCATAGGGTTTCCTCCTCTCTTGCAATTATTCCTTAGGTGCTAAAACCATAATCATACTTCTGCCTTCAAGTCTAGGTCTGCGTTCAATAACATTTTCCTGGGTAACCATTTTAGCGAACTTATCCATTACGTCATATCCAATTGATGTATGAGCCATTTCTCGTCCCCTAAAACGGATAGTCACCTTTACCTTATCGCCAGCCTTCAAAAATTTATCGGCATGTCTGGCTTTTACAGCCATATCATGTTCCTCAATACTGGCAGAAAGCCTAACCTCTTTGACATTTATGGTACGCTGGTTCTTGCGGGCTTCTTTCTCCCTTTTTGCCATCTCAAAGCGATATTTACCATAGTCCATAATTCGGCATACAGGCGGCTTTGCTTGAGGTGCGACCATCACCAAATCCAACTGCCTTTGCTCGGCAATCTCCATTGCTTTTCTTGGAGACATAATACCCAGCTGTTCCCCGTTGGCATCTATGACCCTAACTTCCCTCTCTCGGATTCCCTCGTTTACTGAGAGTTCCCTGTTATTAATATTCATTCACCTCCGCTGTTTTATAACGTGTATTAATTAATTCTTACCCACCTTGATCAAGTACAATAAAATGCCTAGACTGTACAATAGACCTAACGACTGCTAAATCTAATATATCGTTACAACAAAAAAGTGGGCAGTTTCCACCCACTCAAAATAACTCATTTAAATCCAAAATAGATTAAATGGTGTTAACCTTCCTGGCGGCGCCGAAAGGTGAGAAGTGGATAACTTCTACTTTAGCCAGATATAGATTACCATATAGCGGCTCCCATGTCAAATATATTTTTCACAAATTCTTTATTTAAGCATACCTCTCAAGCTTATTACCTAACTCCTATCAGAGATCTCCTGTTGGATTTTATCGACAAAAGTCTTCACATCCATTGGTCCCAGATCTCCTTCATCTCTGGACCTAACTGCTACCTGACGACTTTCGACCTCCTTGTCTCCCACCACCAGCATGTAGGGGATCCTTTGAAGCCTGGCCTCGCGGATCTTATAGCCTATCTTCTCATTCCTCAGGTCTGTCTCTACCCGAATACCCGCATTTTCCAGTTCTCTTGCCAGATCCTTTATATAGTCTGCAGAACGGTCTGTTATGGATAGCAGCCTTACCTGTACAGGAGCGAGCCAGGTTGGAAAAGCACCTGCATAGTGCTCAATCAGGATACCGATAAACCTCTCAATGCTTCCAAATACCACCCTATGGATCATAACCGGACGGTGCTTTTCTCCGTCGGCACCAATATAGGTGAGATCAAAGCGTTCGGGCATCTGAAAATCCAATTGAATGGTTCCGCATTGCCAAGTCCTGCCTATGCTATCTTCAAGGTGAAAGTCAATCTTTGGGCCGTAGAAGGCACCATCACCTTCGTTAATTACGTAATCCATGCCTTTCTCTTCCAGAGCTTCCTTTAAAGCGTCTATTGCCATTTCCCATTCTTCGTCGGTACCCATGGCTTTCTCCGGCTTTGTGGATAGTTCTACATGGTAGTTAAATCCAAATTGTTTGTAAAAATAATCTACCAGATCAATTACGCCAACTATTTCATCCTTTACCTGTTCGGGCAGCATAAAGATATGGGCATCATCCTGGGTAAAACAACGAACCCTCATCAAACCGTGGAGGGCACCGGATAATTCATGTCTATGGACCAGTCCCAGTTCCCCCATTCTTAAGGGCAGATCCCTATAACTGTACATCCTCCTCTTGTATAGAAGCATACTACCGGGGCAGTTCATTGGCTTAATAGCATAGTCACCACCGTCAATGTTGGTAAAATACATATTCTCCTGGTAATGATCCCAATGACCGGAGCGTACCCACAGATCCCGATTCAGGATAATGGGCGTCCTAACCTCCTCATATCCCCTCTTTGTATGCTCACTACGCCAAAAACTCTCCAATATATTGCGGAGCACCATCCCCTTGGGGTGGAAGAAAGGAAAACCAGGTCCTTCCTCAAGGATACTAAAAAGGTCCAATTCACGGCCCAATCTCCTATGATCTCTCTTTTTAGCCTCTTCCAAACGATTTAGGTATTCGTCAAGCTGGCTTTTCTTGGGGTATGAAATTCCATATATGCGTTGGAGCATCTTATTGTTTTCATCGCCCCTCCAGTATGCACCTGCCAGACTCAGAAGTTTAAAGGACTTCACCTTACCGGTACTTGGAACATGGGGGCCGGCACATAGGTCCACAAACTCCCCTTGCCTGTAAAAGGATATGACAGAATCCTCCGGTAGGTCTTCAATGAGTTCCACCTTGTAGGATTCACCCTTTTCCGCTACGAAGTCTATTGCTTCCTGCCTTGGAAGTTCAAATCTCTCCAACTCCAAGTCTTCCTTGATTATCTTCTCCATTTCCTTCTCGATGGCCTCCAGATCCTCAGGCGTGAAAGGTCTCTCCGTATCAAAATCATAATAGAACCCGTTGTCTATGGAAGGCCCTATGGCCAGCTTTATGTTTGGAAACAGTCTTTTAACAGCCTGAGCCATTATATGAGAGGTGGTGTGCCAAAAAGCCTTTCTCCCTTCCATATCGTCGAAGGTTAGGATATTAAGAGAGGCATCTTCCCATATAGGTTGCATTAGATCAACCGTTTGCCCATTCAGTTGACCGGCTACGGCAACTCTGGCGAGGCCCTTGCTGATATCCGAGGCTACTTCACCAACGGTTATGCCTTTTCTATATTCCTTGGATGATCCATCCTTCAAAGTTATTCTAACCATATTTTTTCATCTCCTTCTTATACATTCTGTCTTCTTGTTAAATCCCATGGTTATAATTCTATCTACAAAACTGCAATCCATATATAAAAAATCCCCGTCCTCCAAAGGACGGGGATGACCCGCGGTTCCACCCTTGTTGATTTCCAGCATAAATAGGTTTCACTAAAGGAGCGTTCTGTAAAGTTTACCCCTTTGGTAATAACCGTGCAGCATAATTGCTTGAAATCCACTTGATAGTCTTTAAGGGGACTAGCCATTGGCTCCAGAGTTGGTATTCAATCGAACCTGTTGGGGAAGGCTTTCAGCCCACGGCCTACCCTCTCTTGACACCGGTTTTCGACCTACTGGTCTCCTTCCTCGCCATTCCATCATTATTTATTCTATAATTATAGTTATGCTATGATAAAAAGTCAATAAGGTTCACCTAAAATATGAAAAACATCTTCTCCCAACATGATCACTGGGACCGTTCCTTCAGAACACTGTACAATTCGTCATAAACCTGCCTGACTGTGGAATCATGAATCTGCTTGTTCGTCCATATTTCGACGGCCTTTATGCCTTGGCCAACCAGCATTCCTAATCCACCTACTGTTTTACACCCGAATTTTTTTGCTTCCCTCAATAGAGTAGTCTCCAGTGGGTTGTACACTATATCGCATACGATGGTATCTGGATTAAAGGAATAGCCTGCTAACGGGCTGTCCAGTACCTTTGGCCACATACCCAAAGGTGTTGTGTTTATTATAATGTCTGTTTTCTCCGGAGCTTCTACTACTGTTTTAGATAGTCCGTAGCCCGCATAATCATTGATATCCATGGCCAGCTTCTCCCCCCTATCCCTATTTCGGTTTAGTATGAGGATTTCCCTGGGGTTTTCTACTGCAAGGGTAATACCTATCGCCCTGGCGGATCCACCGGCCCCAAGGATTAGGATACTCCGGCCATTGCATTCAATGTTCTGACCTTTCAAGGAGTTTAAAAATCCAAGGCCATCGGTATTATAACCAAACATCCTTCCGTCCTTTATCTTAACCGTATTCACGGCACCAATTGCAGCAGCCACAGGATCTATTTCATCCAGAAAGACCATTACCTCTTCTTTGTGAGGTATCGTTACATTAAATCCGGAAAAGCTTAGGGAGCATAACCCCTCTACCGCACTCCGCAACTTCCCATGGGGTATATCAAAGGCCAGGTAAAGCAGGTCAAGTCCCTCTATATCATAGATGCTATTGTGCAGCCTGGGAGAGAGGCTATGGGCTATCGGGTGGCCTATAACGGCAGCATAGGACGTATTGGATGTAATAGTCAACCCAGTCCCCTCCTTCCTGCCAGCTTTTTTTCCAAGAATCGACTAAACTTAGTTCCCCAAAACTCACTTGTGGATATAGGGTTTACCAAGATCGTATATAGTCCCATAAGGTTTCCACCCCAGATGTCGGTGAATATCTGATCCCCGATCATTATGGTATTTTGGGGACTGCCATTTATATGCCTGAGGGCTCGTCTGAAAGCGGTTTTCAGAGGTTTACCACCTTTTGGTACTGCCGATACCTTTAGCTCTTCAGCCAGCCTGTTTACCCTGGATGATTTGTTATTGGAAAACAAGCATATTGTAAATCCCATATTACGGCACTTTCCCAGCCAATCCCTTAATTTCACACTTATGATGTCAGCATTCCAAGGTATTATAGTATTATCCACGTCGATAAGTATGTTTCTATACCCCTTCTTATAGAGCCTGGTCAGCTCTATGCTAAAAATGCTATCATAAATTTCATTGGGTGTTAAAGATCTTCTCATCTTGTCCCCTTTCTTTTCATACACACATATATGGCCTTGTCTACAGTTAAGCTATTATGACAATCAGTATTACAGCTGTACCTGTGCAAACTAGCTGTAACCCCGATGAATAGCAATACTAGCTACAAACATATTATCCAAATATAAAAAGGCTGTCAACCAATTCCAAAGCCATCGCTATTGAATTCCTTGCCCAGTTTCATTATGGCTTTCTTTTCAATCCTGGAGACATAGGATCTTGATATGCCTAAAATCTGAGCAATTTCTCTTTGGGTCTTATTCTTCCCGTTAATGAGACCATACCGCATTTCCAGAACCATTTTCTCTCTTTGTTTTAAAACTGATTGCATTTTATCGTATAGTTTTCGAATTTGAAGCTTTAAGTCTACCTCATCCAAGACACTATCGGTTTCACTACCCAACACATCAAGAAGGGATATTTCATTTCCTTCCTTGTCCACGCCTATTGGATCTTGCAAAGAAATTTCTCCCCTAATTTTTTTATCAGCACGTATCGTCATCAGTATTTCGTTTTCAATACACCTGGCTGCATAGGTGGCCAGCCTGGTTTTTTTGTCGGGGTCAAAGGTTGAAATAGCCTTTATAAGTCCAATGGTGCCGATAGATATAAGATCATCTACCTCCTTGCCGGTGTTGGCATATTTTTTTACTATATGAGCGACTAACCTTAAATTATGTTCGATTAGGATATTCTTCGACTCCTCTGACCCCTGGGTACAGAGTCTGATATGATAGGCCTCTTCTTCCGGTGTAAGAGGTTGAGGAAATGAATGGGTGCCCAATACATGAGAAGCCAAGAAATATATGCACTTTAGAAATGAAACGATACCACCGGCGGCGATAAACATAAAACAGCACCTCCAAAAAAGATGATAGTCTTATATCCTATGTTGGAGGTGCTAAAAAAGTGCATGGCCTATTCTCTTAACGAATAAAATCAAGTAAAATATAATCGCCTTTAAATAATAGGCCAAAGTTATTTTCTATTCAGCTTGTTTCCTTCTCAAGATGGAGTATCTCGGAATATTTCTATCCAGGGGTAAATATATCTTCTGCTGAGGATGGGGGGCTCGGTCAATGGATCTAGCTTCCTCATCCAACATAGTGGTAACAGTATAATCAATGTAATCTTCACCGGGCACCATTATCTCAAGGACATCCCCTGCCCCAAAGGCATTCCTCTGCTCTACCTCTATAAGCCCGCGATCCTCATCATATCCCAACACCATACCTACGAAATCATAGTTTCTGATATAGCTGCTATCTGAGTATTGATGATCTTCTCCTGTCGGCTTCCTGAAATAGAATCCAGTTGTAAATGCCCTGTGGCTGGCCTTCTTTATCTCTGTCATGCTCTGAGGATCCCACCTATATCCCTCTTGATCCCTTAGATAAGCATCCATTTCTCTGCGGTATGCCTGTACCACCGTTGCCACGTAATAGCTGGATTTCATCCTGCCCTCAATCTTAAAGCCATCAATCCCGGCCCCAATGAGCTCGGGTATGTGTTCTAACATACAAAGATCCTTGGAATTCATAATATATGTCCCCCGCTCATCTTCCAGAACGGGATAATATTCACCCGGCCTTTTTTCTTCAACAATAGAGTATTTCCAACGGCAGGGATGGGCACATTGGCCTCTGTTGGCATCCCGACCGGTAAAGACATTGCTAAGTAGACACCTGCCGGAATAGGATATGCACATGGCACCATGGACAAAGGCTTCCAATTCCAAGGTATCCGGTACCTTGGCTCTAATCTCGGATATCTCCCTCAAGGACAATTCCCTTGCCAGGATAATTCGACTTACCCCTTGTTCATGCCAAAACTTCGCACTGCGCCAATTAGTATTATTTGCTTGTGTACTCAAATGGATAGGGATATTGGGCATTATTTCACGAGCCAGGGATAAAATCCCAGGATCTGAGATTATAACTGCGTCTACTCCTATATCGGCCAGGTATCTCATATACTTGTCCATATCCTTAAAATCCTCGTTGTGAGCGAAGATATTCATTGTGACATATACTTTTTTATTTATGGAATGAGCATATTCTACAGCCTCCTGAATTTCATCCTTTTGAAAGTTTCCTGCAAAGGCACGGAGACCAAAGCGTTTTCCTGCCATATATACAGCATCAGCCCCATAAGCAAAGGCTACTTTGAGTTTCTCCAGGTTGCCTGCAGGCGCCAACAATTCCGGTTTTCTAAGCGACATGTTCTTCCCCCTCTATAACAAGATAAGAGGCCACAAATCATGTGCGCCCCTTATACTTTATATCCTATTACTCATCTTGGTTTCCAATGTTCTTCCAACTGGACTCATATTTCTCCTTATCCTTTAGGTGTTGCTTATAATCAGTATTGAATACGTGCTCCCCTGTCTTGGGATCCTTTAAAACAAAATACAGATAAGGCTTTTTGGAGTTCATAAACTCCTCATAGGGATACAATGCCGAAGTCAAGGCTAAGCGTCCCGGTGATGATATAGGCCCTATAGGAAGCCCCAGGTTTTCGTAGGTGTTATATGGTGAATCTATCTTTAATTCCTCACTGCTAAAAGCCCAACGGTCCTCATTGACGAGGAATTGGATGGTTGAGTCCGCACCCAAGGGCATTTCCTTCTTCAATCTGTTATGAAATACGGCTGATATCATTGAAAACTCCTCTGTTATACGAGCCTCCCGCTGTATAACGGAAGCCAGGGTAACCACCTCGTCCATAGTCATGTCAAGTTCCTCAGCCCTGTCCATGTCTATTTCGTTATACACCTTTTCAAACTGATCCAGCATCTTTTTCATTATATCCTTTGGGCTGGCATCTTCGTATACCAGATATGTGTCTGGGAAAAGGTAGCCTTCCAATGGTGATATTCCTACTTCACCCTTCTTCCTTTCTTCGGGAATGTCCTGAAGGAAGACATACTCAGTAAAATTCTCTACCTTGGCTGCATCGATAAATTCTTCCTCGGAGAATTGAAATCCTTTCTCCTGTACAAGATACTTGGCTATCTTACGAATGTCCCAACCCTCTATTATAGTAATCTTTACCGTATCTATGGCTGCATTTCCAGAAACCAGTTCATCCATTATCTGGCTTATATCCATATCCCTTGATAGCTTATACTTACCCGCCTTGAGCTTTGAAGTCTTGTTTGACAGATCCACATAAAGCTTAAAGACCATCTTATTGCGGATAAGATTGTTTTCATAAAGTATCTCTGAAATTTTACTAACTGATGACCCCCTTGGGATCTCTATATCAATCAGTTCTGAGTTGCTGGTATCTACTGGCTTGATATATTTGCTGTAGGCAAAATTTACTCCAAAATATACGGTAGATGCAACTATTATGATGCTAAGCAGGAATACCAGCACCTGTCTCAAGACCCACTTTAAGAACACTGCCCCTTTATGTGACATATCCATCCTCCACCTATCGGCTTTCACTTTACCCTCTACTAAAACTTGTTTTTATTATATATGGGTGCACCATGTTTGACAAGCCTGTATCACTATTCAACACTCATGGTTATCGTAATATACTCCTTAAATCTCCATTATAATGGGAAGTATCATAGGATTACGTTTCGTCCTTTCATAGAGGAAGGATCTAAGGCCGGCTTTAATCTTGTACTTCAAGGTTCCCCAATCCGTAACTTGATTCTCTTCACATTCTTCCAATATTTCACGAACTACTTCTCTGGCATCCTCCATAAGCTGTTCTGATTCCCTCACATATACAAAGCCCCTGGATATAATATCGGGTCCTGCTACGGATACACCCGTAACCTTGGATAAGGTTACTACTACCACCATCAAGCCGTCCTGGGAGAGGTGTCTTCTATCGCGTAAAACAATATTGCCTACATCCCCTATGCCCAAGCCATCCACTAAAACCCCACCAGCGGACACCGAGCCGGTTATATTGCATGAATCCGGGGTGAATTCGACTACATCTCCAATATCCAAAATCTTTATGTTTTCTCTGGGCATCCCCAAGGATTCAGCCAGGTTAGCATGTTGCTTCAAATGTCGATATTCCCCATGAACAGGGATGAAAAATTTAGGTTTCACCAAGGTATGGATCAGCTTCAATTCCTCCTGACAGGCATGGCCGGAAACATGAATGTCAGCTAAGGACTCATATATAACCTCTGCACCTCTCGAAAAGAGCTGGTTAATTACCTTAGAAATCAATTTCTCATTTCCGGGTATTGGATTTGCGGAAATGATTACCATATCCCCGGGAATTATTTCAATTTTTCTATGATCCGATGAAGCCATTCGGGACAAGGCAGACATAGGTTCTCCTTGACTGCCTGTTGTTATTATTACCAGGTTTTCATGGGGATAGTTTTGAATCTCGTCAATCTCGATCAATGTTCCCGCGGGAATCTTAATATAACCCAGATCCACAGCCACTGACATTACATTTTCCATGCTTCTTCCCGATACGCATACTTTCCTGTTGTACTTTACAGCCGCATCGACTATCTGCTGAAGCCGGTGTATGTTTGAAGCAAAGGTAGCTACTATTATTCTTCCTTTGGCATTACTGAAGATGTTTTGAAAGGTAGCTCCTACCACTCTTTCAGACAGGGTATATCCCGGTCGCTCAACATTGGTGCTGTCCGCCAATAAGGCAAGCACACCCTTCTCTCCCAATTTCGCGAATTTCGCAAAGTCCAGAACCTGGCCATCTATTGGAGTGTAATCTATTTTAAAATCTCCTGTATGAACTATAACTCCAACAGGTGTATGAAAAGCTAAAGCAACGGCATCTGCAATGCTGTGGCTGGTCCTGATTATCTCTACCGTGAAGTTTCCTAGCTTTACTTTATCCCCTGCTTTAACGCATTTGAGTTTTACTTCATCCAGGGAATGCTCCTTTAGTTTGTTCTCAATCAGACCCAATGTCAGCCTGGTTCCATATATAGGAACGTTGATCTCCTTTAGGACATATGGAAGCGCCCCAATATGATCTTCATGGCCATGGGTCACGATAATTGCTTTGACCTTCTCCTTATTCTTCTGTAAATAGGTTATATCTGGAATAACCAAATCTATTCCCAACATTTCTTCTTCTGGGAAACTTAGACCACAATCGATAACGATGATCTCGTCCCCATATTCCAGGAGTGTCATATTTTTGCCGATCTCATTGACACCCCCCAAGGGAATTAGTTTCAATGTCTTGTTATTTTTTGATGTCACTAAAAAATTTCCTCCTCCTTTTATTAGATTTCCGCACAAATCCAATATTCCTATTATACTTGATAAATATTAACAGTGCAACCATAAAGAAGTCCCAAAATATATTCCCACTGGACTTAACTTTATTGTTATTATTTTATAGCGTCGCGCCAGTCATATTCGGTTATGGCTAATGAACTAACACGAGAGGTTATTTTATGCTTTTTGCTATACAACTCTAAATACATTTTCTGAATAAGGTCTTAAAAAAAGCTAATCCCAAGAAGGATTAGCGTGATACCGGTATAGCCTTATTCTTCCTTTATCCCGTTAATTCGCTTCTCATAAAAATCGCTTAATTCCTCAGCATATTCTTCTGAAAATCCCTCACTGTATACTTTAACCAGAGGCTCATCGGGATCCGGCAATATTAGGGCCCATCCCTTTTCGTCATTAATTTTTATTCCTTCATACAGTTCTATGTCAGAATTCCTTCTGTTTGCTTCGTCGATCAAGCTCCTCATTACTTTACCCTTAGCCGACCAAGGGCATTCAATATCCCTTATGGACATATGTATCTTTGGCAGATCCTCTACCAGATGGGCAAGTCCCTTATCTTCCCTGGTCATCAAATCCATTATTCCCATTACGGTGGCTAAGCCGTCAAAATATAGAATAAAGCGTTCCATGGCCTTTCGCTTGCTACTATCACCTATTCTGATAACCTCTTCCATCATGGCACGTTTTTTAGTTTTACTTCTAATAACACTGCTTTGATAGAACTCCGCCATTTTTTCTATAGCATTTGGGGCGGTATAGGGGATTACAACTCCTACATCCTTATCCTGCTTAAAACATACCAGGCTGATTAAGGCTACCATGGTCCCCTCTTTTATGGGTTCTCCACTTTCGTCAAAGATCTGTAACCTCTCCCCATCGTCTTCGAATCTTATAGCCAGGTCATATCCCTGGACCGATTCAGCACCCTTTATCTGTCTCTTGTTTATTTCCACCCCACAGTCCATATCACTGGTTATATCCTTAAACAGGGTAGCCAGATACTGGCTTTTAGTATCCAATAATATCCTGTATTTTTTTTGCTTTATTGCTTCGGCATCGATGGAATTAATCAGGTGTCTGATGTAAAACATGGGTATATCGTTTATCCTACTTACCTTCTCAATGCTGCTAGGAGGCTTTATGGAGAAATCGCCGCTCAAAAACATATTCTCGATCTTTCGCTCCATAGAATCTGGTAAATTAGCTCCATTGCTATCGATCAAACTAATATGAACCTTGTCTGGATCATCATCCTCGCATCGAATATGAATCCCGCCATCCAGACCCAGATATCGAACGGCATACCTGGCCACAGGTGTTATTGTACTGCCTATATCAAAGATCTTTAACCCAGAGGCAAGCATACCCGCCATTAAACCATGCTTCAGCATTATTGCGGCGTTATGACTGTTGGAGCTGATACATACCCTGCTCCCTTCTTGCAACTCTGTTCCATAGGCTGTACCCAAGCGGTTTACAAACCTGGCATCTATTTCAGTATTAAAACAACCCCTGATACCATCCTTCCCAAAGAAGGTTCTTCTAAACCGGGTTCCCCATATTATGTTCTCATCTATCACCATGCCTTGCTCGATTGTCTTACAGGGCCATATCTTTGTGTCCGGTCTTATGATAACCCTTTCTTGCAAATAGGTATTCTTTCCTACAGCGCTGCCCTCAAAAATACTACAATCGTTTCCAATACGTATATTATCACAGAGGATTGTGCCTCTGATCTCCACGTTCCTACCTATATTATTGTGGTTCCACAATACACTCCTCTTAATACTGGAGTATTCTCCAATACAATTGTTTTGGCCGATAACTGTATATGGATGTAGATAGACCCCTTCCTCTATCCTAGTATTTCTGCCTATATAGCAAGGTGCTTCTATCCTGGCGCCAGGGTGTATATAAACCCCCTCCTCCACCCATATACCGTCTTCGATCTCCTTGGCATTGGGCTTGAACCCTGCACTTCCGCCCATTATATCAAAGTGAGCTTGCAGATATGAGTTGGTATCCCCCACATCACACCAATATTCCTCGGTTACATAGCCAAACATGGGCTGTCCATCCTCCAGCAATCTGGGAAAAAGGTCCTTGCTGAAATCAAACTTTACACCCGGTTCAAAGTATTCCAGTACCTGGGGCTCCAGAATATAAATACCGGTGTTCACTGTATCGCTAAATACCTCTCCCCAGCCGGGCTTTTCCAGGAATCTGACTATCCTACCATCTTCGTGGGTCATCACTACCCCATATTCTAAGGGGATATCGACTTTCTTAAGTACCAGGGTAGCTATGGATTGGTTTTGTCTGTGAAAGTCTATGGCCTTCTCCAGATCAATATTGGTTAGTGCGTCACCGCTTAATACTATAAAGGTATCGTCTAAAATTTCTTGTGCATTTTTTACACTACCTGCCGTTCCCAAAGGCTTATCTTCGATAAAATAATGCAGGTTTATTGAATCCTGTCTTCCATCTCCAAAATAGTCCTGAATCATCCCCGGGAGATATTGGAGGGTCACCCCAATATCATTTATCCCATACTTCTTGAAAAGCTCGATACTATATTGCATAACCGGTCTGTTCATCACCGGTACCATGGGTTTTGGCAAATCACAAGTAAGCGGCCGAAGTCTAGACCCAGCTCCACCCGCCATAATAATACCTTTCATTCTTATCTTCCCTTTTGCTCGTATTTTTTGCAACATGATCTTTGCCAAATTATTATGTGTATCCTTATCCTAACTTATACCAATACGAGCTTTTCAATGAATCCATTGTTGAAAGGATAGGGCCATCTTCTTATAGATTAGTACACCAGGAGTTAATTTAACTCATCTTTCCTTAGTTAATATACAGTATAATACCTATATCAAGCTAATACCTCTATGCACTAAGCCCAGGAAAAAACCCTGCTGATTATAAGTGCAGGGTTTCAAGTACATTTCTTACAATAACCATAGAACTTTACCTTATGATTTGCAACCTTAAAACCATAATTCCTATCTATAATATCCTCCAGGGAGTCTAACAGATCCTCTTTAACTTCACTCACTTCACCGCATTTCAGGCAGATCAAATGGTGATGGTCATGATCTTGTTCCGGATGACTCAGCTCATAACGATATCGACCATCCTCAAAGTTGTGCTTTATAAGAATCCCCAATTCCTCAAGTAAAAGCAGGGTCCTATAGACGGTTGCCAATCCTATTTGGGGATTGGATTCCCTTACCTTAACAAAGATCTCCTCGGTGCTTAAATGCTTACCCTGATTCTCTAATATAGTTTTTAAAGTAGCCTTCCTTTGGGAGGTGAGTTTATAACCATTTTTCTTTAATGCCATCTTCAATGAGAGCATACCATCGTTCATATAATCACTTCTTTTTTGTGTTATCGGTTCCTTTCTATCTCATCCAACAATTTATCATTGAGTACCTTTATGTGGGTACCCTTCATGCCAAGGGAGCGGGATTCAATAACGCTTGCGCTTTCCAGCTTTCTAAGAGCATTTACTATTACAGATCGTGTTATACCTACCCTGTCAGCTATCTTGCTTGCAACTAACAAGCCCTCATTTCCATCAAGCTCGTTGAGGATATGTTCAATTGCCTCTAGTTCGGAATATGACAGCGTCCTAACTGCCATCTGTACCACAGCCTTCTCCCGTGCTTCTTCTTCTATCTCCTCAGCCTTGGCGTTGATAATTTCCATACCTACGATAGTAGCACTATATTCAGCCAGAACTAAATCATCATCACAGTATTCCTCTTCCATTCTTTCGATTATCAAAGTTCCCAGGCGGTCTCCTCCACAACTAATGGGTATGATGGAAGTAAACTTATGAGGACTTTCATCCATATTATGCTCTTCAATTTGACAACCTTTTACAAAGTTGACATTGGCTAGGGTTTCGTTAATCTTGAGGAATTGACTGTTGCATTGCTCGGTAAAGCTGGACATCTCTTTGTCATCCATCCCCCAGCTTTTAAGGCATCTTTCATCCTCCAATGCATACCCTAGTATTTTGCCTTTACGACTGGCTATAAATATATTGCTATGTAGAATCTCACCTAGTACCCTCGCAAGATCGGAAAAGCGAACGGGATCTGAACCCGATCTTTGTATAATCTTGTTTAATCTTCTGGTTTTGCTCAACAGGCTTTCTGACAATTCAATTCACTCCTTGATTTGTTCCTTGCATCGTTGTATATAAGCGCCGAGTCAGAGAATAAATCTATGAAGGTTCTCCTCTTTAACAAGGTCTTTAAGGGCTTTATGGACGTAATCGGCATCTATTGTAATATCCTGTCCCGACAAGTCCTCGGCACTAAATGATATATCCTCCATTAACTTTTCCATAACGGTATGTAATCTGCGTGCACCTATGTTCTCGCTGCTCTGGTTCAAAATATAGGAAATCCTTGCTATCTCCTTAATGGCTTCATCAGAAAATTCCAGATTTATGTTTTCCACCCTCATTAGCTCCTTATGCTGCTTTAAGAGTGCATTTTCTGGTTGAGTCAGTATCTGTTCAAAGTCATCCTGGGTTAAACTCTCCAATTCCACCCTTATGGGAAATCTGCCCTGAAGTTCCGGTATCAAATCCGATACCTTGGATACATGAAAAGCACCAGCAGCGATAAATAGTATATGATCCGTCTTAATTGGGCCATATTTCGTCATAACGGTGGTACCCTCGACTATGGGCAAAATATCCCTCTGTACCCCTTCTCTGGAAACATCGGGACCTCCACTCATCTCCTTTCCTACGATTTTATCAATTTCATCTATGAAGATTATTCCACGTTGTTCCGCCGCCTCTATGCCCTCTTCTATGACTTCATCCATATCCACAAGTTTTTGAGCCTCTTCCTGCTCCAATATTCTTCTTGCTTCCCGGATAGTAGTCTTTCTTTTTTTGGTTTTTCGGGGCAGTATGCTCCCGAATACATCCTGAATCTGTATGAGCATATCCTCGTTTCCTATACCTGGAATAAATCCTATACCGGAATATTTTGAGTCCTCTACCTCAATTTCTATCTGTACATCCTCCATAACTCCTAATCTCAATCTTTGGCGGAGCTTTTCCCGGGTTCCAGCCATAGATTGATTGGATGTATCATCGGGTGTCTCATTGGTATCATCATCGTTTTCGTCTTGTTGGAATAAAAGTTCCAGGGGGTTTGGTTGCTTTCGTTTTCTAGTAGGTAATAGAATATCCAATATCCTGTTCTCAGCAGCCAGCTCGGCCTTTTCCTTAATGGATTCTGTTTTCTTATGCTTGACCATACGTATGGCCGCTTCCACCAAATCTCTGACCATGGATTCTACATCCCGTCCAACATAACCCACTTCAGTAAATTTGGTTGCCTCCACTTTAACCAAAGGTGCCTCTACCAGTTTAGCCAGTCGCCTGGCAATTTCCGTCTTACCTACACCTGTAGGTCCCATCATTATTATGTTTTTTGGAGTGATGTCCTCCCTCAAATTCTCTTCAATAAGGCTGCGCCTGTACCGGTTTCGAAGAGCGACAGCTACCGACTTTTTTGCCTCTTTTTGTCCTACAATATATCTGTCCAATTCTGCAACTATCTGCTTGGGAGTCAAATTATCCAACAGCGGCACCTCCTAAATCTCTTCAATGTAGATGTTATCATTTGTATAAACGCAAATGGATGAGGCAATCTCTAAGGATTTCCTTACAATTTCCTTGGGCTCCAATTGAGTATTCTCCATGAGCGCTTTAGCCGCTGCCATGGCAAAGGCTCCACCTGAACCAATTGCCGCAATCTGATCATCGGGTTCAATAACTTCACCTGTCCCAGAAATAATTAGGAGTGTTTTATCATCAATGGCTATGAGCATAGCCTCTAATTTCCGTAAAAGCTTATCGGCGCGCCATTCCTTGGCTAATTCCACCGCTGCCCGCTCCAGGTTGCCAGCATATTGTTCCAGCTTAGCCTCGAAACGTTCGCTGAGGCTAAATGCGTCGGCTACGCTACCGGCAAAGCCCACTAATACCCTGTCATGGTAGAGTCGCCGTACCTTTCTGGCACCATGTTTCATAATGGTGTTTTGACCGAAAGTAACCTGGCCATCTCCGCCAATTGCTGCCCGGCCATTCTTCCTTACGGCCACTATGGTGGTCCCTTTCAACATAGCAGTCTAACCCCCCTAGTATACTAATTGACTAAACATTCAAATAGTATCATACAATATTACAAAATTCAACCTTTTGACACGTTTATCTGGGGTGGATATAACTCTCTATGGCCTTAAGTGCCCTGTCGGCTATGAGCTTGTTTCTATCTTGTTTGTTGCGAACTCTTTTTTCCAGGGGGTCCATAATCCCAAAATTAACGTTCATTGGCTGAAAATCCCTAATAGTAGGGTTTGAAATATAGCGGGCAAGTGCACCAATGGCAGTAGTACCGGGAAACTCGACAACCTGTTTGCCGAGCAGGGTCCCTGCCAGGTGATAGCCGGCTACAAGACCGCTTGATGCCGATTCGACATATCCCTCAACTCCGGTTATTTGCCCGGCAAAATATATTCTATTGTTCTCCCTCATCCGATAGAAGGAATCAAGGAGCTTGGGTGAATTTATGAAAGTATTCCTATGCATAACCCCATAACGGATAAATTCTGCGTTTTCAAGCCCCGGAATTAAAGAGAAGACCCGCCTTTGCTCGCTAAACTTCAAATTCGTTTGAAAGCCAACCAAATTGTATAAGGTTGCTTTATGGTTGTCCTGTCTCAGCTGCACCACAGCGTAAGGTTCTTTTCCGGTACGGGGGTCTGTCAGCCCTACGGGTTTTAAGGGACCAAACCTGAGGGTATCTACGCCCCTTTGAGCCATAACTTCCACAGGCATACAACCTTCAAATATCTTTTTTTCAAAATCCTTTAACGTTACTACCTCAGCATTTACAAGTTCGTTCCAAAACCTTGTGTACTCTTCCTTGTTCATAGGACAGTTGAGGTAGTCGTCACCGCGCCCGTAACGGGAAGCCCTAAACACCTTGGTTTTGTCTAATGACTCCAGGGTTACAATGGGAGCAGCCGCATCAAAGAAATAGAGATAATCCTCTTTTACAAACTGCGAAATAGCCTCTGAAATACTGGGTGACGAAAGGGGGCCTGTCGCAATAATGGTATACTCTGACTTGGGTATCTCCTTGATTTCCTGATAATGGACATCGATGTTCTGATGATTTTCCACGATATCCGTTATATACTCTGAAAACGCATTCCTATCCACTGCCAGCGCACCTCCTGCGGGTACGCGGTTAAGGTCTGCTGCTTTTATGATCAGGGAGTTGAGCCTGCGCATCTCTTCCTTCAACAAACCCACTGCATTTTCTAATCTGTCAGATCTTAAGGAATTGCTACAAACCAACTCCGCTAAGTTTGAAGTGGTATGAGCAGGGGTCATCACATGGGGTCTCATCTCATAAAGATCCACCTTTATACCCCTGTTTGCCAGCTGCCATGCAGCCTCGCAGCCGGCTAAACCACCGCCTATAACATTAACTTTTAGTTCCTTCATTCTCTCTTTTCCTCTTTATATTTGCACTGATCATTGGAGCAAACAAGGGTTTTCGCCCTGCCCCTTTGAGTTTTTTCAACCATGTAGGATCCGCATTTCGGACAAGGTTCTTTTACTGGTAAATCCCAGGAAACAAAGTCACACTCGGGATATTTACTACATCCATAAAATTTACGCCCCCTCTTGGTCTTCCTTACCACTACGTTTGAACCACATTTAGGACATGGGACGTCTACTTCTTCCACTATGGGTTTTGTATTTCTGCATTCTGGGAAGTTGGGACAAGCCAGAAATTTACCATATCGACCTGTCTTTATTACCATGTTTGAACCGCATTTCTCGCATATGACATCGGATACTTCATCCTTTATTTCTATCTTGGGAATGTCACCATCTGCATGATCCAATAGGGTTTTAAAGGAAGGATAAAAATCCCTTATAACATCCTTCCAGGCTCTTTTGCCTTCTTCAACGCTATCAAGACGTTCCTCCATATCTGCGGTAAATTGATAATCCACTATATCCGCAAAATAGTCCATCATCAAATCGTTGACTATAAACCCCAATTCTGTGGGTATCAATGTCCTTTTATCCCTTTCAACATATCCTCGGGATGTGATGGTATGGATGGTAGGCGCATAAGTGCTGGGTCTGCCGATTCCCATATCCTCCAAAGCACGTACCAGGGTAGCCTCCGTAAAGCGTGGAGGTGGCTGAGTGAAATGTTGGTTTGGCGTCCATTTATCCAAGAGCACCTTGTCCCCTGCTTTCAAATTGGGTAAATCTATTTCCACCTCTTCCTTACCGTCATCACGACCCTCTTCATAGATAATTGAATATCCCGGAAAAACCTTTCGCGAACCATTGGCCCTAAATATATAGTCCTTTCCCTTTATATTTATGGTCATAGTTTCATAAAGTGCCGGTGTCATTTGACTGGCTAAAAATCTTTGATAGATCAGTTTATAAAGCCGGTATTGATCCCTTTTCAGGGAATCCTTTATAGAATCAGGATCCCTTAATACACTTGTAGGCCTTATGGCCTCGTGAGCATCCTGAGACCCCTTTCTGCCCCTGTATTGATTGGGTTTACCTGGTCTAAATTCCTTACCATACTTGGATAGTATATATTCCAGCGCCTCATTTTGGGCTCCCTCCGATATTCTGGTAGAATCCGTCCTTATATAGGTAACGAGTCCCACAGAACCTTCTCCCCTTATGTCAATTCCCTCATAGAGCTGTTGGGCTAATAGCATTGTTTTTTGAGCTGTAAACCCCAACTTCCTGGATGCCTCCTGCTGAAGGGTGCTGGTGGTAAAGGGTGGTGACGGATTTCGCTTTTTGCTACCCCTTTTAACCTCGTCCACTATATAATCAGCACCTATTAGGTCTTTTATTATATCTTGGACCTGTTTTTCTTCTTTCAGCTCCAATTTTTTGCCTTTTATACCATAAAAAGCGGCCTCGAAGACCTGCTTATCTCCATCTTTATAAAAATTACCAATCAGCGACCAATACTCTTCGGGAACAAAGCTTTGTATCTCTCTTTCCCTGTCACATATTAGCCTTGTTGCCACGGATTGTACCCGACCGGCGCTCAATCCCTTGCGAATCTTCCTCCATAACAGGGGACTAATTTGATAGCCCACTAAGCGATCCAAAACCCTACGCGCCTGTTGGGCATCGACCAGATCTTTATTTATAGGCCTGGGCTTTTTAACAGCTTCCTTAACGGCGGTGCCTGTAATTTCATTGAATTCTATCCTGCAAGGACTATCGGATTCTATTTTTAGAATGTGGGCCAGATGCCAAGATATTGCTTCACCTTCCCTATCCGGGTCTGTTGCAAGAAGTACTCTTTTCGCCGTCTTCGCTTCCTTTCTCAATTTGTTGAGGATTTCTCCCTTTCCTCTTATCGTTATATATTTTGGTTCAAAGTCATTCTCGATATCCACACCTAGTTGACTCTTGGGCAGATCTCTAACATGCCCCATAGATGCTTCGACCTTATAATTTCTTCCTAAAAACTTTTTTATGGTTTTTGCTTTTGCTGGTGATTCAACGATTACCAGATTTTGTGCCATTCTATAACCTCCATTGGTATTAAGCATCCCAGTTCCTAATAAATATTTTGCCTGGCATTTGTTTTACTATCCCCTTAACTTCAAGCATTGTCAAAACTGCATTTAGTTTATGTATCTCAATTTTTGTATCTTTTGCTAACTCCTCCAAATGCCTCTCCCCTTCTTGGAGTGCATTATACACCTGGGTTTCAAAAAAATCAAGCTGCAGGGGCTCCGACGCATTTCCAGGATCTTCCTGGCTTATACCCAGATCCTCAAGAATATCCTGGACATCGGTTACCAGTTTTGCCCCTTCCTTTAGTATTTTATTCGTACCTGCACTCTGAGGTACATTGATATTACCTGGGAGGGCATAGACGTCCCTTCCCTGTTCCAATGCAAAATCAACAGTAATAAGGGCTCCGCTCTTCAAACCCGCTTCTATCACCAATACCCCACTTGCCAATCCGCTGATGATACGATTTCTGGCAGGAAAATTCCCGGCTAATGGAGATGTCCCGGGTGGATACTCGGATACTATTGCTCCCTCTTCCTCCATGGTACTGTATAGTTTTCGATTCTCCGGTGGGTATACCCTGTCTATACCGCAGCCCAACACCCCCACGGTCTTACCCCCAGCCTTTAAGGCACCATGATGGGACATGGCATCTATCCCCCTGGCCAGACCGCTTACTACAGTGACACCTGCTTCAGCCAGCTGGAAGCCAAACTTTTCGGCCATCTGCCTTCCATAACCCGTTGATCTTCTGGAACCCACGATTGCTACTGAAGGATTAATATCTTTGAGGGACATACCCTTGCAGTAAAGTACAGGCGGTGGATCAAATATTTGTTTCAATAGGTCGGGATACTCCTCATCCAAGAGGGTGACGATCCTATAGTCCGCTGAATTTGTAGTTTCATAAATTCTATCCAATACCCTCTGTTGCCTTTGATTTATTATCTCGTTTACCACATTAACGCTTAGTTGAGGGGCTAGCTTTAGCAACTCTCCTTTTGATGCCAACCACACTCCATAAGCGCTGGCAAAGTGCTCCACTAAAAAATGAAACCGTTTAGCACCAATGCCAGGAATCTGGGATAACCATATCCAATAAATCCTTTCTTCAAACTTTTCCACCTGTAACCCCCCTAATCTAAGCGCCTAGATTCTATGTAAATTAATCTCTTAACGCCAATACTGCCTGTCCAATGACCTGTACTGTATAGCCTCCGCTATATGGCTTGCCTCTATATTGTCCGATCCTTCAAGATCGGCTATAGTCCTTGAAACCTTAAGAATTCTATCATATGCCCTCGCGCTCAATTTCATGGTGGTATAGGCTTTTTCCATAAGCCTCTTCCCATAATTGTCCATTTTACAGTACTTTCTTATCTGTTTGGGACTTAACTGCGCATTGTAAAATACACCCTCATCTTTGTACCGTTGAATCTGTCGCTCTCTTGCCTGGTTTACCCTTTCCCGTATGCTTGCTGAGGATTCGGCTTTTTCGTCCCCGCTTATCTTCTGAAACGATAAACTGGGCACCTCAATATGTATGTCGAATCTGTCCAATAGCGGTCCCGATATCTTGCCTAAGTATCTGCGTATCTCATTAGGGGTACAGGTACATTCATGGTCTGCATCTCCCCAATAACCACATGGACATGGGTTAAGGCTGGCAACAAGCATAAATTTACAAGGATATACTGCAGTGCCCTGAGCCCTGGATATTGTGATCTCTCCATCCTCAAGGGGTTGTCTTAAAACCTCCAAAACATCCTTCTTAAATTCCAGAAGTTCATCCAGGAAAAGAACTCCGTGATGAGCGAGACTAATCTGCCCTGGGGTGGGTATTCTCCCTCCTCCTACAAGGGCGGAGCTTGAAATCGTATGATGTGGCGACATAAAGGGTCGAGTGTCAACGATCCCTTCCTTCTCCTTTATCATACCAGCTACACTATAGACCTTTGTTATCTCAAGTGCTTCTTCGTAGGATAGGTCCGGAAGGATCGTAGGGAGCCTTTTTGCCAACATGGTTTTACCGGAACCCGGCGGCCCCATCAGTATAATATTATGTCCTCCCGCAGCAGCTACTTCCAGGGCTCTTTTGGCTCCATTTTGACCCTTAACATCGCTAAAGTCATCTGCAAATGAAGGTTTAAATCCGGTACCTGCAGAGTCAGTTCTTATATATGGGATTAGACCCGATTCACTCCTGAAAGATTCCACTAACTCAGCCAATGTTTTATAGGGATATACTGTAACACCGGATACGTTACTGGCTTCTTTTGCATTTTCATAGGGCAGAACCACGGAATTATTTTCTTCTCTTATGGATAAGAGCATGGGAAGGACACCGCTTATGGGTTTTAGCGTACCATCCAGCGATAATTCACCCAAAAAAACAGGGTCAGGATTATCCATTACAGGGATCTGACCGGTTGCTATAAGGATTCCCACCGCTATGGCCAAGTCAAATGCAGGTCCTTCTTTTTTGGTGTCTGCAGGAGCCATATTTACGGTTATCCGCTTAATTGGGAATTCAAATCCACTGTTCTTAATGGCTGCCCGAACCCTCTCCTTTGATTCGCGAATGGATATATCCGGCAAACCTACAATGTCAAAGACCGGTAACCCATTGGATATATCCACTTCAACGTCAATCATGTATCCTTCGACACCAAATATCCCAGCGCTCTTTACCTTAGCCAGCATTCTGTCCCCTCCTAAGTGTATACTCTCTTGCCATAATCCCCTCGGTAATAGCTCACAATATCACATATTCTACAATTATCCTGAATATCCTGCCCTCCAATGAAAAAGCCTGTTTTTCTTGACAGCAAAAGTATTTTTCCGTATTATGTGGATAGCTAAAGACGCCATATATAGTTGAATATATGATTTACGACAAATTTTTTGGTAAATACATCAATATGTCGTAGAACATTCCCCTGATTCATAAACTACAAAGAATACTAAGAATTAACAGTTTTTAAGTACGGATCTGTTTAGGAACGGTTTTATCCCCATTATTAGATCGGAGGCATTTTACAATGGACAATTACTTTACCAGACAAACTAATTTTTATGGTAATACATCACCAAGGGAGTTGATCCAGAAATACGGAAGCCCTCTATATGTCTATAACGAATCTATCCTTAGGGAGAGATGCCGGGAGATGGTATCCCTGGTTTCATACCCCCATTTTACAGTCAATTATTCTTGCAAGGCCAATACAAATTTAGAGCTTCTGAAAATCATTCATCAGGAAGGAATCCATGCTGATGCCATATCCCCCGGAGAAGTACACATACTACTGGAAGCGGGGTATAAGCCTGAAGAAATCTTCTATATAAGTAATAACATGTCCGAGGAAGAGATGAAGGCTATCATAGAGAAGGGGATTTTAATCAGTATAGATTCACTATCCCAATTGGAGCAGTTCGGTGAAATAAATCCCGGCGGCAGAGTAGCAGTTCGATTGAATCCCGGCCTTGGTGTAGGTCATCATAAAAAAGTGATAACCGCCGGTGATGATACCAAGTTCGCCATAGACCTGGAGCTTATCCCCAGGGTAAAGGAGATTGCCAAGAAGTACCAGCTAAAAATAGTGGGGATTAACCATCATCTGGGATCCTTATTTATGGAAGGAGACATCTTTATTGAAGGTGCAAAACTATTGCTATCTGCTGCCAAAGAGTTTTACGATTTGGAATTTATAGACATAGGCGGTGGATTTGGCATACCATACCGGAAACAGGAAAATGAACCCCGGCTCGAACTTGACAATTTCGGTAAAAAGCTCTCCCAGGTCCTGGAGAACTGGGCGAAGGAATATGGAAAACAGGTGAAGTTCATAATTGAACCCGGTCGTTATATTGTAGCAGAATCAGGGGTGGTTTTAGGTACGGTACACTCTATCAAAGAAAATCATAGCACAAGCTATATTGGAACGGATATTGGTTTCAACGTTTTGGCTCGTCCTATGCTGTATGATGCTCATCATGATATTGAGATATATAAGATAAATGGAAGCTGTCCTGGGAAAAACTATAGAAAAGTCACCGTCGTCGGTAACATCTGCGAAAGCGGAGATATCATCGCCCAAGACAGACTCCTCCCGGAAATAAGTGAAGGGGATATTATAGGTATAATGGATGCCGGTGCATATGGATATAGTATGTCCTCCAACTACAACAGCAGGCTTAGGCCCGCCGAAGTCCTGATAACCACAGGGGGTAAGGATGTTCTGATTAGACGCAGGGATACCCTGGATGACCTAATGCGGGGTTTCTTGCTATGATTAAGAAATTCATCTCTATGTTTAAATTTGGACTATGAAATAACATTAACTGTGATATAATAAATGCAATCAAGGTAATAGAACATTTAAGGTTTTATCTGATGTATTTATTGCATCCGTGTGGAGCAAGCCAATTAAGGCTTGCACTTAATATAATAATTTGAACTCCAAGGGCGCTATGATTCGATAGACTGGTTTGCACTACCGTTAAGAATTATACCTTTGGGAGTATATATTTTAATAAAGGAGGTTAATCGTGCAACCAATCATAATAACCGATTCATGTAGTGATCTTCCCCTGGAATATGTAAGAAAACGCGATCTACCTATTTTGAGTTTTACCTTTAATTATATGGGCGAAGATCGAAAAGACGACTTGGGACAGACCCTGTCCTATACTGACTTCTATAACGGAATTAGGGAGGGTCATATGTCAACCACTTCACAGGTTAATTCTCATACTTATGTTGACTTCTTTAGACCGTATGTAGAGCTGGGAAAACCCATTATTTACATGTGTTTTTCTTCGGCCTTAAGTGGGAGCTATAATAATGCAGTAATGGCCAGGCAAATGCTATTGGAAGAGTATCCTGAAGCATCCATATCAATCATTGATACCCTTAGTGCTTCAATGGGGCAGGGATTACTGGTACATCTGGCTTTGGAATTACGGGATCAAGGATTTGGCTATAAGGAGATTATTGAATGGATAGAGAATAATAAGCGCAGGTTAGCTCATTGGTTCACTGTAGACGATCTGGAGCACTTGAGGAGAGGTGGCAGATTATCCGGAGCTGCTGCTTTCATAGGCAGCATATTGAGCATAAAGCCCATCCTCCATGTTGATAGTGAAGGTCGCTTGGTACCCGTATCCAAGGTTAAGGGAAGAAAGAAATCCTTAAAGAGCCTTCTTGAGAAAATGCAGGAGACTGCAGTTAATCCAGAACAACAAACAATCTTTATTAGCCATGGAGATGCCCCCGAGGATGCCAACTACCTGGCAGACATGGTAAGAGACCAGCTCGGCGTCAAGAATATTCTGATAAACCATATTGGCCCGGTTATCGGTTCCCACTCAGGTCCTGGGACCGTAGCTTTGTTCTTCTTTGCCACCCAAAGATAGTTGGATTGATTATGTTTATACATCCAGATTAAAAAAGCTAGCGCACCTCTATGGTGTGCTAGCTTTACTTAATACTTCAATCTAACTCTAGCTCTTACAGTTCTTGCACAAATTTCCTACCAAACTCCCTGCATCTATCAAGTGCAGACTCGTCCGGATTCCACAATTCGCGTATACCCTGGTTGACAACTTCAAATCCCGCGTCCTCCAGGTGTTGGGTAAGGATCTTTATAGATTCCCCGCTCCAACCATAGGTACCAAAGGCTGCTCCCTTCTTATTCTTAAACTTAAGACCACTGGCAAGATCGGCAATAGCTGCCATGGAAGTAAGAATGCTTCCATTAACCGTAGGGGATCCCAACAAAACGGCCTTTGACTTAAAGATCTCAGTAATAACATTGTTCTTGTCCGTCTTTGATGTGTTAAACAGCTTTATATTTACCCTATCATCAGCCTCTTTAATACCCTCAGCCAAGGCTTCCGCCATACGTCTGGTTCCATCCCACATAGTATCGTATATGATAGTTATCTGATCCTCCTGATAATCCTGGGCCCATTTCATATATTGTTCCACTATCTGCAGGGGGTCCTTTCTCCATATAATACCGTGGCTTGGACATATCATGTCTATTGGTATATCGAGCTTGACGACCTCTTCAATCTTTCTTGTAACAAGACGACTAAAGGGATTTAGTATGTTAGCGTAGTATTTCATTGCCTCACTATATAGCTCATCAGGATCTACAAGATCGTTATACATATATTCCGAGGCATAGTGCTGACCGAAGGCATCGTTGCTGAATAAAATATTATCGTTTGTCATATATGTAAACATTGAATCTGGCCAATGAAGCATCCTGGCCTCCACAAACACCAGATCATTTTGCCCAATGTTTAGGGTATCCCCGGTTTTGACGGGTATAAAATTCCAATCCTCATGAAAATGCCCCTTGATGGACTTTATCCCATTGGCAGTGCAATATATAGGGGTATCGGGGATTTCCCGCATAAGTTCCGGCAGGGCACCGCTGTGGTCTATCTCCCCGTGGTTCATCACTATATAGTCGATCTCATTTAAATCTACTTCCTTTTTTAAATTCTCTACGAACTCCTTGGCAAAGGGTTTCCACACCGTATCTATAAGAACAGTTTTTTCATCCCTTATTAGGTAGGAATTATAGCTGGATCCTCTATCCACAGAGTATTCATATCCATGGAAATTCCTTAGCTCCCAGTCAATTTTACCTACCCAGGTGACCTTATCGTTGATAGTAAAGCCCATTTTATGACCTCCCTGATCCTTTAATTAATATAATCTTATAGGGTTATACCCTATGGGTATCATATTTATACTGCTACCATCCATTCTGCTCTTGATTTTGGTAACAATCATGGATGCTTTATATATATCTATACCCAAAATCCGAGTAACATAAATGGGCATTAATAAAAATTGACATTATTCTGATGCATAATTGTCAAAATAACCCTGAATTAGCACTACGGGGGTCCCCTTGTCACCGCTTCCGCTGGTCAGATCACATAGGCTGCCCAATAAATCAGTCAACTGTCTCGGGGTCGTCCCCGATGATTCAGCCTTACCAATTAGGTTTTGGTCTTTGGACCTGATCTTACTTTTCACCAGGTCAGCCATATCTTCAGGAGCAACTTCCCCACTATGGCTGTCCGCAATATACTTGAGCTTTATTTCGTTTGGTGTCCCTTCCAAACCGGGAGTATACCCAGGGGATACTACGGGATCTGCCAGCTCCCAGATTTTGCCTCTAGGATCCTTAAAAGCGCCATCGCCGTACACCATGACTTCAATATGTTTGCCTGTTTCCTCCCTTAGGACTTTCTGGATCTCCATAACTATTTTGTTGCAATCCCTCGGAAACAATTTAATACTGGTCTCAGTAGCCATATTGGAGCCTAGTAACCCATATTCCGGGTTATAGCCCTTGCCTGAAACAGGACTGGTCAGGACATCGTCCAGGCATAATACCTTTTCGGCTCCCGCATCCAATAGAATTTTTTTGGTTTTAAACCTGTCATGGATATTGGCTACTAAGAATTCCTTAGCATAATCCAGAGCCGATCTTGGATCATTGGTTAGATATATCTCAATATTGTCGTTGACAGCAACGCTCTTGTACAGATCCACATAATCAATGCCCGTAAATGGATGTAGCACCCTATCTCCAAATAATTCCCTGTATCGTTTCTCAGTCAACAGATCTGTATAAGGGTTAATCCCCACTTCATACATCTTATCTACCTGCATTAAGTGGTTTCCAAGCTCATCAGATGGGTAGTTTAGGAAAACATAGATTTTCTTTTGCGTCATAGCTAAAGCTTTGAGTATGGGCAGAAATCTATTACGACTCAGAACAGGAAATACGAGGCCAATATCTCCGGTAAACAATCTATTAATGTCTACGGTAATATCATCAAGAGGTATATAGTTACCCTGCGCTCGTGCAACCAGGGATTCGGTAATCCCCAGCACATCCATGTCTCTGAGGTTAAAATTCTCACTCTTCATGGCTGTAAGGACAGAATCAACTACTAAACGTACTAAATCATCACCCTCTTTGATTATGGGGGTTATTATACCCCTTACTGTTGTACCTACCGTTCGTGCCATTAGTATTCCTCTCTCTCTAAATGTTATTAAACGCCAACAATACAAAAATATCTGTTCGATCGCAGTTAATTCAAATATCAACATTATAGACCAACCCAAGGAAGAATGGGGGTCAATCTGACCAAATAAAGCTACCTTAATCTGTTGCAAAATTATTATACCACAGGTGATAAAAGGTGTACAGTTTGACAGTTATCAAGGATTTAAATTACTCACCAGGATGATAGCTTGTACCAAATGGAGACCTAAAACATTGACAATATACATTTATATATGTATCATAGGCTCATATATAATCAACGGAAAGAAGGGACAGTTATATGGAGGCATCACCGAAAAAAAATTTGCATAAGTGGGTTTTACAACTAGCAGCCCCCATTGCGCTACAGAATATAATAGCCATGTCGGTGGGATTGGCCGACAACCTCATGGTTGGATCTTTGGGTGAGCATGCCCTATCGGGGGTATTTGCAGCAAACCAGCTTCAAAACCTCCTCCATATGCTGGTTATAGGTCTCAGTACGGCCCTGACGGTATTAGCGATACAATATTGGGGCAAGAAGGACTTAAAAAGCATAAAAGACCTGATTGGCATTGCATTGAAATTCAGTTTAGGAGCAGGCCTCCTGTTTTTATTGGCAACCTTGTTTTTCCCTGACCAAATAATTGGGATCTTCAGCGATGTGCCTGACGTTAAGAAGGAAGCCCTGGACTATCTGAAGATTATACGCTACACATACATTTTTTTCTGTGTGACCCAGGTATTAATAGCATCCATGCGATGCGTAGAGACTGTCAAGGTTGCCATGTATTTATCCATCGTTACTTTCTTTGTTAACGTCTTTTTCAACTGGGTATTCATTTTCGGTAACCTGGGCGCTCCCGCCCTGGGTGTAAAGGGAGCTGCCATTGCTACCTTAATCGCACGGGCTATAGAACTACCCCTTATGATTTTGTATATTAGATTCGTTGATAAGAAATTAAATGTTCGCTTCAAGGATTTAATAAAAACTAACTTTGTGCTATTAAAGGATTTTTTCAAATATGGGTTCCCCGTCATTCTAGGGGATATCTTCTGGGGCCTTAATCTTACGGTCCAGGGCATAATCATAGGAAAACTTGGAGCTACAGCCCAAGCCTCTGTCAGTATCGCCAATATAGTATTTTCCCTGATATCCGTTGGTTGTTACGGAACAGCGGGCGCTACCTCGGTTATTATCGGACAAACCGTTGGCGCAGGGGAATACGAAAGGGTAAAGGAATATGCAAAGAAGCTGCAGATACTGTTTCTAATTATTGGGTTCGTTTCGGGGGCCGCATTATATCTCATAAAGGACTATATTTTGTTGTTATATAATGTATCCGAAGAGACCATTGACCTAACGAAACAGCTAATAGTAGTTCTGTCCGTTACTATAATAGGAACATCTTATCAGATGTCATCCCTCACCGGTATAGTAAGGGCAGGAGGCGCTATCTATTTCGTTCTCATCAACGATCTGATTTTCGTGTGGCTGGTTGTTATACCATCGGCGCTTATAGCCCATTACGTCTTCAACGCACCTCCCGCAGTGGTGTTTGCCTGTTTGAAATGTGACCAGATCCTCAAATGTGGTGTTGCAGTTGTCAAGGTTAATAGGTTTAAGTGGATTCAAAATCTAACAAGGGAAACCGCTGCCGTATCCTCCTGACAGTAAAGGTAGACTACAAAAGATAAACTTCGTGATCTACTATCTAGATATAGGCAATAGGCCAATGAACCAACATAAGAGGTTACAATAATAACAAAATATAGCCTTGATATAGGGTTTCGCCCTTATATCAAGGCTATTTTATTTGAAGCTTTATCTATTGCTATCTTATCTCTGTATAAACCCTTAAATGGTTTCGTATTTCCTCTGCCTCTTCCTCGTCCTGTACATCAACGTAGATATGGTCCCCGTCTTTGGTCACACGATATCCACTAAAATCCCTACTCTTGAGGTAATCTTCCACTGCTTGCCATCCCCCATCACCCTGGACAATGGACAGCTTATCGCCTACGTAATCCCCGTTAACAAAAACATGATACCTCTCATCTGCTACCTTACTTCCATCCATATCCTCCGGATCAGGAAATCGGATGTAAGGATAGGGGAAAAATGGACCCTGACCATCTATCATATTCATAGAGCACTACCTGCCTTTCAAAAAAGATGTAGTTACTCTAGTGTTTGCATAAAAGACAATTTAATGCAGACAGAGGATATTATTCGATCTCCATCAGGGCATCCTCATCCAGGATCTTTACTTTTCTATGTCCTATAAGTTCAATGTACCCCTCATCCTGGAAGGATGACAACTTGCGGCTTAGGGTTTCCCTGCTCATGCCCAGGTGTGATGCAAGGTCTTTTCTGCTCATCTTAAGCTCAATTTCTCCCTTGTCATCAGCCATGTTTAGCAGGGTGTCGGCCAGCCTGCGCTCTACGCTGTGAAGGCTGATATTCTCTACCAGATTTTCTGCCCTTTCCAGCCTCTGACTCAGTTCCTCCAGAACCTTAAAGGCAATGGTCGGATACTTGGACATAAGATTTTTTAATTCTGCGCCATTTATAACGCATACTACAGTTTTTTCCAAGGCTTCGGCATTATCAGTCAGGGGATTATGGCTAAACAGGGTAAGCTCGCCCATAAACTCACCGGGACCCAAGACCCTTAGAACCTGCTCCTTACCTGAATCAGATATCCTGGAGATCTTGACCTTCCCTTCATGTATGACATAAAGACTCTCGTCGTTGTCTCCCGCCATATAGATCATGCTGCCTTTTTCATAGGTCCTGTCCCGCGTTATTCTGGCTATCTCCATCATCTCATCATAGTTCAGATTGCTGAATATAGGTACAAGCTCAATGCAGTTCTTCCCATCCCTCTTCATACAATTGCATAACATACAATAACCCCCATATTGATACAAATTCAAAATCCCGCTTAAATAGGTTTATTTCTCGCCCAGTACCTCAAATCCTACTTTTTCTATAGCCTTCTTAATGGTTTCAGAATCCACTACGTTTTCGTCAAAGGTTACTTTGGCTTTACTGGAATTGAATAACACCTTGGATTTTTCCACGCCATTTATCCTTTTCAGGGCTCCTTCGATTTTTGCCATGCAGCTGGGGCATACCAAGGTCTCCAGTTGATAAGTCTTAGTGGTCATTGCTTCTACCTCCCTTTTCCTTTATGCCCCCATTATAAACCCATAAATTAGCTAAATCATTGATTTAGGTCAAAAATTTAAAGTTTTTTGATATTTATGTGAAGAAATTATTTAAATACTTTATGGATAAACGAAGATATATCCAGTCCAAAGTATTCAACTAATGCCTTTGAAAACTCTTCCTTGGTCTCAGGGATAAAAGTATGGACCTTATCACCGGTAAAAATACGAAATTCTTTTCCGGATATGGTATTGCGCCCTTCACTAGTACGTATTGCAACCATGGCATCGTTAATAAAGATTGAATCAGGTGAATTCTCACACCAATAGGTAGCCATAATAAAGTCTTTTGGCAGCTGCTGTTCTTCAGTAAAGGAATATAACCACTCCCATTTACCATTCCTAAGTTCACAAAGTACCCATCCATAATAATCATCCCGTTCCAAGCGATAACTCTCATCGCCTTGTCTTTGTACAAGCCCTTCCACCATCTTTATGGGCCACCTGGGAATGATCCCGCCTACACCTACATCACATAGGTAGTATTCCCCTTCTGCCTTGACTTTTAATACATGGTGCCTCCTCTTTGGCGGGGGATTGGGTTCATCGCGCCAAAATCTTGCAAAGTAGCTAATTACAGGATAACCTAGTTCTTCCAGCAGCCATTTATAAAGGGCATTCAATTCAAAGCAGTAGCCACCCCTTCGCCTATATACAATTTTGTCCAACAAATCGGGTATCTCCAGGGACAAGGGTATCCCGGCCATTATATCAAAATTCTCGTAAGGTACAGAGTGAAGATGTCTTTCCTGTATTCCTGCCAGGGCTTTGGCGCTTCCGTCCAATGGGCCATCGTATCCAATTCTATTCAGATAAGCTGCTACATCCGGCTTCAGATTATCCATTTAATTACCCCCTAGCTATGTTTTTTAACCTCAGATATGCTTATATTAATTATTCTATCAAAACTTACTACAATTATAAAGCAAATTTTACAATATAAGCTATTGGGCCCACATGTAAAATACCATTAGCAAGAAAGCAACATAAAAACTACATTTGAGGTAAAGATAATAGAGTCACTCGCTGATTATAGGCTGATATAAAAGGTTGGCTTTATTGGAGGAGGATTGCAGATGAAGGAAGTTATGCCAAAGGGCAGATATAAGATCAAAAATGGCTTGGTGCCGATAGAGAATCATTGTACCGCCGCTTGGGCAGACGCCGAAAGTATCAAAGCCGATTCAAAGGTGAACCTGCCTAATGAGACACAGATAAGAAATGCGAAGGAATATGTGGATACTAACCAAAAATAAGACGGGGGCCATAACCGATGCCCCCGTTTCTTCTTTTCTCCCGACTTCATTAATATATCTCATGCTCCGCTAATCTTGAGTATCTCCTATACCTATCCGCAGCAAATTGTGCTGAAAGCTCGAACATATCATCAGCGATTTCCGGGAATACATTCATCAGTTGTGAGTAACGTACTTCTCCATGGATATGCTCCTTATAGTCCTTGGTGGGTTCTTTTGAATCCAGAATAAACGGGTTTTCTCCTTTTTTCCGAAGATCAGGGTTGAACCTGTAGAGATGCCAATACCCTGCCTCTACGGCTTTCTTCTCCTGTAATATACTGGTCCCCATCCCTGTTTTTATGCCATGGCTGATACAAGGTGAATACGCGATGATCAGGGATGGGCCTTTATACCTTTCTGCTTCATTTATAGCCCTTATGGTATGGTTCATATCGGCGCCCATGGCTATCTGGGCTACATAAACATTGCCATAGGTAATGGCCATAAGTCCCAAATCCTTTTTGCTGGTCTTCTTACCGGAGGCCGCCAGCTTGGCGACACAGGCTGCGGGGGTCGACTTGGAACTCTGACCGCCGGTGTTGGAATAGAGCTCTGTATCCATAACGAAGATGTTTATATCCATCCCTGAGGCAAGAACATGATCAAGTCCTCCATAGTCGATATCATAAGCCCAACCATCACCGCCTATTGCCCAAATGGATTTTTTGATAAGGTGATCCTTCCTCTTTATGATCTCCTGTACTATTTCATTATCCCCAAGGTCATAGCTTTCGAGAAGTCCTAGTATTCTTTCCGAAGCCTTTTTAGACTCTTCACCATCGTCCATGATATTGAGCCACTCTCCAAACGCTTCCTTTAATTCAGGTGGTATTGACGAACTCATGGCCTCCGTAATAAGTTCCGCCAGCCTTTTCCTGGCCTGTTCTACTCCAAGAGCCATACCATACCCAAACTCCGCTGCATCCTCAAACAGGGGATTTATCCAGGCCGGACCCTTTCCGTTCCAATTTGTAGTATAAGCGATGGAGGGTGCAGAAGCCCCCCATATGGATGAGCATCCAGTAGCATTGGAAATCATCATTCTTTCCCCAAACAGCTGGGTCAATAGTTTAATGTAGGGTGTCTCACCACATCCTGGACATGCCCCATTAAATTCAAGGAGTGGTCTTCTAAATTGGCTTCCCTTGAGAGTGTTTGTATTGGTTAGATCATCCTTCATAGAAACCGTCATTGCAAATTCCCAATTGTCCTCCTGCATCCTAATCTCCTGCTCCGCAGGCTGCATGACCAATGCCTTGCCTTTGGCAGGACAAACATCGGCACAATTGGCGCATCCTGTACAGTCCAAGGGATCCACCTGAACGCGGAAATGCAGATGGTCTATTCCACGGCCTGTGGCCTTTTTAGTCTCGAAGGTCTCCGGAGCTCTTGCCTTCTCCTCATCATCAAGTAGGAACAGTCTGATGGTAGCATGGGGACAAACATAGGAGCATCTGCCGCATTGTATACACTTTTCGATCTGCCATTGCGGGATCATAGGTGCAATTCCGCGCTTTTCATATGCAGTCGTTCCCATTGGAAAAGTCCCGTCTTCCATCCCAATAAAGGCGCTTACGGGTAATTCGTCACCTTCATGTCTAGCCATGGGGGTCTGTATGTGTTCCACAAAGTAAGGTAGATCCGGATCCTCTATTGTATCGTCTACCGCCATCCCCCAAGTGGCAGGGACCTCTATTTGCACCAGGGCTTCCAGGGATCTGTCTACAGCCTTGTTGTTCATCTCGACTATATTCTGTCCCTTCCTGCCATACATGTCCTCTATGGAATCCTTGAGATGGCCGATAGCCTCCTCTACAGGTAGCACCTTTGCCAGTTTAAAAAATACAGCCTGCATAACCATGTTTATTCTATTGCCCAGTCCCACCTCTGAAGCAATTTTCATGGCATCGATTGTATAGAATTTTATATCGTTTTGTGCAATATACCTTTTCATATCGGCAGGCAAATGATCATGCAGCTCATTCATATCCCATGAACAGTTGAGTACAAAGGTTCCCCCTTTCTTTAGCCCCTTGAGCAGGTCATAGTGATGTACATAGGCCTGGTTATGGCAAGCCACGTAGTCCGCATTGTTGACCAGATAAGCAGATCTTATAGGTTTTGGCCCAAATCTGAGATGGGAAACGGTAGTACCTCCAGATTTCTTGCTATCGTATGAAAAATATCCTTGGGCATAAAGATCGGTGTTATCCCCTATTATCTTAATGGCAGTTTTATTGGCACCGACAGTACCATCTGAGCCCAACCCCCAGATCTTACAACTGATAGTCCCTGGTGGTTCGGTATTTATTGGATCAGCCTCCGGTAGGGATTTAAAAGTCACATCATCCACTATCCCGATTGTAAACCCGTCCTTTGGTTTATCCTGTTTCAGGTTTTCAAATACCGCCAGGATCTGGGACGGTCTGGTATCCTTTGAAGAGAGCCCATATCTTCCCCCAACTATAACTGGAGCATTTGGCATGTCCTTGAAAGCCTTAACAACATCAAGATATAGGGGTTCCCCTATTGACCCAGGTTCTTTTGTTCTATCAAGCACCCCCACCTTTTTTATTGTCTTTGGCAGGACTTCATGGAAATGTTTTTCCGAAAACGGCCTGTAGAGGTTTACCTTTACCATGCCCACCTTCTCTCCCCGGGCATTTAGGTAATCCACTACCTCGGAAATGGTGCCTGTGACAGATGCCATGGCCACTATCACCATTTCTGCATCCTGAGCCCCATAGTAGTCAAATAGTCTATACTTTCGACCGGTGATGTTCTCCATACTATCCATATAACCCTGAACTATATCTGGCACAGCCTCATAAAAGGCATTGACACTCTCCCTTTGTTGAAAATAGATATCAGGGTTTTGGGTGGTTCCCCTGACAACAGGATGTTCCGGATTTAAGGCCCTGTTTCGAAAGTCATCAATGGCCTTGTAATCCACTATCTTTTTGACATCCTCATAATCCACTATCCTAACCTTTTGGTATTCGTGGGAGGTACGGAATCCATCAAAGAAGTGAATAAAGGGAATTCTCGACTTTATGGCTGATAAGTGTGAGATAAACCCAAAGTCCATAGCCTCTTGGGCATTGCTGGAAGCCAACATGGATACACCGGTTTGTCTGCATGCCATTACATCCTGGTGATCACCGTAGATGGATAAGGCATGGGTCGCTATGGATCTGGCACTGACATGCAGAACTCCGGGCAACAATTCCCCTGCCATCTTATATAGACTTGGAATCATCAGCAATAGTCCCTGGGATGCCGTATAGGTTGAGCCCAGTACTCCGGCCTGAAGGGCACCTCTCATGGCGCTGGCAGCACCAGCTTCTGACTGCATCTCGACTACCTTTACCTCAGTCCCAAAGATATTTTTCTTTCCATGGGCTGACCATTCGTCAACCCCTTCTGCCATTGGCGTTGAAGGGGTTATAGGAAATATAGCGGCAACCTCTGTAAATGCATAGGACGCATAGGCAGCAGCCTGGTTGCCATCCATAGTCTCTTGTTTATACATAATAGCTCTCCTTTGCTAGCAAACTTATAACATTTGATGATATCTTGTTCAATTACCCAAAACATTGGGCTTGGCTATTATTTTGCACTAAGTACCAAGTACATATTCAATATCCATGGCAATTCCAAGGCGGTAATTTGCATACTAGACTATCGAATAGCGGATATTATGATTGGTAATTACAAATATTAATATGGGAGGAAATATATATCTGGAGGAGAATGGAATTGGAAAACAAGCATATGTCTTCAGAAACATTACAAAAACGGATATGGGATTTTCTTGGAGATCAAAAAGAGGGTTCTCTCGCTACCTGCTTTGACAACAAACCTCGAAGCAGCCCTGTGCGTTATTTTCCAGGCGATGGGACCAATATCTATATCCTGTCAGCCGGAGGGAAAAAATTCGAAGCCATAGCCAAGAATCCCAATGTATGTTTATTAGTTAGTACCGATTATGTTGATTTTTACCAGATAAAAGGAGTCCAGGTTTTTGGCAAGGCAGTTACCAGTTTACAGGATTCGAGTCTCTTCCAGGAGGTCAAAGAGCAGTGCAAGACTGTGAGTACATCGGAAAATGATCTATCCGGGTTGAATGTGATAAAGATAATACCTGAAGAGATAGTCTATTTAAACTCCCTTGGAGACGGTGACAGAACCAAGCAGATACTCAAGCTGGGTGAATAATCAATACAACTAACTTCATGGAGGATAAAATGAATACAGAACAATTAAAAGATTTCAAAAAACCGCCGGAATCCTATTGGCTATCATCTACCCAGCCCCTGAATTATCCTGCCCTGGACGGGGACATTGAGGTGGATATATTGATAATTGGCGGCGGTCTGGCAGGGATTGCCTGTGCTTATCAATTATTAGGCCAGGGTGCAAGCCTGGCAATCTTGGAAGGAAACACCGTATTAGGGGGCGTTACTGCCCATACCACGGCAAAAATCACCTCACAACACGGACTTATCTATGATAAAATCAAAACCACCATGGGAGATGAATTGGCTCAGCAATACGCCGATGCCAATCAATGGGCTATTCATGAGATTAAAAGAATTTCAGACAAGCATGATATACAATGCGATTACGTTACCGAATCTGCCTATATATTTACGCAAGAAGAGAAACAATTGCAAAAAATAGAGAAGGAAGTCAATGCAGCAGCAGATCTTGGCATCAAAGCATCCTTTGTCGATTCGATACCCTTTAATATGCCTATCAAAGGTGCAGTGCGCTTCGATGATCAGGCCCGGTTTCATCCTCTGAAATTCGGTCTGGGGGTGGTTAAATATGTAGCGGAACAGGGAGTTCAAATATTTGAAAATAGTAGGGCAATAGATATCGAGGAAAACGACGGTTATGTGGTAACAACCTCTCAAGGAAAAAGGGTCACTGCGAAGAAGGTAATAATCGCAACACACTACCCCTTCTATAATAAGCATGGTATGTACTTTGCCAGAATATATACTGAAAGGGCTTATGCCCTGGCTATAAAAGCCAAAGAAAAATTCCCCGGGGGTATGTACATTAACGCGGATGATCCGGCACGGTCCATGCGAAACCAAGAGACTCAGGATGGCGAAATAATACTGGTCATTGGAGATCATCACAAAACCGGGCAGGGAATGTCAATGGTCAAGCACTATGAGGCCCTTGTGGACTTTGCCAATACCCTATTCACGGTGCAGGATATACCCTACCGATGGTCTACCCAGGATTGTATGACAATAGATGGGTTGCCCTATGTGGGCAATTATACCTCTAACACTCCTAACCTCTACGTGGCTACCGGATTTCAAAAATGGGGAATAACCAACAGCATCGTTTCATCGGTAATTTTAAAGGATTTAATTATCCATGGCAAGAGCCCATGGCAGGATGTCTATAACCCCTCCCGCAAGACCATCGTCGCCTCTGCCAAGAATTTTATTGTAGAAAATATAAACGTAGCGGAACAGCTCTTGGATGGCAAGCTCAGCCAGCTGCCCAAAAATATAAATCTGGAGCCCGGTGATGCCGGAGTGTTCAGAATTGATGGTAAGAGGATAGGGGCATATAGGGACAGGCAGGGCAATCTGCATTTGGTCAACACCACCTGTACCCATATGGGCTGCGAGCTAAACTGGAATTCTGCCGAAGAATCCTGGGATTGTCCCTGCCATGGTTCCAGGTTTACCTACGAAGGTAAGATCATCACAGGACCCGCAGTAAAACCCTTGAGGGCCAGTGATGATGTAAATACTTTAGAAAAATTATTTACTGAGGATTATTAATTCCAGAATTCAGGCAAGACAATTGTTACACCATTTACAGCAAGTAATGCTTTATATAATGTTGTATGCTAATTATACCAGTGCCGTTAATGACCATTGCACCGGCACTGGATGTTAATTTGCATCCAGTTAATGCTAAATGATTGGCCTTTTCAGGATCTCTGATTCCGGGCCAATCCTTCTTTTTTTAATAGATTTATTCCTACAAATAATATGATCGGAAAGACCATGGCTGTAAATAAGCCTACCTTTAGACCCATCTGTTCCGAATTGAGAGCATGATCTCTGCCCAGATCCAGAAGCATGGGAGAGGTTTGGGCTAAGTCCGACACTAAACCTGCCAGCCAGGGCCCCAATGATGCGCCAACATCACCGAACAGGGCTAAAATACCAAACATCGAAGTTCCCCCCTTAGGGTACATTTCTGCTGACAGGCTAAGGGTTCCGGGCCACATCAGGCTGACTGACAGTCCACACAGGGAACTACCTAAAAGGGATATCATGGGTATCTTTATAAAGACAGCGACGGCATAACACAAAATGCAAAGTATGCTGCTGCCCATGAGGGCTTTCCTCAAATCTATCTTCTGACCCCAAATACCGTATATCACCCTTCCAATACCCATAAAGACCGCAAACAAGGCAGGGCCCAGTAAATCCCCCACCACCTTACTCACCCCTAAGCCCATTTCTGCAAATAGGGATGACCATTGAGCCATGGTTAACTCCGATGCACCTGCGCTGATCATAAGTAAGATGGCGATAAGGAATACCCGCGATGATAGCAATACGGAAATTGGGGTTTTTTCCTTTTCGGACACTGCCGGCCTAAGGGGTACCCTTGTAAAGTTATATAAATTATATATGGGCACTAACGCCCAGACAAAGGGTAGGATATACCATATTTGAGTTCCCAACAGCTTAATGAGTATTGTAGTAATTATCACCACTCCCAATTGGCCCCAGCAGTAGAATGAGTGCAAGAGGCTCATTGCCGAAGACTTGGCATCTCCCGGCAGGGATTCTACAATTGGACTTATGATAACCTCGTTAAGCCCTCCACCAATGGCATATATGGCCACAGAAACGGCAATTCCCACATACGGTGACGGGAACAGTCTGGGAAATACACCTATCCCTATAAGCCCTAAGGCACTGAAGAAATGGGATAAGATAGCTGCCTTCCTATAGCCAATTCTATCAACATACCTTATGGCTAAGAAGTCAACCACCATCTGGGTCGTAAAATTGACAAGGATTAGTCTGCCAATCCTTTCAAAGGATATCCCAAATTCCTCATGGAATATAACAAAGAGCAGGGGTGCGAAATTGTTGACTATGGCCAATGTTATGAATCCCAGGTAGCAAGCATAGAGCGTCTTCTTGTATGATGTTTTCATCCATCTTTCCTCCAAAGCTGTACATGTTTAGGCAGTTCCACCAGTCGGGCTTCTAGGCGACAGAAGAAGTCCGAATCTCAAGGTGTATCCTTACCAATGATCCAATATTTTAAATCATAAATGCAAGCCTAAATTGGCTTGCTTAAAACGATTCAACGAATGAATCAGATAAAACCTTATACTAAAGGTTTAACTTCCTTAATTGCGCTTATTATATAATAGCAGAACCCCAGACTTTTACAAGGTCTGTTTGTGGATGTTTAAATAACTCTATGGCGGGTATCATTATAACAAGAACGATATTGTTATGGCTGCTGTAATACAAATACCAGGATATAATGCCGATAGTTCAAAAACAGCCAGGAGTCAAATTGCTGACTATTATCTCTTAGTCTAGAAATAACCTTTCAGGGGGTGCGTATGATGGCCAAAACTAAAGTACAGGGCTACTTAACGGGGAATATGGGTTTTGAAATGAACTTAGATGGGCATACGCTGATTACCGATGCCTCGGAGGAAATAGGCGGAAACAACCTTGGTCCGCGTCCTAAACAGCTTTTATTGGCAGGATTAATTGGCTGCACCGGGATCGATGTCATGTCAATCCTAAAGAAAATGAAGGTTGACATTGAAGATTGCAGCATTGAAGTTGAGGCGGATAATACCCAGGAGCATCCAAAGGTCTATGAAAACATCCATATAACCTATAGATTCAAAGGTAAGGATCTGCCCTTGGAGAAGATCCAAAAAGCTGTTGATCTATCCCAGGATAAGTATTGTGGGGTCAGCGCAATGCTGAAAAAGGCTACCCCTATCACCTATGAGATAGTGATAGACGAATAAGGAGTTCTACAATATTGCAAATAATCAGGGCTATAAACCATAACGGTCAATAGCCCTTTCTTTTTTTGAATACAACTATTTCTCATAGTATTTTATTAATGCCTGGGTCCCTAGTTCGTCCATCTGATTCCTGGCAAGTTCCTTATACATATTGAGCACATTATTCAAAACTTCCAGATTTAAATTTACATCCTGGCCTTCTTCCTTGGCAATTTCCATATCCTTTATAAAGTGCTTAATAAAGAAACCCGGATCCAAGTCGCCTTTTAGTATTCTAGGTGCCATATTTGACATCTGCCAGCTTCCGGCTGCTCCGGTACTTATAGTGTCCAGCATTTTTTGAACGTCCAGTCCAACCGCCCTGGCATAGGTTATAGCCTCGCAGACACTGGCTATGGCACCGGTGATAGCTATTTGATTGGCCATCTTGGTATGCTGACCCGCTCCTTCCGGCCCTTCATAGATAATATTTGTTCCTAAAGCCTCAAAGATTTTATAGCATTTCTCAAAGGCCTCCTTATCACCACCGACCATTATGGCCAGGGTTCCTTTTTGGGCACCTACATCACCACCGGAGACGGGAGCATCCAGTGCATAAACTCCTTTTTCTAAAGCCTCACGGTATATCCTTTTACTCAGCTTTGGACTGGTTGTGGTCATATCTATGACATAGCTACCGGGTCTTACATTGTTTAAAATGCCATCCTCCCCGAAATATACCTCTTCTACATCTTTTGGAAATCCAACCATTGTAATAACTGCATCCGCGTCAGCAACACAATCCTTAACAGAATCGCACCATTTTGCACCTTTCTCTATAACTTCTGATGCCTTGCTTTTGGTACGGGTATAGACAGATACCTCAAAACCATTCTTCATTAGGTTAAGTACCATGGATTTACCCATAACACCAACACCTATAAATCCAATTTTTTTCATCAGAACACCTCAATTCTATACATTTCTGTTTTTAATAATTTTATCTTACCAAAAGGTCCATCCTATGGCAAACTCCACTTGGTCTATCCTGATGTAATATCGTTGAATTAGTTTAATTTTGTTTTATAACGTATCGAAATACTTCCTTTGGTATAATATAGAGATAAATCTTACTAACGACAATCAAAAGTTTGACAAAATATTCTTTGCCCTATATTATTAATCTGATACAATTAAAGTATATTGGAAAATTTTTAATAAGGAGAGAAGTAACCGATGAGACTGGAAGGTAAAGTTGTTATAGCTCAAGGCGGGGGACCGACGGCGGTAATCAATCAATCCTTAGTCGGTGCCGTACTTGAATCCAGAAAGTATCCACAGATTACAAAGGTTTATGGAGCGGTTAACGGTGTTTCCGGTATCGTTAACGAGGACTTTCTTGACCTGACCCAGGAGACAACCCATAATTTAGAGGAGGTAGCCCTAACTCCATCCTCAGGGTTGTTATCAACCAGGGATAAACCCGACGAGGCTTACTGCAGTGAAATTCTAAAGGTTTTTAAGGCCCATGATGTTAGATATTTCTTCTACATAGGCGGTAATGACTCCTCTGATACTGTAAGAATAGTAAATGAGCATGCTAAGAAGTCAAATTATGATTTCAGGGCAATTCATATCCCAAAAACCATAGACAACGATTTGATGGTCAATGACCATACCCCAGGCTATGGCTCTGCCGCAAGGTTTGTAGCTCAGGCATTTATGGGTATCAACCTGGACAATAGGGCTTTGCCCGGAGTTCACATCTCCGTTGTAATGGGACGCCATGCCGGCTTCTTAACAGCCGCAGCTTCTCTTGCACAGAAATATCCGGATGATGGCCCACATTTAATATATCTACCCGAGAGAGCCTTTGATGTGGATAAGTTCCTCGTGGATGTAAAGAATGTCTATGATAAGTATGGAAGATGTATTATAGCGGTTTCCGAGGGGATCCAGGATGCACAGGGCGAACCAATAGTCACTAAATTGGTAGGCCGTGAAGAAGATGCCCATGGAAATGTGCAATTGTCCGGTACCGGCGCTTTAGGGGATCTTCTATCCCAGTATATTAAGGATAATCTGAACATACAAAGGGTAAGATCCGATACCTTTGGATACCTCCAGAGATCCTTTATGGGCTGTGTCTCCGATGTGGACCAAATAGAAGCCCGTGAAGTGGGAGAAAAGGCCGTCCAGTTTGCAGTATGGCATGACGCAGATGGATCCGTTACCATTCATAGAACAGGTAACTATGCCGTAGATTACAGGTTAACCGATCTTAGCGAAGTGGCTGCCAAGACCAAGCTAATGCCCGACGAGTTCATCAACAGCGAAGGAAACCATGTGACCGAAGCCTTTAGGAACTATGCCCTTCCATTAGTAGGGACTAGTCTGCCTTCGGCTGGCATTCTAAGGGCTCCCAGAGTACCAAAGATCATCAATAAGTAAAAATAAGGCGGGAACAATATCCCGCCTTTTTTATTTCATTTCATCTATAAAGTTATGTTTAGGTCCGTTTAGTATAAGCATCGCCTAAACCATGTTTTATCAGGCCCTGTGCCTGTTAGTTTTTTTAGGCAGAACCTATACCCAGTATATCCTTTATTACCTCCCCTGCTATGATTAATCCTGCAACAGGAGGCACAAAGGAAACGCTGCCAGGAACCTGTCTCTTTACGGGTCGCTTCTGTGGTGTTTCCAAAGAAGTTTCCTTCTTGTCTACGGGGACTTCTTCACTCTTTTGAATGGGCTTTATTGGAGGTTCTTTGGAGTATACCACCTTTAAAGACTCAATTCCCCGTTTCCTTAATTCGTAACGCATGACTTTCGCCAGAGGGCATACACTGGTCTCATATATATCGGCAACTTCAAACCTGGTAGGATCCAATTTATTTCCTGCACCCATACAGCTAATAATTGGAACATTGAATGCCTTGGCTTTTTCTATCAGGATCAGCTTAGACGATACAGTGTCAATTGCATCCACAACGTAGTCATATTGGGACAAATCAAATTCCCACGCATTATCAGCAGTATAGAAGGTCTGGTGTATCCTGACCTTAGCTTCCGGGTTTATTTCCAAAATCCTGTCCCGCATGACTTCAACCTTGGGTCTACCTATGGTTTCATTGGTAGCTATCAGTTGCCTGTTAATATTTGAAGGGCATACTTCATCGCTGTCGATTATGGTAATATTGCCTATACCACCCCTGATCAAGGCTTCCACGGTAAAAGATCCAACCCCGCCTATACCGAATACTGCAACGCTGGAATGTTTTAACTTGTTAACGCCTTCAGTACCGATCAAAAGCTCGGTCCTGGAAAATTGATTCATCTTCCTCTCTCCCCGGTAATTCTCTTAAATGTATAAGACCCCTATAAACGATGGAAAGAATGTACGAAGGGTTTAGCCATCGAGCCTATACCTGGATAAAAATTCTGTAAGACTATCTACGCTTTCTTGGGTGGTGGCCCATGATGTTACCAGGCGGATAACGGTTTCATCCTGGTTAATTCTTTCCTGGACGAAGAATTCAAATTCATCCGACAGTTTTCCCATGATGCTGTTTGGTATGATGGGGAACAATTGATTGGTGCATGGCTCCACATAGAAGGAATAGCCATACTTCTTCAGAGCTCCTGCTACCATCTCAGCCATCTTGTTGGCATGGTCAGCCAGCTGATAGAATAATTCGTCCTGAAATAAGGCCTCAAACTGAATTCCTATGACAAAACCCTTGGCCATAAGGGCTCCCCTCTGTTTTATCAGATATCGAAAATCCTTCTTTAAGTCATCCCTACAGATCACAAGGGCTTCTCCCAGCAAGGCGCCATTCTTTGTCCCGCCTATATAGAATATGTCAACCAGACCCGCAATATCTTCCAGGGACAGGTCGTTAGTTTTTGCCATTACAGCTGATCCAATTCGAGCACCATCAAGGAAAAGGATTAAACCATTTTGCCGGCAGATATCATGTATGGCAGTTAGTTCAGCTTTCGAATAGATGGTTCCCAGTTCCGTGGAGTTTGAAATATAGACCATCTTAGGCTGTACCATATGCTCACTATTATGGTAATCCAATGCTGCCTGGATTGAACCCGGAGTAAGCTTGCCCCCCACCGATGGCACGGCTATAACCTTATGACCTGTAGCCTCAATAGCCCCCGTCTCGTGCACATTGATATGGCCTGTATCGGCGGATATAACGCATTGATGAGGCCTCAATAATGCAGAGATAACCAACAGGTTGGTCATGGTACCGCCGGGAATAAAGTGTATGTCCACATTTTCCCTTTTAATGGCCCTTCTTATATATTCCCTGGCCCTCTGGCTGTGCACATCCTCACCGTAACCTTTGTTTTGCTGAAAATTTGACTTGGTTATTAACTCCAATATCCTGGGATGTGCGCCTTCGCTGTAATCGTTCATAAAACTATGCATCATAAATCCCTCAAATCCCTTGATCTATAATTAGCCTAGCCTATGCCTTAAAATTATAAACTGGTTTTATAATGCTGATGACTTCTACTGTATCCCTGATGTTCTCCAGTATCTCATCCATTGACTTATAAGCAGATGGGGCCTCATCCAGGGTGGACTTATTTATTGATGTGGTATAGATACCCTCCATACTCTCCTTAAACTCCTCCATAGTAATTGCCCCTTTGGCAACTGTCCTGCTCATCAGCCTTCCTGCCCCGTGTGGGGCTGAATAATTCCATTCAGGATTGCCCTTACCTATACCAATTATGGATCCATCCCTCATGTTTATGGGTATTAGGACCTTTTCCCCCTCATAGGCCGAAATCGCACCCTTCCTGATGATATTATCCTTAAAGTTGATATAATTATGGATGGTTTCAAAGTGGTAAAAGTCCTGCAGACCCTTATTGAATAAAGCCATTAGTATTATCTCCGCCATCTTTTCCCTATTAAGGCTTGCATAGTCCTGGCAAATCTTCATGTCATGCAAGTATCTTTTTCTGTATTCACCTGTTAAGTAGCATAAGGCTTTTGGATATCTTGGCTTATGATCAGCATATTCCTTCGCGAGTTGATCTAGCGCCCTTTTTATTTGTTTCCTCTTCCCCTTCGATTTATAGCTGGCGATTATCTCTTCTCTCTTTAAGAAATATTCCTCTTTACCACTACAAAGATCCACGGCCAGCCTCTGATAGATCTCCGCAACCTGCTTGCCCAGGTTTCTGCTCCCTGAATGAATTACCAACCATTTATTCCCATTGTTATCCACGCCCAGTTCAATAAAATGGTTTCCGCCGCCCAAGGTTCCAATACTTCTTTCCAATCTTTTTGTATCTCTTAGATCCCTAAAGCAATGAAGGTCGGTTAGTCTATCGAATTTAAACTTTCTTTCCTTGTGGGTCTCCCTGCCTGAAGGTATTTCCCTGTAAATTATGCTGTCCAAAGTTGGCAAATCGATATTCACCTTGCCAAGCTCTATGGTAAGCATACCGCATCCAATATCCACACCTACTATGTTGGGGATCACTTTATCACCCATGTCAGCGGTGAACCCGATAACGCAACCTATACCCTGATGTACATCGGGCATTATCCTAACCTTGGATTCCGCTATAAAATCCTGATTTAACAATTCAATTATCTGTTCCCTTGCCCCGTCCTCCAGATTATCCGTAAATACCAGTGCCTTATTATACCTACCTTGTAATACCATCAATCCATAGTTACCGATAGACCATACCAGGTTCCATGGTTTTCGGTAACAAATCCCTCCCTCCCTTGCAAATATTTAATCGCTCTTATATAACTCCATACCTTCTTGTGCCAGCCTCTCCTCGCAAATAATCTGTAAAATCCTTAATTCCTCACTGTAATCGGTTTTCTCCTCGTCCTTATCATATTCAAGCTTCTCCAGGATCTCTATGACAAAGCCCGATTCGCCATAGCGCGTCCAATCCCTTTGAAGCTCCTTGTTTGGATGACTCCCAAAATTAAGCTGAAATTTTACCCTGTTTATAAAGCTCTTCAGATCTCGGGTACCATGTATATAGCATTTGTTGTCCTTGATGGATCTTATGACAAATACCCCCATATCGGGTTTTATGGTTTTATATAATTCCTTGAGTTCTTTTCTCCTGTCCATAATTAACACTCCGTTCCCTTAATATCCCAGGTATGCACAAGGCCCTATGGAATATGCTTCCTTGGACTATATTTTATCCTAATTTAATTATCATTTGCTACTATATCTTTATTTACTATTGTTTCGCCCTGTTCCGCCTAATAGCACAAAGATTCCTATGACATCACCTACAGAGTAATGTCCCTCTTATGTAAATATAATAACACAGAGCCAGTACAGATAAAACACAATTGACAATACTATCCAGTAGCTCTATAGCAATGAAGATCAGCTTAACAAATCAGGAATTGATTCCAGCAGTAATCAACTATAAGTTGATATAAGGGGACCGATTATACCGGAAAAAAAGATTGTAATTATAGGCATTCCCTATTCGAATAGCCCTAGCAAAAATATGCCCACCATTACTATGGCTATTATTAGGTATTGCTTGAGGGATAATTTCTCCTTGAGAAAAATCCTGCCCAAGATAACTGAAACAATGCTATAGGAGGCAATCATGGGTGCCACGACAACGGAGTTGGTATCCAGGGCATAAACATAGAAGAATTGCCCCGCAGTTTCGAATATTGCAGCCAGGGCCTTATCCTTTTCTCTCAGTATCATGAACTTTTCCTTCTTTATGACTACTAAATAGAATAAGGACAAAATTCCACAGAAAAGAAAAGTCAGTTCATAGGAGATCAAGGCCTCCTCCGGACTCATAAGTTTACTAAGATATACATCATCAAGAAAGGTGCCCAGGGCATCCACAATTGCGTACAGTATGGGAAAAACCAAAGCTAAAGCCCCCAGCTTATATTTTCTGCTCTCTTCGCCTACATTCCTTTCCAATTCCTCTTCGGCCAGTTTCCTCTGGACTATTGAAATTGCAATAAGGCCGTAGGTAATCATTGCCACCGCTATCAGCTGCCAGATATTCATTGTTTTACCCAGGACAATGAAAGCCAGTATCCCGGCTATAGCACCTGAGGTGTTGCTAACAGGTGAGTTGATGGATACCTCAAGGTATCTAAGCCCTATATATCCAATCGTCATGGATAGAATATACATGGAAGACACAGGAATATACTTTATTATGTTAATAAAGTCGAACTGCCAGTCCATCTTGTTAAGCTCAAATATAGCCTGCATACCCATAACCAATGCTACCATAACGACTATCTTTAGATGGCTGTATCTATCCCTTGGATCGGTGCCCTTCTTATAAAACAGATCGGCAGTTCCCCAAAGGATAATCGTTAATATACCAGATATATACCATGAAAAAGACATATTTCCCTCCACGTTCCTTTAGATCTTCTATGCGGAATTTTTCGCATGCCAGTCTATTATAGAACAAAAAAGGAAATATGTCTGCTTTTTTTTACATCTGGCTTATGTTGTTATTGTATTTAAACGCATGTAGACCCGTTAACCTTGGCTAACTTAGGTTTATAGTCCCCAAAGCCCGGGATTTAAAGCCTGTAACTCCTTTTTTTCAATGGCTCTGTATCCCCTATAATGGAGCTGCCCAGACATACCTCTCCCTGGTATAATACCGCTACCTGTCCGGGAGTCACGGCCTTCACCGGATAGTCGTAGACTATATGGAGGTTGCCATCCTCTAACATATCAACGGTTACAGGTATATCCTGCTGTCTATATCTAAACTTGGCTGTACATTTAAGTGGCATATCCGGGGGATGTCCAAGTATCCAGGCAGGAGATTCTCCTATTAGAGATATGGAATATAGGGCAGGGTTATTAGCTCCCTGGGCAACATAGAGGATATTATTCTTAAGGTCCTTATCGGCTACAAACCAGGGCTCCCCCGTCCCTATTCCGCCTATACCGATACCCTTTCTCTGTCCCAGAGTATAATGGATAAGCCCACTATGTCTGCCTATTTTTCCTCCGTCCACATCGACAATATCCCCCTCTTCGGCCAGGAGAAACCTATCGAGGAATTGGCTGAAGTTTCTCTCGCCTATGAAGCATATTCCCGTTGAATCCTTTTTATCGGCCACATGAAAACCATATTCATCGGCCAATTTCCTAACTTCATCCTTTTTCAGATGTCCTATGGGGAATATGGTCTTAGAGAGGGCTTTTTGATCTATTCTTGACAAAAAGTAGCTCTGATCCTTATTTTTGTCCACACCTCTGAGAAGGTAGTAATCCCCATCCCTCTCCTCTACCTGGGCATAATGACCCATGGCTATATAGTCCGCTTCTAACTTTAATGCGTACTCTAAAAAGGCATTGAACTTGATTTCCTGATTACACATTACATCCGGATTGGGAGTTCTCCCTCTTTCATACTCCTCCAGAAAATAGGTGAACACCCTATCCCAATATTCCTGTTCAAAATTTACGGTATAGTAGGGTATGTCCAATTGATCAGCCACTCGCCTTGCGTCCTCTGCATCCGCTGCAGCCATACACTCGCCATTTTCATCCTTCTCATCCCAATTTTTCATGAATATCCCTATAACATCATATCCTGCCTCTTTTAGTAACAGGCCGGCAACTGATGAATCGACTCCACCGCTCATACCTAGTATAACTTTTTTCTTCATAGACACATCCTTTTCCTTTTAAGTTCCCTGGAATTATAGACAAAGATTTGTGCTAAGTTTCCAGGAATCCTCTTATTGCTGGTTTAGACCCAAAATACAACTTTTTATATCAAAATTTTTACAGCATTGGCCTTAGAATTATTATCTACGGTTTAAAATGGATTATGAGGGTCTGGGCAATCAAAGCCACAGGCTGCTTCCCTCCTATTGCTTAAACATTATAGCAAAGATCAAAGCTTACTACAACAGGAAGGAAATCATATAATATTTAATCAAATTGTACTGAAGCAACTGGGTATATCAAGACCCGACAGATGGGTCTATCCTTGTTTAACATCCTTAATTAAGTTTATGAATAAGATATCTATACCCATACAAAATAAACTTTAAGCGAAACAATTCGTCCTGTTGCTAACTACTATCTTTGAATTCTATATCAAAATAGAGGTGATCTCATGAATAATAGGCCCGGTATGAATAAGAAAACCCTATCTGTAAACGGTAAAGATTACACATATTATGATATCACAAGCCTTGAACAATACGGCTTGGGGGATACATCAAGATTACCCTGCTCCCTAAAAATTCTCCTGGAATCCGCCTTGAGAAATTACGATGACAAGCTGGTTACCATGGAACATATAGAGAGGATAGCATCCTGGTCCGGCCACAGTACCAGGGATGAAATCCCTTTTACCCCTACCAGAATCATACTCCAAGATTTTACGGGGGTCCCTGTTGTAGTGGATCTGGCGGCCATGCGAACTGCAATGCATGAAAGCGGCGCAGACGCAAGCAAGATCAACCCCATTATTCCCGTGGATCTGGTGATTGACCATTCCGTGATCGTTGATTCCTATGGCAGCAGTGGATCCTTAAGCTACAATGTAAAAAAGGAATTTGAAAGGAACAGGGAGAGATACGAGCTGCTTAAATGGGCTCAGAACACCTTCTCCAACTTTCGGGTGTTCCCCCCTTCAATTGGAATTGTCCATCAGGTAAATCTGGAACTGTTGGCCAGTGTAGCTACTACCAGGTCCAATGGAGAGGAAGAAGCAGTATTTCCTGACACCCTAGTAGGAACAGACTCCCATACCCCCATGATCAATGGTATTGGGGTACTGGGCTGGGGAGTTGGTGGAATTGAAGCTGAAGCCTGTATGCTGGGACAACCCCTGTACTTTCTAGTGCCCGATGTAATTGGTTTCAGGCTTACAGGCAGTCTTCCGGTAGGTGCCACCGCCACGGATCTCGTCCTTACCATAACCGAGCTTTTAAGGAAGGAAGGGGTAATAGGAAAATTCGTGGAGTTCTTCGGGGAGGGTACGGGAAACATTAGCGTAGAAGACAGGGCTACCGTCGCCAATATGTGCCCTGAGTATGGGGCTACTGTCGCCTACTTCCCAGTGGACGAAAAAACACTGGATTACCTTAGAGCCACCGGTCGTGAAGAAGCCCAAATATCCTTGATAGAGAAGTACTACAAGGCCCAGGGGATGTTTAGAACCGATGATTCACCCATACCCATGTTTACCAAGGTATTGGAACTTGACCTTTCAACGGTAGAGCCCAGCCTGGCCGGACCTAAACGGCCCCAGGACAGAATAAACCTCAAGGACATGAAAGAATCCTATCGCAAAGCGATAATCGCTCCCTTTGAAGAAGGCGGCTACAGCGCTGAAAAAAGCGATGCGGACAAAGTGGTTGCAATCAGATACAAGGATGGTGAAGTGGAAGAGCTGAGGAATGGGTCTGTGGTAATTTCCGCCATTACCAGCTGCACCAATACGTCGAATCCCCATGTTATGATAGGGGCAGGGCTTCTGGCAAAAAAGGCTGTAGAGAGAGGCCTCAAAAAGCCCAGATACGTAAAGAGCAGCTTTGGACCCGGCTCATTGGTTGTTACGGAATATCTCAAAAATGCGGGGCTACTCCCCTACTTGGAGCAGCTGGGCTATAATATTGTTGGCTATGGGTGTACCACCTGCATAGGCAACAGCGGCCCCCTACCCGACGAGGTAAGTGAAGCCATAGATAATAATGATATGACTGTAGCAGCTGTGCTTAGTGGTAATCGCAATTTCGAAGGCCGCATCCATCCCCAAACTAAAATGAATTACCTGGCTTCACCCCCGCTGGTTATCGCCTATGGCTTGGCCGGTACTGTTGACATCGATCTCTATTCTGAGCCCATCTCCTATAACGATAAGAATGAACCAGTATATTTGAGGGATATATGGCCAAGTGACGAAGAGATTGAAGCCATGATCAAGGCTCATGTAAAGCCCCATATATACCGTGATAAATACGACGGTATTTTCCATGCAAATGAACTATGGAACAGCCTGCCTGTATCCGACGGCGATATCTACAAATGGAGCGAAACTTCTACCTATATAAGAAGACCTACCTTTTTTGACAATATAGAAATAGATCCCAATAAGGTCAAAGATATTTTAGGTGCCAGGGTATTGGCCCTATTAGGGGATAGCGTTACCACCGATCATATTTCACCGGCAGGGAGCATCCCTGAGACCTCCGATGCCGGTATTCACTTGACTTCACAGAATATAAAGACGGATCAACTCAATACCTACGGCTCTCGCAGGGGAACCCATGAAGTGATGATGAGAGGTACTTTTGCAAATATCAGGATAAGAAATAGAATGGTTCCCGGAGTTGAGGGAGGTTTTACAAAGTATATTCCTACGGGAGAGGTCATGTCCATATACAATGCGGCTATGAAATATAGGGAAACCGATACACCCCTTGTTGTTATAGCAGGTAAGGAATACGGAACAGGTAGCTCCAGGGATTGGGCTGCCAAGGGAACCGCCTTATTAGGAGTCAAAGCAGTCTTAGCCCGGGGCTTTGAAAGAATCCACAGAAGCAACCTAATTGGCATGGGTATTCTGCCCATACAGTTCCCGGAAGGGGCCAGTGCTGAATCTCTTGGTATTACAGGGACAGAAAGCTTTGATATAATAGGTCTCTCCGAGAACCCTTACCCAAATAAAAGGCTCCAGGTTCGTGCCGTCCGTCAGGACGGAAGTACTCTGGCTTTTGAAGCAATTGCCAGGATAGACAGCAACATTGAAATGGAATATTACGTGCACGGTGGCATCTTGAATATGATTTTAAGAAACTTTTGGAAGTCTGATGACCATTAATAGGCTCTGGTAAAATGCCCGGTCAGGCTGATGAATGAATTTGCAACCATGACAAGGGAACTAATTGTATCCTTTGCACCCTGAGCTATCTTGCATATTTCCCTTTTATAATATACTATATTAGTATGGTAAAGGGTAATCCCATTATAACTATATTTCTTGATGGGGCTCTGCACCTAGAAGTAATAGGCTTAGTGCATCACATCAAGAATAGAAAAGGAGTTGGAAGAGAAAATGGATAATACAAGTCGTTGCAACACCTGTAATGAAAAGGGATTCAAACTAAATAAAGAATTGGGCTATTTCAAGAACATCGGCGTTGATGTTATGGCCTTTGATGATATTTACCCGGAGGGGCACCAATCCGGTGTGAGCATCATCATGCATGGGAATCGAGTTGCAACAAACGGTGATATACGTTTTGAGCAGACACCAGGCCAATGGCAACCCGTACCAAAACAGGGTGAACGCAAGTTGGATGAAGCCGCCAACACCATCACGACTTCTCTTAGCTTCCCGGATAGATCCAGACATCTCAGGGGCTTTAATCCCATGATCTATCCAGATTTTGAGTTCAATTACGAAGTTATCGTCAAAGGTGAAGGTGATTCCGTCAGGGTGACTGTGAATTTGGACAGACCTATACCTGAGAGGTTTGTAGGTAAAATGTGCTTTAATCTGGAGCTGTTCCCCGGTGCATTATTCGGAAAGCCCTGGATAATGGACGATAAGCATGGTATCTTCCCTGAACAGCCCAACGGCCCTGTACTGACTCTACCTCCTAACTATCTACATACCGGGGATTTCAGTGAACCCGATGCAAGAGCTGATATCAAACATCTTTCCGGCGATAACAAGGGATATAACCCAATTATTGCCGATGATATCATCGCCGAACCCTATGCAGTTGGCAGGCGATTTGTGGTTAGACCAGACGATCCCTATAACAGACTCGTTATTGAAAGCAAAGGTACGGAACTTAAGCTGTATGATGGACGTATGAATCATAACAACGGTTGGTTTGTCATTAGCAGTGAGGTTCCCGCCGGAGCAACCGATAATGCTATCGAATGGGTTATAACCCCAAATGTCGTAGAAGACTGGATATACCCACCAGTTGTTCAAACATCCCAGGTAGGATATCACCCCAACCAAACTAAAACCGCGATTATTGAGTTGGATAGACGTGACAGCAATTGTGAGAAGCCAATTCTGCTAAAGATAACGGAAACTGGTGAGGAAGAAGTTTACTCCAATAACGGTGAGAAATGGGGACAGTTCCTCCGCTATAACTATTTGAAATTTGATTTTACCAACATAAAAGAAGAAGGACTATATAAGGTCCGGTATGGATCATCGGAATCTTCTATCTTCCGTATCGCCAAGGACGTTTACGATCGTGGCGTATGGCAGCCGGTTCTGGAGTATTTCCTTCCCGTACAGATGTGTCATATGCGGGTAAATGAAAAATATCGAGTATGGCATGACCTCTGCCATGACGACGATGCCCGTATGGCTCCGGTTAATTACAATCACATCGACGGTTATGTGCAGGGACCTTCTACATTGACCAAGTACAAACCAGGCGATGTAGTACCCGGCCTTAATGTCGGTGGTTGGCACGATGCAGGTGATTTTGACCTTCGTGTTGAATCACAGTCCGGTGAATTCTATATTCTCACCTTGGCATATGAGTCCTTTAATGTAGACTATGATGTGACTACCATAGATCAGGAAAGACGGATAACCGAAATCCATCAGCCGGACGGTAAAAATGATATCCTCCAGCAGATCGAACATGGTGTCTTGTCCGTGGTAGGTGCCTATCGTGCATTGGGACGACTCTATCGTGGTATTATCGCCAATGATCTAAGACAATATGTCCTTCTTGGCGATAGTGCAGCCATGACAGACGGTATCAAAGGTAATGACGATGATCGCTGGGTGTTTACTGAAGACAATCCTCCCAGGGAATTGACAACAGCTGCTCATCTGGCGGCCGCCTCTCGTGCTTTGAAGGGCTTTAACGATACATTGAGTGAGCAGTCCCTGGAGGCAGCCCGTGAGCTCTTTGAGGTAACGGACGGATCAGGTAAGGCAAGAGCTGCAAAAGTACACGCTGCAGTAGAATTGCTTCTGACCACCGGCGAAGAGAAATATAAGGATTTCTTGTTATCGGAAATTGATTTTATAGTCGATTCCATAGCAGATGTGGGCTGGTTCACTGCCCGTGCTGAAAAGGTAATGAACAATGCCGAATTCTCAGAAAAATTCCGTAGCGCATTACCCGGATTGAAGGCGCATTTTGATAAGCAGAGCGCTGAAACCCCCTATGGAATTCCCTATCGCCCATATATATGGGGAGCAGGCTGGGGTATCCAGAGCCTGGGCTACCGCTATTACTTCCTGCATAAGGCCTACCCTGAGATCTTCGATGCCGAGTTGATTTTCAACTCTCTAAACTTTGTTTTAGGCTGTCACCCGGGTTCTAATACCATGTCCTTTGCATCAGGGATTGGCACAAAATCTGCAACAGTTGGCTATGGACTCAACCGTGCTGACTGGTCCTATATCCCCGGTGGAGTAATTTCGGGTACGGCCCTCATAAGACCCGATTTCCCTGAGCTGCTTGTATTCCCCTATCTGTGGCAGCAAGTGGAATATGTAATGGGCGGAGGCTCCTCTCACTATATGTTCCTGGTCCTGGCAGCTCAACAGATCGCCAAGGAGCAGGAATAAATCCCATGAAACCGTTCCATCATAATTGATGGTCAAAATCTAAGATTAGCCCTTGCGGTGATGTGTCCGCAAGGGCTAATTTTCTATCTAAACCTTATATTGGATATATCCGATCCCCTGTCTTATATCAGTCTCTATCCAACCTTCTTAAGTCATGCTATTAATGATATCAAATCATATAGTTAAACTTGGATTTCCGCTCCCTTGCAATTTTTCATCATAATTGGTTATCCTATATATTGCGAATAATGCTCATCATATTTTATTCAGTTAATCCGCTATTATTATGTATTGAATATTGAATAACAAATATTGGATCTATATTCAATTTTAATGTCTTTAAATGTAGCTTTTAAAATCTATCAGATTAATCGAAAGGTGGAATCTAATTGATGGGCAAAAAGTTAATATGTTTTCTAATTGTTATATTACTCTTGACGATAGCCGTTTCCGCTTGCGCAGTAACGAAAAAGCCTCCTTCCAGAAAGGGAGAGACTCCGGAATCCAGTCAATCCGAAAAAGCACCTACACAGGAGGAGAAACAGGAGCAAACCCCTAAAAATGAAGAAAAACTGGACGGACCAACCAATGCCAGGAAAGTAAAGGATGGAAAGTATGAGGGCATTACCGACAAGGATGAACGAGGAAATTATGGCATAGCCAAGATCACCGTAAAAGATGGAAAGATCACTGAAGCCGAGTATACCGAATACACGGAAGATAATAAGCCAAAAACAAAGGAGAGTGGGTATGATTATCAGCAAGCTTTAGATGCCTTTGAAAAGCTGCCAGATATACTGATTGAGACACAGGACCTCAACAAAATAGACACCTATGCAGGTGCAACAGGTACCACCAAGACCTTCAAGATAGCCGTAATGAAGGCTCTGGAAAAAGGAATAAAAGAAGAATAGTTATATAACTATTCCTCTTGAACACACCTTTGAAACAATTGGTACAAATCAGGAGCTGTTTTCTTTATATTTATTGGCTTTAGGTTGCTATCCGTAATTGCATTAACGGTCTTACCCTTTGCCAATAGGCTGTTATCCTCCTTCCTGATGACCTCATACTCCATAGTAATCCTCGCTCCAGTAAAACCTGTCATAGTGGTACGTATGATAAGCAGGTCATCATATAGGGCGCCTTGTAAATACTTGCAGTAGGTTTCCCTGAGGGGTAGCAATATACCCCTTTCCTCCGCTTCCCTGTAGCTAAGGCCCTGCTGACGCATATATTCGGTCCTGGCCACTTCAAACCAAACATAATAATTGGAATGATGCACGATTCCCATACGATCCGTTTCCTTGTACCTGACTCGTATCTCGGTATCCACCGTTACCAGTTTAACCATCTCCTATGCTCTGCATGCTAACGGTATAAAACTATGTTTATACCGGCTGTAGCTTTATAATCCCTGTAACTCATAGATCCCTTAATTTAGGGTGTTGAAAGCTGTATATATGCCCCTTGGATACAGCTATTACAATAGAACTTATCCAAGGCCAGACTGTCTAAATTGATAAGATCTTGGACATTTCATAAAGATCTGTATCAAAACTCTTTTGCATTGCCATGCCTTCTTCGATATCGCAATCAGTTATCTGGTTATTTCTAATAGATACTAATCTATTTATCCTGCCCTCTTTCAGGGAATTTACTGCATGATACCCCATCTTACTTGCCAGAATTCTATCTGCCACCGTAGGATTGCCACCACGTTGAATATGGCCCAGTACCGTAGCCCTGGTCTCAATCCCGGTCTTTTCTTCGATCTGTGCACATAATTCGTTTACATCGATCATGCCTTCAGCAAGCATGATGATGTGTGAGCTCTTACCCCGGTCCCTGCCTTGAATAAGCCGCCTGCATAGTTCATTAATATTAAGGGAGACTTCGGGTATAATGATATGCTCAGCCCCTCCAGCGACCCCGGTATAGAGGGCAATATCTCCACGACCTCGACCCATAACTTCAATCACGTTTGCCCGCTGGTGGGACGTTACGGTATCCCTGATTTTATTAATGGCGTCAACAACTGTATTTGTTGCCGTATCGAAGCCTATAGTAAAATCTGTAGAGCTAACATCATTGTCTATGGTGGCAGGAATTCCAATAACCGGTATTCCCAATCGGCATAAATCATAAGCCCCCCTGAAAGTTCCATCGCCACCAATAACAATTATGCCTTCAATTTCAAATATCTCCGCCATGTTTTTGGCCTTTTTTTGACCCTCTGGGGTCCTAAACTCCTCAGAGCGATCTGTATGGAGTATAGTTCCACCTCTGTGTACTATGTCCCCAACTGAAGTAATATCCATTTCCCGCAGATCCCCATATATAAGACCATTGTATCCTCTTCGGATGCCGATTACCTTCATTCCATAATAGACCGCAGTACGGACCACTGCCCGTATTGCAGCATTCATTCCCGGAGCATCCCCACCACTTGTCAAGACCCCTATTGTTTTCATCTTTTATGACCTCCTCATAAATTTATAGAACTAAAATCCGTATTCCATAAGTATGTTGTGGACCTCCCCGACTTCCGATTGGGGGACCATTATCTCGAAACAGTTCTCTTCAGGTGCTATATTTTTATAGACAGGTCTTATCTTGTAAGGTATATTTTCATCCCCCAAAATATCTTCTATGGCATCGACATCCTTTTTATGATGCGCCATGTATACAACGACCCACATTACAAGCCCCCCTATGAGACATTGTTTAATATTTTTCCCCCGAGTTTATCACTCCGTGCTTGGTATAGATGACAGCCTTACCGCGAATTTTTATGGCAGATGTGTTCTCTGTAAACTGGGCTATCATAACCTCGCCCCTGTCAAGCTTTTCTGTATGATGGAATTTTGTGTCCCTCCCCCGGGTTAGGCCAATAATATTTACCCCGTCCTCCTTGGCAAGAATGCAAACATAATCATTGGTTAAATCCTTTAAATCCATTTCGCACAACCTCCTAAATACACAATGCCCACAACCCTTACTAAATTGATATCTTACCATACCAAAAGCATACAAGGCTTACTTCTATTTGAAGCTAGCCCCGTACCAGTTTAACACAACCATTTCCCAACAGGTTGGAGAGTTCCTCTATCAATCCCCTGTCTTCCTTTACCCATAGTTCGCGATCGGCGAGGCTTTTTTGTTTAATGGATTCGACATACAGAATCACCGGGATGTTACCACTGTACTTCTTTAAGATAGGGTTCAATTGATGGCTTATGTTGATCCTGTTGTTGGGTCCTATCTTTAAATACAACTTTTTATTCATGGAGGATGTTAATGGAATCACCCTATCACACAGGATCTTTGGCTCCTCTTCCTCCTTCAAGCTCAGCTTACCCTGAATTATAACGGTACTGTCGTTGTCCAATAATCTTGCATACCTTTTATATATGGTAGGAAATACAATAACTTCAATAGTTCCATAGAGATCCTCAAGAGTAACAAAGGCCATCAAATTATTATTTCTTGTGGTTTTACGCTTATGCTCAACGATTATCCCACCAATTTCAACCATGTCCCCATCCTTTAAGGAGTCCGGAGAAATAAGGGCTTCCGTATCGAATTCTCTGGCCTGAAGGTCCAAGGTGCTGGTCAGCCCCTCCAAGACGTCCTTATACTCCCATAGGGGATGCCCGCTTATATATACTCCGACAGTCTCCTTTTCCATACTGAGAAGGATATCCCTGGGAAACTCTTTGATATCGGGCAGGAGCTCAAAATCCATCGGCTCTTCCCTTTGGATTAAGGCCTGGTCAAAGAGTGATATCTGGCCGTCCAGGTTTTTCCTCCGGTCCTGAAGTACACCATCCAGAACCCTTTCATAAACCGCCATCAGTTGGGATCTATATACCCCCAGGGAATCAAAAGCCCCACATTTTATCAGGCTTTCCAATAGCCGTTTATTTAATCCTGAACTGTCCACCTTTTGGCAAAAGTCCAGGATGCTCCTGAATTTCCCCTTCTCATTCCTTGCCTTGACTATCTCATCAATTGCAGACAGGCCGACATTCTTAACCGCAGCCAGACCGAACCTGATTTTATCACCAACTACAGTAAACTTAGCCATACTCTCGTTTACATCAGGCGGCAATACCTCTATCCCCCTTTTCCTGCAGTATTGGATATAACCAGCCACCTTACTGCTGTTTCCTATTACGCTGGTCATCAGAGCAGCCATGAATTCCACAGGATAATGGTATTTCAGCCATCCCGTCTGATAGGCTATGAGGGCATATGCAGCCGCATGGGATTTGTTAAAGGCATACTTTGCGAACTCCATCATCTCGTCAAAAATCTTACCGGCCTGCTCTACATCCACACCATTTCTAAGAGCGCCGGGTACTATTACGTTACCGTCGTCATCAGTGAGGCCGTAGATAAAATTATGCCTTTCCCTTTCCATGACCTCCATGTCCTTCTTGGCCATGGCCCGCCGGACCAGATCCGATCTGCCCAGGGAGTAGCCCCCCAGATCCCTTACTATCTGCATTACCTGTTCCTGGTATACCATACACCCATAGGTAACCTCTAATATATTAGTCAGGCTGGGATCAGTGTACTCAATGGATTCGGGATGATTCTTGTTGTCTATATACCTGGGTATCTGATCCATGGGACCCGGTCGATACAGGGATATCCCGGCAATGATGTCCTCAAAATTGCTGGGTTTTAGTTCCTTTAGGAAATGTCTCATCCCTGCGCTCTCCAGCTGAAAAACACCGTCGGTATCAGCCTGGCTGAGCATCTCGTAGACCCCGGGATCGTCAAGGGGTATTGTATTTATGTCCACGTCAATGCCCTTATTAAGCTTTATAAGGTGGACTGCATCCCTGATTACGGTCAGGGTACGCAAACCTAAAAAGTCCATCTTTAATAAGCCTAATTGCTCAAGAACCCCCATAGAAAATTGGGTAGTAATAATATCGTCATTCTTTTGAAGGGGGACGTGCTCAGTTATGGGATCCTTGGATATAACTACACCTGCGGCATGGGTTGAGGCATGTCTTGGTAAGCCCTCCAGGCTGCGAGAAGTATCAATTAGTTTTTTTATAACAGGCTCGCTTTCGTATAATTCCCGAAGCTCTTCGTTGACTTCCAGGGCTCTGTTTATAGTCATTCCCAATTCAAAAGGTATGGCTTTTGCTATTCGGTCCACATCCCCATAGGGAAGGTTGAGGGCTCTGCCCACATCACGTATAGCTGCCCTGGCTGCCATGGTTCCAAAGGTAATTATCTGGGCTACCCGATCCTCTCCGTACTTCTCCACTACATAATCTATAACTTCCTGCCTTCTTTCAAAACAGAAATCGATATCTATATCAGGCATGCTAATCCTCTCGGGATTTAAAAATCTCTCAAAGAGGAGGTTATATTTAAGTGGATCAATCTGGGTTATCCCCAGAACATATGCAACCAGACTACCCGCAGCACTTCCTCGCCCAGGCCCTACCATGATCCCCCTATCCCTGGCATACTTAATAAAGTCCCACACTATCAGGAAGTAATCCACATACCCCATCTGCTCTATGGTATTGATCTCATACTCAAGGCGTTCAAGAGCTTCATCGGTCACCACAGGATACTTTTCTCTTAAACCTTCGGAGCAAAGATGCCTTAAGTATTGGGAGGGACTAAAACCGTCGGGCACCTGGTATTCGGGCATATGGATGGTATCAAAATCGAATTCCACATTGCAGCGCTGGGCTATTCTTACTGTATTCTCTATTGCTTCTGGAAAAGCAACGAATAATTCCTTCATCTCTTGAGGGGATTTTAAATAGAATTCTGAGGAGTTAAATCTCATCCTATCCTCATCATCCACTGTCTTTCCTGTCTGTATGCATATTAGAACGTCATGGGCAGTTGCATCTTCGGAGTTTACATAGTGGACATCGTTAGTTGCTATCAATGGAATGCCTGTAGCTTTGCTCAGTTCTGCTATTAGGGGGTTAACCCTGGCCTGTTCCTCCAAGCCGTGATCTTGTAGTTCCAGGTAGAAATTCCCCTTCCCCATAATCTTTTCCAACCTCAACGCCAGGGCTTGGGCATCTTTTTTCTGTCCGGACAATAGCAACCTGGGAATATCACCGGCCAAGCAAGCGCTAAGGCCAATCAGGCCTTCACTATGCTGAGATAATACCTCATAGTCTATCCTGGGCTTGTAATAAAAACCATCAATAAATCCCATAGAGACCAATTTTACCAGGTTGAGATAGCCCTTTTGGTCTTTAGCCAGGAGTACCAGGTGGGCGTAGTTACTATCGGTATGAGGCTGTCTATCGGTCATAGAACGAGGAGCAATATAGACCTCACATCCAATAATCGGTTTTATGCCTCTGGCTTTTGCCTCCTTATAGAAATCCACCACCCCATACATGACTCCATGATCGGTAATTGCCAGACTGTCCATTCCTAGCTCTTTACATTTATCCAACAAATCCGTGATTCGACCAGCCCCGTCCAAGAGGCTGTATTCTGTATGGGTATGGAGATGAACAAAACCAGACACTTATTTCACCCCTAAACAATGTTAGAATATTCTGCAAACCCTATTTCTATCTCTAAATCTATTCTATCATTTTTCCCTGTACGATACAATTAGACATATCTGAAAATATACCATCCTATTTACCCTGCAGCTATTGGATCAAAACCGGTTCCCAAGTTTTCCGACCAAAATAAAAAAGCAACATAAAGTTGCTTTCTCACTATATAGTTTGTAATTTAATTCAATTCAAATCTTCGCATATCTGAGTTATAGTTATTTCTGGCCATTCCGCCAGGTTGATTTCCCTGTAAGTATCGTACTTTTCTCCATAGGGGTCATATATTATCCTGATAGTTGGTCTATTGGGATGATGGCCATGGTTTTTGGATACCAGCCCCTTTTCACCCGTACTCAATATAACACTGCTGCCAACGGGATATAGGGCAATATTCTTAATAAAGGTGTTGACAAGTTCGCTATCAAACAAAATATCACCCATACTCGTCAGATAGCTGCCTGCTTCGTAGGGTTCCATACCCATGCGATACACCCTGTCAGAAGTCATGGCATCATATACATCTGCTATAGCTATCACTTTCGCGTATTCATGGGTGTCCTCACCCGTTAGACCCCTGGGATACCCGGTTCCATTGAACCTTTCATGGTGTCCCAACGCGGCGTTGGCTGCTGGTGCCCTAATATCGTCACAATCTTTCAATATTTCAAAGCCATATATAGTGTGCTGCTTTACCTGCTCATATTCCTCGCTCGTTAATCTCCCGGGCTTCTGCAGAATGTGTTTGGGTATTCTCATCTTGCCTATATCGTGGAGCAGGGCACCGACTCCCAGATCCCTCAACCGCAGTTCATTATATCCAAGTTCTATCCCTGTAATGACGGATAAAATGCATACATTTGTACAATGGCCAAATGTATAATCATCAATCATTCTTATATCCTTCATATTTACCAGGATATTATCGTTGCTTAACAGTTCATCAACGATGTTGTTTACTACTTTAGTTATCTCTGGCACCCGATTCAATCTGTTCTGCCACAGGATATCATTCATAACTTCCTTTACTACCGACTGGGTATAATACCTGGTCTCGTCTGATATAAGATCCTCTGTTTCTATTCCTTCGGAAATATCGTCCTCTATATACAGTTGAGAAATACCTTTTTCCCGAAGCCTTTCTATATATCTGGATGTAAGAGTTACACCCTGTCGGACTAAAACATTTCCCGTAGCATTGATTACCGACCGGGCCAGCTTTATGCCTGGTTTAGCTTGATTAATTCCAATCCTCCGCATAGTTTCCTCCAACGATGTGAAATACACCAGGCCGAAAACCCCTATCTGTTAAACTGCCTAGTTGAAGGATTATGGCCATAATACCCTAGATGTATTGCTACAATATTATACAATGTTCTGCATAATTCATCAATATGACATAGGGACACTTTATATAGGACTTTAGAACTGTTTATACTATTTGCAATTAGGTATGTGGCTAAAATTTGAATCTACTAGCTCGGTCAGGGAATCTATGGCCTCCTGGGCATCTTCCCCCTGTGCAATGATGGTAATTTCATCGTCAGTCGCAACATTCAGGGACATTATGCCCATGATGCTTTTGGCGTTGACTTTTTTCGTACCGACCTCTACCCAAATCCTGGAATCGTACTTGCTGGATACCTGAACGAAAAGTGCTGCCGGTCGAGCGTTAAGTCCTGAATCATGCATTATCCTTACTTTCGTACTAATCAACTGGACTTCCCCCTTTTTTCCTTAAGTTCTCCGCCATTTGATCCAACTTTCTTAAACGATGATTGACTCCCGATTTGCCTATGGGTGGATCTAGCATTTGGCCTAATTCTTTCAGGCTGGCATCAGGATTTTTCGTCCTCAGTTCGGCAATCTCTCTGAGAGGCGGTGTAAGCTTGGATAAACCATAATGATCCCTTAGATATTGTATACTCTCTATCTGCCTCACTGCTGCATTAATTGTCTTGCCCAAATTAGCTGTCTCACAATTGACAATTCTGTTTATATTATTGCGCATATCCTTATATATCCTGATATTTTCCAGTTCCAATAAGGCGGCATGGGCGCCAATAATACTTAAAAAGTCCACAATATGCCCGCCATCTTTCAGATAGACTACATAATAACTCTTTCTCCCAATAGTCCTGGCACTGAGACCGAATTCGTTTATAAGATTTGCCAGGCTGTTTGCATATGTTTCGTTATGAGTAACTATTTCCAGGTGGTAAATCTTTTCCGGATCGCTTACCGAACCACCGCCCAAAAAAGCACCTCTTATATAAGCCCTTTTACAGCATCTCTTTTTGATGATGTTTTGGTCAACAGTGCGATTAATCCATAGATCTCCACCGTCTTGCTTCCTTATTATTCCCGTATCCAGCAAAACCCTCATGGCCTGCCGGTTATTTGACAGCACCAAATAATAGCTGTTGTTTTTTCTCAGTCTTTGCTTTCTTCTGACTACGATCTCCGCTTGTATTTTGTAAAGTTTTTTCAGTATTAAAAAAATCCGCCTGGCAACACCAGGATTCTCTGTATTTATGCGCAGAGATACCCCCCGTCTCCCACTTATATGGATACTACCACAAATTTGTATTAATGCGGCTAATTCAGCAAGATTGCAGCAGGAAGGTTGATCATCCCCTATATGGCAAATCTCATTCTTCACTTCGGATGAAAAGGACATCTGTTTCACTCCTTAAATCCGGCCGGAATAATGCCGGGTATTTGCCATTAAGCATCTGAAATGTCCCTATGCTCAACAGAAACTCTGTAACCCTTCTCCTGTAATTCCTCATAAAGGGCATCTCCAATGGCCACGGATCTATGCATACCACCGGTGCAACCAATACCTACAACCAATTGATACTTACCCTCTTTTATATAATGGGGGATCAAGAACTCCAGCATGTCCATTGTTTTGTCCATAAACTCTCTGGTCTCAGGAAATTTAAATACATAGTCCCTCACCTCGGGTTTTTGACCGGTGTGTATTTTAAGCTCGTCAACATAGAAGGGATTAGGCAAGAATCTCACGTCAAAAACCAAGTCAGCATCCAGCAATATCCCGTGTTTAAACCCAAAGGATATAATGGATATCAAAAGACCTTCATTGTCCTGTTGATCATGGAAGAGTTCAACCAAGGTTTCCTTTAGCTGTTTTGGATAGAGGTTACTGGTATCTATTATATGATCCGATATCTCCTTTATCCTACCCAGTAGTTCCCGCTCTTTTCTTATGCCAGAGATAATCCTCCCTTCTCTTACCAAAGGATGAGCCCGCCTGCTCTCCTTATACCTCTTTATAAGGACATCATCAGAGGCCTCAAGGAAAAGTATCTCATAGCGATGACCCGCCTCTTTCATTTCTGAGAGGCAGTCTAAAAGATCATCAAAAAACCCCCTTCCCCGTATATCCACCACGATAGCTACCTTGTCTATCTGCCCTTCGGATCCCTGGCATAGTTCGACAAATCTCAAGATCAGCTTGGGCGGTAGGTTATCAACACAGAAAAAACCCATGTCCTCTAAATATCGAATAGCCATAGTTTTCCCTGCACCCGACAGGCCAGTTAGAATCAAGAATCTCATATCTATACCCTCTTCCTTAGTTAAGTTAAGCAAGTTCTGCGTTAATTATCTGCTCCGGCTCCAGGCCTGCTGCCATGGCGATTTCAATACCCCTATGGAAATCTCCGACTCTGGAAGGATGGTGGGCATCACTATTTATAACAAAGCTAACACCTTCCCTCATTGCTATTTTAACATATTCTACGGTCATAAATCCATGACTGGCATTAATCTCCAAGGCTACACCCCTCTTTGCTGCATGCTTGGCCAACATTTTAGAGTCAATATCAATTTTGGCCCCAGGATGGGTAATTATCTTTATCGGGTATCTGCCCATAGCCTTTATCATAGCCTGGGTATTCTGTTGCCTCAAATGCTCTTTATCAATGGGCAAGAATAAAGACAAGGCGTTTTTTATAAACAGTTCTTTTGCGTCATGAAATGACAGAGGCATAACAGCCTTATGGAAACCCATTAAAATTATATCAAATTTGTCAATATATTCTTGTGGTATATCTATGGTACCGTCTAATCCGACTAAGTTGGATTCAATCCCCAAGAGGATATCTATATCGGGATACTTCTGGTTCAACCGTTGTATCTCGTTCCTCATTTTATCTATATCTCTATACTTTAACCCAAATCCTATATGTCCAAAACCATGATCTGCAATAGCAATGCTCTTCAGACCCATATCCCGGGCCACTCTTACGTTATCCTCTATGGTGCCCTTGCCGTGACTGTATCGTGTATGGGTATGGTAATCCGCGGTGATTCTATACTTCATCCTTCTCCGACTATCCTTACTTCGGGTATCATTTCAACCCCGTATTTTTCTAATATAATTTCCTGAACTTGAGAGATGAGGTCGATAACATTTTTGGCGGTGGCATTTCCCAGGTTTATAATGAAACCCGCATGTAGATCCGAGATCTGGGCATCACCAACCCGCAGCCCCTTCAACCCGGAATCCTGGATTAACTTCCCTGCATAGTAGCCCACCGGACGCTTGAAAGTGCTCCCTGCACTAGGGTATTCAAGAGGCTGTTTTTCCTTCCTCCTCCTGGTTAGATCAGCTACAAGCTCTAAGGATTCCTGCTTATCTCCGTATTCCAATTTCATTACTACTTCCAGTACTATATGTCCATTGGTCTGGATTATACTGGTGCGATATCCAAAATTCATGTCCCCTAATTGAAAGGTATGGTAGTTTCCTTGCCTATCCACTGTGGTTACGGACACCACTATATCCTTCATTTCTCCGCCGTAGGCTCCTGCGTTCATGACTACTGCCCCGCCTAAAGTCCCAGGTATCCCACAGGCAAACTCCAGGCCCCTCAGGCTGTTTTCTGTGGCTATCCTGGACAGATCAGTCAAAAGGACCCCGGATTGGGCCTTAATTATATTTCCTTCCATAGTAATATGGCTATAGTTGTCCGAAAGCTTAATTACTACCCCCCTGATACCCCCGTCCCTTACCAAAAGATTAGAGCCGTTGCCCATTACAAACATTGGGGTGGAAAGTTCATTACACACCCTTATCGTATGTATAATCTCAGAGTCCTGGGCAGGGGTAACCAGTATATCTGCGGCTCCACCTATTCTAAAAGATGTATGATTCTTCATTGGCTCATTTAGCAACAAGCATTGGTGTGGTATGTATTCGCTTAATCTCCTATATACTACATCCATTTGCATATTTATTTCACTCCCTATAATAGGAATCAATTTCACTCCTTATACTCCTTTAAGTTTACATTAAATCCTAGTTTCATTCAATAGGCTACCACAGTAAACACTACTTCATACCTTATATCAAGGTACCTAATATCCTCTATAGTTTCGACAAGACTCTCCTTATGAATTCTCATCTTGGGAGTTCTCCGGCAATACTTTCAGCAATTCCTGCCTGTTTTTTATCCAAAATTCATCCTTTGGACTGTAGCGGAAATTTGAAATATTCTCTTCCAGCTGCAACATTTCAGGATCATCCTCATAGATGAATCCAACATCATTTACTATTGGAAACATACCAATCCTCCCCAGGTCAGCCTGGGCCTCCATGGACAGCAGGGATTGTAAAAAATCGGCACATTTACTTAGCTTTACCTTGTTTTCCTTGTTAATGATTCCATAGACCGCAACCTGATCCTGAAATATCCCTTCCCCTTTCACCATGGGCAAGGTATATACGCCCATTTCGAGCCCCTTGCCCTGTGAACTTAAGGCCCTATTCCTGTAAAGCACCCTTGTACTGCCAAGAAAAACCCCGATCCTCCCCTGACTAAGGAACAACTCTATAGCGGCGGTACTGTCCATGTTCCTGATTCCTTTAGGAACTGCGTCCTGTTTATGCATCCAGCTGTACACATACCTATACCCCACATTTTCTTCTATCTTATCACCCTCGTAATATATCATACTGATAATAGGGTTTGAATAGGGGGTACAATAGGTACCAAAACCATAATAGAGTATCTCCCTTTTCCTTTCCTTCTCTATGTAGGGGAACTTCTCCATCACCCTGTCCAGAGTCGTATATTGGATATCCGTGCCTTCTAGGTTTATACCGTGCTCTTCCAGCATTTCCTTGTTTGTGTATAGGGCGTACGTCCCCATCATGTAGGGTATTCCCATCATTGAGCCGTTACCATACATAAATTTTTTCGCAAAGGGAGTTATCCTGTCCAGGTCCTCCTCAGTAAAATATGACTCCAAATCCTGCAGCCTCGAATATGACAATATCTCATCATATGGAGACAAGGATACAATGTCCGGTAATATGGTTTCCTCCACATCACCCGTGAAATACATTGCTGCCCTTTGTGGCGTCATCCTTCTTACATCGATAAATATGCCGGGATTTTCCCTTTCAAACTCCTGGATCCTGGAACTTAGCCAACTGCTGTTAGAGCCGACCCCCGTTTCAACATAGGGTATATCCCAAAGGGTTATAATGCCGGTCCATTTTTCATCCTGTCCTGCATTTTCGCCATTAAAAGGTTCATTTTTATCCGAGCCCATAAGAAAAATTCTTGTACCTAAAACCAGGAATATCAAAATGACCATATATAGAATAAGAGTAACCGGTTTTTTATTAGTTTTCATAATAAATCCCCCTACAAGAGATTAAAACCCTTTACTCCATTTATATGGTTCACCTTCAAATCCTATTACACCACCCCGGCAGATTGAGAGCCTGTGGCATTGTATTGAGATTCCAGGCACTAATATAAAAGTAGCCAAAACTACATTTGAAAAGTTCCCAATGTAGTTTTGGCTACTTATTTAAGCCGGATCCGTCCTGGCTATTGATACTATATTCGTCTTAAAATATCTAATCCCATTTAAATTCCCATGAATTATAATTTCCCCAACATGGCGGCACCAACTATTCCAGCATCATTGCCCATGGTAGCAAAGACTATCTTTGCGTAAGGTGCACTCTTATAGAATATATGCTTCTTGACCTTTTCCAGCAGGGCATCCATTAGAAAATCTCCAGCCTTGGCCACACCGCCGCCTATAGCTATGATCTCAGGGTCAAAAGAGTTGATTATTGTAATAATACCCATGGTTAGGTAGTATATGAACCTGTCAAATAACTCCATAGCTGTCTCGTCGCCCTCTTTTGCAGCATCGATAACAGTTTTGGCTGTTATTTTATCCAGATCCCCATCCACCATCTTATAGATGAGGGATTCGGGATTTTTCCCTGCGGCTTCCTTGCCCTCCCTGATTATGGCAGTGGCAGAAGCATACCTTTCCCAGCAACCCTTATTGCCACATGTACACGGAATACCGTCCACTTGTACGACCAGGTGTCCAAGTTCCGCTCCTACAGAATGAGCTCCACTATATGGCTTACCGTCTATTACAATACCGGAGCCTATACCGGTCCCCAAAGTAATGGTTATTGAGTTTTTCGCACCCTTGCATGCCCCGGCAACAACTTCGGCAAGGCCGGCTGTGTTTCCATCATTTTCAATATACACGGGTAGGTTAACATGCTTTTGCAATTCTTCTCTGAGAGGGACGTTATGCCATCCTAGATTATTGGCAAAAACAATAACTCCATTTTCCTTATCAGGGAGTCCTGGGGATCCTATCCCTATAGATTTCATATCTTCAACCTTGTAACCGGATTCCTGGATAACCCTATTAACAAGATCTCCCATATCCTTAACGATTACCTCGAAAGGACGACCTACTCCAGTGGGAGTTTCTCCTTTATGTAATATTTTCCCATTCTCATCTACCACACCGACTGCTATATTTGTACCACCTAAATCTACACCAATATACATTATATTTCCTCCTTCAACATGATATAATAAATGCTGTTACCCAGCCGAAGCTTCAAAAATTTAACCAAACATTTATTTACTTGTCCCTGAGTTCTATTCTCCCCTATTCTGTTGAATAAGTGCGTTCAAACGATTGTCCAATTCTACCGCGGCATTATAGCCCATACGCTTGAGTCTCCAGTTCCGGGCAGCCACCTCAACTATAATGGCCAGGTTTCTCCCGGGCCGGACAGGGATTACAATCTTAGGCAGCTTAACACCCAAAATCTCAATGTGTTCCTCTGTTAGTCCAAGGCGGTCGTATTCCTTGCTATCGTCCCAAAACTCTAAATAGATGACGATATCCAAGGGTTTATTGTTTATAACGGATCCAACCCCGTACATGGATTTTATATCAATGATTCCGATACCTCTAATCTCCATAAAGTGCCTGATGAGTTCCGGGGATTCCCCTATTAGCCTGTTGTCCGTTACCTTCTTTATCTCAACTGCATCATCAGCTACCAATCGATGGCCTCTTTTCACCAGTTCCAGTGCTGTTTCGCTCTTTCCAATACCGCTTTCACCCATTAGGAACACCCCTGCCCCATATACATCTACCAGTACACCGTGGCGGGTGATCTTTGGGGCCAGGGCCGAACCCAGATAGTTGATAAGCCTTTGCGTTAGGGAACTGGTAGATTGGGATGACCTAAACAAACAGCGATTATATTTCTTGGATAGTTCCAAAATGTATGGCGGGATCTCCATATCCCTTGAGATGATCAGACATGGAAAATCGTATTGAAAGAACTTGTCCAGTTGCTGCAAACGAAAATCGGGGTCCAAGGTCTCAAGGTAAGTCATTTCTACCTTACCCAGCACCTGTATCCTCTCGGAAGCAAAATAATCGAAGAAGCCCGCAAATTGCAGCCCCGGCCTATTAATGTCGCTGGTAGTAACTACCAAAGGCCTGCTGTCATGGCAGTAAATGACTTCCAGACCCAACTCCTCCACAATGTTATCTATAGGTATAGACGGCAAGGCTATCAACCCCTTTTCAATACAAACTTATCAATAACTTGGGCTACTCCATCTTCATCGTTTGTCCCGGTTACATAATCAGCACACTTCTTCACTTCCATGGGAGCGTTACCCATGGCTACACCCAATCCGGCATATTGGATCATGGAAATATCGTTGAAGCTGTCGCCAATGGCTATGATATCTTCCTTGTCAATCCCTTTTGTTACTGCTAAATACTCCAGGGCCTTGCCCTTGGTGGCATCCCTATGGGTGAATTCCAGGTATTCGGGTTTTGACGTGGTGATCTCAATCTCATCACCTAATATTTCGGTAAATTCATCCTTTAATTCTAAAATCCTATGAGGTTCATCCATTATGAGAAGCTTGTTTGGTGGCTCCTCTAAAAATTCATCCAAAGGACCCACTTCGATCCCTTGCACTCCTATTTGCTTGTGGTATTGACGGCTGTATGAGTTCGCCTTTTCGATGTAGTATTCATCACCGATATAGATCTGAAGGTAGACACCCTTGGCCTTACATAAGCTAACAATTTTTTTGGAAATGTCCAGCCGTAAGGTCTGATTATACAATATGTTGTTGGAAAATGCGCTTTTTACAAGACCCCCTTGATATGTAATGATTGGGACATCTAAACCCAGTTGTCTCGCAAATACTACCGCAGATCTAAACATCCTGCCTGTTGCAATGGTTACCAATAAACCTTTATCCATAGCTTTAACCAGCGCTTCATGATTTCTGGGACTAATCTTTATATCGGATCCCAACAGGGAATCGTCCAGATCTACCGCTATAAGTTTATACGCCAAAGGTCTCACCTCATAAAGTATTTATAAATATGATATTAAGTTAACACACTGTGCCAGTCAGATTTATAGGTAACAGCTATTGAGCATTCAATAGCTATTACCCAGTTATTACACTAACACAAGAGTTTAATTCATGTCTATAGTATATATTGTATCTTTTAGCATGTCCATATCTCTTTGAAAAAAAGGGCTGCCATAACAATGCTACCTGGTATTAATCTGAATGATCCATCCCGAAGTACTCCATAATGCTGAGGGCAGCCTTGCGGTTCATGCCCGCAACCTTACTTAATTCTTCCAGGTTGGCATCTCTTATGGCCTTGATGGATCCAAAATGCTTTAGTAAAGCCCTTCGTCTGCTGGGTCCTATATGAGGGATATCCTCCAGTATGGACCTAATACTGTTCTTGCTATGCAGGCTTCGGTGATAGGTGAGGGCGAATCTGTGAGCCTCATCCCTTATTCTCTGCAACAACTGAAGCCCGAGGCTGTTTTTCGGCATTACAAGAGGTTCTTCCTTCCCCTCCGTGAATACTTCATCGAACTTCTCTGCCAGGCTTATAACTGGGATATAGTCAATGCCCATTTCCCTTAGGGTGGAAACGGCTACATTTAACTGCCCCTTACCTCCATCAATCAATATCAGATCCGGGAATCTTGAAAACTTTCCTTCATCTGGATCCCTGTCTTTAGCATCCAATTCCTTCTTCTCTTCCAATCCCCTCTTGAACCTTCTCATAATTACCTGGGACATGCTGCTATAATCATCAGGCCCCACAATCCCTCTTATCCTAAACCTTCTGTATTCCTGCTTGTTGGGTTTCCCCTTTTCAAAAACAACCATAGATGCCACTGAATTAGCCCCTTGAGTATTGGATATATCGAAGGCCTCGATCCGGGTCGGTACATAGGGGAGGTCCAGATACTGTGTCAGCTCTTCTGATGCGCCTATAGTCCTTTCCTCCTCCCGTAAGGTCTTTTGCTTCAGGTTTTCCAAGGCCTCCAGGGAGTTCTTCAGGGCCATATCCACCAGTTTCTTCTTATTCCCCCTCCGGGGAACTTTAACATATACCCGGTTCCCCCTTCTGGATGTTAACCAACGCTCAATAACTTTTGCCTCATCAATTTCATGCTGCAGGAGGATTTCTTTGGGTATGAAAGAGGCTGTCAGATAGAATTGCTTTATAAAAGAACCCAATATTTCCTTTATATCGTTGTCGTTTTCGGTATCCAGTACAAACTGTTCGCTCCCCATTAGCTTACCATTTCTGATAAAAAACATCTGGACAATGCTTTCCAGTTCGCCCAGTGCAATAGCGATAACGTCCTGGTCCAACATATCAACGGATACTATTTTCTGTGTTTCCATAACCTTTTCAACCGAAAGGATTTTGTCCCTTATGGAGGCAGCCTTTTCAAAGTTCAATTCTTCGGCTGCTTCATTCATCTGCTCCCTTAACTCTTTTATGATATCCTCATATTTACCGTCCAGGAATTTGCAGACATCATTTATCACTTTCCGATACTCTTCCTTGGATATATTTCCCAGGCAAGGTCCCTGGCACTGGTTGATATAGTAATAAAGACATGGTCTATCCCCTTTTTTTATGTTGTTGAGGTTCTTTTTACATGTCCTTATGGGGAACAGTTTCCTTATGACCTCTATGGTATCCCTGACCACTTTGGTACTGCTGTAAGGCCCGTAGTAGAGGTTCTTATCCTTGGCTACCTTTCGGGTCAGCTTAATTCTCGGATAATCCTCTTCCGTTGTAACCACGATATACGGGTAACTCTTATCATCCTTCAACAGCACATTATACTTGGGTCTGTGTTTTTTTATTAGATTGCATTCCAGAATCAGGGCTTCCAGTTCCGAATCGGTAATTATATATTCAAAGTCCCTAATATTTGCAACCATGGCTCTCACCTTGGGCAGGTGATTCTTCGATGATTGAAAATATTGACGGACACGATTTCTTAGAGATATAGCCTTACCTACATAGATTATATTATCTATTTCATCCTTCATCAGGTATACTCCAGGACTATCAGGCAGGTTTTTTAATTTCTCTTCCAATATCATTTTTAAATCCCACCCCTTCTGTATAGTCTTTGCTATGATAAACGATCTACTAATCTGTTGTGTTTAATATCCCAGATCGACTGCCTTTTTAAGTATTTTCCCAGCCAGCGGTGCTGCTGCCTTTCCTCCAGTCTGACCGGAAGGCATATCCTCCAGGACCAGAGCAATGGCTACCTTGGATTTGCTATCGGAAACAAATCCTATAAACCAGGCGTTATTTCTTGTTCCGGAATCCTCATCCACAATCTCGGCAGTACCGGTTTTTCCTGCTACCTGCTTACCCTTAATGGCGGCTGCCTTTCCCGTACCCTCTGAAACCACATCCTTCATCATATCATGTATGGTTTGGGATACTTCCTCGCTCATGGACTTTCGATAAACCCTGGATTCTAACGCTTTTTGTACCTTGCCATTTCTTCCGACCACCTGGTAGACAAGTTTCGGTTCCATCATTATCCCCCGGTTTGCTACCGCAGAAGCAACCATGGCCATATGGAGCGGGGTTACCTGTACATCCCCCTGACCGATGGAGGTCAGGGCCAGCTTCTCCTTAGAGACGCCGGGCTTAAGAGGTAATCGGCTGGCAACCAGCTTTAAATCGGGGAATATAAAATCCTGGTTAAAACCAAAGGCTTCTCCGGTCTTTAGAAGCTTCGCCCTTCCTACTTCTACGCCTAATCGGGCAAAATCCCCATTACAGGACAGCGCCATTGCCTGGGCCAGATCAACCTGGCCATGGGCTTCGCCCCCATAGCAGGAAATGTTTTGAGTGCCAATCTCTGTAGTTCCACGACAATCAAAGGTTTCCTCAAGTACATTTTCCAGATTCTCCAAGGCAGACGCCGCAACTATTATTTTAAATATTGAGCCGGGGGCGTAAAGACCCTCGGTCGCCCTGCTTACCAAGGCATCGCCGGCAATATCTTCACCTAGCTTATTGGGATTAAAGGTTGGGTGGCTGACCATGGCTAATACCTCTCCCGTCTGGTAGTCCATAACCACGACGCTACCCTTATGCTTTCCAAGAATATCATCGGCATACTGCTGTAGATCGGCATCGATGGTAAGGTATAAGGTGTTTCCCACCTCCCGGGTCATAAATATCTTCTGATATATTCTCTCATAGAAGGGATTGTTGTACCCCAAGAGATAACGGATCTGCAGTGCCTCTACTCCGGATCTGCCAAACTGGGGATCATTGTATCCTACCACATGGGCTGAACTCCTTGCCCTTTGTTTGCCCCCTGAATAGCTTCTATAATAAAAAACCTGTTTTGTATTGGTTTCGGGATTTCTGCGGTTCTCCTTGACGGTGGAGGCCAGGACCTGTCCCTTGCGATCTTTTATGTCTCCGGGGATTACCTTAGGCTCCCAGGCGTCCAAACGTACCCTTGGGTTGTAGGAATTTGCAAACCATCTGTCCCCGTAGAAGAAAAGGACATAACAATAATAAGCAGCCAGCAAGATAAAGGCCCCCAATAGGACAACCAGCCCCTTCTTTAGGTTATGCCTTAAGCTCTTCATTCCTCATAATCTCCTTCTTCATCGGTTTCATGGGTTTGTTCTTCCGTATCCCCGTCAAGACTGGGCACGGTAATTGCCACCCCTTCCAGGACCCCTATTAAGGCCAGTGAGGATACCATGGAACTGCCCCCAAAACTTACAAAGGGCATGGTTACCCCGGTTAATGGAATCATCTTGATGACCCCACCTATGATAGTAAAGGCCTGCATGCTTAGGGCTACAGTTGCACCAAAAGCCAGCAGCGACCAATAGGGATCCTGACTTCTTATGGCGATGGTTACCCCCCTCAGAACTATGATAGCATAAAGCCCAATAATACAAAGTCCGGTGATTATTCCAAATTCTTCGCAAAGAGTAGCAAAGATGAAGTCGGTTTTAAAGGCTGGTACCACTTGGGGTGAGCCTAAACCCAGGCCTGTCCCTATAAGACCACCGCTGCTAATGGCTATTAGTGAATGAGCTATCTGATAGCCCTTGTTCTCTATATCCCTCCAGGGATTTTTCCATGCCTCTATCCGAATCCGCACATGGCTAAAAAGACGGTAACTTATTACACTTCCCAAGGCAGCAGCCCCCAGGGCCAAAGTCGTAATTAACCAATCAGAAGTAGCTATATAGTAAACAAAAAGGAAAATATAGAAGTACAACAGGGCTGCACCCAAATCCCTCTGAAGTACAACCAGCATAACGGAAATCACGGCAAATATAAAGGCGGGCAAGTGGTCTCTGAATCCACCGTCATATTTGAACCAGGACGCAAAGACAAAAACCAGAATTATCTTCACAAACTCCGACGGTTGAAAGCTAAAGCCCATTATGGACACCCAATTCTTGGCACCATAGACTTCCTTACCTAATATAATGGGCAATAATAGCAATATACAGCCAATCACCATAATTGTATAGGCCAATTTCCTCCCCACCCGGATCCTTTTTGTGAAGAGAATAAAAAACAACATGCCAAGATTCCCGTATGCAAAGTGCTTGATCTGGTTCATGCCCAGTTCAGGGCTAAACCTATAGAGCATTATAAAACCAAAAATCGCCAATAGATCAACTACAATCAGTAAAAGTCTATCGGAATCCGGAAAGATCAATCGGAAAAGATTATACTGCAATATTAAGGAGGTACCCACTACCAACCCCAAAATAGCGGTATATATGTCATATACCCCCGATCCCTTATAAGCAAGCAGTGCAAAGGCGGAGGTGAGAAAAACCACCATAAAAAAGATTATATGTCCAAATGGCCCCTCATCCCGATAGTTTTGCCCTTTCTTTGCGCCCATGGTTTCCAGAACAATTCTAATGATCACGAAAATGATCAGTCCTATGAACCAATAGCGCATGGTTAAGGCAAGTATTTCATAATTTTTATCAGGCATAATACCACTGCCCTTCCCCATGTTGGTTCCCTTTTATATCCATTCTAACCCAATATTTGCTCAAATAAACAAAGGCGATGCCCCGCATCGCCCACTGGTGCGTCTGACAGGACTTGAACCTGCGACCTTTGGAGTCGGAGTCCAACGCTCTATCCACTGAGCTACAGACGCATATGCATAAATCATTATACCACTATTTTAAACTTAATGCTAGTTCTAATTCTGCTCCCGATTCTTACCAAACTACATAAAATTTCTTCCAATATTCGAGTTTGAATGTTATAATCAGACTAAATATATATATACCATACTTGCACTTAGAGAGGAGTGTATACCTTGGTTTTAAGGGTTATGATGGTAGACAGCAGCTATAAAGCCCGCAGGGATATAGACAACAAAGTAGATTGGGTTGAGAATGATTTTGAATTGGTTGGAGAGGCCAATAACGGTGAGGAAGGATTGAGTCTCCTCCCCCACGTATCTCCCCATGTTATACTTACCGAAATCAGGTTGCCTAAAATGGATGGCATTACCTTCATCGAAACTGCAAAGAAGCGATGGCCTAATATAAAGTATGTGATTGTCAGCAATTATGATAACTTCGATTACCTAAAGCAGGCTATGAGAGTGGGGGCCTACGACTATATCCTTAAGCCTGTGAAGCCAAACGAAATAAACCAGGTATTGCTCAGGGCAAAGGAAGAAATAGAAACAGGAGTGAAAAAATTCTTTTAGCTTATTCTAAAATCACCCTCAGGCTCCTGGGCTCTATTTCCACTATCTCCAGCCCTGGAGGCAGTTTATCAACCAATATGGGATAGGTCCTTCCGCCCCTCGAAGATTCATTGAGATCTACATATAGTTTAAGGTCTTCAGCCTTAAAGGCGTTAACCAGACTCTGGGGACCTCTTATGGTTATAAACTTATCCCCTTCATCCTCTTCAACATTGGCTTCCAATCCTTCGGCAATATTCCGCAATTCTATATCCTCAACGGAAACTTGTCTATCAACGATCTTTTCTATCCTTACCAAGACCTGGACTGTGGAATTTTGTCCGGGACTTAGCCTAATGCCTTCCTGCTGTTGCAGTTTTACTTCCCTAACGATATTACTGGTGGCACCCTGGATATCCAGTATCTCAGTTGGTATGGAATCCAAGGCCTCCAGGACCTCCGGGTCCCCATTAACGGTTACCTCTTTGGGTTTTATTTCCTCCCCCGTCACAACATAGCCGTCAGCCGGTTTGCCGGTAATGACCGCATCTACTGAGACAATTTTGTTTGGATAGACCGTTACTACACAATATTCAGGGTTTATGGTTATAAAGTCCAGATCCAGGGGCTCATCCTCATTGTTGAACAATTGAACAGCAGACGAGCGCTCCAGTTTTTTATCCTTGTCGTCCCCTAATAAAACGGACACCTGGGCATATGCTGCAGTAGCAATGAGGCTTTCAGGGCCCCTGATCTCAATATTTCTGGGCTCAATTTCATAGAACCGTTTGCCCAGTTCCAGGCTGTCATCATCTTCTATCTTAGGTAGCACAGGGACTGATTTTGCTACTATTCTTTCCACGTTGATCTTTATATCGGGAGCAGACTTTATCTCAATGTTACTGGTACCTGGAAGTCCCTGAATTTCAACGCTGACACTCTGCTCACCAGTCTTGTTTACATCCGATAGGTTTAGAATAGCAACAATCTTGCTCCTATCCAAATATTTTACCATGCTGGCCTTGGCTCGGATATCAAAGCTGTAACTGTCCGGTATCTCTGAGGATATCATCAGCCCGTTTTCCGTAAGCTTCTGCTGATTCTCAATTTTAATAGGAATGTCCCTAAAACTCATATCCCGTACAGGATCCTTGTTGCTTGGGGTCATGCTCCAAAGGATAAGGGCAATAACTACAGAAATTATCTTTAAGGTTATGTTTCTTTCAAAAAAGCTAGCCATTTTTGGACCTCCTTCTAATAAAGCTAAAAGGCCCAACATCGTCATCCTTAATATATATCGAAGACAGGACATTTTTAAGGCCGTCTATATCCAAATATCTGGTAAGCCTGCCGCCGCTGGCCATGGATATAACACCGGTTTCTTCAGAAACTATTATAGCCAGGGCATCGGAGCTCTCTGATATTCCAAGGGCTGCCCGGTGGCGGGTACCCAATTGCTTGCTTAGATTTGGGTTCTCGGTTAGGGGTAGAAAACAACCGGCTGCAGCTACCCTATCACCCCGAATCACAACGGCACCGTCATGAAGTGGGGTGTTGGGTACAAAGATGTTTTCCAACAGCTCCCTGGTCAGCCTTGCGTCCAACCAAATCCCTGTTTCGATGATTTCGTTAATACCGGTATTCTTCTCAATCACTATAAGGGCGCCTACTCTGGTCTTGGACATATTGGCAACAGCCGCTGCGATGCCGTCTACAATGCTCTTTGCATCCATGTCATTTTCGTCACGCAATAGACGGGATCTATCAAAAATACGGCCCCTGCCGATTTGCTCCAGGGCCCTTCTGATCTCGGGGTGAAAAACAATTACACCTGCTGTAATACCAAAGTTGATGGTATTTTCCAAGATCCATGCTATAGTATTTAACCTAAGCCACTTGGTTACAAAGTATATAAAGAAGAGAAAGACCAAACCCTTGAGTACCTGTTCTGCCCTGGTCTTTCTGATGAGCAATAGGAGCTGGTACAATACGAAGGCTACGACCGCAATATCTACTATATGACGAATAATATCTGGAAATTGTAAATAGGGCTCTAATCGCTGCAGTAGATCAGATATAAACGGCCACATATTTTCACCCCCGCTTTTGATATTAAGAAAGAATAACCGGATAAAAAGAAAAATTATGAATTATTATGTAGATAAACCTGTCCTATAGAGCATCATTTGAAGTCCCATTGTTATATTCAGATAGGCTAGATAGAACCGCCCCTATAATTATAACATCATTCTATGATATTTTTCTATAGCAAGCATAAAAAATGTAGAACTTGACCCATGGCTGCTATGGTTTATTGTTTAGTTTATATATCAAATGGACAAAATCTATCCACATCATTCCATTTACCCCATATCCACCGTATTGAAAACTAAAATATAAAATTTAAGGATACCAGATTATCTGCCCCAATCCCCAACAATTCTTCGTAATGTCTCCCCGCAATTACCACATCTTCCTTCACGGGTAATACCCACGACATGGGCCCTGTAGTAACCCCTGTCAATCAGGGTGTTGCCGCAATTGTGGCAATAGGTGTTATTATCTGATTCCAACATATTGCCCAGATAGACATGGTTTAGATACCTATCCCCCAAGGCTTTCAATGCGGTCATGGTTTCCCTTGGGGTAGGTGGCAGATCCATTTGGTAGTTTGGAAAATACCGGGAGAGATGCAGGGGGATATCCGGATCTATCTCCATTATCCATTTAAACAGTCCTTCCATCTCCTTAATCCCATCATTGACCCCGCCGACTACCAGGGTGGTTAGCTCCACATGGCAATGCCCGGCAGCTAACTCTACTGTCTTTTTAACTGGTAATAGGCTTCCACCGCAGATCTCCCTGTAGTATTGATCGGTAAACCCTTTGACATCAATATTCATGGCGTCTATATAGGGTAATAACTCACCAAGGGGTTTAGGCAAGACATAACCGTTGGTAACCAGGACGATCTCCAGGTTATGTTCTCGTGCCAGGGTGCTGACATCAAGAATGTATTCATAGTTTATAATTGGCTCATTATAGGTAAAGGCAATGCCAACGCTATTCCTTTCCTTGGCCAAGGTCACCAGGTCCTCCGGAGAAATGTAGTGAGTTTCAGCCTTATTATGGGCAATATGCCAGTTTTGGCAGAATGAACACTTTAGGTTGCACCACAGCCCGCCAACGGACAGGATGTTCGAACCGGGATAGAAATGATAGAGGGGCTTTTTTTCTATGGGGTCCATGGCAATGGCGGATATATTACCATAGCCTTTGGCCATCAGCCCTCCGTCCACATTCATTCTCACGCGACAGTCTCCGCTTTTACCCTCCTCTATGATACAAGCGTTGGGGCATAGAAGACACCGCACTTTTCCCTGTCCGGTTTTTGTATAGAATAGAGCCTCCCTCATGAGTGCCTGATCACCTCAAATCTTTGCATAACATATTCTTCGTCCTCATCTATCCCGGCTTTTTGCAAGGCTATTTTGACCTGTTCCTGTGGTGTATCTATCCCCTCCAGGTTTGGAAGAAGAAGTCCAGACCTGGAGCCATGGCTGACTATTACTCCATATCTTTTCACGTCCAGTTCATCCAGGGTTTCTATGGGTTCCGGTTCCTTTAACACATCTACGGAGTAGACCAGACTATCCAATTCCTCTTCCTCCACCGGGAAAAATCTGGGGTCCCTGGTACCGGCACTGATTGCGTTCTTCACTATTTCCCAGGCAATATTCTCCTGGGTTGCCTCTATGGTACCTATGCATCCCCGCAGCTGGCCGTACTGCTTGATAGTTACAAATACGCCTGCTCGGCTATTAAGCATGGGATTCGGCAGCCCGTCACCCAAATCCATAACCTTTCCGGTACGTATATAGGTTTCAAGGGATTCTCTGGCCAAACGTACATAGGCATCCTCTTTTTCCCTTATCCGCCTTATGCCAAGCTCATTGTTTCTTCTTAGCTTATCCATAAGCCGGCGGGAGTTGTCGGTATTCTCAGGCTCAAAGGAGGCTACACAATAACCAACTCCAAATGGCCCTTCATAGGACAGGACCTTAGATTTGAAGGCTTGTCCGTCCAAGGCGCCCATAGCCATGATAATAGATCGCAGGCCGCATTCCCCGCCCTCCCTTATGAGTGCCGGATCTATGGAAAATATTCCCTCAACGTCGCCCTTGGCTATCAAGGTCGTAATGGTTTTGTCCAGCTCCGGCCCTGAGGGGTGATAGCCATAAGGTCCATCCGCCTTCAAACGATGGGAAAGGTCTCCACTGGCGATTATGACAACATCCTTGTCCTGGGATTCTATCGCCCTTTTCATGGCGATTCCGAAAGCATACAGTTCATGGAAGGGAAGATGGGAAACGCCCATGGTGACCAGTCTATATCCGGTAAAATACTTATTGACAAAGTATAGGGGTACCAAAACGCCCCAATCCAGAGAAGCTGGTATATTGTACGATGAACACATGGCTCCATCCAGGTCTATGGCCAATATTCCAACCCTTTGAGCTTCACGGATAATCCTTCCTATGAGGTCTTGGTTGGCTTGAAAGGTCATGGATACTTCAGGAGTACCAAATCGGGAAAAATCCCCTTCCAATACATCCTCTGACATAATACCGATTCCATCGGCAAAAACCGGACCATGGGGGCTTATTACAATAATCGTATCAGGGCTTTTGTCAGCGATCTCCTGCCCCAATACAGTCATAGAATCTATGGTTCTTTGGGCACCTTCCCTGTCCCTTCTCCCGACCTCTTCTACAATAATAGGCGGATGGGGAGATAAATACACTCCTAAGATCCTTCCCATTCCGATTCTCCTTTCTTTTTTTATTCCCTCTGTATCCTATCCTTGCCTGTACTTGACTGAGATGGGTTCTAACAAAGTGAAAACACAGCATATTACGCATCGGATAGATAGCTTATGATCCCACAATATATGGCCCATGCTACCTCTTCCTGGTACTCGTCCGTCGCAAGCAATTGCTCTTCCTGAGGATTGGATAAAAAACCGCACTCTACCAATACCGATGGGCTGTCTACCGCCTTCAGGATTAAATAGCTGTCAGATGCCTTAATCTCCCTTTTATTTCCCCGGTCCAATATGCGTATCAATTGCTGTTGAATGGATTCGGCCAAGCGTTTTCCTTCTTCGCTGCCCTTCAAATAGAAGGTCTGAGCCCCATAATACTGAGACTGTCCGAACTTATTTAAATGAATGCTGATTACCAGATCCGGTTGGGATTTTTGGAGGATTTCTACCCTCCTTGTCATATCCTGTCGCTTCCTGGAACCGGTATAATTTTGGTCATATAGGCCGTCATGGGTCTTTCGTGTCATTACGACCTTTGCGCCTTCATTCTCCAAATAGGCTTGAAGTTTCTTCGCGATCTTTAAGTTGATCTCGTCCTCACGGATCCCCGTCGGGCTTACAGCCCCCGGATCAATTCCCCCATGGCCGGCATCGATGGCAATGGTTACACCATATGCCGGGGATCCGAATACCGACAAGGCCTGCCGTTCACGTATCTTTACAACATATGAAATAGCAATAATGATGCCCAGAATAATCCAAAACACCAGTAATGTTTTTCTGCTAATGTAATAGACCCTCATATGCAAACCCCCAAAATCCTAAGACGAATCGTATTATTATAGGATATTCTTCAGGGAGCTTGCTTTATGAATCTTTTCTATGCAGCTACACTGGGGATTTTAACAGGGCATCTTCTTTAGTTTATTCTATCATAATATTATGGATGTTCCAATAAAGGTGGAAATCATTGGTTCAGATCTCTCCCATGATTACTCTTACACTATGTCTACCGTCCCCTTCCACCAGGGGAATCACCTTATCCTCAAGCTTCAGATCGTCCAGCCACATTTCTCTGACTCCTCTATTCACCCTGTCAGGGTTCTCTACCCTTATATCATAGATGGTACTTCTATATCTGTAGGTCATATTAAAGCCCTCCCAGCTTGCAGGTATGCAAGGGTCGATATAGAGTCTGTCCCCCCGAAGCTTTAATCCGAGAATCCACTCTATTCCCACCCGGTACATCCAGGATGAGGAGCCGGTGTACCATGTCCAGCCGCCACGTCCAACATGAGGCTCTACGGCATATACATCGGCAGCCATAACGTAGGGTTCCGTCTTGTACCGACTGATCTCGTACCATGTCCGTCCATGGTTAATGGGGTTGATCATATTGAAAAATTCCCAGGCCTTGTCCCCGTCCCCCTGTATTGCCTTGGCCATAATGGACCAGATTGCGCCATGGGTATATTGGCCACCATTCTCCCTGACCCCGGGTACGTATCCCTTGATATATCCCGGTTCCAGATGAGATCTGTCAAAGGGTGGTGACAAAAGCTGTATCAATCCCTCCTCCCTCCTTACCAGATGCCTCTCCAGGGAGTCCATGGCGATCTTTGCTCTGTTTGGATCGGCAGCCCCTGAGATTACGGACCAGGATTGGGATATGGCATCGATTTGGCATTCCTGGTTTTGCTCGGAGCCAAGGGGCGTACCGTCGTCAAAATATGCCCTTCTGTACCATCCACCATCCCATCCGTGTCTGTCTATGGCCTCCTTTAGAGATTTGGCCACCTCCTTATACCTTTGAGCCCTTTCCATGTCATTCCGCCTCTGGCATATTGGGATAAATTTATCAAGAACGGTATACAGGAACCATCCCAGCCAGACACTTTCGCCCTGGCCTCCGATACCGACCTTGTCCATGCCATCGTTCCAGTCCCCTCCTCCCATAAGGGGCAATCCGTGCCGGCCAAAGGCAAGGGATTTTTCTATAGCCTTTACACAATGGTCATAAATGCTCTCCTTGTAATGGGAAACCTCCGGTAAATTGTATCTATCCCATTCCCCCTCCCTCAGGGGTTCGTCCACCAAATAGTGGGTCATCTCATCCAGTATGTCCCAATCTCCTGTACCCTGTATGTAATCCGCCGTGACAAAGGGCAGGAACAACAGATCGTCGGTGATTCTGGTCCTGATTCCCCTATGGGGCGGATGCCACCAATGCTGAACATCCCCTTCTTCGTACTGATGTTCGCTGTGAAGAAGTATTTGCCTCTTCATCCTATCCGGATCGCTGTATACCAAGGCCAAAACATCCTGTAATTGATCCCTGAATCCATATGCGCCCCCGGCCTGGTAAAAACCGGTTCTGGCCATAATCCTACAGCTCAGGGTCTGGTATACCAGCCATCTGTTAAGCATAATGTCCATAGACATATCGGGGGTGCTGACTGTAATGGCGCTGAGCCTTTCATCCCAGATCCGTTTCGTCTCCTCCAGTGCTTCCTGGGCAGCATTGGTGTTGGTATAGTCCCCGATAATCCGTCTTGCCTGGGATTCATCGTCCCCCTGGCCCAATACAAAGACCAGTTCTTCCTCTTCTCCGGGTCCTATCTCCAATGCCACCTGAATAACACCGCAAGGGTCAAATCCAGGCCCAACACGGTTGGACAGACTTGCCCGTCCCAGGGCCGCCGGATCCGCCAAGGTTCCGTTCCTGCCAATGAACTCCGTTCTATCTCCTGTAAAGCCTATATAGGGCTTATCACTGGCTATAAAGGCTACCCTATCGCCAAATTCCCCATTATATGGGTTAATGGCAAATAAGGCGTTTAAACTCCTATCCTCCTTGGTCATAATAAATTGGTTATTGGGAATTGGATTGACTCCGCAAACCCATTCTACATAGAAGGTTATGGTCAGGCTCCTTGTCCTGTCGGAGTCGTTGACAAGCCCTATATGGTAATATTTGACCGGCTGATGGGGGGCTACAAACATGGTCTGTCTTTGCCTCAATTTATTTCTGTCATATTCAAAGACGGTATAGCCCTGACCGTGCCGTACGGTATAATCGCCATCGGTGCGAATGGGGGCCGGAGCAATGGACCAGACAGCCCCGGAATCCTCATCCCTTATATATACCGCCTCACCCACAGGGTCCACAACGGGGTCATTGGACCAGGGGGTCAATTTGTTCTCCCGGCTATTGCCGTACCAGGTATATCCTGCCCCGGATTCCGTTACCAGAAAACCCAAAACTTCATTGGCTATAACATTGCTCCAGGGTAGTGGAGTGGCATTGCCCTTGCGAATTCTTATTTCATATTCCTTTCCACCCGGCGTAAACCCGCCAATATCGTTAAAGTATATAAGCTCCCCATTCTTCTTTATTTCATCCTTGCACTCCTGCTCGATACCGGAGAATTCCTTTATATCCGGAAGCTTGTCAATAGTATCATTGCCCTCTATCTGGGAAGCCAGAGAGCCCAGCTCACCGTCAATTACAATCCTGGATGCAAAGGCCAACAGATTTTTGTCCACATCGGGCATCAGATTGCCCGGGAGCAGGTATACCCCTCCCGGCTTATCCTGCAGCTCCCTTAGGTGGCTGACGGTCAGCATCTCCCTCAGGCGATCCTGAACGGGCTGTTCATAGCTGTTGCCATAATCATTTAGTATCACCAGGTCAACCAGTATCCCCTTAAGCCGCCAGTATTCATGAATGGATAACATCTGCCTGACCATTTCCAGTTGCTCGGTATTGGTTATCCTGATGGTTGCTATGGGAAGATCTCCTGAAATACCGTAGGTCCACAGCCTGGTCTGGTCCTCTTCATTCACGATATCCTTCAAGAGGGCTCTTCTGGCTGGATTTGTGTATATTATGGAGGAGAGCATCTTTTGGTAGAGGCTCACTTCCGCCGATGAAATGTTCAGATACCTCATCTCAACCTGGCTATGGGTCCAAGCCAATTCAAAGGCCCTGGCTATAACCGCTGCACTTCGGTATTCCCTGGCCAGATTTATTACCTCTTCCCTGGTATCGGCAACAACTACCATATAGGATAGCTTGGCTGCCTGACCGGGGCCTATGCCAACCCGCTGTCTTAGGCTCATAATGGGATCCAATACAGCCCCCACGGTATTGCTAAGGGGCTGATCCGGATCCATGGCCTTTGGATTCCTAAGTTCACGATTTCGGCCGATAAACTTGGACCTGTCGGATTCGTACTGCACGACCCCTATTGGATCGCCTTCTACTACCAAGGTGTGGGCCATCCACATCTGTTTCTGGTCCTTGCTCCTGGGCCTCCGGGTCATGACCAATATTTCATGCTCCGGTATATACTCGGTCTTAACGAACAGGTTGGTAAAAGCCGGATGAGCGGTATCGTCCCCTTGTCTCGTCAGGATTGGTTCAAAATAGCTGGTAACCTCCATTACCCTTTCGTGTTCACTATGATTGTTCAAGGTAATCCTTCGGATCTCAACGCTATGCTCGGGAGATACCACTATCTCCGTTCTTGTTTCAATGTTGCCGTCCTGCCGTTGGAATACGGCCTTATCGCCTTCGAAGACCACCTCATACTTGTCTCCGGAATCAAGACAAGGCTGGTATGCCGATGACCAAAAGTGTCCGGAGTTAAGATTCTTAATATAGAAGAACATACCCCAATTATCCCTGGTTACATCCTCCCGCCAACGGTTGATAGCCAACCCTTGATATTGGCTGAAGCCCCCACCGCTATTGGTGACGATGGTTGTATAGTGGTTATTGGATAGTACACAAACCTCAGGAGAGGGGGTGTGGGGAGTATCTATTATATTTCTCGTATGGATTTCATGGAAGGATTTCATATCCTTATCCATATCCGGGATATCTGAAGCTTCACTATGCTCCTTGATTATGATTTCCTTTTGCGGGATCCTCTCCTGTAGCAATAGTTCCGTAGCCCTTATCATGGGTACAGCATGGAAGCGCTCCTGCATAACACAGTTATTTAAATAGTTGTTAAAGGCCAGGAGTATCATCCCCTGGTGGTGGGCCATATAGGTCTTGACCAGCATGCTCTTTTTCCTACTGGGAACCCTTTCAGGCGTATAGTCGATGGATTCATACATTCCATAGCTGCCGCTGGCCCCTTCCGATTCCAGATACTCGATGTTCTTCATAACGGCCCGGGGATCGATAGTCAGCCCCATTATGGAGGCATAGGGGGCCACCACCATATCCTTTATAAGCCCTTTTTTTAGACCCAACTTTGGCACTCCAAAGGCTTTATACTGATAGTTTAGTTGTAGATCGAAGGCATAGAAAGCAGATTCGGAAACTCCCCAGGGTAAATGCCTCTGATCGCTGTACTGCCTCTGCCCCATTAAGACGGCCTGGTATGTTTCATCCCAGAGGGTGTTCCTGTAGTTTTTCATTATAAGCAGGGGCATCAGATACTCAAACATGGTACCGCCCCAGGACAGCAGGCTCCGGGAATCGCCCACCATGGTTAAAGATCTGGCCAGCTTAAACCAGTGTTTCTGTGGAACATCCCCCTTTGCAATGGCTACAAAGCTGGTTTGCCTGGCTTCAGAAGCCAACAGATCGTAGTAGACATCCTGCAGTTCTCCGGCTTCGATATCGTATCCAATAGAAAATAACTCCTTCTTCTTATCATAGAGGGCACCAAAATCCATATTCTGAAATATTTCATCTATGTTGTCCATGAGCTTCTTACACCGGCGGGCCATTTTTCTTGCAGCCATATGGGATTCCCCCAGAGCGATCTCCAGCTGTTTCAACCAGGCAGCCACTCCATTGGTTTGCCTGTCCGGGTTTTTGGTCCGCCTCAGGGACAGGATCATATTGGATAGCTGATCCAAAATATTGGGGTAATCATCCAAGATCTTTTTGAAGGAAAACTCCATGTTCAGCTTGTCCATAAGGATGCCAAAGCTTTCCTTTGCCTCAATAGGTAATCCATTTTCACCTAAAATGCTCTTTGGAACATCCAACAAAAGGTCCACCCAGGGAACCACGGTAGCCATCTCTTCCCTAAATTGTTCTATCTGCCTGTCCGTATAATCCCCAATGTTTCCCAATTGGTTCAAGGTCAGCTTCCATTCCGTCAGGGTGATGTTTTCGCTGACCTCCAACATATTTATGATGGAGGGTATGGATCTCCCGGTATTTTCGAAGTCCAGGCCTATGGTATCCCTGAGCCCAAGGGCCATCTCCCTGCCTATCAAGGGTCTTGATAGGAGCTCACCTATCCCCTGCTTAAGCAGGATAAGGTAGCAGGCCAAATTCCCGCTGTCCACAGAGGAGACATACCTGGGTTTTAAAGGCTCCAAGGTGCGGGTATTATACCAGTTATAGTAGTGTCCATTCCATTTTTCCATGCGCTTTAGGGTGCTTATGGTGTTTTCAAATCTTTCTATGGCTTGGGTAGTGCTTATATAGCCCAGATCCCTGGCCGTCAGTGTCGACATCAGGGCCAGGCCTATATTGGTAGGTGAAGTCCTATGGGCTATCCCCACATGGGGTTCTTCCTGGTAGTTATCGGGGGTCAGCCAATTATCTTCAGGACCCACGAACTCATCGAAGTATTTCCAGGTCTTTCTGGCTATCATCCGCAACTTATATACCTGTTCCTTCGATAGATCGGATTCCCTCCTGTACTTGGGCTGGCTTATCCTGTAGGCAATCAAGGGTGACAAGAGCCAAACAAGGGATATTACCAAGGGTATAAACAAGAGGGATTGTCTAAAGGTTACCACCCAGATAAAAAAGGCGACTGAGATCAGCATGGCTGGGAACATTTTTTTCCAATAATCCTCCAGGGTCCCCTTGAACCTTCTATCGGTGTCTGCGGCGGTAACCCACTCCAACAGGTTTTTTCTGGTGAAAAACACCCTGACTATGGACCTTATTATGGCATCGGTCATGAGGTATGCCTGATGGGCTAAAAATACAAAGGTCAGAATGATCTGCATGGCCAAATTTTTGGTTCCGTACAGGATATCCCCCAGGAATCGATTGGAAGAACCCACCCTTCCCAGGAAGGAAGCCACAACATCCATCAATAAGGGCATGGTTAGGGTTATGGTGAATAGCCCCAGCCAAAACCAATCGGCCCTTGGCAGAACGGTCAAACCCAGAGTTAAGAGAAGAAAAAGGGATGGGGGCAAAAGGCTTCTTCGCAAATTGTCGAAGATCTTCCACTTTGAAATTGCAGATAGGGGATTCTTTACCCTTTCCCCCTTTGCATTACGAACCTTACCAAAAAGCCATGGTACCAGCTGCCAATCGCCCCTTACCCACCTATGGGACCGCATGGCATAGGAAATATAGTTGGCCGGATAGCCGTCGATCAGCTCAATATCGGTAACAAGGCCCGCCCTTATATAGGACCCTTCCAAAAGGTCGTGGCTCAGTATACTGTTTTCAGGTATTTGAGAGCCTAATACCTCATTGAATACATCTACATCAAAGGCCCCTTTACCTGTGAAGATTCCCTCACAGAAAAGGTCCTGATATACATCGGAGACCGCGGTGGTATAAGGATCTACCCCCGTCTGTCCCGAAAAGGTCAGTGCAAATGAAGAACGGCTGGCGCTGTCCACTGAAACGCCGATCCTGGGCTGCAAGACCCCATAACCCTTGACTACTCTGTTTAGGGTTTTATCGACTATGGGCCGATTAAGAGGATGGGCCAGGGTTCCTACCAGGCGTTTAGCCACATCCCTTGGGAGGTTGGTATCAGCATCCAAAGTTATTACGTACTTTATTTTGGGGAGTACGGATAGATCTCCCACTTGTGTTGAAAAGCTGGTGTTCTCATTCCCCCTGAGGAGGCTGGTGAATTCCACCAGGGCTCCCCTCTTCCGGTCCCAACCCATCCATGATTCCTGGGAAGGGGCCCATTGCCTGTGTCGATGGAAGAAAAAGAAAATCCCGCCGTCTTCACGGCCATACCTCTCGTTTAACTCCCCTACCGCCCTGGTAGCCGCTTCTATGATGGCTTCATCATCGGGCTCCTTTTCATTCCTGGAATCCTTAAAATCCCCTACCAGAGCGAAATGGATATTGTCCCCCTGATTTGCTAAATAGAATACCTCCATCTGCTCAATAAGTTCCCAGACCCTTTTTTCACTGGTTAAAAGGGTCGGGATAATCACCATGGTGCGATATTCCTCAGGTATCCCTTCCTCCAGTTCCAGCTTGGGCAGATAACAGGGGCGCAAGATCCTGGGGATGATCCAGTGCATCAGGCCAACGGCCAATGTTATCACGGGGATCAAAAGCACAATCCCGGACAGCACCAGAAGTAGCGGATTCTGTTCCTGATCCAGGCCATTTAGATAAACTAACATCAAAAACATCGTGACTGCAACAATAATCCCGATGGATCCCAAATAAAAGGCAGTGGGATGTTCCTTGATCCAGTTCCCTTTCGGGTTCCTGCCGCCTAACCTTGCTTCCAGGTCCTTCCTTCCCTCATCTACAAGGTAATACCCTACATGCCCCAACCTGATGTCTTCTCCATTGGATTCCATTGCATCCTTTGCGATATCGACAGCCAGTCTGGCTACATCCAGTTCGCTTACTCTATACTTTCTGGCAATCTTCACCAGCCCGGCCCTGTAGTAATTGCGGGATGTGAATTCCATTTTGGAATAAAAACCTGAGGGATCCTGGTTTAAAATATGGTCTAAACTGCTTAATTCCTCAAAAATCTCTTCCCATCTTATGGATAATAAGAACTTCAAACTAATTATGTAATTTCCTATGGAAACCTGGTAATCGCCCTGCTGCTCTCGTACCGTCTGTATCAGCTCATCGGAATTGGTACCCTGAAGCGCCAATTTCCCATCCAACCACATCAAAAGGGATGTACCCTTGCTTCCGCTGTCACGAAAAACCCGCAGCATCCCCTCTGCGTAAGGGGGCAGCATATACCCGATTTCCCTGTCGTGTTCCATGATAAGGCGCTGGAGTTCTTCTCCCGGAGCGTCGACGTTATCAACTAACAGAGTCCCCCACTTGCGTCCATGATTCTTTTGGTTTTGGTATTCTACTATATCTACTGCCCTTTCCCTGATTTTCTTTATCAGGGATACCTTGATCATCAGAGGCAGTATCCACAACTCACCGTTGTTTAACGGAGTGACAGATTGATATTCCTTTAGGAAGCCTATTATAGGCTCCTCCTCCAATTGTCCGGATCTATAGGACACGATACCCTCGGCTATTTCATAGACCCTGGGAATCCCCGATTCCAATATGGGTAATTCCCTAAAGTTTCTGGGTAGTTCGTGTTGTATCTGTTTGGATTGTTCTTCTACCATATAAAAATTGTCCAAAAGCCATTCTGCTGCAGGTATAATTTCCTGTTTTGCCTTTACCTGTTCATTGATCTCCCTATAGGCATTTAATAGAATCCGGCTGTCCTCTTCTATCTTAAGAAAATCCCTATTCACCGACCTCTTATAGACAATCGTCCTATGTTCTTCAGCTAGATTCCTCGCCTCAGAGTAAAGCATATCTGGCCTTTCCATTATATTCCTCCTCTTTGCACGTCAGGAATTCCCCAGGTCCATTATGTCCGGAAACCTAAGGATTCCATATATCCCGAAACAAAGATTTCCATATTTATGGCATCATTAATGAAACCCTTGTCCTATAGAGTATTAGCAAATTCAGTCAATAGAATACATAAAAAGACCAGAATTGAAAAACCCCGCTGCAGCCTTTAAGCGGGGTAAAATAGGTCGATTAACCTTGAGTGTTCATTTGACCAGTACTAAATATGGTTCCCCATCTATGGGGACAAAATAGATGACAGTCCCTCCAATTAGAATGGACAGGGTACCAATTATATTCATGGGGTTGATGATCCCATTGAGTAAAGCCCTGAAGAAATTAATGGCAGTAGTTTTGGATATATCATAAGCCACGAGCTGATCTACGGCATTTGCCAGGAGAGTCATATGTCCGGTAGCCCACATTGCTGCCACACCTGTTAGGATCAACAGGGCACCACCAGTAACCAGGGCGGATCCAAGCCATAGAACCAGCTGCTTCCAATCCAGGTAAAGCAGGTATATCATCAGTATGATAAAGAGGCCAACCCCCACCATTATCCATGGAACCCATATCATAAGACTAAAAATTCTCCGCACACCCCATATAAGGTCTACAGGCAAAAAATCCTCCAGGCGGACCTCATCAGGCAATGGATCAAACCAATACTGCACCAATCTGGTTCTGTCCCTATAAGGCTGACTCCCATCCAGGGCATCCACCACCTGCTTTTTTAGTTTGCTGAAGTAGATAATGGGAGTCTCCCTTTTCTCCCCCCTGGCAAAGGCATAATAGTTCTTAAGGAGCATATTAATCTCTTGTTCCAGCCAACCTTCTGAAACAGCCTTTTCCAGATAAGGAATGCTATCTTGACCATTTGGCAGGCTTTCCTTCACCATTCTGAACATAAGCTGCCTGATCTGGCCATAGGCTTCGTGCCTCTCAAATGTTTCAAGTAGCAATCCGGGCCCCAGTATCGTATTACTCAGTATGAGGCCCAGATATATTCCAAGAATATCAATGGACAAAAGCACTATCAGCATTGCCAGAATTATTATTCTAAAGGACCCTAAAATCTTTCTTTTCAAGCTTGGATCATCCTCATGTTTTTTTACTGCTACAGTAGTTTTTCCATCCTGTCCAATAGATTGGAAAAGGTTTTAAGGGCCTGATTTACAGGTTCCGGAGACGTCATATCCACACCTGCATCCTTAAGCAGTTCTATAGGATAGTCCGAACCGCCCCTGGACAGGAAGTTAAGGTAACGATCCACCGCCGTCTGCCCCTCGTCCAATATCCTCTGGGCCAGGGCTGCTGCTGCGGCAAAACCGGTTGCATACTTGTATACATAGAAGGATGAGTAGAAGTGGGGGATCCTGGCCCATTCCAAGGCTATCTCATCGTCCACCACCATATCTGGGCCATAGTATTTGAGGTTTAGCTTATAATAAGCATCTGACAGGCTTTCTACGGTTAAAGGCTCCCCACTTTCAGCCATACCATGGACTATCCTCTCGAATTCAGCAAACATGGTCTGGCGATATACCGTTCCCCTGAACTGCTCCAAATAGTAGTTGAGGACATAGGCTTTTTGCTGATCATCCTCCAGGTTGTTCAGGAGATGGTGGGTCAATAGAATCTCATTCAATGTAGAGGCCACTTCTGCAACAAAGATCTTGTATCCTGCAAGGATATAGGGCTGATTCCTGTTTGATAGATAGGTATGAATGGCATGTCCCATCTCGTGAGCCAGGGTGAAAACGTTATTTATGTTTTCCTGATAGTTCAACAGAACATAGGGATGGGTATCGTAGCAACCCCAGGAATAGGCTCCGCTGGTTTTGCCCTCATTCTCCAGGACATCGATCCACCCGCTTTCATATCCCTCATGCAGAATATTGAGGTACCTTTCCCCCAAGGGCTTAAGCCCCTCTGCTATCATTTCCTTTGCCCTGTCATAGGGAACTTTCATCTCTACATTCTGGACAATCGGTACATAAAGGTCGTACATATGGAGTTCATCCAGCCCCAGAGCCCTCTTTCGGAGGGATACATATCTATGCAAAGCCCCCATATTGTCCTCTACCGCCTTGATAAGGTTATCATATACCGAAACCGGTACCTTGTCCGCATGGAGGGCTCTCTCCAGGGTAGATGGATAGTTCCTGATCCTGCTGTAGAAGATATCCTTCTTGATTGAATAGTTCAAAGTAGAGGCTATGGTGTTCTTTTGCTTTCCATAGGTCCTATAAAGTTCTTCAAAGGCTTGTTTTCTGACCCTTCTGTCCCGGCTCTCCATAAATTGTATGTACCTGCCGTGGGTCAGCTCCACCTCCTGGCCGTTCTCATCGGTTATGTAGGGAAAGTGCATATCGGCATTGTTGACCATTCTGAAAATGTGTTCCGGTGCTGCAGCTACTTCCCCGGCCATGGCCAAAATCCTCTCCTCTTTTGGTGACAGGACGTGTTCCTTCCTTCTCATGAGGTTATCCAAGTAATGGCTGTAGGGTTTCAGTTCCTCAAGAGATGCTATGTACTCCTCTGCCCTATCCCTGGGTATTTCCAGAATTTCAGGCTCCAGGAAGGATGTGGAGCTATCGAATTCTACTATCAGGTTCTGGGCCCGGTCCAACAAGGCCTGGCTCTCGGTATTGGCATTGTCCTGATCCTTTTTCATATGGGCGTATACATAGAGCTTCTCGACCTTTTCCATAATACCTGTATAGGTGTTTAGCCCCCGAAACAGGTTATCTGCACCAGCCCCCAATGTCCCTTCATATTCCTTGAGGGTTGGCAGATTTTCCTTGACCCATTTGTAGTCATCCTCCCAGCTTTGGATGGATGGGTACATATCTTCCAGTTTCCATTTATAGTCCTCCGGTATTTCCTCCCTTGACGGGAGTTTTCCTTGCTTTAAATCCTTCATATCCTCAGGCGGTGTGTAACCGCACTGCCTCCTTTCATTGATTAGTTGCTTACTTCTAAGTCTTTAATCAGTCTCTTACTCCAATTTCCTTATCATACTTCCTGACCGGGCATAGGTCCTTGCCCAGTTGGCATATATATAATAGTCGACATATAAATACTATCAAAACATCTGGTCTCAAAAAAATCTGGTCGAAAAAGATTCAAGCCTTTTAAGCCTCTTTAGCTAATTTATGGTAGGCATGATGGCTATTGGATGTACATGGGAGAGTGAATGTAATGAAAAGGTTATATCTTACCTTCATACCCCTTTTTATTGTAGCCCTTTTATTGTTAGGGTGCAATAAGAACATCAACCTAAAACCAGTTTATGAGGATGTAGAAGTCCCAGAAGCCGAAATCCAGCAGAAATCCATCTCCATCCTGAACATGTCGGATTTGGAAATAATCAAGAAAAGTGCGGACTTCCTAAAATCCTGTGGTAAGACACTGACATTCGAGGAAACAAGGATAGTATATGAAAACAATATAAATACCGATATCCTATGTAAAAATCAAGATAACCTGGATGTCCATTATAAGGGCGAATACCTGGCAATCTATTTTTACCCCCATGCCCAAATACAGGAACAGGAGAACATTTTGGTTGTATATATTGGACAAAACGGCAAGGTGTTGGGGTATAGGGAAGAATCAAACCCTTAAAACCGGAAGAGGCGGTCAAAGACCGCCCCTGTTAAATCCTATCTAAATTTATTGCTCATCCAGTATCTCTCCTATAGCCTCCATGGTCTCCTGATCCAAGGTTTTGCCGGCTGCTTTTACATTTTCTTCGATCTGTTCCGGCCTGGAAGCACCGATGATTACGCTGCTTATTTCCGGATGTGTTAGTATCCATGCAAGGGATAACTGGGCTAGAGACATACCCAGATCCGAGGCAACGGCTTCCAGCTTCTCAACCTTTGTCAGGACCTCATCAGTTAACAGTCTGGATACACCCCTGCCTGCACTCTCGTCGGCAGCCCTGCTGTCTTTGGGTATTTCCTGTCCCTTCCTATACTTGCCGGTAAGGACACCCTGAGCAAGGGGACTAAATACCGCCAGGCCTATACCTTCCCTGCTGCATAGGGGCATAACCTCGTCCTCTATATACCTGTTGAGCATATTATATATGGGCTGATTTACCGCTATTGGATTGAGATTTAGGTGTCTGGTTGTATGTACACCGTCTGCAATCTGGGTAGCAGTCCATTCGCTGATTCCTGCATATAATACCTTGCCCTGCCTGATTAAATCATCAATGGCCCTCAAGGTTTCGTCCAATGGAGTATCAGGATCATATCTGTGACAGTAGAAGATATCAACGTAGTCGGTCTTCAGCCGCTTTAAACTGGCGTTGCATTGTTCAATGATGTGCTTACGAGACAGACCCCTGTCGTTAGGACCATCTCCAACGGGCCAGAATGTCTTGGTTGCCAGAACATATGAGCTTCTGGGGAAATCCGGTAAAATCTCGCCCAGGACCTCCTCAGCAGCCCCTGCATGGGTCTGACCCATACCGTAGACATCTGCCGTATCGAAATAGTTGATGCCCAGGTCATAGGCTTTTCTAATACAGGCCTCGGTTCTTTCTTTTCCATAGGAGGCCCCATAGGTTAGCCAGCTACCCAAAGAGATTTCACTTACCTTAACACCATACCTGCCCAGCTTTCTGTACTTCAAAACCATCACTCCTAGATTTTAGTCATAATATATATTAACCCATACTATATTAATCAAACCTAAAAATGGTGCCCAAGCAGTGGTATTGACCAGTGTGGTTTAGTGCTCCGTTAAGGGCGTAAAATTCGTAATAAAATTTTCATGTATTTCAAAGCGGTATAGGCGATTGATATCGATTTGTGGCCACTCCTTCTGATCGTCCAACAGGAGCATCCTCTCGACTCCATCTTCCTCTATATTTATCTCATAGAAGTAGAGCTTGTTGTCCTTATATACCGGGTCAGCGCCAATACCCTTCACCAGGCCTTCTATCTCCCTTGTTTTCCCCGTTACCAAATCCCTGATAAAGCGATAATATGAAAAGATAGGAGCAGTATATACACCCCAAACAAATATCTCTACACATATACCTACCAACAGGAAAATCATTCCTGCCCAATTCTCAATCTTGTTTGCGATGACGATAGAGATTACTATGAAGAATATCAGGCCGGCAACCATCAGGGTTATTATCCTGGTAAACTGTTTTTTTATACCATCAAAATCTTCTTGCCTGTACATAATCCATCCCCCCGATTCCGATAAGTTCTCCTGATATAATTATAGCATATGAATAAAATGGTATATAGGATAGCATTCTATAGTTTACAAATTGTTAATATATAGAAATATAGCACCGGATAATATCCGATGCTATATAGTCTTGGTGGTGGCTACTGGAGTCGAACCAGTGACCCCCACGATGTCAACGTGGTACTCTAACCAGCTGAGCTAAGCCACCAAAGAACAAAATTATTATAGCACGTTTTTATCCCCTAGTCAAACACTCTCGGAAAAAATTCAAGAAGGACCTCCATAAAAGGAAGGTCCTCCATAAAAGGGCTATTACGATCCTGATTCCAATAGATATCCACCTTACTACAACTGACCTTGTCATCCACTGTATCCTTCGCAGGTTTTTTTAAGACCGTAATAAAACCCTTGTGAGAATATTGTTGTCGAAAAACAGAAAATTAAACATGGTAATATTTTTTATGTTTTAATTTAGTTCATCCAGGGTTAGACTAAAGCTGGGTGCAAAGTTTTTCATAAAGTATTCAATCTCTGGCATGTCCATCCCGTGAATCTGGTTTTCTATAGCATTCTTTGCCTTTTCAAACTCCCTGTTGCCGGCCTTTAATTCCTCAAGGCACTTTAGATAGGCGCAGAGCTTGTCTGCCGCCTTCACGAAGACATACGCACTCTTGTCCCTTTTTTCCCCAATCAGGATATGGGCATAGTCCTCCTGCAGTTCTTCGGGGAGCATCTCCAGGAGCTTTCTGTTGGCCACCCCTTCTATTTCCTTATATGCCTTCTTTATTTCTGGGTTAAAGTATTTAATCGGCGTTGCCATATCACCGGTAATGACCTCTGAAGCCTCATGAAACACAGCCAAGGTTAGCACCCTTTCAATATCCACCTTGCCCCCATAGAACTTGTTGTGGATCAGGGCTAATAGATGGGCTATCATGGCTACCTGCAGGCTATGTTCCTGGATGTTTTCCTCAAGAGTATTGCGCATCAATCCCCATCGGTTAATGTACTTCATCCTGGCTAAATAGGCAAAAAAATGACTCATAAGCGCCCCCTCCATTTCCAACGATTTGCTATTTCCTCTTTACTTTCTACAATAATTCATATCTGGTATGACTGCAACTTTTTTG